>Ga0172369_10008855_pt1 | contig 11311 bp, 10 predicted proteins | sample LakKiv25m_FD_114539 | JGI IMG/M metagenome (GOLD analysis project Ga0172369, IMG submission 114539) | Freshwater microbial communities from Kabuno Bay, South-Kivu, Congo - kab_022012_11.25m | ecosystem: Environmental > Aquatic > Freshwater > Lake | place: Democratic Republic of the Congo... | reverse complement strand
GCCACCCCACCCGTTTCTTGAGCTGCGCTTAGTTCCGCTGCGCCGCTTATCAGTTGAAATATTAACCATAGAAGCAAGAAAACAAAGGCAGGCACGTCGACGAATCGTATGAGGAAGAAGAATATGAAGAGCGTATAGATCCGGGCTGTCGGATAGCTCACAAGGTATGCGCCCAGTACGCCTGAGATGGCACCGCTGGCGCCCACCATAGGGATTCTTGACGCTGAGTGAAACATGACTTGAATGAGCGCAGCGCCTATGCCGCATAACAAGTAAAAGATGGCGAACCGCACATGACCGAGACGGTCTTCGATATTGTCTCCAAAAATCCACAGAAACCACATGTTCCCGACGATGTGCATCCAACTGCCGTGCATAAAAATGGAACTCACGAGAGGCGTCAAGGCGCCTTCGAAGACACTAGTCTGAAGACTATATGGATGAAGGAAGCGTAGAGGAATAAGACCGTACTGGAATATGAACTGTTCCAAGCGCGGTCCCAGGGAGAACTCGTAGAGCCATGTCAAGCTGTTTACGACTATAATGAATATTGTTACGTACGGTACTGATCCGGACGGTGTGCTGTCTCTCAAAGGGATCACGGCGCGGCATCCTCTCTATTCAAAACCGAACCATATACCTATGTCTAACTCCGAAATGGCAATTTGTCCGGAACCCATTCTCGAATGTGCATTAGTGTTTTTTTAATCTCGGGGCAGACAACGTCAAAACCGCAGCTACCATGTCATCAAAGGCCCTTGTGGTTGGGGATGCTGGATACTCCAGAACAAAGGGTCTCCCCATATCAGAAGCTGAGACAAGTTTCGGGTCAAGCGGAATTCTTCCCAGAAACTTGAAGCCCTGCTCCAGGGCTAGCATCTCCCCACCTCCCTCGCTGAAGAGCGAGTGATACGCTCCGCAATTTGGACACACGAATCCGCTCATATTCTCCACAATTCCAAAAACAGGCATCCCAAGGTCCTTGCAGAAACGAATGGACTTCTTCACATCTTTCAATGCGACCTTTTGAGGAGTAGTAACGATGATTGCCTGCGACCGGGGCGGAGCCATTTGACATATAGACAGCGGCTCATCGCCGGTACCTGGGGGAGCATCTACGATGAGGAAGTCTAGATCTCCCCAATCAACCTCAGCGACGAACTGCCTGATCATCCGGTGCTTCATGGGGCCGCGCCAGATGACAGCTTCATCTACTTGATCTTTGAGGATAAATTCGATTGACATCACCTTTAGGTTGTCATTATATCTCACGGGAATCAGGCCTCGCTCATTCACGGAAGATACTCTCGAGCCTTCAAGCTTCAACATGAGAGGAACGCTTGGTCCATGTATATCGATGTCCAGCAATCCTACACTCCGGTCTGAGGCAGCGAGCGCCACTGCGAGATTCACCGCAACCGTGCTCTTCCCGACTCCTCCTTTTCCGGACAGCACCATCAGGGTATTTTCAATGCGGGTGAGGCTGTCGGCCAGCATGAGGTCGGCCTTCAAGTCTTCAATTTCCTCTCTAGATAATGGTGTCTTCTTTCTCTCCACCGCCATCCGATCTCCTATGATCACACTCTATATCTGCTACCAACCGATGCTCGTTTCCTCGAGCAATTTCCGAGCTTTTACCCGATGAACGTCTAGACCCACGTCTTTCGGAGAGAGACCGAAAGCTAAACCGATCAGTTGAGTTAAGTAGAAAATAGGTGTTTTAATCCTATCTTTAGACTTCTTTGCAAGCACGATCTGCCCCATATCGAACTGTTCGAAACAAGAAGGACAGATCACCGATACGGCCTGAATATCTCTTTCTTGAATGTAGCCAAGTTTTTGCCTCGTTATGGCGTACCCTGCTTCCAAATCAATATTTGCCCCGAGGGGGGAACCGCAGCAAAGGAATTTCCTAGAATATTCTATCGGCTCAACACCGATGATAGAAAGGAGGTGATCCATCCGTACGGGAACGTACGATTCTGCATCTGAAAGTTCGTTGGGGTACATTACTTTGGGGGGCCTAAAATAGTGGCAGCCATAGTGGCATCCTATCCTTAACGGCACATCCCGAACCTTTTCTTTTATGATTTTCTCGACCACGGAATCCTGATAAAGCACATCCAATATGTGGGTGACATTTACAGAACCCTGAAAGCAATGATTGGAATCCTCGAGAATGCGATTAATTCTTCTCCTCTTGCCTTCGTTCTGTTTCAAGACATGGTTAGCCTCTTTCAGCGTGTTGACGCATCCTGAGCAAAGGGTGAGTATATCAAGGCCTTGTTCTTCTGCCAGACATATGTTCCTAGCCGCCAAGGCCAGCCACGAGTCGTAGTGCACCAGTTTTAGACTCGTTGAGGGCGGACAACACGAGAAAGGTAAATCCACAAGCTCTATCCCGAGCCGTTCGCACACGAGTCGGGTAACTGCTTCGAAACCGGGATACTTAATCGGGATGGCGCATCCCAAGAAAATGGCATATCTCATAACAACCTTTTACGTTATCAGGGAAGAGAGTGGTTGAATCTAGAACTCAATCACTTGTTGAAGTCCTGCCTTCCGCAATATTTTGCGCAACTCGTCCACTGGCGCAGCTGGCAATGGAGCCAGTCCGTGATGAGCCCTCATGCCGTCAAGCTGATGAACAATCATGGAGCGACCTGTTTTGGCCAGCAACTCCACCGCCATGGCCAGTCTCCCCGGTATATTCCCACGCCGGGCGGCAGAGTTCCTCAATGCAACCAGCAGATCGCAAATAGGTATCTTCTGCGGACATCTGTCTTCACACACGTTGCAGGTACAGCAAAGCCACACACGTTCGTCCTCTACCACGCGCTCGTGACCAAGGCCAAGGCACTTGAGAATTGTCTCACGGGGCCCAAAGGCAGGCGCCACCTCCATGGCAGGGCACGAGCCTGTACATCTTGCACATTGATAACACTCATACAATGATTCTCTGTTGAAATGCTTCCAGATCTTTATATCCGTCATGATTGTTCACTCTTCTTCGATTGAGCCTTTGAGAGTTTTGCTATGAAGGCTTCACGCTCGTCGGAGGTTAGATTTCTCAAGGTCTCCTCCATCTCTCGGATAACTTTGGCAAATTGGGCCCCTTCAGCCGCTGATACCCACGCCAGTCTCAGTCGATTCTTATTGAGTTCCAATTTCTCCATCTTTTTCCAGAACGCTTCCACGCGGCGTGCAGTGTGCTGATTAGCGTTATTGTAATGGCAGTCAGCGGGGTGGCAGCCTGATACAAGAACGGCTCCAGCACCCTTGAGAAACGCTCTCTCTATCCAGCGGGGCGACACTCGGCCAGAACACATGGTCCTGATAATTCTCACGTTGTGCGGGTACTGTATCCTGGATACTCCAGCAAAATCAGCCCCTGCATAAGAACACCAGTTGCACGCAAAGGCGACAATTTTTGTGTGGGGCTCCTTTTCCAAAGCTTGATCGATTTGAGCTACGATCTGATCTTCGGTGAAGTGGGATTGTTCTATTGCCCCAAAGCGGCACTCTGGAACGCACGCCCCACAGCCTTGACAAGCTGCCTCGACTACTCGGTAAAAGCCCTGCTCCTTGCCGCCTTCTATGGCATGGTACGGACATACTCTAGCGCAAAGGCCGCACGCTGTGCACTTCTTAGGGTCTATGTTCGCGGTAATGGCGGGGACCCTAACCTCTCCTTTGCTCATAAGAATGTTGGCCCTCGATGCCGCTGCAGACGCTTGGGTAACTGAATCTTTAATATCTTTCGGGCCTTCGGCCGCTCCAGCTAGAAACACGCCGCCAGTCGTTGTATCTACTGGACGCAACTTTGGGTGGGCCTCCATGTAGAAACCATCGGTGTCTGTAGCAAGATTGAAGAGTCTCTGGACGAGATGAGAGTCCTTTTGAGGCTTGATGCCTACGGACAGAATCACCATATTCATTACGTGACGATAGTGCTGCCCGAGGAGAGTGTTCTCCCCGAGCAAGGTCAGGTCTCCCGTATTGATGTCTTCAATGATTTCGCCAGGTATCCCCCTAATAAAGTTGACGCCTTCACGCCTGGCCCGCTGGAACAGGTCCTCGAATCCCTTACCGAATGCTCTGATATCAATATAGAAAACATAGATCTCCGTATCAGGCCAATGCTCTTTGATGAGCAACGCATCCTTGATAGTATTCATGCAACACACATTGCTACAGTAAGGATTGCTCCGTTTGCTCCGCGAGCCGATACATTGGAGAAACGCTACGCGATTCGGCCTTCTCCTGTCTGATGGGCGGATGAGTTCACCGCTGGAAGGACCGCCTGCGTTGATAAGCCGTTCGAACTCCAGTGTAGTAATAACATTGGGGAATTTTCCGTATCCGAGTTCCGTGAGAGCAGATGGGTCATACACGTCAACGCCTGTAGCTACCACCAGGGTACCCACTTCTAGTTCCAAGAGCTCGTCTTGGTCTGCAAAATCGATGCATTTTTGCAAGCAGGTCTGAAAACATCGATCACAGGCAACTATGCCGTGGTTGTTTAGGCACAAGTTCATGTCGATCATGTAACGAGATGGCACGGCCTGGGCAAAGGGGATGTAAATTGCCCTCCTGATTGACAGCCCAGCGTTGAATTCATCCGGCGCTAGTTGGGGACAAGCTTGAACACATTCGCCGCACGCGCTGCAATCCTTGGTGACATAGCGGGCTTTCTTGAGCACCTGGACGCGGAAGTTGCCGATATGACCCTTAACCTCCTTGACCTCCGACAGGGTGAGCAACTCAATGTTGGGATGTCTGCCTACTTCGCTCATCTTTGGGGCTAAAATGCAGATTGAGCAGTCCATTGTCGGAAACGTCTTATCTATCTGGGCCATCCTGCCTCCGATGCTTCCACCGCGTTCAACCAAATAGACTTTATATCCCGCGTCTGCCATGTCTAGAGCAGCCTGGATGCCTGCCACTCCCCCGCCTAATACTAATGCTTTTCTAATGACCGGAACCGTCAGTTCGAATTGTGGGGTCAGTTTTGCGGCTCTCCGTACGGCCATGGCTACCAGTTCTTTTGCCTTTTCGGTAGCGGCATCCTTGTCGTGCAAATGGACCCAGGAACAATGCTCCCTTATGTTAGCCATCTCCAAGAGGTATGGATTCAACCCAGCGCTTTCACACGCCGCCCTGAAGGTAGGTTCATGCAGCCTTGGGGTGCAGGAGGCCACCACGACTCGATTCAATTGAAGCTCTTTGATGTCGTGTTTGATTTGCTCTTGTCCGGGCTGTGAACAGGTATAAAGGGAATCCACAGCATGAATGACACCAGGAAGATCGCGTGCGTGCGCTGCAACTTCCTCGCATCGCACCGTTCCCCCGATGTTTTTACCGCAGTGACATACGTACACACCAATTCGCAGATCGTTTTGAGGCGCTGACGTCTTGTGTTGGACTGTTTTTCGCAAGGGAATTACTCGCTCTCGAAAGGAATTTTGCTCGCCGGTTAGTTCACTTCATAGACGTTTCTCAGAATCCTAATGTGAAAAGATCATTAGAATCCCTGATGAGGCTTGCCGGCTTTTCGGCCTAGCCCGTACAGGTACTGAGATCGGCCGCACGGCGTTCGTCAATAAACCAGTTCCATTTGGTCACGTTCTTACTGAGAGGCGCTTTTTGCGGGTATCTTTGCCCGGCGCCAGCGACATTCCATAATCGTACCCGTTGTTGAATGCGGTCAAGTTGAAATCCTCAGTACCCGGCGGGATCGAAGACAGTACAGATTCTTTCATTGCCTCGTAACTCACGAGTGATGCCAAAGCGGTCAACCCTCCTAGCATAACGATGTTGGCCACGATCCTTTTCCCCATGTCCTCTGCAATTCGTGTGGCGGGAACTCTTCTAAGGATTACTTCTTTGGGTACTTCCGTTAGGGTGACCAAGTCTTCATCTATGATCAGGAGTCCCCCGTCTTTTATAGTTTCCCCATAGGTTGCCAGGGCTCCCTGGCTCATGAGAACAAGCACATCAGGCTTTGAAACCTTCGGATAGTGTATAGGTCCCTTGGACACCAATACGTCAGCGCTGCATGAACCGCCCCTAGCTTCTGGGCCGTAACTTTGTGTAAAAACAGCATTTTTATTCTCGTAGATCGATGCGGCCTTCCCTAGTATATGTCCGGCCAAAATGATGCCTTGTCCGCCAAATCCAGCCAATCTGATTTCTTTTTTTTCGTTCATGCCGCTCGACCTTCTCCACTAGGTTTTGCCCTCGATTGGGCCTTCGCCAATATGATGTCTGTATAGTTCTGAATAAAATCAGGGCGTTCTACATCCACAAAGGTCCCAACGACAATCTTGCCTTTGAGCGTGATAGCAGCCTCTGCCGGATCAGCTCCATTCCTGATCTCGGACATTTCTTTATAATATCTCATTTCGTCCAAGCCGGCCCCTAGTTTGTTCGGTCTCCCATATCCTGTAGGGCATGGTGCTACGGTCTCGATGAACGTGAATCCTTTTTTGTCAAAGGTTTGAGCAATGGAGTGCGCTAGTTGTCTAGGATGAAAAGTGGTCCAGCGCGCTACGTACACAGCGCCTGAAGCGCGGGCGAGGTATGGCAGATTAAACCCTGGCTCCGCGTTGCCAAGCGGAGTCGTCGAGGTTTTTGCCCCCATAGGCGTGGTAGGGGCGACCTGCCCGCCCGTCATTCCGTAATTGAAGTTATTTACGCAAATTACCTTTATGTTGACGTTTCTCCTCGCGGCATGAATGAGGTGGTTGCCTCCTATTGCGAAGAGGTCTCCGTCTCCAGAGAAAACGGTTACGTGGATATCTGGTCTCGCAAGTGCCAGGCCGGTCGCAAAAGGTATGGCCCTGCCATGAGTCGTGTGATAAGTGTCCATGTCCAAATACCCCGCTACGCGTCCGGTGCAACCAATTCCAGACACCACAGCGCATTCATCGATCGCCAAATTCTTGCGCCGCACCGCGTCTATAAAGGTCGTCAAGACAACGCCCAGACCACAACCCGGACACCAAATATGGGGTATTCTGCCTGGTTTGAGGTATCGGTCATCTGGATGCAGACCGTGATCTTGTTTCACCAAGTCTTCGGCTGCGTTCTTGTCAAAGGGGCGCAAGTCTCTCAATTTTACGATCATAGTTTCATCCTTAGCGGGCGATTCTGGCGATTAACATCTTAGTGCATTGCTGGTCCGTATTTCCTGGAAACAGAACCGGGCTTAGAGAAATTCACTTGCCGTTTCAACGATTTCTTCTGGCGTATGCATAGCTCCTCCCATGAGGGCCATGAGTACTACTTGAGTTTGCCCGCAGCTTGTTCTCTCAACTTCGTACGCTATCTGGCCATAGTTGATCTCAGGTACGATTAAAGCCCGGACCCTGGATGAAATTTGACGAATCAGTTGAGAAGGAAACGGCCATACGGTGACGAGCCTCAGTAAACCTACCCGATAACCACGTTTTCGTAGGTCCTCGACGGCTTGGCGAGCTACGCGCGCGGTGCATCCGTAGGCCACGACAACTACCTCCGAGTCTTCCAGGCCAATGGACTCGACCCTTATAATATTGTGGGCATTTCTTCGGATCTTATCGACGAGGTGGCGGACATTGCGTTCCTGTACCTCGTCCGTAATGACCGGATATCCTCTCTCGTCATGAGTTAGTCCCGTAACATGGACGTGGTACCCTGTCCCCACAACGGCCATGGGAGGCGGAAGATCTCCTCTCGTATCAAAGGGCAGATAATCGGCTTTCGGCGCATTGGGACTCTGCCTCGGCACTATCTTGAGTTTCTCCCTGGGTGGAATGACTACTTTTTCCGTCATATGTCCTACGACCTCGTCCCCGAGTACAAACACCGGCTGACGATAAATCTCAGCTAGATTAAAGGCCTCTATCGTCAAATCGAAACATTCTTGAGGTGAGGACGGTGAAAGGGCTATGCAACCATAATCACCGTGGGAGCCCCATCTTGCCTGCATGACGTCTGCCTGACCTATCAGTGTTGGCAGTCCAGTCGATGGCCCCCCCCTCATGATATTCACTACGACGCATGGGGTTTCTGTCATCATCCCTAGCCCTATGTTTTCCATCATGAGCGAGAATCCAGGGCCTGACGTTGCCGTCATGGATTTTGATCCTCCCCACGACGCCCCAAGAATCGCTGCCATCGAGGCTATTTCATCCTCCATCTGTATATAGACCCCGCCGACTTGAGGCAGACGCCGCGCCATACGTTCCGCAACCTCTGTAGCCGGGGTTATAGGATAGCCCGCAAAGAAGCGGCATCCGGCCGCCAAGCTTCCTTCTGCACACGCAGCATCTCCGTGAATAAAATGCTCGCCAGTCAGAACTTCTTTTTCAGGCATATAATAATCCCCTACCCTTTTGTGAAGCAAACGCCTCCTGAGGCAGCCTTGGTGCTGAGCAGGCGACAGGTGAGAGAAGGACAAACAGATCAAGAACTGCCGCAAGTTTCAATGGAGCCACGGAACACAGAGTCATCGGCACCAGGTTCGAGTTAGTATCTTTGAGGGATCTCATTTGACATCACATTTTGACGCATGACCCTGCGTGTGAGTTGCGTTCCTCCGCGTTTCACTCGCAGGACATCCCTGAGTCATCTCTTCACAAATCTCTTATCTTTTCGCGAGTAGCGAGTGGTTACTTTCTGAATGTCTGATTCGGTAATTTTTTTTGCAGTCTTAAGCTCCGTGTAAATGGCAAATTCCGGACATATAAGGCTGCATAGTCCGCAATCCACACAATCCTCAGCCTCGAACAAGACCTCTGGTGGATGGTAACCTTTTGTATTAAACCGCTTGCTTTCCTTGAGGCATCCGTTGGGGCAAAATTCGATGCAAAAGCCGCAACCTTTGCAGCGATTTTCTACGATGTGTACAGCGCCGCGCGGTATGCTATGCGCGTCTGAGTCAAGAGGCAATCGCCAGAATTTCATGGTGTTCTGTCTCCGCCACGGACGTTAACTTTTGGAGTATATAGCATTCTTAATCGAAGTCAATGCGGCTGTATCGTTGAAATTTATGATCTAGGCATAGATATTGGCGTTGGTTTAAGTTCCTTGTAAAATTTCGCCATTGCCGTTGTTCACGAGGGATACTCATCGTGTAAAAAAATCACTGATCGAACTAATGGATTGAAAAAAGGGATGCGACAATGGTAAGATGACCCTGGTAAGAGCAAAATAGGGATTTTTGTGCGCAAGTGCGGTCGCGCCGGTAAGCCTCGTCAGAGAAACTCGTCGAGGTGCACGCAAAAAATTTGGCAACAATTTTAAAGAGGGGTGAGGAGTTCATCGTTGAAACAGACATGTCTTGCGCTTATGATGTTATTTGTATTATCTTTTGCCGTCGCAGCCAGTTGGGTCACGGCGCCAGACGGTGGTGTTGCACCGGATGGAAGTATCAACTACGTTTTCCCCGCTGGTTCCCCGTTTTATGTACGGGGGCCGCTTTATCCGATGCCGCAGCCATATTGGATACCACCCGTTTCAGATCCCGCTGCCAACCTGGGAGTGATGTCCTCCACAGGAAGCGCTCCCGTGCTCCCCGAAAAGCGTGAATAGTCGTATAATCTTGGCTGCCCGATTGAATTCTTGGATTGTTTCTGAGACGCCGTTTGACATGGATCATAAGAGTTCTGAGTCATACATACTGTAAGGGAAAAAGAGTATCGTGATCACAAGTATCTCCCAGGCCGTCGATTTCCGCCAGGTTAAGCGCCCCCAACTTGACTAAGCTAAATATTTCGCGCTATACGTAGCCCTTTCGAAAGGCTGCACTGGCTCTGCGATTTGTACCCTAGCCTCCTGTTCATAACCGGTCGGAGCAATGTTACATGGACACAAAATCAGCTTTGGCTTATCTCATCAAGAAACACGTACTATCGATTCCTCCCTACGTTCCGGGTAAGCCCATCGCAGAGCTAGAAAGGGATTTGGGTATTTATGGGGCCATTAAAATGGCGTCCAACGAGAATCCATTGGGTCCGTCGCCAGGGGCTTTGGAAATGATGAAATCGCACTTGTCAAGATGCCACATTTATCCAGAGTCATCAGCGCCAGACCTGAGAAGGGCGCTAGCGAGCCGTTTCGACTTGTCGCCTGACAACATTATTCTGGGAAACGGCTCCGACGAGATCATGCAACTCTGTGCTCACGTCCTCATTGGTCCGGGGTATGAGGCTGTCGTACCAGAGAATAGTTTTTCCATGTACCGCATAGTAGTTGAATCATTCGGGGGAAAGGTCGTGCGGATACCGCTTCGAGCGGACTACTGCGTTGACTTGGAGACTATGGCTACGGCAGTGACAGACCGAACGAGGATTGTTTTTTTTGCCAACCCTAACAGCCCCACGGGAACAACTGTCACTGCTGAAGAGTTGGACTCCTTTTTTTGTAACTTGCCTACAGACAAGCTCTTAGTAGTTATAGACGAGGCGTACCGGGAATTCGTGAGAGACAAGTCATGCCCACAAGGTATTACCTATCTTAGATCACAGGTTCCAGTCATTGTGTTGAGAACGTTCTCAAAGATATATGGCCTTGCTGGATTGCGTTTGGGCTACGGCCTCTCCCAACAGTGGTTTATTGAAATACTAAACCGTGTGAGGGCACCCTTCAACACGAACGTATTGGCCCAGGCGGCCGCAATAGGGGGGCTAAACGATTCCCAACACATAGAGAAAACACTGGAACTTGTATGGAATGGTATCGATTATCTTACGTCTGCACTCACGAAGCTTGGGTTCTACGTCGTAACTTCTCAGGCGAACTTCGTCTGCTTTAGAGTTCCCAGACAAGCCAGGGCTCTTTACGAGTATCTTCTCAGACGCGGAATTATCGTAAGGCACCTGGCGTCTTTTGGTATGGAGGATTGGATCCGAGTCACAGCAGGCAGGATGGAAGATAATGCTCTTTTCGTTGAAAATGTTCGAGAATTTATCGCGAAAAACTAAGTCTGAGGTGGTGGACATACGCCACTCTTCTTAGTCGGCTTCTTAATTCTCCGGTCAGTGACCACATGCTTCTGTTTCCGCAGTGTGGGCAATTCATTTAGACCCGAGCATTGGCTGTTTCTAGACTGACAGGAAGGCTCCGCGTGGATGAAAACAATAGCTCGTCAGGCTCATTAACTAATGGAATCACACTCTAAGCCACGGGTCGCTGGGTCTAGAATAGTCACCATCGACGGCCCCGCTGGTGTAGGCAAAACAACCGCGGCAAAGGCTTTATCACTAAAAATAGGCTTCCTCTTTCTTGACACAGGAGCATTATATAGAGCCGTAGCCTTGCACCTGCT
>Ga0172369_10008853_pt1 | contig 11315 bp, 11 predicted proteins | sample LakKiv25m_FD_114539 | JGI IMG/M metagenome (GOLD analysis project Ga0172369, IMG submission 114539) | Freshwater microbial communities from Kabuno Bay, South-Kivu, Congo - kab_022012_11.25m | ecosystem: Environmental > Aquatic > Freshwater > Lake | place: Democratic Republic of the Congo... | reverse complement strand
TTCATGATTATCCGGCCGGGAAAAAGCCCCTTGTTTGTTTTCATGGATTCCGTGTTTACGGTCATAATCTCTTTGGATCTGTCCGGCATTGCAGTATTTCCAATTAAGAATAGTTTGCAGATGAGTAGCAAGAGTGGTTGTTCCGGTGGCAATTCTACCCGAAACGGTAATTTTGCTGAATTTTAACTTCATATTATTTATAAATTCTTATTATATCATTAACGGAAATGACGATCGCTAAAGTGATCAATAAAACAAATCCGATAAGATTCAAATATTTTTCGAAATTTTGATTGACTTTTTTCTTAGTTACCCATTCGTAGATTACAAACGCCAACCGTCCTCCATCAAGCGCGGGAAACGGCAGTAATTGGACGACAGCCAAATTCAAAGACAGTAAGGCCATCAGTTCCAGGACAGCATTTTTTCCGAATTTGATCACCTGACTGGTGTAGTAAGCAATACCGATCGGGCCGGCAACTTTGGCTTTAGGTTTTTGTAAGGTTATGAACTGAAATATGGTTTTCAACAGTTCAACAACAATTCTATAGGTAATATTAAAAGCTTCGACTAATCCATAAAATGGCGCCTGATACCAGGGGAATTTTTTTTCAATAAACGAGCTTATAATTACTCCCAGAGGACCTTGGCCGGTGGGATATTTGCTGCGTGGAACCAATGTCTTTTTTATTGTTTGTCCTTGGCGATCAATTTCCAAAACGATTGGTTTATCTAAATTTTTTTTGGTAAATGAAATAAATTCATCGCTTGATTTAACAAGATACGATTTGCCCGTATTATCCGCAACTCTAATGACAATGTCATTCGGTTTGATGCCGACGGTCTCCGCCGGAGAATTCTTCTGGATTTGTTCGATGATTACTTTGTTGGTAGGAGTGGGAACGCCCTGAGTAAACAGATATGATATTAATACCCAACCAAGAATAAAGTTGCCGATGATGCCGGCAACCAAGACGAGCGCTTTTTGATAAGGTTTTTTAGTAGAAAAACTCATTTTCTTTAATTTGGGGTTGATTTTTTCATGATATTCTTCTCCATAAACCTTAACAAAACCTCCAAGAGGGATCAAATTAATACTGTAAACCGTATCTTTAATTTTAATGCTGAATAGTCGCGGAGGGTAGCCGAATCCAAATTCCTCCACTAAAATACCGTTTTTTTTGGCAGTAATATAATGACCAAACTCATGTACTAAAACCAACACCGCAAGGATGAGTATAAATATGATTATTGACATAAAAAAATATTATATCTGAATTATTTCGTTTTCTTTGTTCTCTTTTATTGTTTGTATTTCTTTCATGTAGATCTGAGTAATATTATCAATTTCCTTTTCCAAACGGAATTTTTCATCTTCAGTCATGTCTTTGTTTTCCAAAGCCTGTTTAATTTTTTTTCTCGATTCATCCCGATGATTTCTTATTATTCCTTTTCTTTCCTCTATTTCTTGGTTAAGAAGTTTGATTAATTTTTCACGCTGTTCAGAAGAAAGGGGGGGTAAACGCAGGGTAATGCGATTCATCTGAGTTTGGGGAGAAAGGTTAAGGGGAGATTTCAATATGGCTTTTTCAACGTCTGAAAGAGTGGATGGATCAAACGGAATTACTGCCAAAGCCATTGGTCCTTCATTAGTAATAGTTGCCAGTTCAAATAATTTGAGTTTTGATTGACCGCCGTAGGCTTCTACGATGAGATTCTCGACGAGTGCGGGATTGGCTCTGCCGGTACGGATTAGTTTAAGTTCTTCTTTCAAACCTGCGATAACCTTTTCGGCTTCTTTTTTGAAACTATTTACGTAGTCCATGTTAATATCTATTATTCTCCCAGAGACCAACGTAAAAATCTACTGATTTTGATATTTTCTCCGAATTTGATCGCTGCTTCTTTGATAAGATCGTCGACTTTTTTGGAAGGATCACGGATGTATTCTTGATTGACCAACTCTTTTACATCATGCGCAGGTATTGAAGCAATCTGCATTGCCAGCTCACTTCCCAGCTTTTTAAAATCACTATTTCTTGACACAAAGTCAGTTTCACAGAGAATTTCCACTAATGATGCAATTTTATTATTGTGGTGTACGTAAGAAAAGATTGCTCCCTGATTGGTAACACGGTCTTTTTTGTCAGACAGTTTTTCCGCCCCCCACTTAATTAGTACTTTTTCCGCCTTTGGAATATCATTTTTCGTTTCTTCAAGCGCTTTTTTACATAATGCAATGGAGATACCGGTTTTTTTACGCAAAATTTTCAGCTTCTCAATATCAACCATACTTATTTATTATTTTTAATTAATAAATTATCTAATTATTTTGACTTGTAAGCTTTAATGATTTCTCTGATGATGTATTCGATTGCTTCTGCTGAATCATCGTTTGCAGGAATTGGAAAAGTTACCGCCCGCGGATCAACATTAGTATCAACAACAGCAATGATAGGAATATTAGTTTTGATCGCTTCATCTACGGCGGTTTTTTCCTTTTTGATGTCTATAATGAAAATTGCATCAGGAATTTTTTCAATTGAAGCAATTCCTCCATAAAACTTTTCGAGACGATTAAGATGTTTCTGTAATTTTACCTGCTCGTGTTTAACAAACTTATTCCAGTCCCCTTTTTCTTTCTCTTCACGCATGGTTTTCAGCTTCTTAATATTTTTAAGTAACGTTTCGAAATTGGTAAAAAATCCTGCCGGCCATTTGACAGTTATATAAGGAAGATTATTTTCCTGGCAGATCTTTGAGGTAATGGCAACGACGTTTTTTTTTGTGGCAACGAAAAGCAAAGTTTTTGAGTTTTCGCTCAACTGGGAAACAAATTTTTTTGCTTCATCAAGCAGTGCAACAGTTTTTACCAAATCGATAATCGATACTCCATTATCTATTTTATAAATAAATTTTTCAGCTTTTGGATGAACACGGTTACTTTTATGACCCAGATGGCCGTTTAGTTTGAATAACGCCTCAATCCGTTCGTCAATTTTTACCATAATTGTTAAATTTTAACAGGGAGAGCGAATATTTGCAATGAATAATGACTTAGAGCTTGATTGATTTAAGAAATTTCCTGAATACACCATTAATATCCGGATGATTTAACGCTAATTCCACGACTGTTTTCATGTATTCAAGTTTATTGCCGGTGTCATAATACTTTGCATCTTTGATAACCAGCGCATACAATGGTACGCCCTCTTTTTTTAATAAATTAATTGCGTCGGTTAGCCAAATCTCTCCTCCTTTGCCGGGTTTGGTTCTTCTGATTGCGCTGAAAATCTCCGGGGGTAGTATATAAGCGCCGTGAGTTGCTATATCGGACGGGGCTTCTGATGGTTCAGGTTTTTCAATTATTTTTTTTATTTTAAAAAGATTTCCTTTAACCGGTTCAAGGTCGGCAATTCCATAACGCTTAAGATCATCTTTATTTTCGATTTTTACACCGGAAATGATCATGCCTCCATACTGTTCATAAATTTCGATCATCTGTCCCAATCGTGGCGGAGTGGAATAAATAAACTCGTCGCCCCACAAGACGGCAAACGGTTCGTCTTCGATCACCGGTTCGGCGGTAAGGACAGGTGTCGCATTGCCATACGGCCCCTTCTGCCGAATATAAATAAATTCGGCCATATCGGAAATTTTTTCGATTTGCTTTAATAACTGAGTCTTTTTACCGTTAATCAAATTTTTTACTAAATCTTCATTGGGACTGTCAAAATGATCTTCTATTGCCCGCTTATTGGCTCCGGTAATAATAATGACGTTTTTAATACCCGAGTTTACCGCTTCCTCAACCACGTATTGAATCACCGGTTTATCAACCACCGGCAACATTTCTTTAGGCATCGCCTTTGTTTGAGGTAAAAATCTGGTACCAAAGCCAGCGGCAGGAATAACGACCTTTGTGATTTTTTTCATATATTATTCGAACTTGACCGATATTTTTTGAGTGATCTCAAGATTTCCAGTCCGGGCGATAACATTGGCCAAACCCGGTGTCGTGGAAAGAAGATGAAACTCAGCTTTACCATCTTTTGAAGTTGTAACTTCACTTTCTTTAATTTGACCTAGAGAGGCTGTAATTGATACTGGCTTATTGGGAACAGGATAATTCTGTTCATTACGCAAAAACACAGTTATGGTCGATTGGCTTTGTCCGTCAGCTTTTAATGATAAAGGAAAGGCAAGAATCAATGAATTAACTGGGGAAGCATTAACTTCCTGAGAGGCGCGTATAAGCTTACTTAACGGCTTATTAAAAACAACAACCGAGGCAAATACGGCAAAAGAAAGAAAAAAAATCGTTATTAAGCTTGCCAACTTCTTATCCATAAGTTAATTTACTTCGATTATATATGTATAATTATATATTGTCAAATTTTTAACGTCTTGTTTTGATGGGCTAATTTTCACTATTCCACCGATTTGGTAGTAAAACGGGGATAAAATTTAGATAAGTAATTTTCTTGATAGAAGGGCAAGAATTTGATGATGAATTTCTTTGGGATGTAAAATCTTATTATTTATTACGCACTCAATATTTACCCAGTGCTTGTATTTTTTTACTAACTCAAGATATTTTTGTTCAACAGCCTCTCGATAAGAATTATCTAACTCATGAATATCTGCCTTTTTTCCTTTCAAATAATGTCTCGTTGACTTATTTTTTGTTAAATCAATTCCGATTTGCCAGGGAACATGAAGATAAATGACGATATTTTCTTTGGGAATCTTGTGGATTTTATATTCCAGTTCGTAAACCCACTTTAAATATTCTTCCTGCTGGTTTTTGTCTTTGAATTTAGCACTTTGATGGGCCATATTGGATGTCGCATAACGGTTGGCTACGATAATCCCTCCCTGGCTAAGAAAATCCTCCATCTCGTTTTTGACTGATGCCCGGTCCAATGCATAGGCTAAAGATGCCAGGTAGGGTGAAACTTCGTCTATTTTCCCAAACTCCCCCCGTAAAAATTTGGCCACCGTTTTGCCGTGAAAAGAGTTGTAATATTGGGGAAAATCTACATATTTGACCGTCAGATTTTTTTTCTTCAGATAATTAACAAGTAATTTAGCCTGAGTAGTTTTTCCTGATCCGTCTCCCCCATCAATAACGATTAAAACACCTTTTCTTTTCTTCAAGTTATTAATGTGGCTTATAAAATTTTTTATTTTGTATGAGAGGTTGTCCGGGTTATAAAATTCCAAAAACAGGTTCTCTGAAGGATTACCGGCAAGCATCGGTGAGATCCGGTCTTCAGTATCTTGAGTGACCAATGCTAACACTGGTTTATTTTTTATTAAAGCATATACGATTTCGCCCCCGACACCATGCGAAGGTTTAGTGGTTTCCGCGATTAAGCAATCGGCCTCATCAATCAATCGCTTCTCTCTCTCAAAAATTTCTTTTTTGGGTAAAGAACGGTCTTTACTCAATAAATTTTCCGAAATAATCTGCTTGCCGGAGATGATTATCCCATTATTTTTTGCAATCAGGTCGATTATTTTTATGTAGTTAGCTCGGTATTCACCGTCAAAACTAGTCGAAGCAGTAAAATAAACTTTCATCATAACTAAATTATTATCCCGTTTATAAACTAATTATTTCTCCGTCTTTCACTTTCCCGGATAAAATGAGTTTGGCCACTTGGTCTTCGATTTTTGAGCGGATAATCCGTTCGAGATTGCGGGCACCGAACTTCGACTGATAACTTTCGTTGATAATCGCCGATAATAATTCTTCGGATACGCTGATTTTTACACGATATAAATTGTAAACATCTTGGGCGATTTGTGAAAGCAGTTGGCGGGCGATTTGGATTAATGAAGATTGGTTTAAGGGTTGATAACCGATAACACCATCAAAGCGATTGAGAAACTCGGGTGAAAAAATTCTTTGACTAATTAAGTAATCGATGATGCTGCTTGATGCCGTATTTTTCGCCCGCCTCACTCCTTCTATAGGGGTCCCAGGCGATTGGCTCAAAATAGGCATCTTCGCATCATCAATATTTGTATTGTAAATAAAATCAGATCCTGCATTTGAAGTCGCAATAATAATCAAATTTTTACAATCAACGCGTTTTCCCTGACCGTCGGTAAAATATCCTTCATCAATGATCGTCAAAAAAATATTAATTAAATTTTTATCGGCTTTTTCAATTTCATCAAGAAGCAATACTCCATAAGGGTTTTGTCGGATTGTCTGTGTTAACAAACCGGGATTGCCGGACTGGATTGAACCAATTAAATTGGGAATATCTGCCTGCGACTGATAAAGCGACATGTCAAATCGGATCAGATATTTTTCCGAGCCAAAAAAAATCTGGGAGATGGCTTTGGCTGTTTCAGTTTTACCGACGCCGGTCGGACCAAGGAACAAAAAAGTAGCTAATGGTTTTCTTCTTTTTCCAATAAGTAAAAAGGATCGTCGAAGTGCAGAAGCCAGTTGATTAATCGCCTCATTTTGCTGAACAACACGTTGGGAGAGAAGCGGTTCAAGGTTAATTAATTGATTTTTAATTTGCGTAGTTAGACGGGTAGGAATATGAGTCTTTTCGGAAAGGATTGAGTCAATTATTTCAGGATTAATTACGGCCAAGTTTTTTTCTTTAGATAAAACGCAAGCTGAATCCAACAATGCAATCGCTTTTTCAGGAAAAGGAATATTAGTAATATAGAAATCACTTTTGTCGATGGTATTTTTCACGGTTTCATAAGGAATGGTTAACCGATATCTTTGTTCGAAAACCAAAGCTTTTTCCAGTAGTACCTGTTCGGCCTCATCTTTCTTAATTTCATAAACATCGACTTTTTCGAATATTCGATTAATTTTTTCATTTGGGTAGATAAATTTTTGATAAAAAAACGGCTGACTGATAGCCAGTATTTGTAGGTGGTTGGTTTTCGCATACTTCTCAATCGGAATAGTTAGGTCAATCCGGTCTACTTCAGAGACAATATATTTATCAAAGTTTTCGATTAACAAAATGACATTTTTTGCCTGGGAAGCTTCGTTCAATAATTGATCGACAATATTTTCCCGTTGTTGTTGATCAAGAGATTGAGTAAGAATTTTTTCCAGATTAAGTTTTAATACGCGTTTATAAGCCAAAAGATTATTAACCCGGCCCTCATAAATTTTACTGGTCAGACTGTCGACAATTGCCCGTTTACCCACTCCTTCTTCACCGACAATAATGACATTAGCTTCTTCTGACTTGGATAAAATTCTCTCAATCTGGCTGATTTCTTTTTCTCGGTCATGAATGGACTTAATCCGATTTTGATAAGCTACTGCGGTCAGATCATCAACATATTGATCCAGTGTCGGTGTATAGCCGACCGACCAGTCACGGGCGAGTGGTGGGTAGTTCATCAGATTGGTCAAACGCCACCATTTTTTTTCAAAGTGTAGATTGCTGTAATAATGGAGAAACCATTGGTTAACTGCTTCATAATTCTCTTTATTTAATAAATGATCTTTAATAAATCTTGTTTCTTCAAGGTTTTGTTTCTCAGCATCAGTTTTTTCGAATAAATAAAATAGGTATAAAAATGGAAGAAAAATAAAGAACAAAAATAAAACAAAAGGATATGTAAGAATTAATAAAACGTTTAAAAGAAAATAAAAACTAATTACCGATAGGCGCATAAAAAAACCGATCAGCCGGGAAATCGCATCAAAACTCATCTTCTCGAGTACCCGGCTGAATGAAAAACCCGGAGTTGACGGTTGTTGAGAAACCAAGTTTTTCCAGGGAGAAAATAAGGTTTTCAGAAGTGTCATAATCGAAAAGAAATAAGGAAGAAAGATAACTAAATTTACCGAAGCTTCAAAAAAATCTTTTATGCATTGTAGATAGAATTGAAAAAAATTCTTCTTCATAAAATCAGTATAACCGAGAAAAAAACAATTTTCCTCTTGAAATTTCAAAAAAATATTTATAATGTTATTGTTTGATAAAAAAATGAAAAATAACAATGACGATAAACCTCCGAACGGAAACAAAAAATTAACATTACCCAAGACAGCCGCCATTATTTTTAGTGATGTTAAGCGTAATTACTTTCCGACCGAAGCTCAGTATATTACAGAAAAAGATGCTTATCATGACGCAAAAGTCATCGGTGATTATCTGCAGAAAATGAAAGTCAAAATATATTTGTTTGCCGGTAATGAGCAATTAGCAGCGCGTTTACGCAGAGCTAAACCACATGTTGCTTTGAATTTGGTCGGATCGGTTAAGGGATATGAATATCTGGCATCGACGATCCCGGCGTTATTAGAGCTTCTTGATATTCCCTACACTGGCGCCGGAATTTTAGGAGAATCACTGTCATATAACAAGTTTTTGGTGCGAAAATTATTACAGCAAAACGGCGTCCCTGTCCCCAATCATCAGTTGTTCAATACTTTTAGTGACCCGATTGATCCAACCTTAAGATTTCCCCTAATTTCCAAACTCAATGAGATTCACGGCGCCGTGGAAATTACCAGAAATGCCGTATCGGAAACCGAAAAGCATTTACGCGAACGATTAAAATTTTTGATTAACACCTATCATCAACCGGTGCTCGTCGAGGAGTTTATCGTCGGACGGGAAATTACTGCAATTTTACTGGAAGGGCTGAACAAAAAAGTCTATCTGGCAGAAAAGACTTTTCATAAAACCAATGAAAAGTATGTTTTTGCTACATTTGAAGATCAATGGACGGATAGTCCTGATTCGGGATTTCATTATCAGAGATATCAGGATCCGATTTTAAAAGAATATGTCAAAAAAGCCTTTGAAATCGGCGAAATGTTTGATTATGGAAAATTTGATATTCGTCTCGACTCTTCCGGTCGGTATTTTTTTGTTGACGCCAACAGTAATCCAGCGTTTGGTCCAAAAGAACTGGAATGTGCGATCGCTAGCATACTTGACCTCTACGGAATTTCTTTCTTCGAAATCCTAAAACGATTGTTGATGAATACTCTGCGGGATGCTCAAGGGAAGAAACTGCTGCCGATCACCACAAACGGCAATGGAAATGGATGATTAAAAAAAGTGGACTTGAGAGGATTTGAACCTCTAACCCCTTCGATGTAAACGAAGTGCTCTAACCGTTGAGCTACAAGTCCAAATATTCCTTGTCCTCCAATTCTTACTTCTCGCCTTTTCAGTTCTATTCGAACACGGCTCGAAGAGCGAATTTTGGAGGACACAAGAGTCGCTAATTCCTCATTCTTCAGAAAGCGACTCTAGTGTGGGCATGGATGGAATCGAACCATCGGTCTCATCTTTATCAGAGATGTGTTTTACCATTAAACTACATGCCCGATTCATAAATGATATCAAAGACTTGACCTATTTTCTACTTCGAAACTAACCCCAGTTCTATAGCAGCGGCAATCGCATTATCAAAGAGATCACCCTGTTTTTTGCTTAAATCAAATAACAATTTAGCCAATCCAACGAGTTTTCTTGAAATGTCTAAGCGCAGATAGTTAGGATTAAGGTCGTCGACCCTGACGCGATCAAGACCATCTGCATCTTTAAAAATTATTAACTCTGGTGTCATAGTAATCTCTCCATCATGATTAACGTGATTATTAATTATGTGAATAACTTTTAATAGAGTTGTTTTAGATATGGCCAAATGAGAGCAATTATTTTCCAACCAAGAGGCGGCTCGTTTGCCGTGCCTTAAATCATATTTATCATTCCTTCTTTGAGTATCATGAATGGCGCTAGCCCATCTTAACGCTTCCTGGTCGACTCGAATTCCTTTGTTATTAATTAATTGAGAAATTACTTCATTCCAAATCATTACCCTTGCCACATGACCCAACCCATGTATTCCCGTTGCCACAGTTTTTATTGCATACCATTCGATCGGTGGTTTATATCTATGAAACAAATCTGCCGACAAATTATGGATATCGGGTGTATAATAAGGCGTAAATCCTTCTTTTTTCATATTTTAAATTTATATTATATAATACATATATGGAAAATAATAAGGCTCTGTTAGTCATGGACATGATCAAAGAATATGTGTATGGAGAAAAGCCGTTAATCTTAGAATCGAAAAGAGCAGATTTAATCAAAAATATCAGAAAAGTAATAAATTTGGCACATAAAAAAAATATCCCGGTAATTTTTGTAAATTTGGCTTTAAAGAAATCAGATCCAATATATCGTTTATATATAAATTATCGCGATCAGGCAATGGAAAGCTCGCCTAGTTCAAAAACAATCGACGATATTCATGTAGATTCAAAAGATTATGTTTTAATAAAACGAGGTTTTGATGGGTTTTGGAAAAGCGGACTTCAGAAATTATTAAAAAAACTAAAAATAAGAGACGTTTATCTTACCGGAATTCAAACTGATTGTTGTATCAGAGAAACAGCGGTTACTGCCGCACACTTGGGTTATTATGTATATGTCATTGAAGACTGCTGTGAAACTTCGCGGGAATTCGGTCAAGCAGCAGCTTTGAGATTTTTACGATGTTGTACAAAAGATATTGTCAAAAAAGATAAACTTTTATGGTAAAAGCAGAACTACAAAGACCAGTTATATTCGGAGCTGATTTGATTCTTCCAAAAAGAAATCCAGAAAAAATCGGTGAACTTGCACAAAAAATTCTAAGTTATCACACTGATTCTCACACACTTCGTGCAGATTTAGCAAACAAAGGCTATTTTCTATGCAATGTTCTCGATCCTAATATTGTTGAAAATCGGTGCACGACAATATACTCCTTAAGTGATGGATTAGTAATGCAATATGAAGGAAGAAATCATACCCGTCTATTTATGTTGACCGATGAATTTCGAGCTTTAAATTTTACCCAAAATTACGTGTCTCAATTAAAACGGGGAACTCCTGAGTTTAGAGTAGTATTTAGAGAACCATTTTCAAGAGAAGGACAGGTAAAGTTACACGAAATTTGCAAGCGGTTTGATTTCCAGGACAAATCTTTTACAACAAGAATGACCGTTGATATGAGTAGCAATTTTTTGTACCCAAAAGAATTAGATCCATCACTTGAGATGCGTACATTAATCGATAACGACATCGATCTTATGAAAGAACTTTTTTGTATTAATTATCCCGGAAATTCTTTCCGAGAGGAAACTGTAACTAATTATGGGTTACATCGTGGAATATTTACCAAAAACGGCGAGTTAGTTGCGATGGCGGGAGTGTCCGGAGCCTGCAAATTTACAGATTTTAACGGTAAAGATTGGGAGATTTATTTATTGGCAGATACAGTGAGAAATCCTGATCCGAGTTATAAAG
>Ga0172369_10008849_pt1 | contig 11322 bp, 13 predicted proteins | sample LakKiv25m_FD_114539 | JGI IMG/M metagenome (GOLD analysis project Ga0172369, IMG submission 114539) | Freshwater microbial communities from Kabuno Bay, South-Kivu, Congo - kab_022012_11.25m | ecosystem: Environmental > Aquatic > Freshwater > Lake | place: Democratic Republic of the Congo... | reverse complement strand
GGCGCAAACTGGACGGCCAAAACCGACTGCCAGAGATCATCCAGGGGATTGAGTTCCGAGACGGGATCCGCCAACTTCAAACCGCCGCCTGATCAATCGTCACCAACTTTCGCGCATAACTCACGGTTGGCCGCATCGAGAGCGCGGACGGCACCATCGTTCTGGGATTCGAGGACATGTGGAACGGTGGTGACAAGGATTATGATGACATCGTCTTCCGCTTCGATGTCGGCACCTCGAACGCCCGCGTGCTGGACCCGAACCTGGTTTATGGCGAAGCAGGCGAAGGCAACACCTGGGTCTGGGGTCAGAACGGCCAGCGCCTGACGCTGGATGGCCGGGTGATCGCGCCCGAGAATGACACGATCTATGGCGGCACCGGCGATGACCTGATCTATGGCGGCGTCGATCACGACCGGCTTTACGGCGGCGACGGGGCCGACACCATCTATGGCAATTCGGGCGAGGATATCTTGTGGGGCGATGCGGGCAACGACCTGCTGTTCGGCGGCAAGGGCAATGACACGTTGCACGGCGGCACCGGCAATGATGTGCTGAACGGCGACAGTGGCGATGACCTGCTGAACGGTGGCGACGGCGCCGACACGCTGAATGGCGGTGACGGCAACGACGTACTGAACGGCGATGCAGGCAACGACGTGCTGAACGGCGGTGCGGGCAGTGACTTCTTGAACGGAGGTGCCGGCAACGACCTTCTGGACGGCGGATCGGGCAACGACACCCTGAACGGCGGCGACGGTGCCGACACGCTGAATGGCGGTGACGGCGACGACGCGCTGAACGGCGATGCGGGCGACGACGTGCTGAACGGCGGTGCGGGCAATGATCTCTTGAACGGAGGTGTCGGCAACGACCTTCTGGACGGAGGATCGGGAAACGACACCCTGTTCGGCGGCGACGGCGCGGACAGTCTGAAGGGCGGGGCAGGCGATGACTCTTTGCATGGTGATGCCGGGAACGATCAACTGTTCGGCGGCGCCGGCCATGACCTGCTGGAAGGTGGTGAGGGGAATGACACGCTGGATGGTGGCACCGGAAACGATGCCCTGTTCGGCGGCGCGGGCCGCGACACACTCCTCGGCGGCGAAGGCAACGACAGTCTTTTCGCCGGGGACGGCGACGACCGGCTCGAAGGCGGCAAGGGCGACGATCAGCTCTTTGGCGGTGCCGGCGATGACCGCTTGCTGGGGGGCGAAGGCAACGACACCCTTGACGGCGGCGCGGGCACCAACCACCTGGCGGGCGGCGTCGGTGCTGACTGCTTCGTTTTCCGTTCGGATGTCGCGTCGACCAACACCATCTCGGATTTCGAATGCGGGCTCGACCGGATCGAGGTGTCTATGCAGGGCCATGCGGCGCTTACCTTCGACAGCCTGCAGACAACCACCACCGGTTCGGTCTGCTTCCTGGCCGGAAGCACGGCTGTCGAAATCGCAAACCAGTTCGGGGTGAGCGACTTCGCTGCAGCGGTCTGGAGCAGCATCGATTTCGTCTAGGTACAGGTCCCCGCCGCACCCGGAGCGTTCCAGGTGCGGCCGATGCTTCTGCATAGTGCCGCGCAGATGCGGGCATATGTTGGTGTGGTTAAAGGGATGGGACGCCACGCCAACCCGCTTCGGCCGTGGTCCGCCCCGTCCCGCATCAGCGAAATTCCGTGGCAAAAAATGCTGCGCGCTGCATGAGTGACCGGTTCAGGGAAGCCGCACCTCGGCGCTGTGGGCTTCTCGGCCGTCGGCTCTGGGCCGATCACGTCTACCTATTGCACTGAGACGGGGCGTAGCATGTCATCGGTGTCGAGCTTCTGCGCGCTGCGCCATAGCGGCGTTTTGAAGACGTGGTACAAAGGCTTGCCATCGCGTACTTCACGGGTCTCGACAAGCAATCCCGCCCATTCAAGCGGTCTAAGGACGCAGGAAGAGAACGCGGCCATCTCGCGCCACCCCGCATTGTCCCAATCATGGTCCTCGCCATAGAATGCCGCGAACAACGCCCCCTCGGTGGTGCCATGGTCAGCCTCGACGTTGATGACGTACATCCACACATCCCAGTTCCCGAAGGGGCGATCTTCGAAGCGGGCGTAGGAGGAATGGTCGATCTGGAGAACGAAGAACGGGAAGATTTCGGCAAACAGCCGAGCTGGCGCGCCCGCGTATTCGGCGCCGCGCTTGGTCAGGCGGAATTCGCCCTTGAAGTGCCGGCCGAGGCGCAGGGAGATCAGAAGCTTGTGCAGCACCTCGAGCGGCGGGAATTCGTATTCATTGATGACCTTGTTATAGCGTAAGCGTCCGGCCTGACCGCTACCCGCGCCATTTCCAAGGCAGCAGGTCATCGACCTTTGTGATCTTGTAGCCCGGGATGCGGGCCAGTGTGTCGGCGAGCCAGGCGTGGGGATCGACGGCGTTGAGCTTGGCCGTTTCGATCAGCGTGTAGGCGATGGCCGCGGCTTTGCCCCCTGCCTCTGAGCCGACGAAGAGGTAGTTCTTCCGCCCCAGGGCTACGGCGCGCATGCCGCGTTCGGCGGCGTTGTTATCGGGCATGTTATCCGCGGCGCCCCACGATCGGCAGTCAATTCCCGCCCCGTCATGGTAGGGTTGGTCTGTCGGGACAGGGGCGTCGGAGTGCGAAGAAGCGGGCAGGCCGCCTTGACTATGAGCTGCGAGCTCGCGTTGTTATCTGGCCGCCCCTGCGACTATCCCGTCTGCGCCGCGAGCGCGTATCCGTAGATGTCGCACAGCCCGCGCACTCCCCATCGACAACAGGGAGGATTTGCATGCGGTCGATCGGAATGGATGTGCATCGAAGTTTCGCCCAGGTGGCGATCCTCGATGGTGGCAGGTTCACGGAGGAATGCCGGATCGAGCTTGAACACGATGCGGTGCTGGCCTTCGGGCAAAGGCTGCGGAAGGACGATGAGGTGGTACTGGAGGCGACCGGCAACACGGCGGCAATCGTCCGGTTGCTGACACCGTTCGTCGCACGGGTGGTGATCGCCAACCCGCTGCAGGTGAAGGCCATCGCTCACGCGCGGGTCAAGACCGACAAGGTGGATGCCAGGATTCTGGCGCAGCTTCATGCTTCCGGGTTCCTGCCGGAGGTCTGGGCGGCAGACGACGAGACGCAGAATCTCAGGCGCCTCGTCTCGGAACGTGCGGTACTTGTGCGCTCGATCCGTCGGGTGAAGAGCCGGGTTCAGGCCGTTCTCCACGCCAACCTCGTCTCGGGATACGCCGGGCACCTGTTCGGGAAGGGCGGCCGAAGCTGGCTTGCGACGGCCCCGTTGCCGAAGGCGGAACGCGATCTTCTGGCCCGGCATCTCGATGAACTGGACTGGCTCGATGCCAAGCTGGAGAAGCTTGATCGTGTCCTGGCGCGCACTTCGCTCGATGATGCCCGGATGCGCAAACTGATGAGCATCGCCGGGATCAGTTCCGTGGTCGCCACGTCGGTCGTTGCGGCGATCGGGGACATCACGCGGTTCCCATCACCCGACAGGCTCGCGAGCTACTTCGGCCTGACGCCCCGCGTCCGGCAGTCCGGCGACCACCGTGCTGTCCATGGTCGTATCTCAAAGCAGGGGAACACGGTGGCAAGGACGATGCTGATCGAGGCTGCCTGGTCGGCGGCATCGGTGCCCGGACCGCTGCGCGCCTTCTTTCTGCGGATCAAGGACCGCAAGGGGGTCAACGTCGCGGCGTTTGCCACGGCGCGCAAGATCGCGGGGCTGATCTGGCAATTGCTGACGAAGGAGGCCCCTTATCGATGGGCAAGGCCAGCTTTTGTCGCGATGAAGATGCGCAAGCTGGAATTGCGGGCTGGCGCCCCCAAGGCACACGGGTCGGCAGGGCCTGGCCGCGACTACTGGATCAAGGAACTCCGGCATCGAGAGATGGATCTCGTCGCGCAGGCCGAAGCCGCCTACGCAGCCATGGTCGAAGCCTGGAGGGAAAGGCCACCGAAGCCGCAGAAGGGCTGAGAAAGGGGCTGTTCAACAACATCCGTGTCCAGTTCCAAGATACCGTTGTTGAGGTATGGGCGCAGGCGTTCCATCCTAATGAGGGCGTATCGGATGGCGGCCGCGAGCGGGGATTTGCCCGAGATGGTGGTGAGTTGCATGGCCAGCCAGGCCTCCAGGTCGTCGAAGACCGGGGCCGCATGTGCCTTGCGAAGTTCGACCCGGACATCTGGCGGGGAGCCTCGGGCCTCTTTCTCGACTGCGTAGAGTTGTGCGATCCGGCCGATGGCCTCTTCGGCGATGGGAGAGCCTTGCGACCGATGGATGTCGACGAACTTGCGCCGTACATGGGCCATGCAGGCAACCTCCCGGATGGTGCCGGAACGGTAGAGATCCTCGAACCCGGCATAGCCGTCGGCATGCATCCAGCCACGGAAGCGGGCGAGGTGATCCTTGGGATGCTGGCCCTTGCGGTCGCCTGAGAAGCAATACCATGCTGCCGGGGGCGCATCACCGCCCCAGGGGCGTTCGTCGCGGGCATAGGTCCAGAGCCTTGCGGTCTGGGTCTTGCCGGTGCCGGGGGCGAGCATGCTGATCGGCGTATCGTCTGCAAAGATCGCCTCGGCCGACAGAACATGGCGGCCGATGGCATCTGCGAGGGGCTCCAGCAGAGCGGTGGTCTTGCCGACCCAATCAGCGAGGGTGGAGCGATCCAGATCGAGCCCCTCGCGGTCGAAGATCTGGCTCTGACGATACAACGGAAGATGGTCGGCAAATTTGCTGACCAGAACATGGGCCAGCAGGCCCGGACCGGGGCGGCCACGTTCGATGGGCCGTGACGGCAGCGGGGCTTGCACGAACCGTTCACAGCACGAACAGGTCAGCCGAGGGCGAACGATCCGGTTCACGATGAAGCGCCCGGGGACGTATTCCAGTTCGTCGGTCACATCCTCCCCGATCCGGCGCAGGCGGCCGCCGCAATCGGCACAGGAATCGGCGCCAGGCGTCAGTTCCACCTCCATCCGGGGGATGTGATCGGGGATCGGTCGACGCTTCGGTTTGTCCTTCTCTTCGACGTCCGGCAGCTTCATTCGTGCGGTCATCGCGGCGGCGGCGATCTCGCTGGTCTCCAGGGCCAGTTGCAGTTGCTCCGCCGTCTCGGAGGAGGCGCCAAACCGGTGCGCGCGGTGTCCGGCTAGTTGATGGCGCAGCTTCTCGATCAGGATCGCTTGCGCCTTCACCTCGGCCAGAAGCCGCGCGGTGAAGCTGCGCAGCTCCTCGGGGTCTTCCGGCAAGGTCAGGGTGTGATCCAGCATGTGGAAAGTTTATCCCACTGTATTCCTTGTGGGAATCATTGATTACGGGGTCTGCAGATTATCCCGCTGACAAGGGCCGCCACGTCCGCTGCGGCGCCCGCCAGTCGATCCCCTCCAGCAGCATCGACAACTGGGCTGGCGTCAGTGCCACCTTCCCCTCCTTGGCCGAGGGCCAGACAAACCGCCCCTTCTCCAGCCGCTTCAGGAACATGCAGGCCCCTTGGCCATCCCACCAGATGACCTTCACCAGATCGCCGCGACGGCCACGGAAGACGAACAGATGCCCTGCAAAGGGGTCCTGCTTCAACACGGCCTCGGCCTGCGACGCCAAGGCCGCAAAGCCTTTGCGCATGTCGGTCACCCCAGCCGCCAGCCAGACCCGCGTGTTGGCCGGGACCGGGATCAAACCGTCAGCCCCCGGATCAGCCGGGCCAGCGCCTCAGGATCATATCCACCGCTGATCCGCATCCGGTGACCGCCCGCCAAGTCGATCTCGATGTGGGTCTCTGCGGCAGGCATCTGACGGATTGCCGGGGCGTCTTTGACGATCTCCACCGGCAGAAAGCGTAAACCGGCGTCCTGTGATCCCGGCTCGGGCTTGGGCCGATACTTGGGATCGCGCAGCCACTTGAAGATCAGGTTCGCATTCACCGTATAGCGAAGCGCCACCTGGGCCACGGATACGCCCGGCGCGGTCGTCTGCAGGCAGATCGACCGCTTCTCTTCATCCGTCCAAAGCCGCCTCGTCCGACGCGCCATCAAGCACCATAGTGTCCACTATCCTTGGTGGACACTAACCGGCACCATCAACACCCGGCAGTGCGGTCAGCCCGGACGCTTACGTTATAGCGGAACATTTCTTCCGCGTTCTTTCCTGGCCAGTCAAAATGCTCGACCGCCCAGAGCACGAAGACGCGCTTGAACGCTTTGGTCTGCGTCAGCCCGATGGCCCCGTGTTCCTGCGCATAGCGCAGCGTCAACAGCGCCGCGCGCAGCAACGGCGATTGGGCAAGGTCAGGATGGTCGTCAGGAAGGTTGCGGAACACGATCATGGGCCGATGGTGCCACAGGACGATTCGCAGGGCCAGAATCAATACGGGGGCAGTTCTCAAGGGGGACTCGTCAAACGTTGACTCAGCGTTGACAAGAACTGCGCAAGTAAAAACCCGAATGTTTATGTCGGGTTCTAACTTACTGATAAGTTAGGTGTTTTTGGTTGCGGGAGTTGGATTTGAACCAACGACCTTCAGGTTATGAGCCTATACTTCAACGATTCCAATAGTTTAGGAAAACCAGGCACTTAGCCGACAAGCCTTTGGTAACGCGCAAATAGTGACCGCGCATTCAGTCGCATTCGCTAACATTCAGCCGCAAACCCGGCGCGAAACCTGCATTCGCGGGTTGATGTGGCGTTGATGTAGAAACGAACTCATCCTTTCCGATAACTAGATCCGGAAGTCGAAAGCACTGTGTGGCCTGGCCCCCAAAACCACGCAGTCACCGCAAACCTCCCCACCCCAATCAAGGTCCTTCCATCTGCTTAGCAGGCTGACTTGATGATAGACCTGCACAACTCTGGCGGGCCCAAGCCACCCGTAATGATGTTTCCATTCGGACCTATTCTAACTTCAATACGGTTCGGAGTGTTCAATATCTCGTCGGCCAACGCAGCATAGCGATCGGTCAAAAAATGATACCGCTGATTTCGCGATCCAACCCAAGGGCGAGAAAAATCAACAAGTTCTTGTTCGAACGGTCCGTCAATGAGCATGTCTGTCGCATTGAGAAGACGATCAAAGTCAGGCCTTTGCGCCGAAGACAGTTCCTCCAACAGAAACCCAGTGAAGGTAACTACGGAGAGGCCCTTTTTGCGCACACCCTCCGCCACGACTGCAACTGCGTTAGCCTGAGAAAAAGGTTCTCCACCGAGAAAGGACACACCTTCGACAGCGGGGCCCAATAAGATGGAGTCGATCAATGCCCCCGTTTCTACGAGAGCGCCCCCGCGAAACGACCACGTTTGAGGCACGCCGCAGCCAACGCACTTAATGGGGCAACCTTGTACTTGAATGCAGGCGCGAAGCCCCGGTCCTTCGCTCTTTGTGAGTGGCGTAAAGCGATGGATGCGAAGCTTTTCAGTGTTAGTCAATTGTGCGACCGCCCGGCCTTGAAATCCTCTGAGTGCGTTCGGCCGGATTTTCGGCGTCGACTCTCGCTGTCGACACCTTTTGGTCAGTCTTGAAATCGGTCATAGAATCTAACCTGGAAACAAGGTGTGGCTTCAGATCGAGGAAATCCGCCATCTCAGCAACTGACTTAAACGGGCTTTCGTCCCTTCTCTTGATGATCATCTTTGCCTCCGCAGCACCGATACCGGGTAGCGCTAGAAGCTCATCAAATTTGGCAATGTTTATAGCTACGACAAGCCTCGAATCGTCAACTGCTTTAGCCTCTGAGGGGTGATCTTTCTTGGGTCTAGCTTCGGGGCTTTTATCATCTGATACCAGTGCGCGCGCGTGATCTCGAAGGAGTATGAATAAGCCTTCCACCGCCGGGAGCTTTATTCCCGAAAAACTATTGTCAAATTTCTCATTCCCAACCGATACCTTCAGCTCCGCTGAAGCAATTTCGCACTTGGCCAGCTCGCGCCAAGACATCTGAACAGGCTGGCTATAGCCATTCTTCCATGAAACCCCGTTCTTGCCGACAGCAAGTCCTTGGGTGGCCGTGCCAAACAAAGTACCGTCTATGAGCGCAAGTATATCAGAGTTTCCAGGCGGAGGATAATTTTCTAGTGCCGCACGGCGCTTCTTGTCGGGGATAAGGTTTCCAACATAATATCCACTGCTCGTGAGTGAGGAGCAAACATCGATTAGTTCCGCAGGCCAGCCATTAAGCGATATCAACATCGCCCGGTTAACGGTTGCAGAATTAGTATTTGATGGCAGTTCTTTATTTTCAGCCTTACTGCCTTTCTCCTTGGCTTGCTGGAGTTCCCCCATCCAAGCCAAAAACAAAAAAACAAATCCAGCCCACCACCAGCCACCAAATTGGTAACCTAAAAGTAAAGCGACGAGGGTGAGTAATCCGGTCAATTCAGACTTCCTAGTTGATTCGCAGCGTAAGTAAGATCGACTTGTCTGGCATAATCTCTTCCGATTCGATCAGAAGATCTCTGCTCTCGGCCTCTGCCTTGACTCTTTGATAAACCGAGGTTTGCACCGCCTTACGATAGTCAGCGTCAAGATCGGACAGGTACTGGAACGCATGTTCCACTCTTTCTCCTCCTTGGACAGCGACACTGAAGGGGCCATCACCTGATTTGGTGAAGAGTAATCTCACTGAGTTGATGCGGCAGGACAAAGATCCGTCTTTTCCATAAATTGGATCCCCGCCCAAATCAGCAAGCACTTGCGCAAGCAAGTCCCGATCCATGAAATTAGTGGGGTATATGGTCGCTTCTTGAGGTTCCGCGTTGATCGCGTTCAAAAAAACTGATCTGCCCGCGGCACTCTCCAACTTAGAGATCAAGGCTTCACGCATCGTTGCGTCTACGCCTTTCGCAAATATCGCAACCCACTTCCCGTCAATAAATTCCCAAAAGAAGAACGATTTCTCTCCGTCGAGATGCGTCTTTATGAGTGCTCCAAATTTGACTGCATCATAGCCAGCCTGCTTCAAAAGGTGCCCGAGCTCGAATTCACGAGTTATGTTGGTCTCAACACGGTCCTGCTGTGATGCTACCCATGCCTCAAAGTGTTCTTTTCCCATTACCACTCGAAGAGCAAGCGCGACGGGCAACATCACAAGGGATACTGACATCTTTTAACTTGTCCCTTTAATGCGCAATGTTTCGACTTCAGTTACTTCCGAAGTGAGTTCCGCTTTCAAAAAGTAGTTTTCTGTTCTGCGTGAGTCGATCGATTCACTACCTGTGAGTTGCTCGACTAGAGGAATGAATTTCATGCAACCATTGCCACGAATGCCATCAACCTCTGCTTCCACGCGACCATCGGGGAAGATACGTAGTTTGATCTGTCCGTATGCCATCTTTCCTCCTAGAAATCTATAGACCGCCCACCGCGGCTCGAGATGATCGCATCGGACGCACGAGATTGATCGCTCGGCTGCGGGCAGCCTTTGGAAGTTTCATAAGCGGCTCGGTCTTCTTCCTGGGTAGCCGCTACAGCGCGAACATTTGCCCATTCTCGCAGATGCTGAATCTGTTCAGCCTGGGTCACCGACAACGGCACTGTAAAGCGAACCGCCTTGAGAAAATCGGCGAGTGATACACTCCGGTTCTCATAAAACGCTTCAAATAATCCACTGACGATCACTTGCTCTAACTCAGCACCCACAAACCCTTCAGTGGCTTCTGCCAAACCAGCAAGGGATGCCTCATCGGAGACAAACTCGCCCCTCACGGAGGCATCTGTTAGTCGCCGCTCGAGATGCAACTTAATTATTTCTTCACGCTCCGAATGAGTGGGCAAATCAACAAAGAATATCTCGTCAAAGCGCCCCTTACGCATCATCTCCGGTGGAAGTGCGGAGATGTTATTCGCGGTGGCGACCACGAATACTGGCTTAGACTTTTCCTGCATCCACGTCAGAAACGTACCAAAAATACGTGCAGACGTCCCACTGTCGCCACTAGGACCCGTGACAGAGCCAAAGCCCTTTTCGACTTCATCTATCCATAGAACGCACGGAGAAATCGCCTCTGCTGTCTCTATTGCACGTCGCATATTTTCTTCCGAGGAGCCGACCACTCCCGAAAAGATGCGGCCAACGTCAAGACGCAACAGTGGAACCTGCCACATTGCGGATACCGCCTTGGCTACCAAGCTTTTTCCACACCCCGGAACGCCTGTAATAAGTACACCTCGGGGGGCCGGCAGATTATACTTTGCGGCGGAATCCAACCATGATTTATTTCGCTTCACCAACCAACGTTTCAGGTTCTGAAGGCCACCGACATCTTTGATGTTGAGGTCGGGCTTTAGGTATTCAAGGATGCCAGATTTTCGGATGGTCTGGCGCTTTTCCTCAAGCACGACTTCGACATCTGAAATATCCAGCTTACCGTCTTCGACCATTGCACGCGCAAAAGCATTTTCTGCTTCGTGCAGTGTCAAACCCATAGCTGCCTTTGCAAGCCGCTCTTCGTCCTCTTCTGTCACGTTGATCGCCACACGACCTGTGGCTCGGTTAGTCTCGATCATCTGAGAAAGAACATCCCGAATTTCACCGAATGAGGGTAATTCGAACTCAAGGACCGTCACGTCCTTTTCAAGTTCATTCGGCAAAACAAGCGAAGGCGCAATAAACACCACATTTTTTGGTCTCTGCGAATGCTTGATCGCAGGCACCAGATCTCGCAAGCGGCGTACTACTTGAGCGTCTGCAGGGCGACCTGCTCCACCAAGGAATATATGGAAGTCTTTCAGAACAAAGACAGCCGGATCCTCGAAATTTTCAATAAAATCCAGCGCCTTCAGAGGTTGTTTGGTGTCCCCCTCAACCGCTATGCCATTTTCTGTGAAGCCATTTGTAAGGCTCCAATCAAGGACACGACGTTCAGTTCGAATGAGTTCTATATTTTTCGCGGCAACAGTTATTAGTTGCAATGCACGCGCTTCTTCCCATGTCGCGACGTAAAGATAAGGGAACCGCGCACGCAGCAAATTAGCGAGGGTGCGCTCAAATTTCGCTCTGGCCTTTCCTATCATCGAAAAAGTTATCTCGCTCCCTGCGCTCACCCAACATTAGACAGTAGTCCGCGAGCAGTTTCCCTGTGAGACTTCAGTATCGGTTAGCCTGAGTGAAAGATCAAGCTTGACTGGCTACTTGTACCGCTTGCTTTCATGATACTTTGACCTTTCAGGGGTGCTGACTGCACTCAGACTTAGCCCACATTCCCCAAGTAATCCGCTGATTTCGCTGTCGTGATCGTGTTATTTCCGATATAAATCATGGTGTTGAAGGCTGCGAGGGGCGCGTTTCATGGATCACCCAGAGGGTGCGGGCTTG
>Ga0172369_10008846_pt1 | contig 11330 bp, 9 predicted proteins | sample LakKiv25m_FD_114539 | JGI IMG/M metagenome (GOLD analysis project Ga0172369, IMG submission 114539) | Freshwater microbial communities from Kabuno Bay, South-Kivu, Congo - kab_022012_11.25m | ecosystem: Environmental > Aquatic > Freshwater > Lake | place: Democratic Republic of the Congo... | reverse complement strand
GAGCGCATGAAAAAAGGCGAGAAGGTCAAAATCGTCATCGGCACGGGACACCCCGGCGCCACTTGCCAGGGCGCGGCGTTTGAATACATCGTCAATGTCCACAAAGACTTGGTGAAGAAGGGGCTGCGCGACAAGGCGGATATTCTCTGGCTATCGAACGAACCCGCGCTGGGTGACTTTGGCGTAAATGGCGTGCAAGTGAAACGCAACGGCATCGTGCAGAAAAGCGCGGAGTTTATTCAATCCGTCTTCAACGACCACGGCATCCGCTATCAAGTGCAGACGGGCGTAACCAAAGTGGAGCCGGGCAAAATTCACTGGCAAAACTACGAGGGCGAAGAAGGCGTTACCGACTTTGACTTTGCCATGCTCATTCCGCAATTTAAGGGACAACCTTTCAAATACATTGGCAAAGACGGCGCGGATATTTCCTCCAAATTAGTGAACCCCGCCGGTTTTGTGCTGGTAGATGGCAAGTACGGGCTGCCCTACCCCGAACTGATTCAAACGCCGGATGCCTGGCCCGCGCGCTACCAAAACCCCACTTACAAAAACGTCTTCTCGGCGGGCATTGCCTTTGCCCCTCCCGGTCCCATCTCCAAGCCGTTCACCAACAAAAACAACCTTGCCATTGCCGCCGCGCCTCCGCGCACGGGCATGGTCAGCGGCATGATTGGGCGCGTTGCTGCATTGAACATTGTGGACTTAATCAACAAACGCGAGATGACCCACAGCGAGCGCATGTCCGAAATGGTGGCAGCCTGCGTGGCTTCCATGGGAGATTCGCTTTTGGACGGCAACGCGGTGGTCATTGTGATGTACCCGGTTGTGCCGAACCGCAACAAATTCGCCAACGAGTTCGGGCGCGACTTGTTCACCTCGCATTTGGAAATGGGCGTCAGCGGCGCGTGGATGAAGTTTATGCTGCATCACACCTTCATCTGGAAATTCAAAGCGCTGCCCGGTTGGAAATTAATCCCCGAATAAATGGAGTCTAAAATGGAATTCTCTCCCGCTGAAAAATTTTGGATGAATTTTAAGTTATATCAATTGTGGCGTTTTGTGGTCTTGAACTATAAGATTTTGGCGGTGGTTGCCAAAAGCAAACGTTCTTAACACAGCAAGCGGATGGATGACGCTGCGCGGCTCTCTACGGGCTGGCGGATAGCGCTCCCCAAATGCTCTGCGCCTCAAAAATGCTCACGCCTAACGGCATGAGCATTTTTTTTTGCAGCAAGGACAAACAGCCCGAAGAAAAAATTACGGCAGCGGAAAACCCGCCGCCCGCAAGTCTTTTGCGTATGAATCCATCATCCGCTTGCCCATCAGCAGAGAAAATTCCAGCGAGGGATGATTGCTATCATAGAACATAGGCGCGCTGTCCGCCGACGTGATGCAAGATTGCAAAGTCCCTTGCGGGCAAAGCAGCGCGCTGACGTTGATATACAGCGGCTCATATTCCATAAAAGCGGGGTAAAAAGGTTGCCGCGAGTCTTCGCCGCCAAAACTGCGGACGAATTTTGGGTCTTTGCAAAATTCGCTGCTCCCAAAGCGGTTGATGATGTCGGCGCATTCGTAGGGGCGCAGGTCAATGTACGTTCCGATGACAACGAGGCGCAGGGCGGGGTTGGCGTTTTTCAGCCGTTGAATAATGGGCAGCTCCGCGCCTTTTTCAAACGCGGTTTGCGAGCTCACCACCAACACATCTAACGCGCGGTTGAATTGCGGGTCGTTTAATATCGCGGCGCGTTCCGCGCATTTGCTTTTGGTGCGCGCGCCGCCGCCTTGCGCTTGTATCTCTTCCCCTTGCACAGTAAACCCGCATTTATTAATCTCGCCAAAGGAGATGAGATTAACGGTCTCGTCTTTATAAAAAGACTCGGCGAGCATGTTATAGCCAACGTAGTAATGCGAGTCGCCGATGACGAGGACTTGCAGCGCGGCTTGCGGGCTGCATTTGGCGGAATCCAGTCGAGTGATGAGGCAGCCATTGCCCCATTCCGCTTTGCGGGCTTTGCCCGCTTCAATTTGCGCGGCGGTGAGGCTGTGTGGCATTCGCCATGCCCAGCCATCAAACTTCCACGCGCTGACGGCAAGCGCAAGCAGGGTGATTGCCAGCGCGCTGTGCAGGGCAAGAAAGGCGCGAGTGGAAACGGCGGCTGCCTGCCCGTGAGTTTTGCGGAAGGGTTGCTCCACATAGAGGCACATGAGTCGCGCCGCGCCAATGGACGCCGCCGCCAGTAGAATCTGCTCCGCGAGCGAGAGCGCGCCGAAGTCGTAGCGATAATATTTGTAAAAGACGATGGCAACCCAATGAACGAGATAAAGCGAGTAACTAAATTTTCCAATTTCGACCAAAGGCGAAAAGCGCAGCAACCCGCCGCCAAAGCGCGCCTGCCCGCTATAAATGATCAGCGCCGCGCCAATGCAGGGAATTAGCGCGTTGAAGGATGGGAAGACAGTCGCTTCGGTGTAGGTGAGCATGGGGACGATGACCATGCCCAGCCCGATGAAGAAGGGCGCTTCCAGCCAGCATTTATCACGCGGCTGTATCGGAATCATCCACACCAGCAGGGCGCCGATGCTAAATTCAAACACGCGGAAGGGCATGAGATAGAAGACCGCCGCCGCGCCTTCTTCAAACCAATCCGCTGCGGCGGGGATGAGGTTCGTTAGCCAGCCAATTTGCCCGTTGATGAAAATCGGGTTGAGCCATAGGCTGATTCCAAAAGCAGCCAGCAACGCCAGAGGCGCGGCGCGTTTGGGCGTTTTTATCATCAGCAGGCTGAATGCGAGGGGCCAGATTAAGTAGAACTGTTCTTCTACGCTGAGCGACCAGATGTGCAGCAACGGTTTGTAAACCGAGGCAGTGTCGAAATACCCGCTTTGATTCCAAAAGTGAACGTTGGCGAGGCTGAATGTGGAATAGACCAGCGACTCGCCAAAGGCTTCCATTTGCGGCGGCGGAAAAAGCAGCAGGGCGGTGATGAAGGTGAGCGTGAGCGTAAAGAGGAAGGCGGGCAGCAGCCGCCGCGCGCGGCGCAGATAAAAGTGGATGAAGCTCAGTCGCCCGGTTTCTAAAACTTCATCGCGGATGAGCCGCGTGATGAGAAAGCCGCTGATAACGAAGAAGACATCTACGCCAACATAGCCCCCGCGAAAAGACGGCGCGCCGAGATGAAAGAATAAAACGCTCAAAACGGCAAGCGCGCGCAAGCCATCTATTTCTGCTCGATATTTTGTCTGCTGCATGGAAAACCTCGCGCAGCATTATATCAGCGCGAATCAGTTTTCTTCTTCCTCATCGAGCAAATCATTCACCCCAAAACGCTCTTTATAAAAGGCAATTAATGTTTGCGCCTTCTCCGTAAACTGCGGCGATTGATTTCCCCGTTCTATCTCTAACGTGAAGCGCTCACGAAAACTTGGGCTTGCGGAGGGCGGCAATAACGCCGCTGCTTCTTTAATCAGCGCTTTGGCTTGTTCAATGACTGGCAAAGCGTTTTGTAGCGTAATTTTCTCGTCCAGCAATTCTTTGAGCAGTTTGCATTGATATGAATGACACACACGCGGACAATCGGGCGAGGTGTAAATTGTGCAGTGTTGATTCCACAGCGGGCAGGGCAGAATAAAGCCGCGCTGACGCGGGTCATTGCGAATAACGCGCAGCCCCAGATTTTGCGCGCGGTCTAACTCAAAGGCGTTGAGCCTTGCCCACAGGAACAAATGTCCGGTGCAGCAAAGCCCGCAGAATTTACATAAGGTAGAGGCGGGAGATTCTGGCGAAGCGCTCATGGCGCACATCATACCCTCAAATGCGTCAAAATAAAAAATGCCCGACGTATTCTTTTTACGTCGGGCTAGGGCAGCTGGGCAGAACTCATTGTTCTTCTATGCCCATTTTGCGGAGTTCATCGGCGCTATGTTGAGAAACATACCAGCCCGACCCCGCCAGCGCAAACAGAACCAATACGACCAGCGCGGCAAAAATAAACATGCAGCTCTCCTTTCTTTGATACATCTATAACGATATTTTGCAAAAAAAGTTTCTCCCCTAACAGTCCTGTATGGACGCATGGGTTTGTCAAAAGGTTTAACCACAGAGACCACAGAACTCACAGAGAAAACCGCATTCGCGCCTGATTTGACAAAATACGCTTTTGAGATAAAATACAGCCCGCCAGAAAAACAAATGCCGAAGTGGCGGAATTGGCAGACGCGCTACGTTCAGGGCGTAGTGAACTTACGTTCATGAGGGTTCAAGTCCCTCCTTCGGCACAGTAAACCTCAAAGGCTTAAACCTTTGAGGTTTTTGTTTTGAAGGTGGTATAATTCCCCTATAAAAATAACAGCCTTTCATTTAATGCCGACACGAAGTTTTTGCCCATCTTCGTGTCTTTTTGTGTAATTTACCTAGATAAAACGCAATAAGGGAACTTTATGACCGAAGAAGAGTACATCTCCACAGGCAATATACAATCCGTAGATATTGACGAGCAGATGCGTACCGCCTACCTCGATTACGCCATGAGCGTCATCGTGGCGCGCGCGCTGCCCGATGCGCGGGATGGCTTAAAACCCGTTCACCGCCGCATTTTGTACGCCATGCAAGAACTTGGCTTGCGCTCTAACACCGCCTACAAAAAATCTGCCCGCATTGTGGGCGAAGTGCTGGGCAAATACCACCCGCACGGCGACTCAGCCGTCTATGAATCGATGGCGCGCATGGCGCAGGATTTTTCCCTGCGCTATTTATTGGTGGATGGTCAAGGCAACTTTGGCTCGGTGGACGGAGACTCGCCCGCCGCCATGCGCTATACCGAAGCCCGCTTGCAAAAAGCGGCGGAGGAAATGCTCGCCGACCTCGATAAAAACACCGTAGATTTTGGTCCTAACTTTGACGATTCGCTTGAAGAGCCGCTGGTTCTTCCGGCGCGGCTGCCCAACTTATTGATGAACGGCTCGTCTGGCATTGCCGTCGGCATGGCGACCAACATCCCCCCGCATAATTTGCGCGAACTCGCCGGAGCAATTGATTATCTGATTGAACGCTACGACTCCATTGACGATGTGGACGTGAGCGACCTAATGAAATTTGTGCAAGGACCAGATTTCCCCACCGGCGGCATGATTGTCGGCACGGAGGGAATTCACGCCGCCTACGTCAGCGGACGCGGACGGATTGTCATGCGCGGCATCGCTCATATTGAAGAGACCAAAGCCGGGCGCTACCGCATCAACGTCACCGAAATTCCATATCAGGTGAACAAATCCGCTTTAATTGAACGGATTGCCGAACTCGCCCGCGAAGATAAAATTGACCAAATCTCCGACTTGCGAGACGAGTCGGACAAGCGCGGCATGAGCATCATCATTGAATTAAAGCGCGGCGCGCAGCCCAAAAAAGTTCTCAATCAACTTTACAAATACACCGCCCTGCAATCCACCTTTGGCGTTCAAATGCTGGCTCTGGTGGTGGATGAAAACGGGCGCAGCGAACCGCGCACGCTGACCCTTAAGCGCATGTTGCAGATTTTCATCGAACATCGCCAAACGGTCATTACCCGCCGCTCTCAATTTGAACTGGAAAAAGCCCGCGCGCGCCTGCATATTTTAGACGGCTACTTAATTGCCCTCAACAACATTGAAGCCATCATCAAAACCATCCGCGAAGCGGAAGACGCCGACGCCGCCAAAACCAGCCTGATGAAGCGTTTCAAATTGAGCGAGTTGCAAGCGCAGGCAATTTTAGATATGCAACTGCGCCGCCTTGCCGCTTTGGAGCGCTGGAAAATTGAAGAAGAACATAAACAGGTGAGCGAGACGATTCGTCATTTGGAAGACCTGCTCGCCCATCCAAAGAAAATCCTCGCCCTTATCCAAACCGAAATGCGCGAACTGGCGGAAAAATACGGCGATGAGCGCCGCACAAAAATTTCCGCCGAAGCCAAAGAAGATATTCACGAAGAAGACCTAGTGCCGGATGAGGCGGTGTTAATTAGCCTCACCGAGCGCGGCTACATCAAGCGCATGGCGGCAACCGCATTCAAATCGCAAAGTCGCGGCGGGCGCGGAGTTATGGGTCACACCACCAAAGATGAAGATGAAGTCTCCATGCTCATTCCGGCGCGTAGTTTGAACACCATGCTATTCTTCTCGGACAAGGGCAAGGTCTATTCCGAAAAGGTCTATCAAATTCCCGATTCAGACCGCGCCACCAAGGGCATTCCCCTCGTCAATATTTTGTCGCTTGAACCCAATGAAAAAATAACCGCCGCCATGTCGGTGGGCGAGTTCTCCGCCAGCCAATATTGCATGATGACCACCTCGCGCGGCAGAGTGAAGCGCGTGGCGATGGAAGAATTCGCCGCTGTGCGACCCTCTGGCTTGATTGCCATTTCTCTGGAAGATGGCGACCAACTGGGATGGGTGCGCCAAACCTCCGGCAAGGATGAAATTATCATCGTGACAGAACAAGGGCAGGCGCTGCGTTTTGGCGAAGCAAAAGTCCGCGCTATGGGGCGGCAAGCCGCTGGCGTGCAGGGCATCAAACTCAAAAGTGAAGATGTCGTTACCAGCATGGACGTGGTGGAAAAAGACGGCTCTCTGCTTGTCATCACCACCAAGGGATTTGGCAAGCAAACGCCGCTCAAAGAATATACGGCAAAGGGACGCGCCACGAGCGGCAACTTTACGATTGACCCCAAGGCGTTAAAAGAGATTGGAAAAATCGCCGCCGCGCGCGTAGTGCAAATGGATGACGACCTGACGATTATGACGTCCAACGGCGTGACGTTGCGCCTAAAAGTAAAAGAGGTGCGTCAAGCCGGACGCGCCACACGCGGCGTTCACCTTATCAAACCCAACGAGGGCGATGAAGTCGCCTCGATTGCGCGAATTTCCGCGCAGGATTTGAAAAAAGTCGGCGCGGAAACAAAGGCGGAAGAGCCGGAAGCCCAGCCGAAATTGGTATAAAAAAACTCCGAGCCGGAAAGGCTCGGAGTTTTTTTGCAAACGTTATAGTCCCATTTTTCCCATCACCAGTAAAAACATAAAGCCAATGACGCAGACCATTAACGTCAGCATAAAGGCAAGCACAAAGCGCTGCGGCGCCGTCATACCCAAAATGAGTTTGGAACGCTTTTTCGGCGCGGCGCGTTTGGCGTTTGTGGCGCTGGCGGGCGTTTCCGCTTTTGGCGCGGCAGATTCTTCATATACGGAATTTGCTTCTTGTCGCAGGTCGTCAAACATAATCACCTCTTATGGGTAAATTCTATCACGCCGCCCGCAGGCTTACGTCTCCAACGCGGATGGTTGCAATTTTTCCATCTGCGCCGCGTAGCCGCAGGCTGCCGTCTAATTCCAGCCCAACGAGCGCGCCGTTTTGGCTGGTTTGTCCGTCTTCGTAAATGTGAACGGTCTTTCCGCGAAAGGCTAGTTTTTCTTCCCATGCTTTGATGAAGGACGGCGCGTCCATGCGCGGCAACCATGCGCGCAACGCCGCAAGAATATCGTAGAGCAGGGTCAGGCGGTCTGGCGCGGGATGGAGATATTTTTCCACGCTGGCGGCGGGGAAGCGCAATTCTTCGGCGGGCGGCACGGCGGTTTGTAACACGTTTACGCCTATGCCAATCACCGCCGCGTCTATATGCTCGCCCAGCCAAACGGATTCTACAAGAATGCCCGCAACTTTTTCCCCGTTGAGGAGAACATCGTTGGGCCATTTAATTTCCGCGTCCAGCCCGCGCAGCGTGAGCGCGTCCACGAGGGCGAGGGCGGCAAGCCCCACAAGGCGCGAGGCATACGGGCGCTGCGTTTCGGTTGGGCGCAGAATCAAACTCGCGGCGAGGGAACTGTTCGGCGGCGTGCGCCATGTTCGGTTAAGTCTGCCGCGTCCGCTGGTTTGTTCATCTGCCAAGACAAGCGATAAATTTTCCGCGCCAGAGGCTGCCCACGCGAGGGCTTCATCGTTGGTGGAGCCAATGGAATCAAAGTAGCGAATTTCGCCTAAATTTAATTTGGTCAGTTTTCTTTTGAGGGTGAGCTCGTCCATGTGACTACTGCACAATATCGTAGGGGTTGATGTTGGAGCCGCCCATGCGAACTTCAAAGTGCAAGTGCGCGCCAAAGGAATTGCCGGTGTTGCCTGCCGCGCCAATGACCGCGCCTTGCCCAACTGATTGGCATAAGCCAACATTGATGACGCTTAAGTGGGCGTATACGGTTACATAGCCGTTACCGTGGTCAATTTGAATGACGTTGCCGTAGCCGTAATTCCAGCCGCCCTGCGCCATGGTGATGACGCCCGCGCCTGCCGCGTACACCGGTTCGCCTTCGTTGGCTTGAATATCTAATCCTAAGTGACCGGGCCCGTAGCCGTTGCCGGAAATGCTGTGAGAGTTGGCGGGCCAGCCAAAGCTGCCAGCCACTAAGCCGCCGCCGCAGGCGTTGGTTGCGTTTGCGCCGCCTGTGCCGGTATTTGCGCCGCGCCCCAGCGTGGGGATATTTTTTGTCCAATCGTCTAGCTCGCGGCTGCCGCCGGGAATCATCACCGCTTCGCCCGCTTTCACTTGCGGGTCGGTCAGGTCTATGTGGTTGCCAGAAAAGTTGATGATGTCTTCGGGTTGCGCGTCAAATTTTTCGGCGACGCTTTCAAAGGTATCGCCGTCTTTCCATTCGTAATATAAGCCGTCTGTCGGCGGAATTTTTAATTCCAAGCCCGGCTTCAAATTGTGCGGGTTGTCTTCTAACTGCGGGTTAACGTATAAGATGCTTTCTGTCTTTACGTTAAATTGTTCGGCAATGCCGAACATGGCGTCTCCCAGTGAAACGCGGTAGGTGATGGCTTCGGAGCGCGGTCTTTCGGGGATGCGGGTTTTGAGCTGTAACTTGCGGGTGATGTACGCCGCGCTGGCAGAATCTACGTTTAAGGCGGGCGCGTTGAGGTTCGGCGCGGCATTTTCAGACGGGCGAACAGTGGGCGGCGTTGGCAGGCTTGGGGCGGCGGGCGCGGCGTTTTTGTAATACAAGGCTCCGCCTATCATGGCGAAAACAAGGACAGCCGTAATGCTCCAACTGATGAGGGAGAATCTATCCCATTGGCGCGGAGCGGCGAGCCAATCTTTTAATTTTTGAAGCAAGGGTTTCATTCTTTTTTTGGGCGCTTTACTTATGCGTCTTTGGTCAGGTTTTCGAGAAATTCCATGTTGTTGCGCGAGCGTTCCATGCGGGCGATGATGGCTTCGGTGGCGACAGAGACGTCCATGCCCGCGCCCTGCGGCTGCGGAGAGGTCATCTGTACGAACATGCGGCGCATGAGCCAAACGCGCTGCAACAGGTCGGGTCCGAGCAGCAATTCTTCGCGGCGGGTGGAGGAGCGTTCAATATCTACGGCGGGGAAGGTGCGGCGTTCTTGCAGTTTGCGCGAGAGGTGCAATTCCATATTCCCCGTGCCTTTGAATTCTTCATAGACCACATCATCCAGACGTGAGCCGGTATCTATCAAACAGGTGGCAATGATGGTCAGCGAGCCGCCGTCTTCCACATTGCGCGCCGCGCCAAAGAAGCGCTTGGGCGGGTATAAAGCGGAGGGGTCCATGCCGCCGGAGAGCGTGCGCCCAGAGGGATTGACTACAAGGTTGTAGGCGCGGGCTAGGCGTGTAATGGAGTCCATCAAAATGACCACATGGCGACCAATTTCTACAAGGCGTTTGGCGCGGTCTAACGCCAGTTCCGCCGTGCGGACGTGGCTGGTGACGGGTTCGTCAAAGGTGGAGGCGACTACTTCCGCTTCTACTGAGCGGTCCATATCGGTCACTTCTTCCGGGCGTTCGCCAATTAACGCAATGATGAGATGTACGTCTGGGTATTTGGTGGAGATGGAATTGGCGATGGATTTTAGAATGGTGGTCTTGCCTGCTTTGGGCGGAGAGACAATCAGCCCGCGTTGTCCGCGCCCAATGGGAGCGATGAGGTTAATCAAACGCGGCGCAAGCGCGGTGGCTTCTGTTTCGAGGTCAAATCTTTTTTCGGGGAAGATGGGCGTAAGGCTTTCAAAGATGGGGCGGTGCATAGCTTCTTCGGGTTCTAAGCCGTTGATGGATTCTACTTTTAGCAGCCCAAAGTGTCTTTCGCTTTCGCGCGGCGGGCGAACTTGCCCTATGACTAAATCTCCGGCGCGCAGGTCGTACTTCCGCAATTGCGCCTGTGAGACGTATACATCTTGGTCGTTTAGGCGGTAATTGGTCGCCCGTAAAAAGCCAATGCCCTCGCTCATAATTTCGAGGATGCCGCCGCGCAGTTCAATGCCTTCTTTTTGCGCTTCGGCTTCGCGTATCATCATCGCCAGCGTTTCTTTTTTTAGGCGATTGTAATTGGGGATGTTAAGCCCTTTTGCCAAAGCGCGAAGTTTGGAAAGCGGCTGATTTTCTAGTTCTAGAATTTTCATGGATGTGGGGTTCTCTTGTGGGGGATGGAATGACGCGCAAAAAAGCCGCAGCCTCTTTTTGCGAGGCGCGTTCGTTTTATCTAAAAATTTTTATAAGAAAAGGGGTTTGGGTCCAAAATCTATATCCGCATGAACAGCCCGCCCAATTCATGGGCAACGCTGCGGCAATGTTGAGTTGTTAATCCATTAGGGAATAACGGAATTATAGCGCCCTCACGCCGTTGTTGCAATGCGTTTTTTTGCGAGAGGGTCAAAAGAATGGGCGATGAAGACTCTTTACCACAGAGCGCGCCTTCAAGGTTGAGCAATGACTACAACGCGGTGAGTATTGCTTTGCGGCGGGTAGCATGAAACGAGGGTGACGCGCGCGTCCGCGCTGGGCTGCAAGTACGCCGCATAACGCGCAATTTGCTCTGCGTCTGCGCCTAGCATGGGCAGCAGCAAAACGTACCGCACGGTATATTTCCACGTCCCCGCTTCGGTTTGTAAGAGGACGGCGTCTCCTGCTTGCGCTTTGTATAGGCGTTCAAAGACGCGGCTGTATAAATTGTTATGCCCGTAGAGCGCAATGTTTCCGCCTTCGTCCGGCAGGGCGCTGGTGATGACCCATCCCACGTCTGCGTTGGGCGAGTCCCATTCAAACGCGCCGCTGGATAAATCTTCTTGATAATTTACGCGCCAGCCTACCGGAACAACCGCGCTGGTGATGTTCAACGCGGGAATTTGCACGGAGCGAATTTGCCGCGCCCCAAAGAGCTCGTCCGCCATTTGTTGAATGTCGGACTGCGGCGCGGGCGGGCTTGCTTGCGGCGTGGGCGCGTTTGTCGCCGCGTGGGTGATGTTCATTTGCGGCGGCGCAAGCGGCGCGGGCGTTGGCGTAGAT
>Ga0172369_10008839_pt1 | contig 11331 bp, 11 predicted proteins | sample LakKiv25m_FD_114539 | JGI IMG/M metagenome (GOLD analysis project Ga0172369, IMG submission 114539) | Freshwater microbial communities from Kabuno Bay, South-Kivu, Congo - kab_022012_11.25m | ecosystem: Environmental > Aquatic > Freshwater > Lake | place: Democratic Republic of the Congo... | reverse complement strand
GACCGTCATGAATGCTCTTGCACTCCAGGGCGCGCTCGAGAAGGTGGGCGCGGTTGTGCGAACTCAGACCGCTCTGCCCATGGCGCAGGTCGCCGAACCCTACATTCGAAGGCGCGCGATTCGACACCTGGAAAAGGGGCGCGTCGTCATCTTCGCCGCCGGCACCGGCAACCCGTACATGACGACGGACACCGCCTCCGCTCTCCGGGCAATTGAGGTTGACTGCCAGGCCCTCCTGATGGCAAAGAATGGCGTCGATGGTGTCTACGATGCCGACCCGCGCAAGGTGCCCGACGCCGTCCGGTTTGATCATCTCACCTACATCGAAGCTATTCAGCGCCGGCTGCAAGTCATGGATAGTACGGCAATCAGCCTCTGCATGGAGAACGGCCTGCCGATTATCGTGTTCGACGTCCGCTCCGAAGATGGGATCTACCGGGCGCTTAACGGCGACCACGTCGGCACGGTGGTATCGTCCCATCCAGGCGCCGCAACCGCTCGCACACTGTAGTCCCAGCGGAGGAACCAGATGGTCGACCCAGACGACATCCTCTTGAGTGCCGATGAGAAGATGGACGGAGCCGTCAAGGCGCTGCAGCGCGACCTCAACGGCGTCCGCACCGGTCGCGCACATACCAGCCTCATTGACACACTCGAGGTCGATTACTACGGCGCCGTCACTCCACTCAAGCAGCTTGGGACCATCAATGCTCCCGAGGCCCGGTTGCTCACCATCCAGGTCTGGGATCGGGGTGCCGTGCGTGCCATCGAAAAGGCCATCCAGTCTTCCGATCTCGGGCTCAATCCCGCGATCGATGGGCAACTCATCCGCCTGCCGATTCCGCCACTCACCGAGCAACGCCGGAAGGACATGGTCAAGCAGGTGCACCACAAGTCCGAAGAAGCGCGCGTTGCCGTTCGCAACGTCCGCCGCCACGCCAACGACGAGCTGCGCAAAGCGGAAAAGGACGGCCACATCTCTCAGGACGATATCAAACGGTACGAGGAGGAACTGCAGAAGCTGACCGACCAGCACGTCGCCCGGATCGACAACGACAGCAGGAAAAAGGAGGCCGACCTCCTTGAGGTCTAAGGCCGTCCCTCCCGAGATTCAGGCAAGACGGGACTCCCAAACTGCCGAGCACCTCGGCGACGTCATTTCGCCCATCTCCGGCGGCCGCGTCCCCTGCCACGTTGCCATCATCATGGACGGAAACGGCCGCTGGGCGAACCAACGCGGGTTGCCCCGCGCAGCCGGCCACCGCGCCGGCACCGAGAACATCCGGCGGATTATCGAGCGATTCAACGACCACGGCGTTCGCTACCTCACGCTGTACGCGTTCAGTACCGAGAACTGGGGCCGCCCTGCCCCCGAAGTCCGAACCCTCATTCGCCTGCTTGGCCGCTTCGTGAAGCGCGAAGTCGACAACTTCGTCCGCAACAACGTGCGCCTCAAGATGGTCGGTCACCTCGAAACCTTGCCTGCCGAACTCCAGCGCCAGGTCAACGACGCCCTCACCCGCACTTCCGCCAACACGGGACTGGTCCTCAGCATCTGCTTTAGCTATGGCGGACGCGACGACATCGTCACAGCCGCCCGCCGGATGGCCGCCGAACACCTTCACCCCGAAGAGATCACAGAGGAGATGTTCGGCAACTACCTGTTCACCGCCGGCACCCCCGACCCCGACCTCGTCATCCGTACCGCTGGGGACACCCGCATCTCGAACTTTCTCCTCTGGCAGAGCGCCTACGCCGAACTCTACTTCACCGACACGTATTGGCCGGACTTTGGCCGCGAAGACATCGACATGGCGCTCGCTGAGTACGGGCGGCGCAAACGGAAGTTCGGCGTGCTTCCCGAGGACATCCAGGCTTTCCGTTCGCCGTGACCCGGCGCCTACACCGCGATCGCCGGTATGATCCGGCCATGCCAACAAACCTCCCCGCCGCGCTTCGGTGATCCGTTCGAACTTCCAACTGCGAGTCCTGACGGCGGCCGTGAGTTTGCCGCTGGTCGGCGTCCTGATCTACGTGGGAGGTTGGCCCCTCGCTGTCGCCACTGCGGTGATCGCTGCGCTTGCAGGGGCCGAGTTTGTGCATGGATGGCTACTCCCTTCACTGCCGATCCCAGGGGTGGCTGCAAGACAGCCGGCCTTCATCCTCACGAGCGTCGTCGTTTTGGCTGCGCACTGGGAGGCGCAGGCGGTACCGGCCGGCGCCGCCTGCGCGCTTGTCGCCGCGGCGGCAGGCTTCGGCCGGACGAACCGCTTTGGCCCGCGCAAGCCGTATCGCGTTGTTGCCGGGTGCATCCTCTATCTCGGCGTCCCGCTGTCCACCCTCGTGCTCATTCGCGACGGAGATGATGGTCGCCAATGGCTCTTCCTCGGCATCCTCTCCACCTTCGCCGTCGATACCGGCGCCTACACCGTGGGCCGCTTGTTTGGACGCCACAGGATGGCCCCCAAGATCAGCCCGGGCAAGACGTGGGAAGGCGCGATCGGTGGGTACGTTGCCGGCGCAGCAGCCGTCTTCGCGCTCAATGCGGCCTTTGCAACCGGTGTCTCCGCCACGACGATCGCGGTCCTTGCAGTGCCTGTGCCGGCAGCGGCCATTCTTGGGGATCTCCTCGAAAGCTGGATGAAGCGGCGCATGGGCGTCAAGGACTCGTCCGGACTGCTGCCCGGCCACGGCGGTTTTCTCGATCGGCTCGATTCCGTACTGCTGGTGATGCCGGTGCTTTACCTTTTCCTGCAGACCGTGGTCCTCTGATAGCCTGACCTCATGACTCCCGCCGAAGAGCATCACCTCGCGCACCTGCACAAGCCTTCAATCGAGGATTTCGCCTTTGAAGGCGAGGCGACCCCCCTGCTCCTGCAAAAGCGCGTGGTCCTTGGGCTCGCAGCCGCATTCGTGCTGATCGTGCTCCTCTACGTCGCAGCATCCCGGTTCCTGGGCGTTTCCTACGACTTCAACGCAGACCCCTTTCGCGAGTGGGTCGACGGCTGGGGCGTCCTCGGGCCAATCGTCTACATAGCGGCGCTCGCCCTGTCCGTTCTCATTGCACCAATCCCGAACGCGCCCATCTTCATCGCCGCCGGATTTGCCTGGGGCCCCCTCGTCGGCACGGTCTACTCGATGGCCGGCATGATGTTCGGTTCGGTTCTCGCCTTCTATGCCTCCCGCCTCGTTGGCCGCAAACACCTCCCGCGTCTCGTCGGTGGAAAGATGGCCCGTCGCTTGGATGATGTCGCCGAGACAATGGGCGGGCGCGTGGTCTTCTGGGCCCGCATGCTGCCGGTCGTCAACTTCGACTGGGTGAGCTTCGTCGCCGGTCTCACATCTATCCGCTTCGGACCCTTCGTTCTCTACAGTTTCCTCGGCATGCTCCTCCCTACCTTTGTCGCTGTTGCAGCGGGCGACGGGCTCGGGCGCGACATCCGCATCACGCTCGCCTATGGCGGCGTCTGGGTCGCAGGCGTTCTGGCAAGCGCGATCTTCTTCTGGTACCGGCAACGCCGTTGGCGCGCGCGTCGCCGTGAGCGCGCGTCGTCAGCAGAAACCGCGCCCGAATTCGGGAACTCTGCCTGACAGACTGGGGATTCCACCTATCTGTGCGCCGGTCCCGCCGTAGGACAATCCACCCGACCCCAGGGGGTGGATGGCTGTGGCAATCTCCCGCTTCCCCGCTTACCTCACTCTCGTCGGCCGCAGTGGCGCAAACGGCCCGTCCCGGTCCGCCTCAAGCCCACTCGTTCTTCGCGAGGTGCTCAGACCGGCACAACGCGACCCGCTGTGCGGCGTCGCCACCCGCCACGCCCTCCTCGAACGTCTCGAAACCATCGGCTCGCTCGCGCCTGCCGCCGCCCTTTCGTTCGTGCTCATCAAGGTCGATGGCATCGCAGCAGTCAACCGTGATCACGGCCTGCGCGCCGGAGACTATGTCCTTCGAGCGGTCGCCGACCTCATCACCGCCTACAGCCGCGCAACTGACACGGTTGGGCGCCTTGCCGGCGCCAGCTTCGGTGTTGTTCTCCAGGGCACAGGTTCCACGGGCGCAAGCTCTGCCGCCGCGCGGCTCTCGTTCTACCTTGGCCAGTTGGCCGTCGATGGCCGGGCGGTCTCCGCGCGCGTCACCGTTGCCACTGGGAAGGGAATCAATGCCGAGACGCTCCTCGACGCCGCCTTCGACTCGCTCGACGACTGCGGTTAGCAAGCCGGATGGCGGGAGGAACTCGCCGAGATCGACTCGCGGCCAACGAGGATGCCCTCGGCATCGGCCGGTGGTGCGCTGATAGGGGGAGAGAGGCTCCGAGCGATCCGCTGGCAGGGAATGACCATGGGAGCATGGCTGGAAATTCCCCGCGTCCTCTTTCGAGGCGTACACGTTTCGCTGACCGGCCGTGAAGTGTGGCTTGAGCCCCAGGACGACGTGGCCTCGCTCTTCGCCGCCCGGCAGGACCACTGTTGCGTACTATCTACCCCCGACAGGACTCGAGCCCGTTCTCTGATTTCGCGAGCTCGGCGGGCCAGGTGCCGCTCGCACCCTCCGTCCCGCAACCGTCGTACCCGATGGGCGAATCGCAGCGCCCTCAATCGCGTAAGAGACTCTTCGGTTCCACTGCACTAGCGCCGATGAGAGCCGCCCGCAACGCCACCGTCGCCATCACAGGGCGCTCGGCCGCAATGCACGGCGCACTGACCGACCTGGAAGGCCGCGAGCTCATCTGGACGTCGGTCGTCGGCGTCACGATCGGCCGCGAGGACGACCTCACGGAGACCGGCGCCCTGCAAGGTTGGATTGTTTCAGTGTGGTAGGCGATACACCGAAAGTGTCAAACCTCTCAACGATGCCGCGCTCTAAAGAGCCGGCCCGCCGGACGAACGAGAGAGGCCGGGCGGAAGAACTCGCGCGGCCCCGAAAGGATGCGAGATCCGGTCAGGCCTTGTAGACCTTGACGCAGGCTTCCTTGTGCAGCGCCATGCCGGAAAGAGGGTCGGCCTTGGTGGGGCGGAGGGCGCTGTCAGGGGTTCCGCGGCCCTTGGCATTTCGGCCAAGGGCGGTGTGACCCCAACCGTGCTGCAGCCCAACGACCTCGGGATGCATGCGAACGGAGGCTTTCACTTTCGCCTTTGACTTGCCATGAGGCGACTCGACCCAGACGTCATCACCATCTTTGATGCCATATTTCTCGGCCGTGGCCGGGTGAATCACCAGTGGGCCGTAGGGCTTGATTTCAAGTAGCAGGGGGTTGTTCTGGGTCCGGCTGTGGGTGTGGTTGGCTTCCTTCCAGTTGATGAGATAAAGCGGGAAATCCTTGCTTGGCTGCCAGTCGCGGGGTTCGTAGACAGGGAGCGGATCGACGGCCCTGCCGTTCAGGTCCTTCTTGTCGGCCAAACCCTTCGTATAGAATTCCACTCGCAGACTGGGAGTCGCGAAGCCCTTCACGGCCTTGCTGCCTACAACAACGCCGATCGCCTTTCCGCCCTGGTCCTTGGCCTTGTCGTAGACGAGCGTGCCGTCAGATTTTTGGTCGCCGTCGTAAAATGCAGTTTGCAGCTGATCGGCGGGGACGGCCGCCGCGAATTTCTCATAGACGGTCCCGGTCTTGCTTTCGACCCACGTCGCCCCCGGCAGCGCCTTCAGTTCGGCAAGAGTGATCCCAGGGCCGCCACTCTTGATCTCCGCCGAAAGCTCTTCTTCGTACCAGGCGGTCAGGTCCTCCACCGGCTGGCCCGAGACGACTCCTAGCTTGAAGTACTCCTTGCCGTCCTTGTTCTTCAGCCCGAGCTTCCGGCCGAGCGCAGCCACGAACTCATATTCCGCGAGCTGGCCGAAGATGGGCTTCACGACTGGCTGCCTCAGCCCCATCGTCGACCAGGTTACCCAGTGCGTCGTGAGGTCGTACCGCTCAAAGTAGGTGGTCCCAGGGATGACGTAATTGGCCATCATCGCGGTTTCGCTCAGCATGGTGTCAACCACGACGAGGGTTTCCAGCCTGGCAAGGGCCTTGGCGACGTTCTGGTTGCCCGGAACGGACATCATGACGTTTTGGAAAACGATCATGCCCATCTTGGGCTGGTACGGGCCCTTGCCTTCGGCGAGGTTGGCGAAAGACTGGGTGTAGACACCCGAACTGTGGCCCAGCGGGAACTTGGGCAGCTCATCGAACCGGGGCTGCTTCAGGGTCACGGCCGCGACATCGTCGGGTGCCTGCTGGGCCCACTTACCACCTGCCCTCGTGGGGATGACCATCCCACCGGGGCGGTCGTATGACCCGATCAGCGCGTTCAGCGCAGCGATTGCGCGACCGCCCTGGACGCCATTCGAATGCTGGCCCGGGCCGCTCCAAGCATCGACAAGCGCCGGCTTCGTCGTCGCGAGTTCCTTCGCGAGACGTTCGATTGTTTCCGCTTTCACCGACGTAATGTCCTCCGCCCACTTCGGAGTCTTGTCCTTCACGTATGCCGAAAACTGGTCGAACCCGACCGTCCACTTCGAGACGAAATCCTTGTCGTAGAGGTTGTCGCGAATGATGACGTTCGCCATTGCAAGTGCCAGAGCACCATCGGTACCGGGCCGAACAGGCAACCATTCGCTTGCTCGCGCGGCAGTATCCGACATGTACGGGTCAACGACGACGAGCTTCGCGCCCCTCTCAAGCGCTCGCGGGATGATCCGCCCGAGGTGAATCCACTTCAGCGCGGATGTCGGGTTCCATCCGAAGAGCATGATGAACTTGCTGTTCATGAAGTCGGCAAGCGGCCGGTCGTTGCCCACGACGGTCTTGAACGACGCCTTGCGGGCGACGTCGCAGAGGTTGGAGTGATTGGAGAAATTCGGCGTGCCAAACAGGGCGCAAAAATCCTGTTGAGGGTGGTTGAACGAATGATCCTCGGCAAACCAGACGAGCTTGTGCGCCTCGCCCGCGTCGCGCAGAGCCTTCATCTTCCCGGCGATCTCGTCGATCGCCTGCTCCCAGCTAATCTCCTGCCACTTCGGATCGGCGCCCAGCGACTTGTCGGGATTGCCTCGCTTGAGGGGCTTCTTCACGCGGTCGGGGTCGTAGAGCGCCATCGCGGCTGCGTTGCCCTTCGGGCAGATGGCTCCGCCCTCTTTGCAGCCCTTTTCGGGGGTGTAGCCATCGAACCAGTCCGTGGAGATGTTCGTGTAGTTGTTCGGGTTCCAGTTGTTTGGCTCGATCTTCTCGACGACGCCGTTCACGACATGGACCATGACTCCGCACTGGCCGCCGCACATGTTGCAACAGCTCGGAATCCACTGGCCCGCCTGGCGGCCCCATTTGTCGAGCCCTGCAGCGTTCGCCTTGATGGTATGCTCGCCCGAGCGCGTGCCGACGCCGGAGATTGCGGCCGCCGCGGCCACACCGACAGCCGCGCCTCCGCCGAGCTTGAACAGCCGCCTTCGACCAACCTTCTTCTCATCAAGCGATGCCATGGGAGACCTCCTCCGAAGAGCTGTCGGGGTGATTTGGCAGGAGCCATTCGCCGATCCCGAACAGCACCAGGCCGATGCCCACGATCCCGGCGCTGAAGAGCCACTCCATGGCACTGGGAACATAGTCCGTGGTCACGCGGTCGGAAGTGAACGCGTCGCTCAGACCCTTCACCTGTTCAGAGGCCAGGCCCGGAATGACGATATTCAGGCGGACGGACAGGAAGCCAACGGCGATGAGCGCCGACGCCGCGGCAACCATGCGTGCGTCCTTGCGCGAGGGCAGTGCGAGAATGACGAGCGGGATGAAGGTTCCCACGCCGATCTGCCAGAACCAGAAGACGGGCCAGTACGGTCCGCTGTAGATCAGCTTGAGGTTCTCGACTTTATCGGGTTCATTGCCGTAGAAGCCGACGAGGGCCTCAGACACCTGGAAGAGGACATCGAGCAGGAGGAGGCCCAGGACGAGCGCACCCAGCGCCAGGACGGTGTCGCGGTTTCGCCGCAACCCGTCCTGAAAGACAGCGCTGACGACGACCAGCAACGCGCCGCCGCTGGCGAGGGCGGAGACGAGGAAGAGAATGGGGAACAGCCCGCCGTGCCATCCAGGACGTGATGCGATCACGCCGAAGAGCGAGCCCACGCCGCCGTGGAACATGATGGCGAGCGGCACACCGATGGTGGCGAGGATGCGCACGATCTGTCGGTCACTCGCTATCATCGCCGGGGAGTCATCCTTGCTGCCGAACACCAGGATCCGGTAGAGAGTGGCCTTCGCGCCGGCGGCTGTCGCGGCGACCACAAGGTCGTGCCGCAGCACAAACCAGAGTTCGAGCACCACCAGGATGAAGTAGGCCGTATAGAGCCAGATCATCCACGCCATGGGGGAGGCGAAATTGGGATAGACGAGGACGTGCCAGGCGCGGAAGGTGTGCCCAAGGTCCGCCGAGATGGAAAGCAGGGCCATTAGAAGGGTAATCACGGCGGTGAACAGCGCTAACCGTCCGATTGGTTCGAAACGCTTTATCTGGAACACGTAGACCAGCGAGGAGACCAGGAAGGCCCCCGCGCTAAGCCCGATGAAGTAGATGTAGACAGCGACCCAGAGGCCCCATGGCACCAGGCTCCCGTAGTTCGTGTCCTGGTCGGCGTTGGCCCAGCGGTCGTACCACGCCCACGCGCCTGCCAGGATCAAAATGATCCCGGTAGACCAGAAGGCGGTCTTCAGGGCTTTTTCAAACATGCCGGTCTCCTTGTTCACAGCAGGTAGTACACGTTCGGCTCGGTCCCGAGCTCTTCCTTGAGGCGAACGGGCTGCCGTTGCGTCAGCAGCAGCGAGACCTCACTTTGCGGATCGTTGAAATCGCCGAAGTGAATTGCATGGCCGGTGCACGTCTTGGCGCACGCCGGCCAGCGGCCACTGGCCTTGTCGTACCCGCCGTCAGCGTCCTGCAGATGGAGGCAGAAAGTGCACTTCCGCACGTTGCCGACGGGGGACTTCCCCTCCTCTCGGGTGCGGAATCGGCGGTACTCAGGAGAAGGAACGCCGGCATATGCCGTCTTGTCCGTCACGGCCGGATAGTTCTCGCCGAAGTCGAAATACCGCGCCTGGTAGGGGCAGGCCACGATGCAGTAGCGGCAGCCGATGCAGCGGTCGTAGTCGACGACGACGATGCCGTCCTGCTTGCGCTTATAGGTAGCGCCGACCGGACAAACCTTCACGCAAGGGGGTTCATTGCAGTGGAAGCACGGTTTGGTCAGAAAGAGCGGGCGGCCGCCCGGGCGCTCCCCAAACCCGTTCTCAACGACCACTGTGTACGAAACTCCCGGAGGAGTCTTGTTCTCGGCCTTGCACGCGACCATGCAGGCCTTGCAGCCGACGCATCGCTTGGTGTCGATAACCATGCCGTAACGGAATTTCTGGGAGGTGCTGTTGCTGGCAACGGCACGCCCAATGGGGGCAAGGCTCGATCCCGATGCGAGCGCAACCGCGAGAGATCCCGCTCCGAGCTTTGCGAGTCGCTCCAGCATCTCCCGCCGGTCAACAGTCCTTGCTTCGAGGGTGATGGGTTCGTTTGCGGTGTCGAGGTCGGGGGCCATCGTCACTTTCCCAACCTCGTGCCCGGCTCCAGGCCGACAGGAACGGTCAATCTCATTTCGACACCCCTTGGGCGCGGCGATGTGTCGTCAGTCGCCGTGCGCCAACTCAAGCGTGCGATCCGGCCGCCTGACTGGCGACGGCCATTGGGAGCGTTCGTCGTCAGGAATTCCGGTGATTCTTCGGGTCGGCAAGTCGCGACAATCCCCTACTTCCGGGGGCTGAGCATCCTTACGAATCGCCATGCCGCAGGGCTCCGACGGCTGTCTTCTCTTGGAACAGCTCCGGGCAGCGCGAACGCCCCCGGATTCGACCGCACCAGTCCGCAGGCGGAGCCGGTCAGTCCCCTCCAACGATTCCTCTTGGAATACGGGACGTGCTCCGCCTGCAGGCTGGTCGAGGGCGTCGCACGGTCTTGCGTCGGCGACCGCGGAAGCCTTGGCTGGACCCCGAACAGGGGCTGCGGCTGGCGAGAGCACCGCAATAGCGGGGCGAAAGTGGAAAGTACCGGCGAGCGCGGAACCAGATCCGGCTCAGTCGGTTGCGATGCTACCCAACGCTTCCCGCTGGTCGCGCGAAACTCACATCTTGCGCAGCTTCCGGGGTGGATTGCGGTGTTCGCACGGAATCCTGGCCCACCTCTTCCTCTGGCATCTGCCTCAGGATAACGACCAGGACCAAGAACAAGATGGCACCCGGGACCGATATCGCTGCCATCACCAGGAGTGTGTGCATGATCAACCCCCGGACACATCTGGAAAACCTACCTCAAGGTATCCGAGAGCATCTACCGACACGGATAGAGATGAGTTACAAATATCCCCAAGAAGCGCGATGGCCATCCCGGAAAAAAACGCGATGGCGTAGGCCGCTTACCGCCGGTCTTCCCCGAGCAGGCCCTTGCTGAGCGCATACCGAACAAGCTGTGCCCTTCCCTTCATGCCAAGCTTGTCCATGATGTGGCCCCGGTGCGTCTCGACAGTGCTCACGCTGATCGAGAGCTGGTCCGCGATCTGTTGACCCGTGTAGCCCAGTGCCACCAGCCGCAGCACTTCGGTTTCCCGCGACGAGAGTTCCGTGGTGCATTCAGCTGCAGCCGGCGGAGCCTTCGACTGCTTCAAGTAGAGGCTGATGAGCTGACCGGTGAGGGACGGATAGATGAACGATTCACCCCGCTGCACCGTGCGAATCGCTGCCACCAGTTCGGTGTCTGCCGCCTGCTTGAGGACATAGCCGGCGGCGCCGATTTCCAGGAACTGCTGAAGGTAGGCTTCGTCGTCGTACACGGTAAGCACGACAATGCGCATGCGCGGCGCGTGTTGGAGGATGAGCCGAGCTGCTTCAAGCCCGTTGCCGCCCGGCATGCCGATGTCAAGCAGCACGATGTCGGGTTCCAGATCAGTCGCCAGCTTCACCGCTTCGGCACCCGTCGCCGCCTCCCCTACCAGCTCGAAGTCTGGCTCTGCGCTGAGGATGAGTTTCAGCCCCGATCGGACTACCGCGTGGTCGTCGGCAATGAGGATCCGAGTAGCACTCATCTCAACTCGCCTCTACCGGCACTTCAACGAACACGGCGGTTCCCCCTCCCGGGTGCGACTCGATCGTCAGCGTGCCACCAACGAGGGCGGCGCGTTCTTCCATCCCCAGCAGACCGAGCTTGTCGGCGGGGTTGCTTCCGCGACGCACGCCTTCCACGTCGAACCCGCGCCCATCATCCTCCACGACAAGGACGGCATGACCATCGCGCCGCTCAAGCAACACGTTCACGCTCGCGGCT
>Ga0172369_10008838_pt1 | contig 11332 bp, 12 predicted proteins | sample LakKiv25m_FD_114539 | JGI IMG/M metagenome (GOLD analysis project Ga0172369, IMG submission 114539) | Freshwater microbial communities from Kabuno Bay, South-Kivu, Congo - kab_022012_11.25m | ecosystem: Environmental > Aquatic > Freshwater > Lake | place: Democratic Republic of the Congo... | reverse complement strand
GCTTGTCGTATCGCGCCAAAGACAAGACTTTGGAGTTGGCCGAAGCGCAAGCCGATCATGAAAAAGTTGTGGCTAAATTGAAAAAGAGTTATAATATAGTTGTGAGATAAGATTCTTCTTACTTTTTCTTTTTCTAGGAAAAGAAAAAGCTAACAAAAAGAAAAAGTCGTTCGCTGATAAAAATCATGGCTAGATTTTAAGCTTCTCTCCTGAAAATTATCTGACGCTGCGCTTGCGATAATTTTCTAGTCGTTCCCGCATAAAATCAGCACAAGATTTTTAAACGCTCACAATTAATTCAAATTTAATTTAATTTTAAGAAATAGCTCTATGTTAGCGACATCAACAGATCTTTTAAAAGTCGTTTTTGCTTTCGTGATCTTTTGGATCGGCCTCTGGGTCGGATTCGCCTGCTTTTACTTCGCTATGATGGCGAGGGATGTCTGGATGGTGACCAGGAATATAAAGAAAAAGCTGGAATTCGTAGACGCGATTCTTTCTACTGTCAAAAGCAAGGTGGAAAACACCGCCAGCTTCGTGCCGCCGTTGATGGAAGGCGTTTCTAAGATTATGGAAGCCGTCAAGGAGAAAAAGAAATCCGATGCTCGCAAAACTGCAAAAAAGAAAAAGAAATAACAAAAATATGCTGTCACAATTAGCGTTAACTCATATTTTGGGCTATCCCGCCATCATGTATGGAGGAATCGGCACCGGATTGCTTATATTATTTGCCGCTCTGGTCGGCTATCGGATATCAAGAGGCAAATGCAAGTTCAAAAATCCGATCAAAGTCCATCAGACAGTTGCCTTGCTGTCAATCATACTGGGATTAATCCATGGATTGCTTGGATTGGCGATTGTAATCGGATTCTGAATATCAGCAAAAAATGACCGATCAATTCGGTTGTTTTTTTAATTTGCTATTTTTGCCTTAATTAATTATAATATAGGCATATTAAATCAATTGCTATGCCCAATAAACCCGCAAAAGAAACGCCTCCAGCCGACCATGACGAGAAGAAAATGCGTCTGGAACGATTGGAAAATATCAAGAAATCGGGAATTAACGCCTATCCCGATCAATTTGACAAGAAACAATCTCTTTTTGAGGCTAAAGAGTCAAAAGAGGGGACTGAGGTCAAGACGGCCGGCAGGATCCTGACTATCCGCGCCATGGGCAAGATCGCGTTCTGCCATTTAATGGATGAAACAGGACGGTTGCAGATCGTATTGAATATCAATGAGATCGGCGAGGAAAAATTCAAGTGGTTCAATGATCATTTTGATTTGGGCGATTTCATCGGGGTGGAAGGGGAGATTTTCACCACCAAGGCGGGGGAGTTGTCTGTTTTGGTGAAAAAGTATGAATTCCTGGGCAAGGCTTTGTTGCCCTTGCCGGAAAAATTCCATGGCTTGAAGGATGAAGAGATAATCTATCGCGAAAGATACTTGGATTTGGCGACTAACGAAGAGTCGTTTACAAGATTCAAATTGCGGAGCGATATCGTCAAGTCTCTGCGCGAATTCTATTGGAGCAGGGGATTTACGGAAATTGAGACGCCGATATTATGTAACAACGCGTCCGGCGCCGCCGCCAAGCCGTTCATTACGCATCATAATGCCATAGATTTGGATGTTTACCTGCGGATCGCGCCGGAAATATATTTGAAAGAAGCGATAATCGGCGGCTTTGACAAGGTGTTTGAAATCGGCCGATGCTTCCGTAACGAGGGCATGGATCCTTCGCACTTGCAGGACTTTACCATGGTTGAGCATTACGCCGCCTATTGGAATTACGAGGATAACATGAAGTTCGCCGAAGAGATGATCTGCCATATCCTGAAAAAATACTTCGGCGGCTATAAGATTGAGATCATGGATCGCGCGGGCAAGCTCAAGGAGGTTGATTTTACGCCGCCTTGGCCAAGAAAGACGATGCGGGAATTGATCAAGAAGGATTCCGGCATAGATTTTGACGATCATAAAGACGCCGATTCCTTGCGGCAGGCAATCAAAAAGAAAAAAATTGAAATAGAGGATATTGGCAAGTTGGGCCGCGGCAGCCTGATTGACGGGCTATATAAAGCTGTATCGCGCGACAAGCTGATCAGTCCGACATTTTTGATCCAGCATTCGCTTGATCTGTCGCCGCTGGCGCGCCGCAATGATGATAATCCCGACATCGTTGACCGCTTCCAATTAGTTGTAAATACCTGGGAATTATGCAACGCCTATTCGGAACTGGTTGACCCGATTGACCAGAAAGCCCGCTTTGAATCGCAATCATCGGCCAAAGAGGCCGGCGATGAGGAAGCGCACGGCAAGGACGATGAATTCGTCACCGCGCTGGAGCACGGCGCGCCGCCGATTTCCGGCTACGGCATGGGCATTGACCGCCTCGTCGCACTTTTGACCAAGCAGCCGAATCTGCGGGATGTGGTATTGTTTCCACTCTTAAGGCCTAAGGAATAAATATATGCTAGACATCAAATGTATCCGAGAAAATCCGGATCTGATCAAAACGAACTGCCAGAACAGGCTGGCCAAGGTTGATGTTGATAAATTATTGGAATTGGACGAGAAAAGAAGAGGAATGATCGCCAAAATTGATGAGCTGCGTGCCGAGAGGAATGCCGCCAGCAAGACCAAGCCGACTCCGGAAATAATCAAGAAAATGAAGGCCGTCAGCGAGGAAATCAAGTCGCTGGAAGCTAAGATTGAGCCATTGGAGGCCGAATTCAGGCAATTGTGGCTGTCAGTGCCCAATTTGACGCATCAGGAGGTAAAAGTTAGCCAAAACGAAGATGATAATCCTGTTTTGGAAGTGGCAAAAAAACCGATTGAATTTAAATTTGAACCGCTTGACCATGTCCAATTGGGCGAAAGCCTTGATATCATTGATTTTGATCGCGTGACAAAAGTTTCCGGCGCCAAATTTTATTATTTAAAAAATGAATTGGCGGTTTTGGAATTCGCTTTAATCCAATATGCGTTGGATATTTGTCGCAAGCATGGCTTCATTCCATTTTCCACTCCGGACCTGGCCAAGAGAGAAGTGCTGGAGGGCTTGGGTTTTAATCCGCGTGGCGAATCAACCCAGGTTTATAATGTAGAAAATTCCGATTTATCGCTTATCGGCACGGCAGAAATTTCCATGGGCGGTTATCATATGAATGAAGTGCTTGAAGAAAAAGATCTGCCTAAAAAATATGTGGCTATCAGTCATTGCTTTCGAACCGAAGCCGGCGCTTATTCAAAATTTAGCAAGGGCATGTTCCGCGTGCATCAGTTCACCAAGATTGAGATGTTCCAATACACGACGCCGGAACAATCAGAAGCGGCTCACCAAGAAATTTTGAAAATTGAAAAAGAAATTTTCAAGGGCTTGGAAGTGCCATTTAGAGTGATTGATCATTGCACTGCCGATTTGGGCGGACCGTCCATCAGAACATATGATTTGGAAGCTTGGATGCCGGGAAAACCCAATAAAGAAGAAAAAATGGGCGACTGGGCGGAAGTGACCTCAACTTCCAATTGCACAGATTACCAAGCAAGGGGATTGAATATCAAATACAAATCAAAGGAAGGCAAAATTGATTATTTACACATGTTAAACGGCACCGCCATCGCTGCCCCTCGCGCCTTGATCGCGATCATGGAAAATAATCAGCAGAAAGACGGCACAATCAGAGTGCCGAAAGCGCTTCATAAATATTGCGGCTTCAAGAAAATAGTTAAAAAATAATTAACTGCCAGCTTATGGATGACTATTCATTCCAAGGCCGGAAGCATATCAAACGGGATTATTACAACAAGACATTCTCCAATCCCTATTTTAAGACGACGGTCAAAAACGGCTCAAAATTCAATACTAAGCTGTATATTCAGGCGCTTACTGCCGTTTTTTTGGTTTATCTGATCATTTATAGCGACTTATTCAAAGTCCATGCCATAGAAGTGCAGGGGACTGACATGATAAATCCGCAGGAAATAGAAGCGATAGCAGATGGTGAAATCAAGCATTTGAAAATGTTCATATTCCCCGGGCGTAATTTATTATTCGTCAGCGCCAATGACATCGAAAAGCTGATTTCCGCCAAGTATTCCTTAAACAGCTTAAAGATCAAAAAGGGCTGGCAAAAAATAAATATCATCATAGAAGAAAAACCGGCTCATATAATCGCCGAAAATCGCGACTCATTCCATTTCATTGATGCTTTAGGCACGGTGACCAAAGAACTAACAGCCGATGATCTCAATAAATACAAAGGCAAATTCCCATCGCTGTCATTTGCCAAGGCATTGAATATAAATGATAAGCCGATTTCCGATCGCGCCGTCAACTATGTATTGGAATTGAACGAAGCATTCAAGGCCAGCAATATCAAGGTGAGGGGATTCGAGAGCGGGGAAGTGGATGAGATCTTCGTTGTGACCGAGGCCGGCTGGAAGGCAAAATTCAATATCAATTTATCGCTCTCCCGTTCAATGGAAAACATGCTCTTAGTATATAACAAGAAATTGATCGGCAAGAAATTCGATTACATAGATCTGCGCTTCGGGGATAGGGTGACATACTTTCCTGAAAAGTAGGAGAGTAATCTGCCATGAAATTATCATATGTTCTTGTGTATTTTCACAGGACATTATATAATATGTCCAGGGTCGTATAAGATTGATTAATAGTCCTCTATATTATATTTATTACTAATATATGAAGAAATCATCAACTCCGCTCATAAAACATATTCCCCGCTTCTTAGAATACATTGAGGTAGAAAAAGGCTTAAGCCCTACTACTGCCAAAAATTATCATAACTTTATTTTGGTTTTTGTTAATTGGCTTAAGAGTCGCAATTTATGCCATATAATGCCTCATGAGCTGACTCCAGAGCATATTTGGGACTACAGGCTCTTTTTATCAAGAAGATTAGATGATGGCCACCTCATCAAAAAAACGACCCAAAGCTACTATCTGATAGCCATCAGGTCATTGCTTAACTATTTTGCCGACCAAGACATCATTGCCCTGCCGTCGGAAAAAATTAAATTGCCTAAGCTGACCGACAAAGATAAAAAAATTAAATTCCTGAAAGTCGCTCAAATTGAAAAATTATTTGAAATGCCCGATCTGTCTAATCTGTCAGGATTAAGGGATAGAGCCATGTTGGAAGTTCTTTTTTCGACTGGTATGAGAGTATCCGAGTTAGTGTCGCTTAATATTGCATTATTTGATCGCAATAATCTGCTCGCTGGAAAATTTACTGATTTAGAATTATCAATTCCGGGCAAAGGAGGATCGGTACGAACGATCTATCTCTCAAATCGCGCCTTAAAATGGCTTGCGCAATATTTGAAATCAAGAAATGACATGCTCACTCCCCTATTTATTAATTATGCCGCTTCAGTTGATTTTAACGGAGAAAAAAGATTAGCTGTCAGATCAATTGAGAGGTTAGTCAAGAAATATGCCGTCATGGCCGGATTGCCGGTAGATGCGACACCGCACACCTTGCGCCACAGCTACGCCACGGATCTACTAGAACAAGGCGCTGATTTGAGGTCTGTCCAAGAGCTGTTGGGTCATAAAAACATCGTGACGACTCAAATATACACTCATGTCACCAATACTCAGCTAAAAAATGTCCATCGTAAATTCCATAGTATGAGTTGATAATAAAAGCCCCGCAATCAATGGGGCTTTTATTATCAAAATTATTCTTATTCTTCGTCCTTGTCAGAATCCTCATCCATGTCTTCGTCCTCTTCTTCATCCTCGAGGTCGCTGATCATGTTGCTGCAGCCGCAGACGCAATCAGTCTCGCAATTGCAGCAATGGAAGCATAATGACGTGTCGCAAGAGCACTTGCTATCGTCTTCTACGGGCATGCCGCATTTGACGCATGTGTCCATATTTTTCATTAATTGTTATTTATATCAATCCGCCGCGGCGGATAATTTTTGAATATTTTCAGGTTATCTTTCTTTTATATATCAATTCTGACAGATATAATCCGGTCATAGCTATTCCCGAATATAAGATATCATAATATGTCACTTCGCCCCTCAGCCAAAAGGCCGCGATAATTATGATAGACGGGGTAATGAAGACCAGCGCGTCATGCCAAAAAAATGTAAAATAATTCAGCGTAATCCTGACTTCCGGTCCCTGATCCTCTTTCATCTTGGCCGCCTTGCGCTTTCTGACCCAAAAGGTTATTCCCAATCCCGAAGAATATATCACAACCGGCACAAGCAATTTAATGAATGCTCTTAGGATCTCTTGATTGAAGAAAAAATATACGATCATTCCGGCTATGATCAGGATAAGCGGCAGCATTATCCAATTAATTGCAGCCAGTAATAGCTGCAGATTCTTTTCATTATCAAAATCCATAATATTATGGCAAATAATTCAACGGATCAACCGGCACGCCGTTCGATCTCACTTCAAAATGCAAATGCGGTCCTGATGAGTAGCCTGTATTGCCGCTCAGTCCGATCTGCTGGCCCTTGGCCACATACTGATCTTGGCTTACGCTGACGGAGCTCAAATGGCCGTATAAAGTCGTAATATTCCCGCCATGGATGATCATGACATAATTGCCGTACCACTTAGTGCCCAAGCCGACCTTGGCGATATAGCCGGCTTCCGCGGCTTTGACTAAAGTGCCTTGCCCGATGCCGATATCCAATCCGGAGTGCTGCCCCAGCATGGCGATAAACGGATAATCCGGATCATGGAATGTCGCTGTTATGCGATGCGATGCGGTCGGCCATGACAGAATCGCATTGCTCAGGGAATTGAATTTCTCCGCGCTGCCTTTCTTGGCCAATTCCGCCCTTAATTTCTTATCCAAATCCGTCGTCAGGGCGTTGGCCGCCGCCTGTTCCTTCTTCAAGCTGGCGATCAGTGACTGATATTTCTTTTCTGATTGCTTGGTCGCCGAAATCAATTGGTTTTTATCCTGCTTCTGACTGACTAACTTCGCCTTGGTATCATCTAGGACATTGAGGATCTTGCTCAGATCATTCTTTTGCTTTTCCAAATCGTCTTTTTCGACTGTCAGCTTGTCATTCGTCTCCTTGATGCGATTCAATGAATGTTGCATCTCATTCTGCAAGTCGGTGGAATATTTCAATTGGTCGAAAAAATCAGAGAAATTGTCATTGGCCAGAAGGACGCTGATATAATCCTTGTCCTCATAGCGATTGATCAAGCGCAATATGTCCGCCAATTGGATCTTTTCCTTGTCAATCCGCTTCTCAATCTGATTGATTTGCAAGCCCGTCTGTTCAATCAGCAATCCTATTTCTTTCGCTTGCTCCTCTTTCAGCGATATTTCATAATTAGTCTTGCCGGCTTGATTTTCTATCAGTCTCAGTTGGCTTTTGAGAGTCGCGCCTTCCTCTTGCGCTCCCTTGATATTCGCCGTGTATTCGGAGATCTTGTCAGTCAGAGCGTCAATCTTGGCTTTTTGTGCTTCCATCTGCTTATTCAGGTCGTCTATGACCGCTTGATCGGGACCGCTTTCAGCCAGAGCTCTTGCAACCGGCCAGATAATCAAAATAAACACAGCGGCAACGGATATGCCGGCAATTATTAATGGGCTGTATTTTGATTTGACCGCTGTCTTCATGCTCACATTATACCACATTTATCATTGCAATGACATTATTGCGGTTTTTATGCGGCTGAGTGATATTTCTTTGCCTAAGATACTAGCGATATCGAATGGCGGCGGCGATTTTTCCAAACCGGACAAGGCGACCCTAAGCGGCCAGAGCATTGCGCCGTTAGTCAGTCCCCTGTCTTTGATCATTTTTAATAAATAATCTTCCAAATTAGATCTTGACCAATCAGGGATTTTTTCCAATTCCCCCATCAAAATATTCAGATTTTCTAAAGTCTTGGCTTGATTTGATTTTTTCCAGACCAGCAATTCCGACGGATACTTCAATTTTTCGGCGAAGAAAAATCCCATGCTCTCCCCCGCTTCCGACAGTTTGCTGATTCTTTCTTGTTCCAATAACAGGACTTTTTGGGCCAGTTTCTTATCAGGAATATTTCCGATATTCTTTTCCAGGTAAGGCATGGCCATTTCCACGAATTTTTCCGGCGGCAACTTTTTGATATATTCGCCATTCATCCAATTCAGTTTGACGACATCGAATACTGCCCCGGCTTTGTGGATTTTTTTGACATCGAATTCCTTGACCAACTCTTTGAGCGAAAAAATCTCTTGCTCGGTGCCGGGATTCCAGCCCAGCAAGGCGACATAATTTACCAGCGCTTCCGGCAGATAGCCTTTGTCGCGATAATCCTCAATGGCGACATCGCCTTGGCGCTTGGATAATTTTGATTTGTCGGGATTAAGGATCAATGACAAATGCGCGTACTTTGGCGGCGTCCAGCCGAAATATTCAAACAAGACTAAATGCTTGGGCGTTGACGGCAGCCATTCTTCGCCGCGGATGATATGGGTGGTTTTCATCAAGTAGTCGTCAACGACATGAGCCAAATGATATATCGGAAAGCCGTCAGCCTTGATCAGGACTTGATCGTCAATTTCTTTGCTGTTGACTTTGACTTGCCCGCGTACTAAATCGGTAAATTCAATTACTTTGTTGTCCGGCGACTTCATGCGGATGACATGTTTTTCACCGGCCTTGATCATTGACGCGACTTGCTTGGCAGTCAGGCTGCGGCACAAGCCGTCATACTTGGTCGGCTGTTTGGCGGCTTCTTGGTCATGGCGGAGTTTTTCCAGCCTTTCGGGCGCGCAAAAACAATGGTAAGCATGGCCGTTTTTGACCAGTTCGTCGGCATGGCGGCGATAGATCGGGAGCCGCTGGGATTGCGTGTAGGGCCCAAAATTGCCCTTTTCAGCCACTTTACCCCCCTGCTGGCCGATTATGCCTTCGTCAGGAGTGATATTAGCCCATTTTAGGGCTTTTATGAGGTTATCCACAGCTCCGGCTATTTCTCTGGTTTGATCGGTATCTTCAATGCGCAAAAAGAATTTGCCGCGATTCTGCTTGGCGAATAAATAGGCGTATAAGGCAGTCCTGAGTCCGCCGATGTGCAGATAGCCGGTCGGGCTGGGCGCAAAACGGGTGCGGATTTGAGGCTTGAAAAGGTTGAACATATTATTTGATTTTCTCTTTAATGACTAATATCGGGAATTTGACAACGGCATTATAAATCCTCTTCCAGCGCTTCGGTTCTTGAATCAAGCGATACAGCCATTCCAATCCGCCGGCCCGCATAAATTTCGGCGCGCGCTTAATTTTGCCGGATAAATAATCAAATGTTCCGCCGATGCCGATAGCGATCCTGATATTAGGAAGTTTATCCAAATTTTTGGCTAGCCACATTTCTTGCTTGACTTGACCGAAAGCTACCAGCAACAAATTGGCGCCGGAGGCATTAATTTTCGAAATTATATCCTGATTATCTTCCAATTCCCAATTAGCTTCTATCAGATCGCCGCCCGATTCCGCTCCTACAATCCAAGCATCCGGATATTTGGAGCGGACGGCATCAACGACGCCCTCTTTGCCGCCCAAAAGGAATATCCTCGCTTCCGGACACTTGCCTTTCAGCAGTTCTAGGCATAAATCAACTCCGGTGACGCGAGAAAATTTTGTTTTTTTTAACAGCTTGCCGGCCCAAACTATGCCGGCGCCATCGGCGGTGGCAATAGCTGCATTATTCAGTACTCGTTTAAAATCCTCATTTTTTTGAGCCGCCAAAACGAATTCCGGATTAACCGTCGCGATCAGATTGCCCGCATTGCCGCTAAGCATTTCATTGATCTGCTCCAATGCATCCGCAATATTTGTATTCGATATGCTAACGCCAAAAATCTCCGCTTTCATAATTTAGGCAGATAATTTACTGTCATATTGACCAAGCTGGCATTCTCTTTCATGAAGCTGTCGGCGATAGTCATGGCGCCGTCTATCCCCGGCTTGAAAAAACTGAAGTCTATTTCATAATCAACGATCTTTTCCTTGACAGTAAATCCCTTGGCTTCCAGCTGATCCTTGTAATATTCAAATATCTCCTCTTTGGTTTTTGGCAGATTCTGCCATTCCAAACCGACTGTCTTGGTATTTAAGGCGGCGGCTTCCGTTTTGAGCTGATCAGCCAAGCCGTTAACGGTAATATTTTTCGGCAGGATGCCGGGATCCTTAATGCCGGCTAGGATTTGCGTTCTTGAATCAACCAAGATATATCTGATAAACGGTTCCAGCGACCAATCCGGCAAACTGCTTGCCAATTTAATGAGCTCATTTTTGGCATCGGCTGATTGGACCTTAATTTTTGCCTGGTCCAGCTGATAGATGGCGATGTCCTTGGGGAAATCCGCCGGCAAGGAATCCACGGCTTTGACCAGCGGTCCGGCGACAAAAAATATCAGATACGCAACGGCTGACGCGATTATCGTTAACATCAGGATTAAGGCGATAAGAAAATTCCTGAGTCCATGCGATTTTCGGCGCTTCTGATATTTATGGGGAATATTATGATCATCTTTCTGCCACTGTTGCGGCGTCGCTTCAGAAATATGCGATTTATCGGATGAATCAATATTCTTATCGGCTGTAATTGTTTCCTTGTCGATCATATTTTAACGGCATTTACCATTAAATCGTACCAGAATTGCCATAAATATGCAATTTATTCTTTATTAATCCGATAGGCCGGCAATTTGTAGGCTTTTGCCATTTGTGTTATAATCATAGCAAACGAAATAAGCATCCAACGCCATGCGATTCAATAAAAAATCGATATTTTTTTCGGCATCAGCGCTGTTATTCCTGCCCCTATGCTCATTGGCGGCTGATTTTAATCCGGGTTATCTGATCTCAGATGCGGAAATCACTAATTATTCGGCAATGACGGTCGAGGATATTAGGAATTTTTTGAACGGTCGCAAAGGAACTCTTAACGAGTATTTGACATTTGACAAGGAGGGAGTGCCAAAAACCGCAATTCAGACATTTTATGAAGTCTCGCAACTATGGAAAATAAACCCTAAATACCTGATGGCTCTGACTCAGAAGGAACAATCTCTATTGGAAAATCCTTCGCCCAGCCAGAAACAATACGATTGGGCGACGGGTTACGGCATTTGCGACAGCTGTTCAATGGACGATCCGAATCTATTGCGATTCAAGGGCTTTTATCGCCAAGTGAATTCCGCAGCCGCCCAGACGCGCTATTACATGGATAATATCAATGAGTTCACATATAAGCCCGATAAGACATACAATATCGACGGACAGAGCGTGACCATATCCAATATCGCGACGGCGGGATTAT
>Ga0172369_10008837_pt1 | contig 11334 bp, 8 predicted proteins | sample LakKiv25m_FD_114539 | JGI IMG/M metagenome (GOLD analysis project Ga0172369, IMG submission 114539) | Freshwater microbial communities from Kabuno Bay, South-Kivu, Congo - kab_022012_11.25m | ecosystem: Environmental > Aquatic > Freshwater > Lake | place: Democratic Republic of the Congo... | reverse complement strand
CGCCGGATTATTTTTATTTTTGTATTTACTTTTCCCCGGGTTTACTATTACTTCATCAAGGCTGATTGAAGATATTTTTAAACTAATGTTGAGCGTCTGAATTATATTTTTTGAAATGCCATGCATAACCTACTTTAATCATTTCCTGACTAAGTTCTTTACTATCTTCAAGGTAAGCATATGCAAGAAAACGATCATAATTATCAGTACCAGTAATTTTGATTTTTACTTGTTTATTGAAACACAAACTGGAAAGATATTTTTTTGACTTTTGATAAAAAGGCATACCCTTCTCGGGAGCATCAATACCTTCCATACGCACTCTAATAGTTTTATTGCTCGGAAGTAATGCATCATAAGTATCACCATCAATAATTGAAATTACTTTGCCAGAAACTGTACTGCCCTTTTCTAATGATGGAATCTTACCACTTTTAGAAGTACATGCAATTATTGAAATGAATATCAGAACAAACCATATTATTGACAGATATCGCATTATTCAAAAATTATCTCATTATTTTTATTGTCAATGGAAATCTTGCCAAACTTTTCCAACGCACTTTGACCAAGCAATAGAGGTGCTTCATTATTGTCAATAACAATTGCCTCAATATTTTTTAAAACTCGATCACCTATTTTTACAGTTCTTAAATTTATTCTTGTACCAGCTGAAACTTTTCCAGTAGCATCTTGAAAATATTGAACATCTAAAATATCTTCCTTTAGTAAAGTGCCTTGTCTGTACAAAACAGTAGCTTCAGCGGATGAAATACAGATACTGCTTGCTCCAGTATCAAAAATGAATTTCAATTTCAAACCGTTTATCTCAATCCAGACATATTTCACACCATTAGTATTTTCCATTTTAACTATGGTTTTGCCTTTAAATTCATCTTTATTATAGATGGGTTGAGTAATGTTATGACTTGATGAATTTTGTTTGTCTTTACGACCAGATTTGTGACCACATGCAAAAGCAAGTAGAGTAACTATAATAAAAAGTAATAATTTGCTTCTCATACATTACATTTTAATTTGATTTACTTTCTTCAATAATACCTGGTTTCGGAATAATATGAATCAAAAACCGTTGATTTAAGTATTCCTTATTTTCCCTCATGGAACCACCAATACCACTGCCAGAAATTAATACTTCACAATTACTCCCAAAATCAATACTATTATCACTCCATAGCTTACGCAAAGCCAATGCTCTTTCGTAACTAAGTTCGTAATTTCTATTATAGTTGTCTTTTGATGCCTGACCTTCAATAACTAATAAATACTTTATTTTGGGGTATTCGTGGTTAATATTTTTAAGGGTATTTTGAATTGATCGCCCGGCCTTAATAAGTTCGTTCTGAGTATAAAAATCTAAGGTGTTTATATCAGATTCACCACGTTGGAAATTAACCCTGATTTTAAGTATATGCTTTTTATGAACTGTATTGTAATCAAAATAAGTTGAGTCAATCTTGTTTACCGCTTCTTCAATCTCTTTTATTTTATCTATTTGAGATTGGGTGGCTTTTCTCTCATTTTCAATGTCCACCATTTTTTTATGTAACAGAACAATAGTTAGAATGAAAAGCACAAGCATTACAAAAAAAATACTCGTCATTAAATCGGAATAACTTGTCCAGAAAAACGATTCCTTTTTTTGTTTACTCATAGAAACATAGTATTTGATTCATATTTATAACAATGATTTGTTTCAAAGCAAACCAAATGAAAAATGTGGTTATAGATTTCATAATGTGATATTCAAAAAAGACAAAATTTTGATTGTAATTTCGATAAGGAAGTAAATAATAAACAAACTAGCACCCACATATATACCTATTTTTTGCCAAACAGGAAGTTTTGGCGATTTAGCAATAACATTGAATTCACCAGTAGTTTTTGCTCTTGCAAGATCATTAATTCCTCGGATTAACTCACTAAGTTTTCCATTGTGGTCTTTCATTGCCTGTTCTAGCCTTGTAATACTTGCGATTTTATCTCCTATTTTATTTAATTCTTCAACAAATTTTGTAGTGCCCTGTAATTTCTCAAACAATACTTTTTGCTGGTTTTCAATTGATTGTATTAATATTTCATTCTGGCTTAAGAGAGCAGTTTTAAGTATTTCTTGTTGAGTTTTTAATGTGTCGTCTATTTCAGATATTTTACTTTCGATAGTTTCTTGCGTTTTTTGCAGCAAGGAGTTGAAATTAATGTTAAAAGCCTCTAATGCGGCTTTTGAATTAGAATCTGTTTTATTAAGTGTTTCTGCAAGCAAAGTTTTTCGTTGTTCTAACTGTTCTCTTTCAGTCTTGAAATAATTGCTAATTTCTAACGAATGATTTAATAATACATCGTTATAATCTTTTATATTATGCAAATTAGCAATCCACTTTTCAAGAACATTAAGAAGCTCTAAATTTTTAACAGTGATTCTTTTATCTTGTAGTTGTGAAATAAGATTTATAAGTTCCGCCTGTTTATCAGATGTATCAGCTACCTTTGAAAGTGTTGTGGTAAACTGTGCATTATTTATTGCAAATGTTCTATTAAAATCTGATAAATCTTGTGTCATCTTATGTAGGACATTTGCTGTGTCGTTCGACAATTCTGGTAAAAGCTCTGCTTGCATCCATGATAGAAAATCATTTTTATTTCTTTCTACACTGATTTTTTCAGATTTTACTCTTAATGTACCTCGGGTAGTTAAAACAATACCAATGATACTAGAAATCATAGCCAATGCGACACCACCTAATAATGCTTCAATACCATCGGCATTGCTACCTGCTTCATTACTAAGTAAACTATTCAAACTGCCAGAAAAAACAAGAAAAGAAACTCCAATTAATATTCCAGCCATTGTTCCAGCCAATCCAAGATACAAAGGCACGGGAATTTGTGTATTAATTTCTTCTTCTTGTGCATCACAATTTCTATCAACAATATCTTTAATCAAATGAAAATCGCTAACACTTCCCTTATTGTTTGATAAGTACTTGTTGATTGAATCTATAATTATATCCCATATCTGATTTTTGTGTGTAGTTTCAAGACCTTCAACATTATTCTCATCTTTTTTAATATTTGTTTCAGTAACTATGTTATTTGGAAAAATCCCAAGAAAAGTTCCTCTACTTCTTTTATTTTTAATATAGTAGGATATTTGAAGTATCACAATAATTGCAACAACTACTAGAATTGATAATCCGTGAGGAGTTAATAAAAAGTTTATCATAATATTATTCGAATTTAATTTTTGCTTTCTCTACAACTTCCCATTTATTATTACTGTCTTTTTTTACAGTACCAGGAATAGTTGTTGTAATTCTTGTTTTATTTGGAACATCGGAAGGATTATTCGCAAAACCACATACGTCTGTAAAGAAATCTTGATTAATCACTCCACCACAATACTCAAATTTAGCATCGTTTCCTGTTATGTTGAAAACCCTAAAAGATGCATCAGATGAACTGTGCAATTCTTCAATTAGTATTTTCCCATTTTTAGATTTAAAAAACTTATCATCACTTTTTGGAGTATTTAGATTTTCAGGAAATTTTTCATACTCTTTTTCTCCCTTGCTAACTTCTTTATTTTGAAGCTGTATTATCTGATTTTCTATAAAAGCAATTTTTTCTTCTATTGGTTTTATATTTGGATTTGTTTTATTATGATTATTAGAGAAAAATCTATTCGCAATTCGTTGACTTCCCAACACAGTGTTTATTATTTGATCTTTGTTTGGCTCGCTAAACTGATGATATTTTCTACGAGATATTAAAAACAATACTATCATAACAAACCAAGTTGCAATTAAGGCAATCCAAAATTTAATATTCAAAGGCTCTGGTTCTTTTGTTTTCAATTCATTTATTTGATTTTCTAGAATTTCAACTCTTTGTTGCAAAGTTTGATTTTTCTCTTGCAGTTCTTCAACTTTTCCAGAATTCTCAATCGTTTTATCATTTACAATTTCTTGCTGAGAAACAATCCCTAAATTGTATTTTTTGCGAATATCATTCTGAACTTTTGTTGCTGTTCTTGTCAAATTAATATCACGCCAACTTTCTGCTGTTAGCAATTTTAATAAAACATCATTATCAGGTGAATTATCGTATTTTAATTTTCTTTCATTAATTTTTTCAGCTAGTTGAAGAGCTGCATTATTTGAATTGCCTGGAAACAAACCTTTGATTATTTCAAAGGACGGAATAGAGTTCAAATCGTCTAATGAAGATTTTTCCAATACAGGTTTTACACTTTTCTCGTAAGTGTCCTTAATATAAGGCTTTCCTGCATCATAATTTTCTATAAACGCCATTAGGTACTGACAGTTTGCATAATCAATCAAATGCTCGAATTCAGTTTTAACAATTTTATTCTGTGCAATACAAGTAAAACCAAAAAGAATTATAAAGTTGATTATTACAGCTAATTTTCTCATAATTAATCTTTTTTATTGATTTCGTTACTTATTACATTTAATAAGCTTGCAATAGGATAAAAGAAAAATGTTTCTTCAATTTGAGTGCTTGATGTATCAACTATTGAAGCAATTTTATTGTTTATCCCATTGCGTGTAAAATTGGCTAGATCATCTTCCTTCATTAATACTTCCTTGGCAATTTGTAAAGTTTGCTGATTTATATTCATCGCTTTAACAAATGTTTCTGCAACAACACCTTTTGTGTATTTCTGAAGCATCAATTCGTTAATAACGTATTCTATAAACTCTTTTACCTTATTATTGGTTTTTGTTAAACTTTCTTCAATATCTACAGATGAATATGTGTCGCTATCGGTTATGAACGTGTCATTATCTGTTCCTAATAATACTAGAGGTTCGAAGGACTTTTGCTCGTAATCCTTATCTGCTGCTTTAATACCGCCTTTACAAGTTACTTCTTTTGGGTTTTTGGTGTTTTGGATTATATCCAATCCACTATTGCCATATTGTTTACCATAAACTTTTTCAAAAATACATTTTGAAAGTTCTGCCAAAATCTCTTTATCACCAACAATATTTACAATTCGTGAACCATTGCCACTAAATGCAATATGTCTGGGTAATTCTAATTCTTTTGCTTTCATTATTTGTGCTGTATGGTAAATAATAGCTGCATAAAAAAGCACAAAAATCAACTTCTGGTCGCTGTCTCGTTTAAGCATGGAATTAAAATCAATTTCAACATCCTGAAGTTTTTCATGATTTTTAAGTGCAAAAAAGAATGATGCAATATCTCCTTTTTGCGTATCCCCGGTAATACCCCTGTAAATATTGTCGAATAAATAATTATATTTTGCATCCCCAGCTCTTTCTTCATCAAGGATAATATTTTCAATTTCAGATTGATATTTACTGACGATCGGAGTAATCTGTTCACCCAAACCAAAAACGGAGTTTGCAGCAAAACGGAATGAAGTTACATATTCGGTGTCTTTACCTCCTTTGATAAAAACTATATCAGTTGTTCCGCCACCAATATCAATAGAAACAAGATTATTTATAGCGTCCTTATATTTTCTGTCATCTTTGTAGCAGAGGAAAGGTGCTACAGATTCTGGCAACTCAATGACATTTCTTTTTAAAATGTCTTTTTGACTTTCTTCCAAGTCATCTGTGCTTGTTACAGCAATCCCAAGAAAATATTTTGAGTATGCCAGCTTCCATTTATTGCGAATTATTTTAGAACGAGAACCTGCCATACTGAGAGGATAAAACCAAACAATTTTGGTTTCACTTAAATTGCCTCCGTTCAAAATAACTTTATTCCGCAATATGAAACACAAAGCATCAATATAATAACCCATTTCATCTTCTGTAGAATCCCATTTAAGTTGTGTCAAAACCCTATCGTATTTAGGTACCTGTCTTTTCTCATAAGGAATAATAACATTTGCCTGTGTGAATGGAAAAACTTTCTCAATACTCTCTTTGTGTTTTTGTAAAGATAAAGCCGTACGGACAGGAAATTTAAACATTTCTTTTTCGCCAATTGAAGTAGGAATAAAATCAATATCAGCCACCAGAGTATGAGCTAAATTGTTACCACAAAGAAAACTTATTTGTTTGTCAGATTCATAGATATCAAAGGGTCTGATTGTCTGATTTGAAGATGTTTTGTACTCAATATGTGTATTTGTTGTACCAAAATCAACGGCAAATGTAAAATTCTCTGAACACCCTTTTTTATTTAAAACGGGCAAAAGCATACCACTCGTTCCTTCAATTATTACTTTTATTCGGTCAAAACCTTTTTGATTCAACGAGTATGTTTTACAGATTGAGTTTTCATTATCATCTGTGTTTCGTACAATAGGACTTTCGCATTCGATTTTATTTTTACCATCATAAAAATCTACAGTGTATTTCTCCAATTGGTCTTTTTTGTTGTAGGGTAGGAATAATCCAAAACGGTAATAAGCATCTTCGTTTTTTGAAAATTTAATATTTGGGAATAACATACAATCAAAATCAGACTTCTCTATTATATTACCCTCACTTTGCTTGTATTCTTTTTTGTACTCTTTCCCTCCGATTACTAATGCTACATTAGCATATTGGGTATAATGACCTATTTTTATTGCTTTCCTTAAGTCTTCAATAGTATAATGCTTGAAAAACTCATCCTTAATTGGTAGTAGGTAGGTGTAATTACAGTCGGTTGGGATATTCCCATTAAAAAAACTATCACTTTTAATTGGAGAAGACAAACGTATGATTTTACTTTCCAATAAATCATCTACAGAAAGGTTTTCTTTTATTGTTAATTTGCTGTCCTCATTGTCTCCAGTAGAATCTAACTCATAGTAATACTTACTTAAAACTTCAACATCAGGAGAGCGTAATTGCTTGTAATTGCTTGTTAACTTAGTACCTGCCTCTGATATTTCATAATCAGTAGCATTTTTTCTACCACTATTTATTGAAACTTGTTTTTGTGCTTCAAGATAATTTTGAACTTCAGCGAAAATATGCTTCCCAGTACTATTTCTAATTTCATTATTGGCAGTAATCCAAGTATACAGATATTTCTGGAAGCCCCAACTTCTTTCATTCAAAGGAATAACACCATCAAATGCATTGTGTGTTGATAACGGAATAGTAATATTATATTTTCTATCACCTACTTTCTTTTGTTTATATTCTTCTTTTTTTAAATCCTCCTCTGTAATTCTCTCATACCAATCATTTGCAGACGAGAAAAACAGTGTACTTGGAGAAGTTGCACCAATCATTTCACCAGTCTCTCGATGTTTGAGAATGTAGATGCAATGCATTTTATCATAATTATAAGTAATGGCATCATTCTTTAAAAAGGTTTCCAGTGTTTTATGCAGAATTTTTTGAGTAACAATTTTTGATAATTCAGGTAAATTTTTTGATTTATCCCAAGTTATTACTTCTATCACTTTTTTTGATTTCCACTTATTGAGTGTGAAAAATATTTCTGCAATATCAAGTGTGTCAGAAACGATTTTTTTATAAGCGTGCAATGCTCTATCGCCATAAGCTGCAACCTCAGCAAATGCAGTCTTAACTAATGCTATACGAGCAAATGGAGAAGGAATTGACGTTGGTTGATTTTCAGAGTTTTCGTTAGAACTTTTAATGGCGTTTCTCTGCTTTTCACCATACATATCTGAAACGCCCCAGTGCTCAATTGTATTAACTAATCCAAAGTCCCCTTCATTTTGTAAGCGAAATATGTATTTATCACTCCCATCTCCATTATTTTGAGAAGTTTGATTAATTAATTCTTCGGTTACACGATAAAATAGTTCAATGAATATTTTTTCATTACTAAGCGATTTATTTGTTTTTGATATTTGTTTGTTTAGTTGGTTATCAACTTTTGCCCAATTTTTATATGTAGAGTCCTTTTTTGTAAATAAACTGACATTTCCGTTAACAAAATTGAATGCATCGTCTGTTGTAAGATTGAAAGGTGCAAATTTTCGACTTTGTTGAGTCATTTCCTGCAACCATTCTATGAAATGTTTTTGAACGGACTCTATGTTGGCTAAATTATTTCTGAAATCTCCGACAAAACGACCATGCGCATATGGTTGGTATTTATTTTGTTTATCAAAAATATCGTAATGAGAAACTTTTTCAGCGAAAAATTTATCCTTTCCTCCTTCTGACCTTTTTACAATCGTGTAACCCATATATTTTGAAAAGAGCATAAAACGTGAAAGTGGATTTACAATCAGTTTTTGAGTTTCTGCTGCCAGATTATCGAAACTTATTTCCTTAACATCTGAATTGATTCCAAATTCTTTGTAAATGGTTTTTCTTTTACCGTCACCATCCTTTTGAAAATTTTCAGATTTCTTATCAGTATTTACAAAATCAAGTATAGACATAGCAGCTGAAAGTTCAACAAAATGAGCATCATTTTCCTGTTCTTTTCCACCTTCAGCATATTTATATGCTTTTCGGTTTGTGTCAGCAATATAATAAAGGGTGTCAAGTTGCCCATCTTCAGTTTCGTAATATGACAATGCTGCTCTCGTTTTATCATTAAAAGTGTCTGAATCTACATTATCCTTTTTATCAACATTAAAATAGGGCAACACTGAAATCGCACCTATTGGTGCTGTATTTATCAAGCCCCATTTCGGTAATTCTGTGCCTGTTGCATCTTTAAGGTTTTTTGTTTGTAGCATTTTACGCAATAGAGGAAATCCACTTGCTCCTGTCCCTCCAAAAATGGATGATATTATGAAAATTTTATCCCCATCATCGAAGTCTGAAGCAAATGCTTTAAAAATATTCTTATCATCAAACTGATTTAACACAACACTACCAATATTTGGATTTCCTTTAAATCCAAATTCGGTATCCATTGATAAAGTATCTTTTGAAAACAGCATTTGAGATAAGGCTTTGTTTTCATCCGATTGAGTAGAAAATCCAATAAAATCTTCAAATTTCTTGGTTTCGTCATCCAGTTTTAGTAAAAGCTCGTTCCCAAGTAGCTTGATGTCGGTATTAAAGAAGCGATTTTTTATTTTCTGTTCTGGGTTGTTTTTGGGAGCAATACTGTTAACAGAAATATAGCTCTTGATTAAACCGTCTGTACGAGAATAATCTCCATTCCCTTTATCTCTGTCAATTATTATTGGAACAATAGTGTCTACTCCACACTCTACACCTGATGCTAAAAGCATTGTAAGGGATTTCAGCACTCTTGCGCCTGTGCCACCTATCCCGAAAACATATAATTTGCTCATTATTATTAAGGTTTAAAATTTGTAAATTAATGATATGATATGTGAATGTTTGCAATTGGGACTCCACCATTTAAACATGTAAGTAAAAGCGATGAAAAAAATTGCAGAAACAAAAAAATTGCTAAGACCAAAAAGCCAACAATCTTTTTGAAAAATCAATTGTGAAATAATATTACCATCAGAGTCTCTCGTGTACATTAAGCAATCCCCAATGTTTCCATTCAAAAAGTCATTAATCGTCCAACTATATCCGATAAATAAATTTATGACACCAGTTAATAGTAGAATTATTACCCAGTTCCACCATTTGTTAGTGCGAGGATGATTAAAACCCCAAAGTGGCAAATAGTAATATGCTATTACAAACACAAGTGATATACCTATGGCAATTAACCCTATCGAATTAAACACATTTTGGCCACTATAATCTTGTGTTTCGCAATTGTACCCCCAAAGGTACTCACCGAAGTTCTGCCCGAATATTGATTCGAACCAGCAATAGATTTTTCCTAAAATTTCGTCCATGTTAATTGATTTTAATTTTTATTTCAGTGTAATAATTATTCGTTATTGTAAAGGCTTCGTAAATACCATGTATTTGGTATTTAATGCCATAAGTTTTACCACTTACGGGAGTAGCTCCATCGTCATCATTGATATCCTCAACCCATGCCGGTATTTGAGTTTTTAGTTTAACAGAAATAAGGCCTTTATGCACGCTTCCTGATTCAAAATTCAACTGATGTGTATATCCAAAATTATTTGATACTGATTTGCTTATTGTCAAAGAGTAATCCTTATTATTCATCTCATAATTTGATACATCACTTATATAGTTGTCGGATAATAAAAAGCCAGAAAGATTGGCATTTACTGAAAATCTTGCTGTATTTTGTTTTCCTTTACTTTCTTTTTTTAGATTTTCAATAGTAGTTTTTGGCTCTTTTTTATCTAAATCAAAATTCCTAGAACCCATTTTTACAGCATAATCAACTGCCTTTGGTCCACCAGTTATTGAAAAAACATTTTGTACTCCATTTCCTTTGAACTTACTTTCAGGAACTTTTTGTACTAAACCATTTAAAAGTTTATTTTCTCCAATAACCCATATATAGTAAGGTCGCTGCTCATTTATTTTTGTTCCATTATCTTCATGATTGTAATACAATCCATCAAATTGTGATGAAAGTTGATAAATAATAACAGAACTATTTGGATATTTTTGCAGATAATCAGCCATGTTTGATTTAATACCTATTTGTTGATTAACAAGGTATTGCTCCGCATCTTTTCCTTTGCCTGGTGAAAATATGCCATCTGTAACGAGTATGGCTATTTCATTAGGTTTTGTTTCATCTAATACAGATTTTAATAAATTTGAGATATCAGTTGTTCCTCGCTTACCTCCTCGATTTTTAAAGGTTGTTGGCTCAAGTTTTTCAATAAAATCGCTTATATCTGAACCTTGTGGAATAATGTCACTATTGATATAAAACAAATTCAGACTATCAGCAAATTGGGAGATTTTAATATCCGTCAAATAGTTATAAACTGTTTGCTCAAATTCAGTTACACCTTTTACATAACCATCCATGCTGCCAGAATTCTCAATATAAACATTGACAGTTGGACTTATTGTTTCAATTTTTACTTCATCAATCACAGCAATTTCTTTTTCTTCTTCTTTACTGTCATTGACACATGATGCAAGTAATATGATTACTGCAAACACACAAAGAGTTTGAATTACTTTATTCATATGCTTTATATTTAGATTTAAATTATTGCTATTCCACTTGTGTGTTGGTTGAATTGCACTCTTTGGCAAGTTTTGGTCTGTGTGTTGGCTGGTGCGACTTGCCAATGTGTGCAATGTGTGTCGGCTCTTAAAAAACAAAAAATGCGGGTCGGCAAAAAATAAAACTTTATCGGGTCGGCTGGTGTGGTCGGCAGTCATTCCGATTTGAATTTCTTCTTTGTCTTTGTATGTCGTCTTGTCAATTTTCATGTCGTTGTCTTTTTCTCAGGCTTGCTTGTAACGGACAGCGGTATGTTTTTGTTGCCGATTTCGGAGCACGTCACTG
>Ga0172369_10008836_pt1 | contig 11335 bp, 9 predicted proteins | sample LakKiv25m_FD_114539 | JGI IMG/M metagenome (GOLD analysis project Ga0172369, IMG submission 114539) | Freshwater microbial communities from Kabuno Bay, South-Kivu, Congo - kab_022012_11.25m | ecosystem: Environmental > Aquatic > Freshwater > Lake | place: Democratic Republic of the Congo... | reverse complement strand
CTTCGCCGACCTGATCGAGAAGCAGGCGGTGCGGATCATCGGCCCGGACCCGGCCGATATCGGCGGGCTGGCCGAGTTGAAATGGGTGGCCGAATACGCCGACCTGCACGGCATCCTGATGGCCCCGCACGGCACCGCTGATGGCCTGATCGGGCTGGCCGCGCTCGTCCAGGTCTGCGCCACCCTGCCCAACAACTACATCGCGTTCGAATATCCCACCGGCAAGCCCGACTGGTGGTACGACATCGTAGATGGCCTGCCCAAGCCGATCGTCGTGGACAGCTACATCACGGTGTGGGATCGGCCCGGCCTGGGCGTGGAGATCAACCCGGAGAAGGCCCAGCGCTATCTGCAACCGGAAGACGAGGATTTCTTCGATATGTAGCGCAAGATGGCATCTTGCACTACCGGGAGTCCTGGACATGGAATATCGCACTCTTGGCCGCGCCGGCCTGCGCGTTTCGGCCCTTGGCTTCGGCTGCGGCGCGGTCGGCGGATTGTTGGTGAAAGGCGATCCGCGGGAGATGGTGGCCGCGGTCGCGCGCGCGGTGGAGCTGGGCGTCAACTACTTCGACACGGCGGCTATTTACGGCGATGGCCGGTCGGAGACGAACCTGGGCCGCGTGCTGGCGGAACTGCGGCCAGATGTCCTGGTCGGCACGAAGGTGATGCTCCGCGAGGATGCGCTGGACGACATCGCCGGCGCGGTGATCCGTTCCGTCGAGCGTAGCCTGACCCGGCTGCATCGCGGCCAGGTGGATCTGATCCAGCTTCACAACCCGCTGGCGGTCGCCCGACAGGGGGGGCGCAACTGGCTGGCGGCTGACGCCCTGGCGGCCGTCGCCGGCGCGTTCGAGCGGCTGCGCGCGCAGGGCAAGGCGCGTTTCTGGGGCATCAACGGGATTGGGGAGACGGCCGCGCTGCGCGCAGCCGTGGCGCTGGGTCACGCGCAGACCATCCAGTGCTGCTACAATCTCATCAACCCGTCGGCCGGCGCCGCCATGCCCTCCGGCTTCCCCTTCCAGGACTACGACCGGCTGATTGATCGAGCTGCGGCGCAGGGCATGGGCGTGATCGCCATCCGCGTGCTGGCGGGCGGCGCGCTCAGCGGCGTCGCCGATCGTCACGCCAACGCCGCGGCCACGGTGGATCCGATTGCCTCCGGGCAGGATTACGCGGCCGATGTGGCTTTTGCCCAGCGTTTCGACTTTCTTGTGCAAGAAGGCTACGCCGGCAGCCTGGTCGAGGCGGCGATCCGCTTTGCCCTCAGCAAGCCGGCGGTTTCGACCGCGTTGGTGGGCATCTCGAACCTCGAGCAATTGGAGCAGGCGGCGGCGTTCGCCGGGCGCGGGCCGCTGCCGGGCGCAGCGCTGGCGCGCCTCGGAGCGTGATCCGACATGGCTGCACGGCATCCGCCCGGCCCGCGCTATCGCTTCGACCCGGCCGAGCTGCAAGAGATCGCCAACTTCGGCGCGGGGCTGCCCATCGGCGAACGCTGGGGCGTGATCCACGCGGAACTGCGCCGGCGCTATGGGGGCCGCATCAAGCCAGAGCCGCGCTGGGTCTTCAACAGCGCGGGCAACCTGGTCTGCCAGATCGCCCTGGTTTATGCGTCGCCGGTCGAATACATCGCCTACTTCGGCACGCCCATCGGCGCGGCCGGCTTTTCAGGGCGCTACCGCTGGGCCGATGTCTGGGATTTGATGGTGGATGGCCGGATGCAGACCTTCACGCCGGGGCAGTTCACGCCGACCGAGTTCGGCGCGGGCGATTCGGCGTATCTCCCGCGGGGGCTGGGGAAGAGTATCGTTTACATCGGCAGCACGTGGATGATTGACTATGGCCGCGGCTCGATCATCACGATGCTGCCCTTCGGCGTGATCGCGCCGGCCCTGTTCGTCACGCTCGATCTGCGGAGCGCCGGCCAGCAGCTCCGCGACTACGGCGCGCTGGCGCTGCGAAACATGTTTTCCGGGCGCGCTGGCCTCACGTGACCCGAATCCCGATCAAGGTCTCCGCGGATAGCCGGCGCAGGATCTCCTTGTAGGCCGCAGTGATCCCATGTTCCGGCTTGAAGGCCACCATCGGCAATCCCTGGGCAATCGCCAGCGGAACAAGCTCGCCGGCATAAGGCACGATGCCGATGATCTCGCTGTTCAACTGCTGGTTGATATCCCGCAGGCCGATGCTGCCGGGCGCGCCCGCACGGTTGACCAGGACGATCCCCACCAACGCGCCCAGGATATCCCACGATTTCAGCAGATCAAGCTGGAGCTTTGCGCAGTGCAGCGCGCTCGGCTCGGCCTCCATGACCACAATAACGAGATCGCAGGCCCGTGTAGCCGTTTGGTTGGCTTCACTTGCGCCATAAGGTAGATCGAGCAGCAGATAGTCCGCCATCTGGCTCAGCTTTTCGATGAGCGGCGCGACGTGCGCGGGGTCGAGGTCGCCGAACTCCTCGACGGATTGCGGCCCATACAGCACCCGCAGCCCGGTGAAGGTCGGGTAAAGCCGTGCGGCAATTGCTCTGGCGTTGAGCAGTCCCAGATCACGCTGGAGCAAGTGGCGCAAGTTTTCGCCGCCGCGCCACTTGAGCTGCACGGCAAATGTACCCTGATTCGGCTGCAACTCGACTGCGATCACAGACTTCTTCTGCTGCGCCAGCAAGGTCGCCACGTTCAGCGCCAGGGTGGAAACGCCCACACCTCCCTTCGCACCGATAAAGCCCCAAATTCGGCCGCGCTCTTGGGCGTGGGTTGGCGGCTGAACGCGGCGCGTGCGATTGAGCAGCGCCACCACACGGGCCAGCAACTCGTCCGGGCTGACCGGTTTGACAAGGTAGTCATCCGCGCCGGCGTGCAGGCCGGTGACGCGATCCGGGACTTCGCCTTTCGCGCTGACCATGATGATCGGTAGGTCGGCCGTCTCAGGGATATCACGCAGCCGCCAGCATACCTCCAGGCCGCTGATCTCCGGCATCATCACATCCAGGATCACAAGATTCGGGCGTTCACTCTGCGCCTTGCTCAATGCCTCGGCCCCGTTCATCGCCGTGATGACCTGATACCCGGCAGTCTGCAACACAAACTTCACCAGACGAAGCAGTTCGGGCTCGTCATCAACAAGCAGGATCTTGAGTTTGGACTTCTCCGTCGCTTGCGCGGGATCTACCATATGGCCCTCCCAAAGGGAACCCGTTGACGTCATCACAGCGCAGATCATAATGCCAACCGATAGCATATCATAAGCGGCGTGAAGAGATCGTGAAACGCGCATTGTTTTTTGGGGTGTTTTGCGCGAAGATGCTGGCAGTCAGGCCATTAGACGTTCGGTTGGCATTTTGGTGGAAATGCGGTAGACTAGAGTTGTCGGTCGTCAGTTTTCAGTTGTCGGTCGTCAGTCGTCAATTATCCTTCATCAGGAGGGTGAACCGGCATGGGTTATGGAAGCACGGGCAAGCTGCTGCGGGTTGATTTGACCCGCGGCGCGATCAGCGTCGAAACATTCGATGAGTCTTTTTATCGTCTTTATCCCGGCGGCAAGGCGTTGGCGGCCTATCTGCTGCTGCGCGAGATCAAACCGGGTATTGATCCGCTCGGCCCGGACAATGTGCTGGCCTTGATCAATGGCATGATCACCGGCGCGCCGATCTCCACCGCGACCCGCTTCACCGCGGCCGCGCGTTCGCCGCTGACGGGCGCGTACGGTGAATCGGAGGCCGGCGGTTTTTGGGGGCCAGAGCTTAAGCTGGCCGGCTGGGAAGGCATCATCATCACCGGCCGCGCCGCGCAGCCAGTTTACCTCGCCATCAAGAACGACCAGGTCGAAATCCGTGACGCGCGCCATCTGTGGGGCCAGGAACCGGAGCCGGTGCAGACGGCGCTCCGCGCGGCGCTGGGCGACCGGCTGACGCGCGTGCTGCAGATCGGCATCGGCGGGGAGAACACCGTGCGCTACGCGGCGCTCATCAACGATCTGCGCCACTTCAATGGCCGCAGCGGCATGGGCGCGGTGATGGGATCGAAGAACCTGAAAGCCATCGCGGTGCGCGGCACAGGCAAATACAGCGACTTTGCGCACGATCCCCAGGCTGTAGCCGAGATCGGCCGGCGCATCGCCAAGCGCGTGAAGGAGCATCCGCAAAGCTGGGACTTGCAGGAGAAGGGCACGCCGGGCCTCGTCAGCGGACTGAACGCGGGCGGCATCCTCCCCACCCGCAACTTCCATGAAGGCGCGTTCGCAGGGGTGGACAAGATCAAATGGGAGGTGTACGAAAAGGAGCTGCTGTCGGCGCGGCGCAGTTGCTACGCGTGCGCCGTCCGCTGCAAGCGCGAAGTTAAGGTGGATGACCGCTACCAGGTGAGCGATGCATATGGCGGGCCGGAATATGAGACGATCGGCGGGTTCGGCCCCAACTGCGGGATTGATGACCTGCAGGCTATCGCCAAGGCCAACGAGTTGTGCGGCCGCTACACACTGGATTCGATCTCGACCAGCGCCGTCGTTGCGTTCGCCATGGAGTGCTTCGAGCATGGCCTCATCACCTCGGAACAAACCGGCGGCGCGGCATGGCGCTTCGGCAACGCCGCAGCCATGCTCCAGATCGTGGATTGGATCGCCCACCGCCAGGGCATCGGCGACCTGCTGGCCGAAGGCACGCGCCGCGCCGCCGCGGCCATCGGCGGCGACGCACCCTACTTTGCCATGCACGTCAAAGGGCAGGAGCTGCCCATGCACGAGCCGCGCGGCAAGGTGGGCGTGGGGTTGGGCTATGCGATCAACGAGGGCGGCGCCGATCACCTGACCGCGTTTCACGATCCGATGTACGCCAACCCGAACTCGATCACCTTCAAGGCGGCGGCCGAGTTGGGCGTCACCGACCCGCTGCCCCCGCGTGAGCTAAGCCCGCGCAAGGCCGAAGCGTATGCGCGGCTGGAGAACTGGAGCAGCTTCGGCAAGGTGATCGGCTTCTGCTACTTCGGGCCGGCCCCGCGGTCGCTCATCCAGGTCGAGGAGGTGGTGGAGGCGGTGCGGGCGGCTTCGGGCTGGGATTTCGACAAGGATGAACTGCTGCGGATCGGCGAGCGGGCGACCAACCTGGCGCGCGTCTTCAACGCCCGCGAAGGGTTGTCGCGCAAGGACGACACCTTGCCCGACCGGCTGTTCGGCCCGCTGGAGAACGGCGCGTTGACCGGGGTCAGTCTCTCACGCGAGGAGTTCGAGACCGCCATGACCGCGCTTTATCGCGCCAAAGGCTGGGATCCGGCCACGGCCAGGCCAACGCCGGAGCGTCTCGAAGCATTGGGCATCGGCTGGGCCGCCGATTTGATGAATTGATGCGCCTCCATCTCGGCGGACACCTCAACTGGTACGACCCACAAAAACGGGCGCGGCTGGAGATCCCCTTGGCCGCGCCCGTCCCCCTCAGCGCCCTGCTGGAACAACTCCACGTGCCCTCCGCCGAAGTCGCCATCCTGACGATCAATGGCCGCCTGACCCAGCTTGAGACGGCCCTTGTGTCAGACACGGATCGTGTGGAGGTGTATCCGGCGATTGGCGGAGGCTCGCGATGAAGACCACATGATGTAATTCACCTACGCAACGCCTCACTTCGGCAGCACGTACAAACAATCCTCCAGGAACCGCACCTTCACCGCCTGTCCCTCCGGGTAAATCTCCGCACGGCGCGGGTCGCGCTCGACGAGGGCCAGCAGTTGGCCGGCCACTTCCACGTCATATTCGATGACGTTGCCCAGGTAGGCGGCGCGGCGGATGATGCCGGCGACGGATTGCGGATGGCGGGCTGCGTCGTCCACCAGCTCGATCATTTCGGGACGGATGACAAGCGTGGCGGTTTCGCCGGGCCGGAAGGGAGCGACCGGCGCCGGCGCGGTGAGGGCCGCGCCCAGGGCGTCAAGCACGAGAAGGCCATCCCGCCGTTCGCGCACGGTCGCCTCCACGAAGTTCGCCCGGCCGATGAAATCGGCGACGAAGCGGGTGGCGGGCCGGCGGTAGATCTCGGTCGGCGGGCCGATCTGCTCGATCTTGCCCTGGTTCATCACCACCACCTGGTCGGAGAGGGTCATCGCCTCCACCTGGTCGTGGGTGACGTAAACGCTGGTGATGCCCAGGCGCTTCTGGATGCGGCGGATCTCAGTGCGCATCTGCTCGCGCAGCTTGGCGTCCAGGTTCGAGAGCGGCTCGTCCATCAGCAGCACCTTCGGCTCCATGATGAGCGCGCGCGCCAACGCCACGCGCTGCTGCTGCCCGCCAGAAAGCTGATTCGGTGCGCGATTCTCCAGACCGGTCAGCTCCACCAACTCCAGCACGCGCGCCACCCGCTGCTTGATCTCGGCGCCGGGCCGCCGCTGCACGTTGAGACCGTAGGCGATGTTCTCGAAGACGTTCAGGTGCGGGAAGATGGCATAGGACTGAAAAACCATGCTCATGTCGCGCTTATGCGGCGGCAGGTCGTTGATCGCCTGGCCGTCGAGCAAGATGCGGCCTGAGGTGGGGAACTCGAAGCCCGCGATCAGGCGCAGCGTGGTGGTCTTGCCGCAGCCCGACGGGCCGAGCAACGTGACCAGATCGCCGCGCTGGATGCTCAGCGACACGCCATCCACCGCTTTGACTTCCCCCACCCCGCCGCGGCTGGTAAAGGTTTTGTTAATGTTATCGAGGACTAGGTACATGCTTGTCTCCAATTACGGCATAGTCGGGACACAGATGAACACAGATACACACAGATGAGAGCGTTCGGTAATTCGTTTGAGTAGACGTGGCCTACGGACTGGCGTAGAATTGGGTTCTTGGGTAAAATGGGTTAAAAAGGATTCTACGATGGACGAGTCCAGGACATCGGGCCCTTTAGCTGATTATCGTAAACCTTACGTTCGTGCTGAGCTTTTGGCCCGAAGTTGAGCAAAAGGCCTACCTCGATAGGTGTTGCCTTCAGGTAGTTGAGCAGTTGCGCTTCGTGCTCCGGGAGTAGTTGCGAGACAGCTTTCAACTCCACAATCACGACGCCGTTTACGACGATATCGGCATAGTACTCACCGATCATTTGACCCGCATAGAACACTGGGATCTGCTTTTGCACTTCTACCATCAGACCCAGGGCCAACAACTCGATGACCAACGCGTTTTGGTAGACCTTCTCAAGAAAACCGTAACCCAACGTATTGTACACTTTGAAGAAAGCCCCAATGATCTTGTAGGTCACATCAGCGTGCTTCGCCTCTGCCATTTCGGCCTCTTTCTACGAATAATTGAGGACGCAGATTTCACAGATGAACACAGATGAATTCAGGTAAGAATCTGTGAAATCCGTGTTCATCTGTGTCCCAATTTTACGCTCCGAGGGTGAGATCCACATCGCCGCGGCCACCGAGCAGCTTGCGGGTGATGAAATAGAGCACGCCGATGGCGATCAACACCAACACGATGATAACCGTCGAGTAGCCCGCCGCAATGGCGACCCCGCCCTGTTCCCACTCGCTCATGATCGAGGCGGTGACGATGCGCCAGCGCGCGCTGACCAGGAAGATAATTGCCGACAGGCTGGTCATGTGGCGCGTGAACGAGAAGATCAGGCCGGCCAGCAGCGCGGGCAGGATCAGCGGCAGCGTCACCTTGCGGAAGGTGTACTGCGCGTCGCCGCCCAGGATGCCGGACGCCTCCTCGATGCTCGGATCAATCTGCTGCAAGGCCGCCACGCCCGATCGCACCGACGCCGGCAGGCTGCGCACCACGAACGCCGCGATGATGATGAACGGCGATCCCACCAGCGCCAACGGCTTGCCCATGAAGCAGAGCGCCGCAATGAGGGCGAGGAGGATGGCGGTCGGGACCAGGGGCTGGGGGCTAGGGACTAGGGATTTGGAATTAGGGATTGTGGTCTTCTCGGCGCGCGCGCCCGAATCCCTAGTCCCTAATCCCCAATCCCCAATAACCAAAACACTCAAGAACGTATAAATAATCGCCGTCAGCGGCGTCGGCGTCTGGAAGAAGACTTTGACGTGATCCGAGAACTGGAAGATCGCGTTGCTGAAAAACCCGCGCGGGATCGCGCGGCTGAAATCGGCGATGGGCGCAGCGATAAAGTCTACCCAATTGTAGAGCAACAGATAGAAGCCCATGCCGAAAAGCAGCCAGGCGAGGCGAGAGATGCGGGGGAGGACGGATGAACGACGAAGGGCGGACGACAAAGGCTGGCCTCTGCCTCCTGCCTCCTGACCCCTGCTCCCTGCCACCAGCGCCGCAATGCCGAGCAGGATATAAATCCCGCCTAAAATGTACATCTCGTAAAACGGGTCGAGGACGTTGAGGAGCAGCGCCAACCCGATCCCGGCCGCGGTGCCGGCGACAAAAACGATAGACCTGATGGGGCTTCGGGAACCTGTCAGGTCGCGCGCCGGGAGCGCAGTCGCCACCAGATAAAACGCCAGCAGACCGTAAAGGATGGCGATGACAAACCACGGCGGGGTGGCGAAGGCCAGCACGAAACCGATGCCCAGGATCGTGCCGGGCACCGCGCCGCCCAGGTTGGAGACGAAGTCGAGGGTATCCTTGCCGCTGAAGCGTTTGCGTACCACCAGAAACGCGATCACCATGCCGGTCAGCGCGGCGAGCGGGGTGGCGAAGGCGCTCAGGAAGGTCGTATCCAGGATCGCCTCGATGCCGCGTGTCACAAGCAGGTCCCAGTGCCGCAGCGTCGGGGTAAAATCGGCGCCCCAGGCGTTGGCGAACGAGCCGTAGACGATGGTGGCGTAGAGCACCACGATCAGCGCGCACATGAACAGCGTGATCGCGATGAAAATCCCGCGGATGAGCGGCTCGCGCACGACGATGTGGCCGCCGGTCGGCTTGCCCGTCACCGAGACGTAGGAGCGCCGCGTGACGTAATAACGCTGCACCAGGAAAATGACCAGGGTAGGCAAAAGCAGCACGAACGCCAGCGCCGACGCCTTCTGATAATCGTATTCGCCAGCCACCGCCAGCCAGATTTGCGCCGACAGCACTGTGACGTTGCCGGAGATGAAGAGCGGGTTGCCCAGATCGGCCAGCGACTCGACGAAGAGCAGCAGGAACGAGCCGGCGATGCCGGGGATCAGCAACGGCAGGGTGACGGTGCGGAAGATGTGGAACTTGCCCGCGCCCAGGCTGTGGGCGGCTTCCTCCATGCTGGGGTCGAGCCGCTCCAGCATGGCGCGCACGATCAAGTAGGCGACCGAGTAGAAGGTGATGATCTGGACGAAAACCAGGCCGTCCATCCCGTAGATATCGTTGGCGCCGGGCACATAGTTGATCCCCAGAAGTTGATGGGTGATCAGGCCGTTACGTCCGAAGAGCAGAATCGTGCTGAGCGCCAACGCGAAGGGGGGCGAGACCGTTGGCACCAACGCCAGCAGATGGATCACGCCCTTGAACGGCGGGTTGCAACGCACGATCGTGTAGGCGAAGATGAAACCGAGGATCGTGCCGCCGAAGGCTGTCAGCAGCCCCATTTCCAAGGTGCTCAAGAAGACCTGGCGCTGATAGGGGCCGTAGTAGGCATCGAAGAAACGGGCGAAATACTTCAGGCTCAACCGCGTATACCACGGTCCCGTCGCCTTTGCATCTACGAAGCCGCTTGCTGTGCCTTGATAGAGGGGAAAAACGACAAAAATGAATAGAAAAAGGCCGCAATAAAGCAGGCTGATCATCAGCACCGGGTCGCGCGCGATCAGCGCGAATTCACGATAGCGCCGCCGGAGCGACGTGGCTAATGCTGAGGGAGGGGCAGCGATTGGGTTCATGGGCGCCCTCGCAGATTGGGGAGAGAGTAGATTGGTAGATTGGTAGATTGGTAAATCGGTAGATTGGGACGTGGTAAATTGGGAGATTGGTAGATTGGGACGTGGTAAATTGGGAAACCGCGGTCGTGGCCTCCCAGTTTACCAGTTTACCAATCTACCAATCTACCGACTTACCGGCTACTTCAAATCCTTCGCCGCGGCCAGTTCGTTCGTGTACTTGTCAACGAACGCCTTCTTGTTGTCGCCGGCCCACTGGAAGTTGTAGTCAATCAGCTTGACTTGCAGCAGCTCGGGGTGCGAGAGCTTGACGCCCGTGACGGTGGGGGCCTGGTAGGCTGCGTACTTCGGGCCGAGGGCCTGCACTTCGGGGGTCAGCGCCCAGTCGAACCAGAGCTTGGCCGCCGTCGGATGCTTGGCGCCCTTCAAGATCGCCATACCACCGATCTCATAGCCAGTGCCTTCCTGGGGGAAGGTCAGTTCGAGCGGCAGTTTGTTGTTGTCAATCTCGTTGACGATGTCGTGCGAGAAGACGATGCCCACCGCCGCCTCGCCCTGGCCGACGAACTTGGCCGGCGCGGCGCCGCTCTTCGTGTACTGGCTGATCTGCCCGGCATACTTCTTCAGGTAGTCCCAGCCGGCCTGCTCACCGCGGATTTGCAGCACGGTCGCCAGCGCAGTGTAGGAGGTGCCCGAGGTGGACGGGTGCGCCACCATGACCTGGCCCTTGAACTCCGGCTTCAGGAGGTCGTCCCACGAGGTGGGCGCTTTGGCGTTGGGATTCTTCGCCAACCAATTCTTGTTGGTGCAGAAGGCCAGGCTGCCGACGTAGATGCCGGCCCAATAGTTTTCCTGGTCGCGATAGAGCTTCTGGTCAAGCAAATTCTTCATGTTAGGGGAATTGTACGCTTCGAGCACGCCTTCTTTCTTAGCGGCGATAAAGCCGTCGGCCGGGCCGCCCCACCAGATATCGAAGGTCGGGTTGGCCTTTTCGGCGAGAATGCGGGCCAACGCCTCGCCCGACGACATGCGGACGTAGTTGACGGTGATCTTGTACTTGGCTTCGAACTCCTGCTTCATGCCCTGGCACCACTGCTCTTGTGGCGTACAGAGGACGTTGATCTCGGTGTCTTTCGGCGCGGCCGGCGCGCAGCCGATCAGCCCGACAAGCACACTGAGGAGCACGAACAGGGACAGAACGACGCTACTGCGATGCTTCATGGTTTCCTCCTTGAACAGATTGAACCAGCCAAATTGTGGGGAACCGCCCCGTGGCGGTATCGGTAAGATATCACAAACCCCCGGCAGTGTCAATATATCCATACATTTCATGGCTGCGCTCGAAAAGCGCCGGCGCCGTGTCCGCTGCAGTCGCCACGCCCCAGCTTTTGACTTAGCGCCGACTTTCGAGTATACTGCACCGTGTTCGGGGCGTAGCGCAGTCCGGTTAGCGCGCTTGATTTGGGTTCAAGAGGTCCGGAGTTCAAATCTCCGCGCCCCGACAGGTTTCTTTGCGGGCGTAGCTCAGCGGTAGAGCGCCT
>Ga0172369_10008832_pt1 | contig 11336 bp, 7 predicted proteins | sample LakKiv25m_FD_114539 | JGI IMG/M metagenome (GOLD analysis project Ga0172369, IMG submission 114539) | Freshwater microbial communities from Kabuno Bay, South-Kivu, Congo - kab_022012_11.25m | ecosystem: Environmental > Aquatic > Freshwater > Lake | place: Democratic Republic of the Congo... | reverse complement strand
GTGCACGAGGTCACCAGCACGGCCAGGGCCAGCGCCAGGGGCCACAGCAGGGTCAGGGAGCGTCGGAGCGTCGTCATGGCGTGTCGCCTCAGAGGATGGTCCAGAGGATGATGCGCACGCCGCGTCGAAACGCACGCGATTTCTTCCGCGAGGGCGTCGCGCCCGCCGCCCTGGCCTACCGCGCGGGCGGCACGTACGGCAGGAAGTGCGCGAACAGCCAGCAGAGGAAGAATACGATCGGCACGTGGACGATCATCTGGAGCATGCCGTAGCCCGCCAGGTCGCGCGCTTTCAGGCGCAGCAGGCCGAGCAGGGGCAGCATCCAGAAGGGGTTCACGAGGTTCGGCAGCGCCTCGGCGGCGTTGTAGATCTGCACGACCCAGCCGAGGTTCACGTGGTGATCGGTGGCCGCCTGCAGCACGTAGGGGGCCTCGATGACCCACTTGCTGCCACCCGAGGGGATGAACACGCCGAGGATCGCGGAGTAGGCGGCCACCAGGACGGGGTAGGTCTCGGTGCTGCTGATCGCGGTGAACAAACGCGCCAGCGCCGACGAGATGCCCGTGCCGGTGATCATGCCGAAGATGACGGCGTAGAACGGGAACTGGATGAGCACGCCGCCCGTGGCCGGGATGCTCCCGGCGACGGCCCGCGCGAAGCGCCGCGGGTGCCCGTGGAGCAGCAGGCCGATCGCGAGGAACGAGAGGTTGTACGTGTTCAGGTCCAGCGCCTCGAGCCAGCCGCGCTCCGACGACGCCACCAGGTCGCCCAGGTACCAGAGCAGCAGGCCGGCCGCGAAGACGGAGAGCAGCGGGCTCCGCTCGAGCCACTCACCGGGCCTCGTGCGGGGCGCGGGAGCCTCGACGGGGACCTCGTCGGCGTCGAGGTCGACCCCCAGGTCGCCGGCCGTCCGCGTACGCGCGGGGCCCGGCGCCGACAGCCACGCGACGAGCACCGAGACCACGACGAGCACGACGCAGGTCACCAGGCTCGGCCACGCGAACAGCGTCTCGGTCAACGGGACCAGCCCGCTGATCTCGAAGAGGGACGCGGGGATCATCGAGCGCGTGGCCATCATCATGGCCGCCGACGACGAGAGCCCCAGGGCCCACACCGCTCCCAGCCCCAGGTAGGCCGCCGCGCCCGCCGAGCGGTAGTCGAGCCCCGGAAGCCGGCGCGCGAGCTGGCGCACGAGCATGCCGCTGAAGATCAGGCTGAGGCCCCACGACAGGAGCGACGTGACCGTCGACACGAGCGCCACCAGGGCCACCGCGCCCCGCGGCGTGCGAGGTCGGGCCGCCAACCAGCCGAGCAGGCGCACCACCACCGGCGCCGAGGCCACCACGTAGCCGCCCACGATGATCATGACCATCTGCAGGGTGAAGGGGCCGAGGGCCCAGAAGCTCTTGCCGCCCTGCGCGGCCAGGTTCGCCGGGCTCTCGCCGAGCAGCAGCCCGGCGACGAAGACGACCGCCACGCCCAGCAACGCGAACACGAGCGGGTCGGGGAACCAGCGCTCGCTCCAGCTTGCCAGCGCCGTGCCCGCCCGGGCCAGCCGTCCCTCGCGCGCCTCGTCGCCCATCCCGGCTCCCGCGCTCGTTGTCCCCTCGGCACTGTATCACTGGCGACGGTGGCGCAGAATCCGGAATGCGGGTCAATCCGCGAAGGGCTCGAGCTCTCCGGCGCGCGCGGGGTGGCGCAGCTTGGACAGGGCGCGCGCCTCGATCTGGCGGATACGCTCGCGGGTCAGCAGGAAGTCCTGGCCGACCTCCTCGAGCGTGTGCGACGACACCTCGCCGATGCCGAACCGCATGCGCAGGATCTTCTCCTCGCGCGGGGTCAGCGTGGAGAGCAGGCGTCGCGTCTGTGCCGAGAGGTCCTGGTCCATGGCCTCCTGCTCAGGCGAGCGGCGGGTGGTGTCCTCGACGAAGTCCATCAGGCGGCCGTCGTCGTCGTCGTCGCCCACCGGCGTCTCGAGCGACAGCGGATCGCGCGGCATGGTGGCGGCCTTGCGGATGCGGTCGACGGGCACGTCCATCTCGGCGGCGAGCTCTTCGTGGGTCGGCTCGCGCTCGTGCTCCTGGTAGAAGTCGCGGGTGGCGCGCGTGACCTTGTAGGCCGTCTCGAGCATGTGGATGGGGATGCGGATGGTATGACCCTGCTCCGCGATGGCGCGCGTGATCGACTGGCGCACCCACCAGGTGGCGTAGGTCGAGAACTTGAAGCCTCGCCGATACTCGAACTTCTCGACGGCCTTCATGAGGCCCGAGTTGCCCTCCTGGATCAGATCGAGGAAGGGCAGGCCGCGATTCGCGTAGCGCTTGGCGACGCTGACCACCAGCCGCAGGTTGGCGCTGACCAGGGCCATGCCCGCCGCGTCGGCCTCGGCCTCGCCCTTGGAGATCTCGGTGCAGATCTCGTCCACCGCGCGCGCAGGGCTGCCGCCGGGCCTGTCGTCGCGCTCGCGCAGGCGCTCCCGAAGGACCGCCGCCACGCCGCGCACGAACCCGCCCCGGAAGGGGAGCTGCGCCAGCGCGGCGCCCAGGTGACCGGGTTGCTTCGCGGCGCGCCCGTTGTCTCCGTTCGTACCGCTGCCGGTAGCACGGGACTCCGCCGACGGGTGGCTCGCAGCCCGGCGTCGTCGTGCGGCCCGCTTGGCTCGCGCCAGGCGCAGCACGTTCGCCAGTTGGTCCAGCACGCGGTCCCGCACGTGATCGTCGTCGGGCGCCGCTTCGTCGCACAGGTCGAGGCGAAGGAAGTCGGCGGGCGTTACGACACGGCTGGACAGGCGCTGGTGCAGGGCCGTGAGCTCGTGCAGGCCGGTCTCGGTCTCCATGAGGGCCGCCAGCACGCGCTGCTCGCCGGCCTCGATGCGCTTGGCGAGGACGATCTCGCCCTCGCGGGTCAGCAGCGGGACGCGCCCCATGCGGCCCAGGTAGGAGCGCACGGGGTCGGTGCTCGCGCGCGACGCCGCTGCGGGAGGGCGCGGGGCGGCCTTCGCGCCCGCGCGGTTGGCGGTGTTCGTCGGCCCGGTCTGTCCCACCCCTCACCCCCTCACGGCGCGCGTCGTGTATCGCGATTTCGCGCTGCGTACAAGGAGGATCGCCCGCAGCGGGGCCTACGCGACGGCTACCGCCGTCGACGCTCGGCCGCCAGGCGGGTCAGCGCGGCCTGCATGACGCCTTCGACGCGTCGCGCGCAGGCCTCAACGTAGGCGTCGTCGGCCGCCGCGTCGGGACCGCTGCGGTCGAAGCGGATGGGATCCAGCACCTCGATCAGGATGCGCGCGGGCCAGGGCCAATAGGGCAGGGGGCCGGGCATGAATCCCCAGGGAAGGGCGAAGCCCATGGACCACACCTTCACGCGCATCCAGCGGTCGGCGCGGAGCAGGCGGGCCAGCCACTGTCCGTCGGTCAGCAGCACGAGGGTCTCCTGTGCGCCCGCCGCGACCACCGGGAGGACCGGCACTCCCGCGCCCACGGCCAGCCGCACGTACCCACGCCGGCCTCCGAAGCAGATGCGATCGCGATCGAACCACGACCTCCCCGCGTCGAAGTCGCTGCCCGGGTAGACCAGGACCTTGCGCCCGGCCGCGAAGAGCCGGTGCGCGAGGCCGTGGCTGGCGCGCACGGCGCCGAGCGGCACGATGATCTGGTTCAGGAGCGGCAAGTCGATCAGCACCTCGTGCCCGAGGCCGTAGGGCAGGTCGGCCAGGCCGCGCTCGCGGTACACCGCCGCCGCGAACAGGTACGAGTCGGGCGTGATCATCAGCCCGTTGTGGTTGCCCACGAACAGCGCCGCGCCCGAGGGGATGCGCTCGAGGCCGCGCACCTCGGAGCGGAAGTAGGCCTCGAGCAGGCGGTGGATCAGGCGGTAGGCGAGGTCGACGCGCGCCGGGTCGCGCTCGTCGAGGCTGTCGATGTCGAAGGGGTGCAGCCAGCGGGGCAGGGGCATCGGGGCCTCGCTTCGTGAAACCGCGCCAGTATGCGAACCGGGGCGGGCTGGGTCAAGCCACCCGTCGGCGACTCGGCCCTGGTCACGAGTCGCCGGATCGCCTAGGCTGCCACGCGGAGCGGTACGAAGCGGGGGAGCGATGCGGCAGGTGGCACGAGCGGCGGTGCTGGGCCTGATCCTGGGCGTGGCGGTGGCGTGCGGAGGGGCCGAGGACCTCGCGGACGTGGCCGACACGTCGGCGGTCGACGCGAGCGGGACCGAGCTCCCGGAGGCCGAGGCGACGGTGGAGCCCGACGCGGTGCCCTACGACGGCCCGCCCGTCGTACACGGAGCGGCCGTGCTGGGCATGTCGGTGGAGGGGCGTTCCATCGTCGCCGAGCGCTTCGGCGACGCGGGGCCGGTGGCCCTGGTGTTCGCCACCATCCACGGCAACGAGGTGCCCGCGCAGCAGGTGGTCGAGCGCCTGCGCACGGGGCTACTGGCCCGGCCCGAGCGCCTCGCGGGCGTGCGGTTGGTGCTGGCCACGCTGATCAACCCCGACGGCTTCGTCGCCGGGACGCGCGTCAACGCTCACGGCGTCGACCTGAACCGCAACTTCGCCGCGTCGAACTTCGAGCCGTCGCCCACCTACGGGCCGTCGGCCCTGTCCGAGCCCGAGTCGACGGCGGTCGCGCGGATGGTCGAAGAGCTGGACCCGGCCGTCATCGTCTCGATTCACAGCCCGCTCGACGCCATCAACTACGACGGGCCCGCACGGGAGCTGGCCGAAGCCATGGCGGCCGCCTCGAGCCTGCCCATCGACCAGGACATCGGCATCTATCCCGGCTCGTTCGGGTCGTGGGCGGGGGTCGACCTGCAGATCCCGACCATCACCCTCGAACTGCCCCCGGGCGTGGCGGCGCTGACCGACCTGGACGCCTGGCTGGCCGCGCTGCACGAGGCCCTGGCCTGGACGGTCGAGGGGGGAGGGCAGGGCGTGCCGCTCACCGGGCTGATCCCGGACGAAGCCGCGGCCGAGGGCTACCGGTCCTCCCGCCTGGGCGACTCGGCCGGGGGGCGACCGTTGTTGGTCGAGTCGTTTGGGGGCGACGGGGCGCCCGTGCTGGTCGTGGCGGGCCTCGACGGGCAAGCGGCGGGGGTGCTGGCGGCCGAGCGGCTGCGGGCGCTGCTGCTATCGCGAGCCCAGGGAGCGACGGCGCCCGCCGTGGTGCTCGTGACGGTGGCGAACCCGGACGGCGTGGCCGCCGGGCGCGCGCTCGACCAGGCGGGCTGCGACCCCGACCGGGGCTATCCGAGCGATGGTGCGGTCCCGACGCCGGACCCCCACGCCGCGTCGCCGTGCGTCGAAGGGCGGGCGCTGGCCGCGCTGCTCGCCACGTCGGTGCCGCGTGCGCTCGTCGTGCTGGGAGGCAGCGATCGCGATCATGGTTCGATCGTGGGACCGGGAGCGGAAGGCCTGGCCGCTGCCTATGCCGACGCCACCTGGGCCCCGCCCCGGGACCTGGGGGCCCCGGCCGCCGGCTCCCTCGCGGGGTGGGCCGCGGCCCGGGGCGTGCCCGTGCTCGTCGTGACCACGCCGTCCGCGCCTCCGCGAGCCCTCGTGCTGCGGGCGGGGAAGGCAGCCGAAGGCGTGGAGGCCGCGGTGATGGCGCCGTGAGCGGGCGCTACTTGCCCATCTTGCGCAGGTTCGGCTCGGTGAAGAAGCGCGGATCGTAGCCCACGTTGGCCTCGACCTCGTACGCCGGGAACACCGTCGCGTGCTCGGCCTGCAGGTCGACGACCAACGAGGTGCCGATGCGGAGCGGGAAGCGGTCCAGGTCGGGCGACGCACTCGAGGCGTTGACCAGCACCTTCCAGAGCTTGCCCTTCCTGTCACTCATCTCCTTCAGCACGATCGCGTAGGTCTCGGCGTCGATGTACATGGTCATCTTGCTGTACGGATAGTCGGGCAGGCGGGGCGTGACCTCGAGCACGTAGACGGGGCGCGGCTCCCATTGCATCTTGGGGTTCCAGTGCGGCCAGGTGGCGAAGTCGAACGACTTGTCGCGGGCCTCTTTGCCGGCCTCGAGCCCCGAGTGGACCGGCGCCAGCATCGTCTGGCGCGCCACGAGCTTCCAGTTCATCCACTCCGGGTACCCCGTGTAGCCGTGCACGTCCTCGTACAGGAGATCGGTGCTGTTCCAGGCGTCGCCGCGGGTGCCGAACGAGGCCCGCAGCACGCGCCGCATGGTGGGCACGTAGATCCAGCCCTGGATGTCGCGCGGGTCGTCGTAGACGCTGTAGAGCGCCGCGAAGCCACGCTTGTCCTGGGGGAAGATGGCCCAGGTCATCGAGCGTCCGGCCACGTCGTCGCCGAGGCCCGAGAGGGTGGGGATGGGCTCGACGTCGGTCCGGTAGCGCGTGCGCGTGATGTAGCGCCACTGCCACTCTTCGGAGCGCTCGACGCCCGTCCTGGCCGAGACCCAGTACACGCCGTAGTGGAAGGCGCCGTCGTCGCCGCGGTAGGCGTACCGGTAGTCGTAGGCAATCATGCGGCCGGCCTTCAGCGGGTCGGCCTCGTCGTGCGGGCGCGGAAAGGGCAGGCCGCCCGCGTAGCCGCTGAGCGCGTTCTTGCGCAGATCGGTCGAGGCCCAATCGATGGCGGCCTTGCCGCGGTTCCGGTTGGTGGCCTCGACGTAGCCGCGCGAGGGGTGGATCGCCTCGTAGGCGCGCGTGGTGAGCGTGAGCGCGTACTTGTCGATGAGCAGCGCGAGCCCCGGCGGGACCCACTTGCGGAAACCGTCGACGTTGGCCTTGTCGATGGCCAGGCCCGCCTTGTACCCCGGGACCTCGCCGAGGTTGGGGGCGAAGCCGACCGACTCGGTCCAGGTGTCGGCCGTGATCTCCGCGCGCGCCCCGCCCGCGGCCAGCACCAGGAGGGCCAGGGCGATCGTTCGGGTCCATCCCATCGTGAGCATGCCAGCCTGCCTGCTTCGGGGTCTGTCGTTCCGAAACGATAACCGCACCTTCGCACCCTGCAAAGCCTCGGCGTGCCGAGGCCCGTTGCTCCAGCGTCCCGCGCCCGATCGGTGTGTCGCCCGATCAGGAGGCCGGGGGCGCCTCCCGGACGGTGCCACGCAGCCCGATCAGGCGATCGGACAGGTCGCGGATGGGCTGCAGAGTCACCTGGCGCGCGTGCTCGGAGCCGTCGCGGTCGCAGGGCGGGAGGTCGAACGTGAGCGGCTTGCCGCTGGTCACCACGCGCTCCTGCGCCTCGCGCCAGGCGCGCGCGAGCTCGGGCGGATACCCCAGCTCGGCGTGATCGCGGCCCAGCACCTGGTCGAGCCCGAGCCCCAGGCGCTCGCACAGGGCGCGGTTGGCCGCGGTGTGCCGCCCCACGAGGTCGAGGCTGAAGAACGGGTCCGGCGTGGCGTCGACCAGCCGGCGCCAGCGCGCCAGGCTCTCGCGGAGGTTGGCCTCGGCGCTTGACTGGAAGGCCCGCGCGCGCACCAGCCCCAGGCCGGCGGCCAGGTCCTCGGCCAGGTCGGCCAGGAAGCGCACCTCGGCGCCGTCGAGCACGCCGGCGTCGGAGGCGTGGACCACCAGCACGCCTTCGACGCGCCGCTCGATGGTCAGCGGCAGCGCCAGCGCCGCCAGCAGCGCGTCGCCCAGCGCCTCGCGCCACGACGCGAGCCTCGGATCGGTGCGAGCGTCGAGGCTGAGCTCGGGTCGCCCCCCGCGCACGGCGCTGGCGCACAGGGCCTTGTCGGCCTCGCCCTCGGCCCAGCTGATGCGCGCCGCATCCAGGTAGCCCCCGTCGTACCCGGCCTTGGCCAACGGCACCACCAGGCGCTCGGGCCCGTAGTCGGCCAGGCCCGCCCAGGCCAGCCGGAATCCCCCGACGTCGACCAGCGACCGGCACACGCTCTCGAGCAGGCGTCGCTCGTCGCCGGCGTGCATCACCGCGTCGCGGCAGTCGCCCCGCAGGCGCAGCGCGCGGTTCATGCGCCTCAGGGTCTCCTCGATCTGCTGGTGCTCGCTCCGATCGCGCAGCACCAGTTGGATCGCCTGCCGTCCGTGCACCTCGCACACGCCGGTCAGCGCCTCGGCGTGCACCTCCCGGCCGTCGTCGCGCACCAGGCGTACGGCCCGCGCGTGCGGAGCGCGCCCTTCGATCGGCTCCGCGGCCATGAGCCGCGCGAGCCACTCCCGGTCGTCGGGGTGGAACCAGGCGGCCAGGGGACGCTCCGCCAACGCCTCGACGCGCTCGACGCCCAGCAGGGCGGCCGTCGCGGGGTTGGCCTCGAGGATGCGCTCGCCGTCGTGGAGCAGCACCGGGCCCGGGGAGGTGGCGAACAGGTGCCGATACCGCGCCTCGCTGTCGGCCAGGGCCGCGTGGGTCTTCTCGTGCTCGCGGACCTCGCGCTGCAAGGCGGCGTTGGTCTCGGACAGGGTGGCCGTCCGTTCGGCCACCCGCTCCTCGAGCCGGGCGCGCTCGTGCTCGAGGTCGACCAACGTCTGGCGCAGCTTGCGCTCGGCGCCGTGCTTGTACAGCGCCATCTCGATATGGGCCTCGAGCTCGCGCTCGTCGAAGGGCTTCAGGATGTAGCCGAAGGGCTCGGTGAGCTTGGCGCGTTGCAGGGTGGCACGATCGGAGTGCGCCGTCAGGTAGACCACCGGGACGTCGCACGTGGCGTGCAGGGCTTCGGCCGCTGCGACGCCGTCCATGGCGCCGGCGAGGCGGATGTCCATCAGCACCAGGGAGGGCCCCGTCGCGGTCGCGACGGCCACCACGTCCTCACCCCGAGACAGCACGTCGACCACGTCGTACCCCAGCGAGCGCAGGCGGTCGGCCAGGTCCGCGGCGATGATGGCTTCGTCTTCGACGATGAGGAGGCGCGCTCGGCTCATAGGGGGGCTCCCTGCTCGACCCGCTGCGGTTCTCCCGACGGCGGGGGGGATACGTTGAACGCTACAGAAAAGGCACATCCCGCGCCGTTCGTCAACGTCACGGACGCGCGGAGCTGCGCCGCGAGCATCCGGACGAGGCGCAGGCCGAGCGATCGCGATTGCTCCCAGTCGACCCCCGGCGGCATCCCCCAGCCGTCGTCCACGACGCCCAGGCGGACGCGGCCATCGGGCCCGGCCTCCAGCGTCACGACCAACTCGCCTGCGCCGCGATCGCGGAACGCATGCTTCAGCGCGTTCGAGACCAGCTCGTTCAGGATCAGCCCGCACGGTACGGCCTCTTCGATCGACAAGAGGACCCGCTCGAAGCGCTGCACGAGCCGCACGCCCGAGCGCGAGGCGCCGTGGGCGCGCCACAGGTGGGTCAGCAGGCTGGACGCGTAGTCGGCGAAGTCGATGCACGACAGGCTCGGAGACTGGTACAGCTTTTCGTGCACGAGCGCCATGGAGCGCACGCGGTCGTGTACGTCGTCGAACAGCTCGCGTTGCACCTCGGCCGGAAGATCGCGGCCTTGCAGGCTGACCAGGCTCGCGATGATCTGCAGGTTGTTCTTCACGCGGTGGTGGATCTCCTTCAGGAGCACCTCGTGCTCCTGGAGCGAGGCCCGAACCTGGGCCTCGGCCCGCTTGCGCTCGGTGATGTCGGAGACGAACGCCACGATGTGCTCCTCGGGGTCTCCGAGCCAGGTCGTGTTGATCGCCACGTCGCGGATCGAACCGTCCTGGCAGCGGTGCTGCGACTCGAAGTGCGCGAAGCCGGTGCGGCGCAGCTCGGCGGCGCGATCCTGGACCACCTCGGGCGTGTCGTGGACCTCGACGTCGGCCACGGTGAGGCTCTGCAGCTCGGCTCGCGAGTAACCGAGCAGGCCGCAGAGGGCGTCGTTGACCTCCACGATGCGGCCGGCCCGATCGACCATCAGGTAGCCGTCCTGGGCCGTTGCCAGGATGCGAGAATGGCGCCGCTCGGCCTCGCGCGCCTGGCCCACGTCGCGCCAGGCTACGATGCCCCCCGTGATGCGGCCCTCCTCGTCGCGGATGGGGGCCGCGTTGCACGACAGGGTCAGCCGTCGCCCTTCGGCCCCGACCTGCACGACCTCGACGTCGTGAACCGTCTCGCCGCGCCGCAGCGCGCGCGAGAGCGGCAGCTCGTCGTCGGTCATCGGCGTGACCCCGTCGGCGTGGAAGACCGGCCAGCTCCGGACGAGCTCGTGGGCGGACTCTCCGACGGTGCTATGCCCCAGCACCGCCTCGCCGTGCCGGCTGACCCTGCGCACCCGGCCGTCGGCGTCGGTCAGCGTGATCCCTTCCGGGACCGAGGCCATCAACGCGTCGAGCACGCGCTGGCCCTCCTCGGCGCGGTGACGGGCGGCAACGGCGTCCTCCAGCAGGTTCAGCGCCGCGAGCTTCGACGCGCGCAGGGCCTCGTTGGCGTGCTCCAGGTCGGTCACGGCCCGCCGCAGCGCATCTTCGGCGGCCCGACGCGCGGCGACGTCCACGATCAGGGCTTCGTGCGCGGCTTCCATCAGCTCGGCCTGGCGCCGCTCCGCCGCCTCGGCCGTCCGGGCTGCCAAGGCCTCGCGCGCCGCGCTCGCCTTGGCAGCGCGCAGCCGGGCGCTGATCCACCCGACGAAAGCGGATGTCGCCAGCAGGATGAGCGTGCGCAGTGCGAGCGAGGCGGTCGATGGCGCCGCGCGGCCGCCGTAGACCAGCGTGAGCTCGAACGCGGTGACGCCCAGCAGCGCGCTGGCCACGCCAGGCCCGGCACCGAGCAGGACGGCGGTGCCCATGATCGCGGGGAAGAGCGTGATGTAGAGCGTGTTGTGGCCGATGAACGGAAGCAGGAGCTCGCGGAGGCCCAGCGCCAGCCCCACGGCGACCGCGGCCAAGCCATACCGAGCCAGCCATCGCAGGGCGAACGGCCGTTCGTCAGGTCGTGGGGGCGACGCTGTCTCCCCGCAGGGCTCCCGGTCGCGCGCGGGGCTGGGGCCGGTCACGGTCACGATGCCTCGAGCTCCGTCGTGTAGGGCAAGGGCAACCCGAGCCGGGCGTGCAGCCTGTTCACCTCGCGCTTCAGCTCGATCATGCGCAGCTCGCGATCGATCATGACGAGGTTGAAGCGTTCCAACTCCTCGTTACGACGCCGCAGCTCGTCCTCGGCCCCGCGTTGGCGCGTGATGTCGAGCGCGATGCCGCCCATCAACCGCGCCCCACCGCCCGCCGAGAACGGGAACTTGACCACGTGCCACGTGCGGGGTGTCGCGCCGGGGCCGTCGGTCTCCTGGACCACGTCGAGGGGCTCGTCGCTCTCCAGGAGCTCCTCGTCGTCCGCTTGCAACCGTCCTGCCGCGCCGGGCGCCGACAGGTCGTACGAGCCGACCTCCCGGGCGCGCTCGCGGTCCAGCCCGGTGGCTTCCTCCCTCGCGCGGTTCACGTAG
>Ga0172369_10008831_pt1 | contig 11337 bp, 12 predicted proteins | sample LakKiv25m_FD_114539 | JGI IMG/M metagenome (GOLD analysis project Ga0172369, IMG submission 114539) | Freshwater microbial communities from Kabuno Bay, South-Kivu, Congo - kab_022012_11.25m | ecosystem: Environmental > Aquatic > Freshwater > Lake | place: Democratic Republic of the Congo... | reverse complement strand
TATATTGTTCAAAGTCTTCATCAGTAAAACCTTCACCACTTTTTCCAATAAATTTACCATTCAACCACCAATATTTAGATCCATTAGCAAGTTCTACTGCAGGACCATCTGTTCGATGACATTTACCATTTTGATACCATGCTTTATACCCACCCTCAGCATATTCTACTGCAGGGCCATAAAGACTATGAAGTTGACCTTTTTTATTTCGTCTTCTGATAATACCATCTGAATCAGTTTCTTCTGTTGTGAAGTCATCTAAAATAAGCCAACTAAGTTTACTTACCGGGTTAAAATCCAAATGATCTCCTGGGATCCTCTCCGCCTCAAACCCATCACTAAAGGATATATCAAAAAGATTATTGCAAAAATCCTCCTCATCCCAATGCATAACCCCAAGGATAGTGGCAACCTCCCCCACATGTTTTTTTAATGTTTTGTAGTTGTTATAATTTTTTTCAGAAAATACATATGGGGACAAGGGTAGTAAAATTGCCTTGCTACCCAAATAAGAATCCCCAGGATTTATTAACCAAGAAAGGTTTAGAGAAGCCTCAGAGGCAATTCCAAAATCAGTACGATTTGATCCGGGAGTATCATGTAAGAATTCATTTACATTAGTAAACCAATCCTGGTTATGATCATACCGCTTTGGATTAGTTCTTCTTAATTCCTTATCACTTAGTGGAACATTAAAATTTAAATCCTCCGGGACAATTTCCATACTGGGAGTACTGTCAAAATAGACCTGAGATGCAGTTACATTATGATCTCTTTTATATTGTTCAAAGTCTTCATCAGTGAAACCACCACTACTTCTTCCAATAAGTTTATCATTCAACCACCAAGATTTAGATCCATTAGCAAGTTCTACCGCAGGACCATCTGTTCTGTGTAATTCGTCATTTTGACACCAAAGTTTATCTCCATTGGCATCTTCTATTGCAGGACCATCTGTTCTATGCCTATTACCATTTTGATACCAAAATTTATCTCCATTAGCAAGTTCTATTGCAGGACCATCTTCTCTGTGTAGTTTATTGTTTTGATACCAAAGTTTATCTCCATTAGTATATTCCTCCGCAGGACCATAAAGACTGTGAAGTTGACCTTTTTTATTCCGTCTTTGAAGAGTGCCATCAGCATCAGTTTTTTCTGTTGTAAAGTCATCTAAAATAATCCAACTAAGTTTACTTGCGGTTATGTTATGATCTCTTTTGTATTGTTCAAAGTCTGCATCAGTGAAACCATCACTACTTCCTCCAATACGTTTATCATTTACCCACCAAGATTTAGATCCATCAGCAAGTTCCATCGCAGGGCCATCCGTTCGATGTCGTTTATCATTTTGATACCAAGATTTAGATCCATTAGGATATTCTACTGCAGGGCCATCTGTTCGATGCCATTTACCATTTTGATACCATGCTTTAAATCCATTAGCAAGTTCTACCGCAGGACCATCTGTTCTGTGTAATTTGTCATTTTGACACCAATATTTATCTCCATTAGCACGTTCTACTGCAGGACCATCTTCTCTGTGTAGTTTATCATTTTGATACCAATATTTATCTCCATTGGCATCTTCTATTGCAGGACTATAAAGACTGTGAAGTTGACCTTTTTTATTCCGTCTTTGAAGAGTGCCATCAGCATCAGTTTTTTCTGTTGTGAAGTCATCTAAAATAATCCAACTAAGTTTACTTGCGGTTATGTTATAATCTCTTTTGTATTGTTCAAAGTCTGCATCAGTGAAACCATCACTACTTCTTCCAATAAATTTATTATTTACCCACCATTCTTTATCCCCACTAACACGTTCTATTGCAGGGCCATCTGTTCTATGTAGTTTATCATTTTGATACCAATATTTATTTCCATTACCATATTCTAATGCAGGGCCATCTGTTCTATGTCGTTTACCATTTTGAAACCAATATTTATCTCCATCAGCATATTCCACAGCAGGACCGTAAAGACTATGAAGTTCACCTTCTTTATTTCGTCTTCGAAGAGTACCATCCTCATCAGTTTCTTCTGTTATGAAGTCATCTAAAATAAGCCAACTAAGTTTACTTGCAGTTATGTTATGATCTCTTTTGTATTGTTCAAAGTCTGCATCAGTGAAACCATCACTACCTCTTCCAATACGTTTATCATTTACCCACCATTCTTTTTCTCCATTAGCATCTTCTACAGCAGGACCATCTGTTCTGTGTAGCTCATCATTTTGATACCAAGATTTAGATCCATCGGTATATTCTATTACAGGGCCATCTGTTCGATGCCATTTACCATTTTGATACCATGCCTTAAATCCATTAGCATCTTCTACTGCAGGGCCATCTTCTCTGTGTAGTTTACCATTTTGATACCAATACTTGTCTCCATTAACAGATTCCACTGCAGGACTATAAAGACTATGGAGTTGACCTTCTTTATTTCGTCTTCGAAGAGTACCATCCTCATCAGTTTCTTCTGTTGTGAAGTCATCATCATAAACTCTCCAACTAAGTTTACTTGAAACTTTGCCTTTATCTTTTTTTTCTAAATCTATGATATAAAATTGAGTATTTAATTTTTTACCTCCTATACCCGAGGAGGGATTTGGAGCTAACCCGGAAGGAATAGTTGTTAATTTCCCCCCAAATAATTTTGCGGGATCATCATAATAACGTGACCAATTCCTAGTATCACTACCCCCCAGAGCAGTATGCACAGGAACCCAAATTTGACTTACCCCCATAGAACCTGCTTTTTGAATAATCGCATTTAATAAATTTGCAGCCCAATCTCTAAAATATCTTCTAAAATTAGTTAAATTACCCCCACTTCTTTCAATAACATTTTGTAAATCAGAACCTTTTTGAAATATATCACTTTGAAACTCCCCAATTACCCATATTTTAGTCACATTAATTTTAGTCTCATCAATTTTCTTATCACTAAAATTATATAATGAACTTGCGGCAGGAGCAATAATTGCATGGCAAATAGTATGACCATAGAAATGGGGTCCGGTTGATGACCCCTCATCGGATAACCCCAATGTAATTAGCCAAGTTTTATATACCTGAGGTGGCATCAATGAAGAAATACCCTCAAGAATAACACCAAATTGCTTTTTTGGATCCCCATAAATTACATTTTTCGTTTCCCTTAAATTAGACACCCTAGATATGTATGGAAAAGGAGTGTAATTTTTTAATGGAGCCACAAAATTATTATTATGATATCCCTTTAAACCAGATAACAAGGCATTAAATATCTCCCATAAATTATTAATTTGTAGGGGATTTTTTAAATTAGAAATCCAATCAAATAATAATCCTTTTTTGTTTTTGATTAAATCAGCTAGTTCCCCCGTAGGAATACTATCAGAATTTCTATATTTTAATATAAAATCATTAATTTTGGATTGAAAAATTTCTTCTTCTAAAGGTTGTTTTGTCTTAACCTCTGCAGGAATTTCTGTTATAAATAATTCTCGGGCTTTATTAAATAACCAATTCACATTATCCTTTGAAAAACCCTTTTCCTTTAATATTCCCTTTCCACTTAATGCACCTAACCAAGCAATTAATTTCTTCAACCCCAATTCCCCCATGGCAACATAATTTTGTACTAATTGGGGAACATTTCCTGTATCAATCCAATTATGTAATTCATCAAAATCATCAGCAAATTTTAATAAGGAACTCACTTTAGTTTTGCCCGCTAGTATTTCCTGTAAAACTTTTACAATGACTTTGGCATCCTCAGTATCCTCCGGGGTTATAGCAAAAGAATTGGAAAATACCGGGGGAGACTTCTTCGCATTTGGTAAATCCGCAGGAGAAAATTCTACTGAAATCCTTTCAACATTTTTTGGAATTCCTATAGAATTATCGAATAGTGTTATTTTAAATTTTGCATCCTTAAAATCAGCTTTCTCAACAACATTATTATCAAATTTAGCAATATCCATAAAAGATGCTTTTGTTAAATTTGCTTGAGTAAAATTACAAGAAGACACTGAAGAATTTCCCCAAATAGTTTTAGAAAGATCTGCCCCACCAGCAAAACTAGTCATTTCTAAAGTCATGCCTGAAAAATTAAAAGAACTAAAATTCCTGCCATCAAAATTATTATTGCTTAAAACCTTTGATAAGATATCCTTAAAATTTTTCTTTATTTCTACCATGGATGATATAAATTCTTTAAGAATAATAACAACAGGAGTAGCGGTCTCTGTTTCCAACATCTCTCTAAGAGATTTTATTACTATATTGGGTGGAATTTCAGCTGAAAAAATAAAGGGAAATTCCAAAATTTCAGGAAGAATTTTCCCTAATATGTAATAAACTTGTTTGGGGTTAGCTTTTTGTAAAAAAACATCAGTTTTTATAATGGAATTTAAAATATTGGCTTCTTCCATCGGAAGTAAAACATGCCCGGGTGCAAACCTCTTTCCCTCAAGGTATTGATTTAAACCTTCCTTAAAATTTTCTTTGTGGGATATCACATATTCTTCTAATGTTGTGAATTCCTCTTTTAGTGTGAATAAGGATAATAATGGTTTTATAACAGGAACTTGTTTTACTAACTTTTGCCCATGTAATCTGAGCCTTTCGAGCCAAAGTGCAAAATAATCTTCAATGCTATTTTCAAGTCTTTCCTCTCTTGAGAAAGGAGTCTCCCCTGGATAGAGATCAAGGGCATTTTCTTTTACAAGAAAGTCTTGAATGGGTTGTCCAAAACTTGCAAGGGTATTCCTATCATCAATTTCAGATAACAACAAACTATACTCTGGGTGGTTTAATTTAAACTTTGGGATAATTTTATTATGTAAATATTCTAAAAAATCCGCGCGAGATAACCCCACTACATCAGATATATTTTCATAATTTTGTTTTAATCTACCCACACCGGAAGAATTAACAACATTCTCCCCTGCCTGTGTTAGAGAAACAAGATCATCCCTAAATAAATATATTAAACCTCTTAACCTAAGATTGTTAAGTAAATCAGTTATTTCAATAACTGATTTTGTTGGAAACTTTTGTTGTATTTCATTGGGGGAAATGCTTCCTGTAATAGGAATTTCTTTAAGTACATCAATTAGTTCTTTTGTTGTCATGTATTCTTTATTTTTAAAAAAAATTTAGTTAATATTAAAATAAATTCAATTAATTTTTTTATAAATCCATCTTAAAATCATAAAAATTAACAAATTCATAAATCTTTATATTAATAAATAATACAACCAAATCCCATAGAACCATTCCAACCCCTCTGATATTTTCTATAGGAAGTTGATTATAAGCATCAAAATTTATATCTTTTAATTTAATTACCTCATCAACATCTTCAGCAGGTACAAAATTCTCTATACCTCCTTTATGTTTAAATTCGTTATAATGAAAAATATCCTTAGTAATTTCTACAAGAATTATTTTATCTCTTAAGTATCTTCTTATATCATTCCATGATATTTCAGCCAACTTTGTTAATTTTGTAAAGGACAACTCTTTATTAAGCCAAGCCTCCTCCTTCCAAATGTTATATCTTTTTAATAATTTAAGGTTAAATTTACTGTGGTGGGATGAAGAAATTTTATGAAGATATTGAGTATTTTCTATGATATGTTCAATTTCCCAATCAATTTCCTCTAATAGCATTTTATTTATATTAATTAATTAATTAATAATTTTATTAACTCGTATAAATAAATATAGAGGCTATGTGACTTCATTCAATGTGGTTATACCACCAGGTAATTGTTCAGTCTTATCCTGTGAATTTAAATAACCCGAAATAAACTCTTCCAAACACTTTTTATGTATTAAAAATACATTATTAGGAAGATGAAATTTTGGAGAGGGATTTTCTAAAATTTTAAGATGTGCAATAAATAAGGTAATATCCTCGTTTGTTAAACTATTATGACATTGTGAACACCTCTGTTCCATTGGACTTAACCCCAAAGCCACATCCTCCAAATCCATATTACTTATAGAAATTGTAACAGATTCATAGAGACTTTTACCCACTTCTAACTTACCTTTTCCTTTATATTCCATGTTTACTTTTCCCTTTTCAATATTTGTACTACTCCTTCAGATTCCTTGACACACTTACCCATAATTTCCACCCCTTTTAAACATCCCCTTTTAGTTTTATACCCTTCAGATTGAGATACTATTTTACCATTTTTTGATTTGAGCCGCCAATACCATTGTAAATCTCTACTACTTTGAAATACCTGAAACATTCTTTACTCCTTTAATTTATTAACCATTTAATTTTATCTCAAATTTAATTAGTTTATAATTATGTTTTATCTGCATAAATTCTAAAAATAAACTTAAATGAATATTGATTAATTTTCTTTGTATATTTATTAAATTATTTTTAGCCTAGGATTATCCAGATAAGCCTCTATCCGAATTTCCTCAATTTTAATTCTTTTTTCCTTTATATTAGGAAATTCAGTTATCATAAGTTTTATGAAACCTGGGGTTTTGAGGAATAACCCTTTTCTTAAACTTTAATTTTGTATCCTGAGATGCAATATCATCTAATCTATTTGCAATCCTTTGTATTGCTAAGTTCTTATTAAATTCCTCCATTTCTAATCTAGCTTTTTTATCAGACCTAGATTCCCATTTTCCGGGCCCCCAAAACGTATCAGATATCCCCTCAATAGCCAATATTATAAGTATTAATGCAAACAAATTCCAATTCCTTTAATTATTGTTATTGTTATCATATACACAACCTAAATTTTAACTCTATTACTTAGCGTTACAATACTATCAGTACGTAAATTGCTCTTCTGTAAAATTATAATCTTACCCATCCTAGCCATCCAAAGATCTGATGTTACCCTTTGCATCTTAGCAAAATATTCCTTACTGTATGCCCCATAATATCTTGTAATAATTTTTGAAATAATATTATATTGATCAGAGTTCCCCACCTCTTCATCAATTATACTACGTAAAATATAACAGGATGCCTCAATATTAACCTCAGGTAAATATAAATCTGTTTTTGTTTCTGCAATCCCATGTAATTTCAATTTTTCCTCCCAAAATTCCCATACAATCCCTCCAATACCTATGGCATTAGTAGATATGGATTTACCGTGTACATTAATATTTATTTTAGCGTGATCTAAATAAAATCTATATTCAGATTCTGTCCTGAAAATTCCATGAAGTAACCCTATAGGTAAATCATATTTCTTACAATTTTTCTCCATAGCACTTACAATAATCCCCCGAACCTTTGAAGATAATTTACTTGTAATATTATTATAAGTCTCTAAATCGGCATTAACTAAATTAATCTCAAAATCATTATTGTTGATTTTGCTATCACTAGCTATGGGAATTATATTGGAAGAAAAATTACTGGGGAAATCCATATAGTAAATAATCATTATGGCATTCAATATTAAACATAGCAGGATAATTACTATAAATTTGACATAAGAGGTGTTCCAACTCATATTTACACCCATTTAAATAATAATGAAAATTTCGATTTATCTAAAGAAAAAGACCTTATTCCGAAGTGTCAGACCTTTTACAATGAACAATTAGTTCAATAGTTTTATTTGATAAAATTTTGTAATAAATTCACCAATCTTAAAAAAATTGTGGTTTCTATAATTTTTCTGGACCACAATTTTTTTTATTTTTTTATGTTTTCAAGAATTTTAGTACAAATACCTAGTTCTGTTTTTTTCATTTTATTATTATTATTATTTAAAGTTATAATACACATGGTTATCTTTCCAAAAACCACTCATCCGCAGCCATTGAACATATTAACATGGGAAGTCCATTATCTTCAATTTCATCATTGTCCCACCCCGTAATTCTAAACTGATATCTAATTGTATCTGGAATGTTCAAAACAAATTCAGTTACCTGTGCTTCCGATAAGTCTTGTTGAGGTACCCTGTAGGACATCAATTCCTTCGCATTGTTATAGGTCTCTTCGAGGGTATCATCACCCTGTAAATTAAAATCTACATCATATGTTATCATTTAACCCCTCATCAAAAGTGGATTTTCCTATAGGTTCCCTTTCAATTCCAAACCTTCTTTTCACCCCCTTTATATTATTACATTTACCTATTTGAAACTGTTCAATAAAAATTTGCTTTACCCTTAATTCCATTTTAGTATCTTTTTAAAAATATCAAACTATTCCACATAAACAGAGTCCCCCATAGAAATTTCCTTTACCCAATTGATTTGAAGTTTTGGTAAAGAATATACCGAACAAACACATTTTAATAATTTATAATATTTAACTTTATCCGGTAAATGTACCTTAAATTTGTTAAATTGTTCATCAGGAAATAAAATTAAATCCTTCTCTGTATCCCAAAGAAAAATTCTATTTGAAGACATTCCTTGGTGTTCCGGTAAAATCTCCTGTAAACTATTTATGTTAATATCTTTGGAAAAAACCGTAAATAATTCTGAATTGTAGATTCCTGCATTTTTTAAATTCATTTTCCTTCCTCCCTAACCATCCAAACGGACTCCTTTATAGAAAAATGTTCCTGGGTTTCATCAAATACAATAACTGGGGGTTTATCAATAATTAAAGTATGATTTGTAATCTTATCATATTCTAATTGAGCAAGATCAACAATAGCTTCAAAAAGAAACTCCGGAGTGTAGGGTTTAGTTGAAATTTCAAATAATATTAAGGGTTCCTTTCCTACTTGCTCCGTAATAATTATACCAAGTCTTTTTCTCACTGTATCAAGATGCGCAATGCCATCAAGATCCAAAGGTAATTCATTAGGTAATTTTTCTGATTTATATCCTGTAGGGGTAGGAATTCCCACACCCTCAGCTACATATGTAGGTTTAAGTTGTTTATCCGTTACACTTTCCTCAAGAAAAGAAGTTTCATTAAAAATTAAAACTAAATCTCTTTCATCATATTTGTTCAAAGAAAATTCAAATGTATCAACCACAAATAAAGTTTCTTTTCCATTAATCACTAAAGATATTTTCATAATTTTCCTGTTTTTGTATTTAAATGAGTAGTTTGGCCTCTTTAACATTACAGCCACAATCTGATTCTTTTTCCAACATAAATATCTTACCGCAGTATAAACGAATTCTTTCCTCTAATATCTTAATCTCCCTATGAAAACCTCTCAGAATAAACCTAAATTCCCCCATGCCATAAGCCTCTACAGAGGATAAAACATATAAATTAACCAACAATTTCACCATTTATTTTAATTGGAAATGGCTGCGGAGGGAAGAAAGCTACATTAAGCACCTCAAAACTGTTAATATTCTCTATCAAAAATTTTCGAATATTATCATTTAAATTAGTATCCCACAACCACAAAATATTACCATCAATCTCATAAATTCCACCCTGATGATGAACTGTTTCTCCTGTAGTTTTTTTTGTGTAATCTATATTAATCTGTAGTTTACCCCTACAAGCTTCTACTAAAGGAACTATATCAGATATCATTTAAGTATTCTCCTTATTTTTTTCAGGAATTATTGGTTGAAACACAAACTTTTTTTCCCCTGACTCCATATTAATAGTAATACTTCTTAAAACAATAATTTTTGTATCCTTTAATATTTCTTCATCTACCTCCTGCAAAGCCCCTACTACCTCAATAATAAATTCGGGGAAGTTAATTGCAACAGCATTGGACATTAAAAATTCTACTAATTCATGCGAAAACAATAAATCATACTTTTCAAATGTTTTCAGAACATTTTGTATAACAACTGTGTGTGAATTAAGTTTGAATAGATATTCCTCTTCCTTCTTCTTAATCTCCTCTCCTTTCTTTAAGTAACCCTTAAAGAAGTAAATAGAGAGTAAATAAGTAAAAAGAATTGTTAATACAACACCAGAGAAAAACAATATCAGGGAACTCCAAAAAAAACTCAATTTACAATCCAATCAAACCATTTAATAAAAATTGCCCAAATTTTTCCAAAATGCTTACCCTTTTTATATTGTTCAAAATCCAAATCAGTGAAATCCTTATCACTTTCCCCAATAAAATTACCATCTAACCACCAAGATTTATTTCCATTAGCATATTCCACAGCAGGACCATCCGTTCGATGTCTGTTATTATTTTGATACCACGCTTTAGATCCATTAGCATATTCTATTGCAGGACCATCTGTTCGATGTCGTTTATCATTTTGATACCATGCTTTATATCCATTAACATTTTCTATTGCAGGGCCATCTTCTCTATGTAGTTTACCATTTTGATACCATTCTTTATCCCCATTAGCAAATTCTACCGCAGGACCATCTGTTCTATGTAATTCGTCATTTTGACACCAAATTTTATCTCCATTAGAAAGTTCTATTGCAGGACCATTTTCCCTATGTATTTCGTCATTCTGATACCATACTTTATTTCCATTAGCGAGTTCTATTGCAGGGCTATAAAGACTATGAAGTTGACCTTTTTTATTTCGCCTTCGAAGAGTACCATTTGCATTAGTTTCTTCTGTTATGAAGTCATCTAAAATAAGCCAACTAGGTTTACTTACAGTTATATTATGATCTCTTTTGTATTGTTCAAAATCTACATCTGTAAAACCATCCAGACTTCTTCCAATAAGTTCATTATTTACCCACCATGCTTTAGATCCATTAGCATTTTCTACTGCAGGGCCATCTTCCCTGTGTAGTTCATCATTTTGATACCATTCTTTATCCCCATTAGCATATTCTACCGCAGGACTATTTTCTCTGTGTAAGTTATTATTTTGATACCACGCTTTAGATCCATTAGCATATTCCACAGCAGGACCATTTGTTCTATGTCGTTTACCATTTTGATACCAATATTTATCCCCATTAGCATATTCCACTGCAGGACCATCTGTTCGATGATATTTACCATTTTGATACCAAAATTTAGATCCATTAGCACGTTCTATTGCAGGACTGTAAAGACTGTGAAGTTGGCCTTCTTTATTTCGTCTTTCAAGAGTACCATCTGCATCAGTTTTTTCTATTATGAAGTCATCATCATAAACTCTCCAACTAGGTTTACTTACAGTTATATTATGATCTCTTTTGTATTGTTCAAAATCTGCATCTGTAAAACCTTCACGACTTCTTCCAATAAGTTCATTATTTACCCACCATGCTTTATATCCATTAGCAAGTTCTGCTGCAGGACCATCTGTTCGATGTCGTTTATCATTTTGATACCAATATTTATTTCCATTAGTATCTTCTATTGCAGGACCATCTGTTCGATGTCGTTTATCATTTTGATACCAATATTTATCCCCATTAGCATATTCCACTGCAGGG
>Ga0172369_10008824_pt1 | contig 11342 bp, 9 predicted proteins | sample LakKiv25m_FD_114539 | JGI IMG/M metagenome (GOLD analysis project Ga0172369, IMG submission 114539) | Freshwater microbial communities from Kabuno Bay, South-Kivu, Congo - kab_022012_11.25m | ecosystem: Environmental > Aquatic > Freshwater > Lake | place: Democratic Republic of the Congo... | reverse complement strand
GCCGAACAAACCGGCCGGAAGCAGGAGACATCTTCCCGCGGCGAGCAACCTGCAGAGAATCCGGTGACAATCTGGAAGCGGCAGCCGGTCGCCGAGCAAGCCAAGTCCCGCCTTGCCGAATATCACGCATCCGTTGCCGCCTACCGCGACGTCCAGGCCCGCATTCCGGGTCTGCAGGAACATCCGGCTGAGATTCCGAAGGTTCTTGCCAAACTCGGGCGCATCTCCCAGAATTTCACGCGCATGGCGGGCGACTTCGTCCAGTTCTGGAAGGGAAGAAAAGAGTCGGGAGAATTGCCCGGCGTCAACGTGGATGTCACCGTCCTTAACCGGCAGACCGTCCTTGCGGACGAACGCTTCATGTCCCTTCTTGACAATCCGGACAATGTTCCTGTCATGGCCAACCTCCTCAATCAGGAGGTATTCAAGGAAGCAAACTGCACCTCGTTTCTCATGGTGGAAGGTGCGAGTGTAGCCCAGTTCCAGGCGCTCATGAAGGAGATGGGGTATAACCCGCGCGCTTTTCTGTCCGACAACCGCGGCGAGAATGCCGGGCGGATCGCGATTGACAATGAACAGAGCGCCGGGGACAAACAAGAAAACAAGCATCCCGTGACCGGGGAACCGATGACGGACACGGAAGCAAGGTACTGGAAACATGTGGTGGATAAGCCGTCATGGATGCCGGACGGATTATGGCAGCGGCTCCCTATGAGCAAATGGAGCATGTCCCGGACGCATGGAGTGATGTACGATGTGAAAAGAGACGGACGTGACGTTCTTCTCTTACCTATCCATGTCGATCCCAAGAATGCAGTCGCGGTTTTTGCTCCCAAAGGCGCCGAAGAACCGAGCGCCCTTGTGTATCACCAGATGAGCGCAGGCGAGACAGGGGATTATCTGGGAACGGGTTTGTATGATCTCGCGGATACATACATGATCCGTTTGCTGCAGCAGGCCCGCGATGCGGGAAAGGTAGGGAGGGTGCGGGTGACCGGCGAACGCGCGCTGCGTACTACCGGCACGATCTCCGGCGACGATGAGATAACCTGGGCAATCCGGAGCAAGCCCCATGCCGATCGCGAAAACTGATATTTCGTTCTTCATCTGATACAATTAGGGAACCTGGAGAGGTGGCTGAGTGGTCCAAAGCGAGGGTTTGCTAAACCCTTGAGCCTCGCGGCTCGCGTGGGTTCAAATCCCACCCTCTCCGCCTTCGCTCGCCGAAGCGAGCTTCGGCGGACACAGTCCGCAAGCACATATCTTTTCACGTCCACATGTTCTCCTGCATAAACACCCCTTCTGCCATAATTGATTATGGCATCAGGAGAGTCCGTAAACCACACTCCCGAACTTCATACCCTCATCAACCGGATGGACCGGCTCCGTGACGGATTCAAGAGACACGTCCGCAATCCCTTTGTGGCTCTTCCTGACATGGCGGCAAAGCAGGGGATGGTCACCGCGGCCATGACCGGTTTGACGGGGAATGAGGAGTTTGCGATGACTTTTTTGAAAAAACAAACCGGAGCCACGGAGTGGCAGTTGTCTCCGGAGGATCTGGAAGGCCTGCCTGAACGGGCACGCGAGCGCATGGAAACAGGGATCCGCGACCGGGCAAATGTCCTTTGGCCATGGCTTCTTTTGGCAACCGACCAAGGTCGAACGCAGGCCGATGAATACCTTTCGAGATACCGGGAAGCCGCCTCGTCCCTTTCCCTTTTCCCGTTCGAACCGGCCCTCGAATCGGTCCCCCGTCAGCGCCGGCTTGACTGGCGGCACCGGTACCTGGCAGCGGAACTTCTGTTTATCCAGACCGCAATGGAAATGCCCGATATCACGGTCGCCGCAAGTCCCATCCTCACCATGATAAGCCGGGCCGAGGAAGCATATAAGCAAAATCCCCTTGCCGCGATGCAGGAAGCCGTACTGGCAAAAGCATCCATCGCGGCGGTACACATCCATGACTCACTGCAAACCGAAGACATGTGGAACAATCCCGACGATGTCGCACTCATGTGCGTCGATAGGGGACTTCGGGAAGTCGTCCTGGCGCATTACGGGGTCATGCGGGACGTCCGGCTTCCGTCCGTATCGGGTTATCATACCGGACAAGGAGTGATGGTGCTCAAACCGTTCGTGAACCGTTGCCTTCGGGTAGCATGAGAAGAAGAGTTTATGTCCTCCGTATTTTCCTTCCGCACTTAACTCAACGTTATTCACTCGCCGTGCGGAAGTGCAATACCGGCGGACACAAGAAATCGTAAGCTCGTTAACGCGTGAACCCGTTAACTCGCTAACGATTTCTAGTGCCGGGGAGAGGAGTTGCTCAACCGGCTGTTTCCGACACGTAGTGAGGAATTACAGCCGGTTAGTCCCGCCGTTTTAGGCGGGGAACCTCCATCGCCCGTGGAGATGATGAACGTTACTATTTGTGCCGGGGAGAGGAGTTGAACCTCCACGCCCTTACGGGCACACGCCCCTGAAGCGTGCGCGTCTGCCATTCCGCCACTCCGGCTTATCCAAAAAAGGAACTATTAATTATAGCAAATCCAATATACGGTACGGTGGATGTTTGTTCCAGAGAATGGCAAAACATCCGCCCGGTTTGTATTTTGGAGCATTGGTACGGTATAATTAGCTATGGCAGAAGCGCTGACGATGTATGGAGTTCATGGTCTGGGGTTGCCCCGTGCAGCCCAGCTTCCTCCTGTGTTTTCGCAAGCCGATCGTGCCGGCAACATGCTTGCCATGTTATCCACGAACGAATATCTTCAGGCGACCACCATAGAGCGTGTCCGTACTTCTTGCAGTGCGCCTAACGGATACATCGCGGGAGTTGGCGTAGGGAACATATTCCACTTGCCCGACTTATTTCCCCCGGGGTCAAGGCCGCTTGGCATTGCCTGTACCGACGTTTTACCCGAGGTTGTCCTGCTCGGCCGCGTGTTCGTCCGGAATGCTGCCCGGAGCGACACGCTCGAGGAGGCGATTGACCGCACACACGGGGCGGACTCGATTCCTTCCTATGTCTCCGCAATACGGGACGAGCATGATCCCGCGACGCGAAAACGGTTCATACGGGCCATCCCCGACATCATCGATTGGATGAAGATGCGGCCCGACATGTCGCGCCTTAGCCAATTTCCCGAAGGGGGAGGGGAAGTCGTCAGGGCATTGCGAAGGCATTTCGGACTCATCCGTGAACTTGCGGCCGCAGGGAAGATAACCGTCGCGTATGCAAGCTTCACCGATCCTGCCTGGCTGGAATATGTCACCGGACTGCCGGGTTGGAACAATGCGCGTAATGTTATCTACGCGAGCAACATAGCGGACCATCTCGGGAACCGCGGGAGGAATAGGGAGCGGGTTGAGGGTTTGCATGAGGCGTTTGGATTATTGGCGCGGACCGGGGACCATTGGTATGCGGATACGACGGATCATTCGTTGGAATACAATCTGCGTGTAACACAAACACCTCCCCGGTATGATGCGGACGATTTTACGTTCCGCTGACGGCAGAACCGTTTTTTCCGGACTTTTCGTAATCGTTCTTGAATAACCACAGCTGTGTCGGCGTCATCATGAGAAACGTGCGGTTCCTGCGTATGCGTCTTTCCTGCAGGAAACCGAAACACCGGTCCCAAAAACCGCCGCCCCCTTTCCTTGCGGCACCGGGGGGTTTTTTTCGAGGCAAATTCGGCAAAAAACGCCCCGTCCAGGGGTTTTCCGCGAGGAGGCGGTCATAGACACCGTCCTTGTCGAGGAGCGGGAGGATACGTCGGAGTTCCCGGGCGACGAACGCGCTCTGTTTCTTGCGGGGGACGCGGAGATCGGTTTCGTCGAAGAGGAGATTGAGGCAGATGCCCCCCGGTTTCTTCATGCCGAGGAAGGATGCCGCGGCGAGTGCCGCAAACCGCCCCCGCCACAGGCAACCGCCCCGGGTCACCATGAAAAGATCGAGGTCTTCGCCCGCCTTCATGCTCCCGCTTGCCGCGGAACCCGACAGGGACACGAACCGTATCCACGGGATATGTTTGATTATATTGATATAACGGCCTATATCGCGCATCCGCCGCCGCCATTCCGTTTGCCCGGCACGGAACATTTTGAGCCGGATACTATACTGGGGGAGAGTATATCTGGCCTGGCTTCCCGGATGCTCCGCGGACTGTTTTTTCACCGTTCCATCGCCAAAAGGAAGGGATATGGCGGTAAAAGAGCCATGAATTGCCGTTTTTTTCCTGATCATGTCTCCCAAGCAAGTCGCAAGCTCATTCCGGCTGCACCGTATTGCCAGGATTGCGTGTATTTCTTCCTGCGTCGGCGGGTGGGAGAACCGGGCAAAGAGGGCAAGGACCCGTAGTATGTCGGTTTCAATCATTTTCCCGCGGGCGGAAGAAAGAGGTTGCATAGGATACAAGGATAAGGATAACAAATGACACTAGGCGGGTCTGCCGCGCCAGTCTCCAGGGTTGGTGCAGAAGGCGCGCAAACCACTCCAGACCAAGGCGCCGGATAAGTAGATTGGGCCGTTTTATCGCTCCGCTGAGATAATCGAAACCTCCACCGACACCCATGCATACGGAGCCGGTAAGGTGCTTCCTGTTGCGCCAGATCCACTTCTCCTGGGCCGGCGAACCGAAGGCGACAAAGATGAAATGGGGCCTTCTGTCGGTCACTATACGGAATATGGCATTCTCCTCGGAAATGGTAGGTTTTGATATATTCTGAATACCCTGTAGTCCGAAAAACCTGGCCTGTGGGTAGGTTTGTTGGTAGCACTTGGCAAGCATCTCTGCTAATTTGGGCTGACCCCCGATAAACAGCACTGACAGGCTCCTTCTGCCGGCCTCCGCAAGAAGCGTTTCCATGAAATCGACACCCGGGATGCGCTTAAGACGGCTGCAGCCTCCAAGGCGGAGGGCCAAAACTACTCCCGTACCGTCAGGAAGGGCTATATCGGCGTCATTGATGATGTCCCGGAACTCCGGATCCGTGTTTGCGATGACCGCTATCTCCGGATTGACGGACGCGATATGGAAAAAACCCTCCCGGGACAATAGGTACTTTTTAATTTTCTCCAGGTTAATATTTTGAGGTTCCGGGGAAACGCCTACTTTGAGAATCGGGATACGATGATTTTGCTTCATATTACTACAAGCAATATTGTACCAAATAATTATGATTTTTTCCGCTCCTTTTGTTCACATTTATTGAACCTATAGATAGATTGTCTAAACAGACAAAAGTATAATTCAATGGGTTATTTTCGTTCATTTTTGAGCAATTTACTATAGACATAGCTTTTTCGGTTTGTTTGGAGAGATGCGAGAAAAAAGAAGAGGAACGGAGCAAGTTTTGATATTTATTATAAGATATCATTAAAAATTAGCTTCATGAAATAGATTGTCAGGACAGTCCATTGTCTCAATCGTCATCCTCGGATGGCTTCCCGGTAGCTTCCCAGGTTCTCGATTGCCATGCCTACGCCTCGTATGACGCAAAAGAGCGGCTCCTCGACGACAAACGAGGAGACCCCGGTGAAATAGGTGATATACCGGTCGATGTTGGTGAGGAGGGAAGTCCCGCCGGAAAGGACGATGCCCTTGTCGACGATGTCTGCCGAAAGTTCGGGCGGTGTCTGGGCAAGGACCTCCTTGATTCCTTCCAGGATGAGCTTGAGAGGCTTGGTAAGGGCTTCGTTAATGGACTGTTCGCCTATCTGCAGAATCTTCGGGAGGCCGGTCTGGAAATCGCGGCCCTTGACCTCCATCGTTTTTTCCGGTGCTTTCGGATCGGGGAGCGCGTTGCCTACCTGCATTTTGATGAGTTCCGCGGTGCGCTCGCCTACGATGAGATTATGCTTCCTGCGCATGAGGTGCATGATGGCCTCGTCGAACTTGGTTCCGGCCACACGCACCGTCTTGTATGCGACGAGCTGTCCGAGAGATATGACGGCTATTTCGCTCGTACCTCCTCCCAGGTTGACGATCATGTGTCCGGATGCCTGCGATATCGGGAGCTTGGCCCCGATTGCCGCGGCAAGGGGTTCCTCGATGAGATATACGTCGGCTGCGCCGGCCTGTTTGCAGGCCGCCACGACCGCACGCTTCTCGACCTGGGATGCCCCTCCGGGGATGGAGATCATGATCTCGGGCCAGAAGACCCTTCCCTTGAGTGCCTTTTTCAGGAAGTAGGTGATCATGGCCGAAGTTGTCCGGTAGTCTGCGATGACTCCTTCTTTCATGGGACGGGCGGCGACGATGGAACCGGGGGTCCGTCCGAGCATCTCCTTTGCGTCGTCACCGACAGCCAGGATGCGTTTGCTTTCGAGCGAATAGGCGACGACGGTCGGTTCGTTGAGGACGATGCCTTCGTTTGCCACGTAGACAAGCGTATTTGCCGTTCCCAGATCGATGCCAACCTTTTTGCGGAACATCATACCGGTTTGATCCACGGGGAGAATGAATAACTATGAATATTGTATAATATTCGAAGCGGCAACACAAAAAGACATACGAGTTCTCCGCATCATCCCATACATGAAAAACGTTTATCGACTACTGCTTATCGTATTATTCTTGGGAATCCTGGGATTGGTCATCGCCTATGCACGCGGATACCGTATCGACCTGGAAAAACGCTCGCTTTCCTCGACCGGCATCCTTGCCGTGTCATCGAATCCCAAGGCTGCCAAGATCTATATCAACGGCAAACTCGAGGGAGTGACCGATAACCAGCTCATGCTTCCCCCCGGCAAATACAAGGTGGAAATAAAGATGGACGGATACATGCCTTGGTCCAAGCAATACACGCTAAAGGGAGAGCTCGTCCTGACGGCGGACGCGACCCTTTTCCCGCAGAACGCATCCCTTGCCCCCCTGACGAACCTCGGGATCTCCAAACTCATGCCCATCGACCGGACGGACCGGTTGCTTCTTTTTTCACAGACCGGTTCCGGCGAGAAAGACGGCATCTATCTTTTCGACCAGAACAAGAAACCGTTTTCCCTGTTCCCGCCGCTCAAAGTGGTTCTTCTCAAGAGCATGCTTCCCAAGGATGTCGATTTCACGAAGTCGAACGTCGTTTTTTCGCCTGACTTCAAAGAGGCCATATTCGAATTCGACCTTCCCGCGGGCCCGGTCTCATACCTTCTTTCCCTCGAGGAGGATAACAAGCAGCTTTTCGACATAACGACTTCCCGCGCATCCCTCATGAGCGCGTGGGACGAGGAACGCAAGCTCGAGGCGGCCAAGATACTCGAGATTTTCCCGGTCAAGCTGCAGAAGGCAGCTTCGGAGTCGGCCCGGGTCATCGCCGTCTCGCCGGACAAGACAAAGGTGCTGTACGAAGGCGTGGCGGCAGGTGAGTTCGATCCGGTCATCGTGCCGTCCCTCATAAGCGCAAACCAGGAGCCGGAGACGCGTATCATCCAGGAAAAAGGCATCTATATTTATGACAAAAAGGAGGACCGCAATTACCGTGTCGCGTTCGAGATACCCAAGACTGCGTCGGATGAGGTGTTGCCGGACGTCGCGCGCTATGTCATGTGGTATCCTGACTCGCGCCATGTCGTCTTGAACGAGGAAAAACAGGTCTCTGTCATGGAGTATGACAACACCAACAAGCAGGTCGTCTATTCCGGACCCCATGAAGAGGAGTTCGTGGATGTTTCCTCAGACGGCAAGCTCCTTATCCTCGCCAACTTCAATCCGCAGACGAACAAGCATCCGGACGTCTATGCGGTCGGGATACGCTGACCCGTTGTGCTATAATTAATTTTCGGTTCATCAAGGGCCATAGTTCAATGGCAGAATAGAGGTCTCCAAAACCTTTGATGGAGGTTCGACTCCTCCTGGCCCTGCCACTTTCTTCAGAAGCGCTTCTTATTGTTACACAACACAAACAGAAACAACGGATGGGATATCTATGCCGGAAGCTGATTTACAGCTTGGGATCCGGGATGGTCGGCATGTCCGGAGCAGGAGGGGTTGCCGGTGCATTGACCTGTTGTTGGAGATTCTCAAGGACGCCTGCCATGGGATCCGGAGCCTGAGGCATAACCGGGGTCGGGTCAACCGGTGCGGGAGCAACGGGCGCCTGGGGCGCGGGCGCTACCGGCTGTGCAACGGGTGAGGATACGGGGATTTCTGGTACGGGAGGAGCTACCGGTTGTTGGGGTACGGCTGCGGCCGGTGTCTCTACGGGAGCGGCGGCGGGTTCCGGCGCCTGTGCCGGCTTTGCGTCCGCGAATCCCAAAAGCTTGTCGAATTCTTCCTTGGTGAAACCCTTCAGGACGGAGATGCTGCCGTCGTCCTTCTCGACCTTGGTGACGGGCGTGCCTGCGAAGTTGTTGGATACGGCCAGCATCTCGGTCAGGAACTCGCGGTTGGTCTCGAGGTTCTTTTCTTCGAACTGGAGCGTATGGGCCGTGAGGTATTCTTTCTCCTGTTTGGAAAACTGGCAGTCCGTTATGGTGTACAGAGTAATTTTCATGGGTATAAATTCATTATTATCGATGGCGTACTTTTTGTCAAGGGTGAGTTTTGCCGGGGATTGTTTCCGGGATATGCGGTAGAATACGATATGAAAACAGGTTGGTTCCTGGACTTCGACAACGTTTTTTTCCGGACGGATGACTTTTTTTCCGCCACGGTTGCTGAGCTTGATCATCTCCTTCCTCCCCGTGCATTCCATGACGCGTACGAAGAATACAAACAACTCCACGGGTATGTCCACCTGAAGAATGTCTGGCTCTTGCTGGAAAAGCAGTTCGGCGTCACCGAGGCGCAGCTCTCGGCGCCGTTTCTTTCCATGGTCAACGACAGGAGATTCATGGTTCCCGAAGCGCGGGATATGCTCCTTCTCGCGCGCATGAGCGGCACGCCCGTGATGATAAGCGAGGGATATGACTTGTTGCAACGGGCCAAAATGCAGGCGGCGGGGGTGTTTGACATACTAAAACCCGAGGAAGTCCATATCACCGAGGAATCAAAGCTCCCCGTCATCGAACGGGAAGTGAGGCGGTTCATGAAGGAAGGCGGGGAGTTTATATTTGCCCTCGACGACCGGCCGAAGCCGCTCCTTGCGGCACAACTCGCTGCTCCGGGGAGCGTTTGCGCGATACGTATCCGCGAAGGGAAGTACAAGACAGAGATGCGGCCGCATGAGGTTGCCGGGCCGTGGCATGAATTCGCGGGACTCGCGCCGGCATACGATTATCTCAGGGGGTTCCCGCGGATAGAGCGTCAGATCTCTCCCGTCCTCCTTCCTCCCGGATCCCGCCGTTAGGCCAATAACTTCTTCCAGTCGCCGATGAACTTGGCCAATCCCTCATCAAGGAGCGTTCCTTCGGTCCTGGGAATGGGATAGCTTTCAAACGCGCGGAGGGGCACCTGTTCATATTTCATGGCCCTCAGGCCATTCGTTTCGACGCGGTAGGAGACATCGGGTATCCATTTCTCGGCTTCCACCCATTCCGCAAGGACCTTGAGGGGGACGGTGATGATGTCGGCCCCGTATGCCATGGATCCAAACAGGTGATTAAGCGTGCGGACCGATGCGGAGAGTATCTCGACGTGGGATTTCTTGCGTTTGAGTTCCCGGTCGTATCCGTGGTATTGCTTGACGATGTTCTTGATGAGATCCAGCCCATAGAATCCCCGGTCGTCCCAACGCCCGACAAAAGGGGAGATGAAGGCGGGGTGCTTGGCGCCCTCGGTCGCCTGGTATACTGCCGCGGCCTGCGTCTGGTCGAAGACGAGCGTCATATTGGCCCGTCCTCCCTCTTTGACGAAAAGATTTGCCGCTTTCAGGCCCTCGGGGATGACCGGGAACTTAACATAGATGTTGCGTCCCCACGTACCCATGAGATGTGCCTGCTCGAGCATGGTCGCGGCCGGGGTATCCCAGTCGGCATACACCTCGGCGGAGATGGGCCCGCTTATCTGCTTCTCGATTTCCTTGATGACGTCACGGTAGAAAGACAGGAGTTCTTTTTCCGTCATCTTCTTGCCCTGTGCGAGGAATTTCTGCACCTCCGGGTTCTTGGCGACAAGGGAGGGGTTGGTCGTCTGGCCATCCAAAAAGCCGATGAGGGCTTTGGTTTTTTTTGTCTCGGCGGGATCGCCCGAGTCAAGAAAGATCTTGGGTAGTTTTGTGGACATGCGTTCATCATAGAAGTCGCGGGTCCGCTTGTCAACGGTCATTTTCGGGCCGTTTTGACGGGAGTTTCGTAGTATACTTACTACTTGTACTATGAAGAGATACCTTGTCACGATTGCCATCATCATCCTCCTGTTCGGCGCGGTCTACGCGTACAAGACGACGATCGAGCGGGTCGTCCTTGAAAAAAAAATAGCGCGGATTCTGGAAGAAACGGCCAAATACCGGGCACCGGTACGCGTGAGGACCGCCGGGAAGAAAAAAGCCCTCTTCATACCCTATTGGGCGACCGTTCGTCAGGCATCCGCATACGCTTCCTATGACCGGCTTTTTTACTTCGGGGTGACAGTGAACAAGAACGGTATAGACAAGACGGAGACGGGGTACCGTTCCCTGAAACGGTTCTCGACGGTCCTGTCGGCACACAAAAGCCGGCTCGTCGTCCGGATGTTCGACACGGACGCGACACGGGCCGTCCTCGATGACGCGGGGCTCCAGAAAAAGACATCCGATGAAGTGATGCAGTTTGCAAAGGATAACGGGTTCAACGGAGTGGCGCTTGATCTGGAAATTGCGGGATTGTTCCAGGATGATATGAAGGGCAAGATAAATAATCTTGTTCAACAATTCTATACATCTGCAAAGCAACACTATATACTCTTTTCCGTCATCCTGTACGGGGATGTCGCCTATCGGCAACGGCCATACGACCTTCCGTTCATCACGGGTCATGCCGACGAAGTGCTTGCGATGGCGTACGACTTCCATAAGAGCCGGGGGGAGCCGGGACCCAACTTCCCCATGAAGGGGAAGGAGAAATTCGGATACGATTACACGCTCCTTGCGGACGATTTCCTGAAGGCCGTTCCCGCAGACAAGCTGACGGTTATCTTTGGCATGTACGGGTATGACTGGAAGGTCGATGAGATCGGGAGGCCGGTCAAGGAAGCAACCGCGGTGACCCTCAACGAGGCACGGCGGATGATGCAGGCGAACTGCCGTCAGCCCGGCTGTTCGGTCGTGCGGGACGAAGCGGCGGGCGAGATGCATCTTGTCTCCTCCGACGCGGCAGGCATAAGGCACGAGGTATGGTTCGAGGATGAGAAGTCGGCGGAGGAAAAAACGCTCTACATGCAGGAACAAGGGGTGGGGAGCTTTGCTTTCTGGGCGGATGG
>Ga0172369_10008819_pt1 | contig 11348 bp, 19 predicted proteins | sample LakKiv25m_FD_114539 | JGI IMG/M metagenome (GOLD analysis project Ga0172369, IMG submission 114539) | Freshwater microbial communities from Kabuno Bay, South-Kivu, Congo - kab_022012_11.25m | ecosystem: Environmental > Aquatic > Freshwater > Lake | place: Democratic Republic of the Congo... | reverse complement strand
ATGCCCCCGTCACGTTCGGTTTTTCTGTCCCGCAGATGAGGGAAAGTGGGAGTTTTCTCATATCAGTCCCGCCTTTTTAGCCAAGAACCAGAACAGCCCCCAGGCGAGGGTGAAGTTGAGGATGATGATAAGAGTAATTAAACAGTACTCTGTAATCTTATTCATGTCCTTGTAATATATAATTTGCACTGCACCCTCTCTTCCGGATTTCCTGCTGTTTCCGATGTCACTTTTAACTGCAACGTATCTGCCGCACTCACATTCTTCGTCCATCCCGTTAACACATCGTCTGAACTTTGATAAGATGTCGTCTTTAAATCCTTTCCATTCCACACACCCACTACCGCACTTCTTCTGCTCCAACTTGTCGTCTCTCCACTTACTTTATTCCAAGTCGTCATTCGCTCTGCCTCTCGTAATTTCAAAAAATGAAATTACTGCCTACCATACTCTTCTTCCCACAAAAGGACTCTTCCACCACTCACCACTCAAAGGTGGCACTGACGGTCCTCCAAATCCTCTCGCTACCGGAACCCAATCCTCCGCAGAGTGGTCACCAGCTAAACTAGCCTGATATAGTTGGGGAACAATCTGCGTTCCCCAATACGCCGCATCTTCCACTTCTCTCAATGTCCACAGACAGAAGACGGTTGCCATGGAGACGATGAGATTATCTTTTCTAAGTAAATCGGATACATCTGTATCTTCTGACAAATCTTCCGGATATTGACTAGCACGAAGAACTAGGTCGTATATAGCGTCTGGGATCTGGTATAGTTCAAAATTTATCCCATAATCGACGTAGTAGGAAGGTAAGTTGTAACCGAGAGTGTCGGGTTTAGGTATGGTGGTGTCAAAATCTCTTGCATTGACATAGGTCAATTTGGTGGAAGATGCACCATCCAGCACGACTGCACTATATATATCTTTCATCCTAGCCGGAAAACCGTAGCTGGCTTGTTCAGCAACAGTCTCTCCTTCAAACGTCTGTCTCATCTCTTCGTAAGTATGAAGGTCGGAAATGTATTCTTGTGCCCAGTTAAGACGGACGTTTATTCTTGAGTCGGGATACGCTGTCGCGTTCCTCTTTACGTTGAACCTGACTTCCGTCCTCATCTCTTCTCTTGTCATCGCCATCTTCCACCACCTCTATCTCCACATTCGCTAATCCTTTCGCTGGATTAGCTATTGCTTGAAAGGCTGCTCTCGATAAATCTAACGACCGCCCATACTTTTCAAATCCACCAGTATCGTTAACTTTTACGACTACTGTTTGTCCTGTCTTCGGATTAGTTACTCTTAACTTTTTCCCTTTCAACTCTTTCCACCGTGAAGGAGGAACGGCAGCGGTCAACGCATTTTCGTCAAACTGTTCTCCCGACTTCGTCTTCCCTCCCCATCTCGGATCTACACTCCTGTTATCATAATAACTAACTACACCTACTTCTCCCATCACACCACCTCTTCTTCTTTTTCTTCCTTTCCACCTTCTTCTACTTCCTCCACAACCACTTTATTTATTGTATTCTCATCCATAAACAATGCAATAGCATCTACCAACGCCAACATCGCCTTATTACTGTCTAACTTCAGTTCAATCTCCACTTTTTCGTACACTAACTTATTCTTATTACGAGAAGCTAAGTTAGGCCAAACCTTAAACTTAATTATCTTTTGCGCTGCATCCTTAATTGTAAAAATTCTATACACGTGTGCTCCTATGCAGTCTCATTATGGATAATTGTCCACGCAGTAGAAACGTCCGTATTTATATACACATCTTTATCAACCGCATTCCCGTAATAGTTCATGATTAGAAATGTTCCCTTCGGAGCCGTCACCACTCCATTCGGACTGACCGCCGTCCCTGTCCTCAACACTATTCTAGAGAAAGGGTCTTTCTGTCCTGCAAAACACGTCTCTATCAGTCTTCTTCTAAGTCCCATTTTAATCCTCCCGTTTATATTCGCCTACCCCTCCCGACTCGAGTTGAGCCGAGAGAGGTAAGCCTAACGCTACTTTCGTAGCCCTACTTCCAATTTAGGGTGTTATCTGCAACTCAATAAATGGAGCACCTTGTGACCCATCTTGGGCTGTTGTCAAAACGTGTCCCACTCTTTGAGCACCTGCTACATTAGCATCACTATACACAAATAAGTCAATCGACCCATCGTGTCTAGCTACAGCTTGCACTTTAGGTTGGGAAGGACCTGACACACCCAACAACGGCTGGGGATTTATCCAGCACGGTCCCCAAGTCAGTAACCAATGATACGGATAAGTGGTAGTTGCCATTCTCATTGGAAGACCAAGAAACGCATATCTATCTTGCGTGTTAGTGCAAGTAGTTAGATATGGAGTAGCCATAATTTCCACATGGTCATCAGTGGTAGTTGCATATGGTAACTCTCCATCCAATGTAATAGTCAACTTTCCAGCGGACACTGCTGCATTATTATCTCTGATGCAGTAGTTCATCCACTCATCAGTAGACGCATCAAATACAACAACATACCCACCTTGTAGAGAGTGAGCTGCAATTACACCATCATCAGCTATACCGTCTCCAGCACCAACAGTAACATATATTTCATTACTGTAAATAGGAGAAGCAGTGTTAATAGCCGCATAGCATATGTGTTGATGGTAGTAACTTCTAGCCAATAACTTCGTTGTCGTATATGATTGTATTGCCTTCGCATACCTGAACACCCTATTCCCAATCTGCACCCTTGTTCCTAATCTATGTTTCTGCGTTGCAGATATCTCATAGATATCTTGATTAAGAACTGTTGCACCAACATCACTACCTAATACTTTTGCCATCTTATCCTTTCCTCCCCTCAGGGAGAGGTTTCTCTTCCACCCTCGTGGATGGAGAGGTTGTAGACAACCTAACTGTCTACACTGTTGTTGACTTGGTTAGGTCAAGTTTTCTGTCTTACTCTGCGATAGCGTAGATGACCCCAAGCCTCTTGCAATTCCCAGCCGTCAAGTTCCCGACCGTCATCGTGTGAGCAACCACATCTCGGGGTTGGTTGATGATAGGTAACCACTCCCCTAATGTAAAGTTCTCGATAGGGTCAGCTACCCACTCCATCACGCTCGTGTTCAGGAAGTACATATACCCTGATGGGCAGGAGGGAGACCAAGTAATCGGACGACCTTTGAATGCGATGTCGCCGAAACCGAGGTCCGCCATCTTCCTATCCCCAATAAGGATACGAGAGATTTCGAGCGCTTCTGACTCATACATCTCATGTACATCTTGAGCACACACCACAATATCCGGAAAGCGCGACACCCCTTCTCCCATCTTTCCGCAATCATTGAACATCGTATTCATTCTTTTGCGGAGATAGATGGATGCTGCTTCCCCAGACATACTCTTATAGTTATTTCTCCACCAAGAGTAAGTCGCCCTATTAAGATCCCCGACTGTACCCGTAGTAGGAGCAATAGCGACTATATTGCCAAGACCGTCAATCGCCATATTATCGTCACCAGTCCCATCGCTGAACAAGCTGGACTCCAACTTATCAATCAACGAAGACTGCAAATTATCAATATCTGCGTTGACCTTCTTAATAAGTTGTGCTTCTCCTCGGTTCTGCTGAAAATCAGAGAAGTAACGAATGATGTGACCAGTTAGATATTTCCACTGCCAGTGCACAACCGTCAACGGGTCAGTTGCTTCTAACTCAACCGTCCCACCTCTCCCGATAAACTTAACCGTCTCATTCTTTGCATACTGGAGTGGAATTTCGATGGAACGTCCACCCGTCTGGGTCGACCTCTTCCCTTTCTTTGTTAAGAGGTACCAGAAGGGAGTCGCATTGAATGCGTTATCGACGACCGACTTTCTCCTCAAGTACCAAGTCGTCGCATACATCGTATTTAGTTGTTCCGTCATCGTAGGCGGCATTTTTGTCTCCTGTCCTTACACCTTATTCCCAAATGCCTTTCGATACGCAATCGTTGCAGCCTCTTCCGCTGTCAGTTCTTTCTCATGTACCGATGAACCAGGCACTCCAGCTCTCTCCGTAGCAGCCTTCTCCTCTTCCTCAGCTTTCCTTCTATCCCGCTCACTTTTCTCTCTCACATTCGCATCGTTTTCGAGAACAAACTGTCGGTAACATTCTTCAGCAGACCATCTCGGGTTCGCTTTAGCTATCTTAAAAATAGCATCACGGTTCTTTGCGAACGAAGGTTTCCCATCCCGACCGTCATACCTAATCTCTGCCAGAGCGATATCAAATTGGGCAGCGATGATTGACATCTGCTGCTTAGTAAGGTCTAGTTGACCCTTGATGTCACGAATGGCAGCGTCCATGTCACCTTTGTACTTCTTTTCAATGAAGGCTGCGATCTCTCGATTTGACGCGCGGTCTAAATCGATGTCGAGTCCTTCTTCGTGAGCAGAACTTTTCACTTTCGACACTTTTTCCTTATAATCAAGGTAAGCGTCACTGAGTAATTCCTTATCTGCTTCGTCGAGACGCTGTTCAAGGTCACTCTTCGCGTCCTTTAATGTTTTGTTCTCACTCTCCAACGCAGTCAATTTCGACTGCAGTTGAGTGAGTTGCTGGTCACCTTCGCCGCCAGCTTCTTTTCCGTCCCCGTTCTCATTCTCTTTACCTTCGTCTTCCATCACACACCTCCATCTTTTCCTGGTTCTTGTTTAGATAAGTTATGTTTCCATACACGATACGCTTTCATCATCGCCTTCCATGCCATATCCACCTCATCCCCTTTGATGTGTCCGGAGAATGTTACTTGGTATGGAATGTTTTCGAACACTGCTATCGTGATAGTTCCTTTTGGCTTCTCTTCTGTTACAAAAATAGGACCTGCTACCACTATATCCGCTTTCTTGCCTTTTTCTTCCTCCACCTTTCCCTCTTCCTCTTTCTTCTCTTTCGGAACGACCTCTTCCATCCTACTCATTCTCACTTGAGATGGAACTGGTGGTTTTGGCAATACCGGATTCCCTCTCTCTTTCTCACTCATAACCCCTCCTTCACATTACATCAATCGTGCCGCTCTTACTCCATGCTTCTTACACTCTTCTCTCAACTGCTTCTTACTCTCAATCAATATCGGTGTCTCACATATATCCTCATACACCATCGGCTTGAAGAGATCGAGACGTGGAGCAGAGAACAATTTTATCATCATCTCCCCACACTTCCCACATTTAACACTCTCACTCTCTTTAATACTGACCATTCTCTCTATCGTCTTCCCACATGTCTTACAAAAAAAGTCGTAGTTAGGCATTACATCACCCTTGATAACATTCCAGCATTCGTGTTTGCACGCTTCTGAAGCTCCCCTCTATTCGACAAAAGTTGTTGCTGAATCTGTGCAAATTGCTGTTGGGGAATAGCTCCCGCCATCGTCTCTGGAGCTTCGGGAAAGACTTGCATTGCATCTACCCAGTCATACTCCCGCAATAAGAGGCGAAGAAGATAGTCGATGTTTGCTCGAGGGTTGTTGGAGAGTGCTTGCGCCAACTCTATAATCTCCCTCTTCTTAATAGCTTTCGTCCTCGGAGTCATCGACTCCACATCCACCTTCACATTATAATCTCCCTTATTATTAGAGGCTTTGTACTGCACCCAATACCTTGCTCCATCGTATCCAATGACTTGCGTAACTTTCTCCGTCGTCCACCTATCCTGCACAATAACATTCAATTTCCGGATGAGACGAACGAGAGCGTCTGCAACTGTATCCCTTCTTTCGTCCATTCGTATGTCGGAAGCAGTCTGTACAATCTCCATCTCCTTCGCAGTCCTTCTCCCGGGCGGAGCTTCTCCCAACTGTTGTCTTCCCTTCCCAAGTAATTCTCGAACGTCGGACCGAACGAGTTCCGTCCACTGCGTAAGATCGGCAGGGATGTGTGGTTGTAACATAGCCACCACCTTCGAAGGGTCTCCTTTTACTCTTACGACTGGACCTACCGTCTCCGAAAGCATCTTCGTAATCTCCTCATCCTCTATCATTCCCTGTTCCACAAGAAACTTGACGAGAGCGATACGACGATGGAGCATGGCTTGTGTTCTTGCCTCATTTATCTCCAACTGTTGAGGCTCTATAATTTGGACGTCGGAAGGTCCCCAATAATATTCACCATCTTCGTTGAAGGTGAAGTCGATGAAGGGAAGACCTGCAATCTGCAGAACGTCATCCTGCGGTTCTCGAATCCACTTATTGTACCCAGGAACATATGCTTTAATCTCTTTTCTCTTAAAGTCACGGATTTCGTGGATCTCAACTATGTCCGCTTGTCCAGTCAACTCTTTATAGAAGTCTGCTCTAGCTGGATCTTTCAGCACCATCTCCAGATGTGTCCCTTCCAATTGCGCCGTATTCTTATACTTCCTATCATTCTTCACATCCTCGAGGGAACGGAGGACGACGTGGTCAACCCATGGACAGTCGTCGAGAGTGAGAACTCCGAATGGGACTACGAAGACGTCTGGAATGATTCGAGATGCCCAAGGCATTCCTGGCTTCACATTCACATTATACTCCACCCTCGTCTTCTTGTCCCGTCCCATTGCACTAATCGGAATATCGAGTTCATCTGCCAACATCTGGTCATCGATTTTCCCTGCTATCTCACTCCACAAGCCATCATACCCTATCTTACATATTCCTCTATCTGTGTAGTACGCATCCGACACCATCGTCTTGAACGTCCTCTTGATGTCGAGTTCGTAGAGAAGGGTGTTGTCGATAGCTTGCATGATACGTGCTTGAATATCAGAACCTGGCGTCCCATTTGGAGTTACATCAATGTAAGGATTGCGGAAGTAGACATCTGGCACCATCCCACGACCCATACTATGCACTAGGTTGTAGGGAAGGATACCATTCGTGGCTCCATTAAATCCTGGAAACTTACCTCTTCCATAATCACGATAGGTAGACCAGCGTTTGGAGTTCCCAAAATTCTCCTTAAACCTGACTCCCGCCGCAATCAACTCCTGCCAATCACTGATATCGTTTTTAGCCATACTAACCTTTCATCTTCCTTTTCAGTACCTCTGCCACACTACTCTCTTCCCGACTTTTCTGACTCTTCTGAAATTTATCTTTTGCCGTTCTCCAGTATATTTTTCCCACAATTTTTTCCGCTCTCTTTCTATCCACCTTATACTTCGCCATCATTTTTCTTACCAACTCATCAAACTTAGCAGGCTCCATGATGGCTCCCCTCTTCTGCTCTCTTCTCCAATCTAATAGTGCAGCACTCATTCCCATGTCTTACTCCATCTTCTTCTTAAGTACGAATGCGACTGGACTTTCTTCTTTCCCTGAACTGTCTTGTCTCGTCTTCACTTCCCCTCTATACGACTTCCCATTCAAGATACAGACGTGCATATACTTCCCACCCTTCATCGTAACCGTCCTTATCTTTCCTCCATTACGTCTACAATTATCAAAAGCTTCTGGCATCAGTCACCTCACAACTTTCCAAGATAAACATAAAGAATACCGTGGTCGATGGTGTCGAGGTCCAGTCCATCTACCACAATCCCATCCGCTCCAAACTCTCCCTTTGCTTGGTACCCGTTAACTGACACATCTCCTAACTTCGCTTTCCATATTTCTTTGCCGTTCCCATCGTGAAGTATACAATCATCCTCGTCCGTTGTCCCAATAAAGTTGACTGCCGTGATACGAACTGGAGTTCCAGCAGCAACCAGCGACTCAGCTGTATCGAGTACCCACCTTCCTCCGTATTGTTTGTTAGCCATCACACTCTCCTTGTAATTTCATTTTTTGAAATTACTAACTTGCTACCAACGTTCCCACCTGCCGCTCAAACGGATATGGTGACCTATTCTTCCTTTGACAACTCTCTCTTATCTCTGCCAACGTAAATATTCGACGACCAGTTGGTAATGCAGGACGTGGCATTTCTTCTTTCTCATACTCAGTACTTGTATGTTCCATAACTTGCCAAGAGAGAGCATCAATGAGATCATCATGTTTCCCATACGGAAACGTCGATAACTCCGTCTCCAAAGCTCTCATCCCCTTCTTCATCCACACCACTCCATTCTCAAAGAGTGGAGAGAGTCTATTCTTAATCCGGGCTTCCTTCTGAATTCGCCGCGCTTTTACTGCATCTATAACATAGTATTTATTTATTGCTTTCATCTTCTCCCGAAATGCCGCTTCGAGATGTGCGTACCTATTAACCTCAATCCTAATCTTAATTGCTCCATCTTCATTCGCCACCGCGAATGCTGCATCTATCATCTGTTTATCTGTCATTCTCTCATGTCGATACCGTCGAATGAACAGACCACGAGGAGTGTGTTTAACAGAAATAATAGCGGAGTAATCTTGGCTCTTTCTTCCAGTTGGGGGGTCAGCTGGGTCTACTGCGACTATCGTCTCCCCCGTCTCTGGCAACTCCGACTCTTCATAGTATCTATACCAGTCTGGATTAAATGCCATGAATTCCTTAGCCAACGGTTTGTTAAGGTATAGCATTGAGAACATGTAGATTCCCATCCCCGCTCTTAAATCTTCCAGACGACGAAGACTGAACTTCTTCGGATACAGAGGTGACCCATCTTCTTGGAAGCAGGAGCGGTCAAAGGTGTCGAACGATTCGTTCTCCATCACATGATTGATGAGGTCGTAAGATGCCCACCTAGTTCCCACCACAACCCTTTCATCCGTTTCATTTATCAAGAGAGGCATAGTTAAACGATGGAACCCAACCGCCTTCTCTATATCTTCCTTCGTAGGCATAGCTTCCTCTCCAGTCAGCTCATCTTTCTTGGGAGCGACAGTATCGTCTTCCACGATTAGGTTGAAGTGCCTACGAATTATATTAGACCCTACACCAGCCGACTCAAACGTCCCCTCTGGATGGTCCACCGGTCGATTGAGACACGCACACGAGTCCGACCAACGCACTTTAGAAAATGGGGGAATAACATCAGGGAAGAACAAACGATACATCTGGTTCTGCTCGACTATTGACCTTATCGCTCTTATCGTCTTCGACGCATTCGTATCCGTATTCGATGTAATCAAAATACGAATAGACGGATCTTTAGTTGCACGCCATAAAGGGTAGAGAGTAGATGCCATAGTCGTCTTAAGGTGAGTTCTAGGTAGGACTATCATCTTATCTTTCTTCGAATTCTGCATAAACGAACATAAAGAATTATGAAATGTCGGCTCGTAGAACGCGGGGTCAGTCAACAGTTGGGCGAAGTAACTGAAATTACTTAGTAACTTCTCTCTTAACTTCTCTATGTCACTTGCTGCCAGTTCCTGCATCTTTATCTATTGCCATCCTCTGTATCACATCAATTAAAGATTGGCTTGGTTCTACCAACACTCTCGCTTTTATCTTGTCCTCTTTCGCATATCCCGTACGGTCGAGAATGTCTTTCGCAGCCGATATTCTCGTCATCCCATTCTCATCATCTAACGCACCACGAAGAGTCTTCGCCGCCACTTCCGCAGACTCCGATAATATATTTCTAGTCGAATCTGCAGACTTCTCCGCCTCCGCTTCCACAAACGTACCAGCCAAGTCCGCCTCCATCCTCTTCATCTCTTCTTGGAAGAGAGGACTATTTACGATAATCGATGCACGCGACACCGTAAATCCAATATCCGCACATGCTTCCGACAACGTCATCCCCGCTACTAATCGTCTCATCAGTGCTCGATGTCTCGGAGTGACTTTGTCTGGTTGAGCATCTACCGTCGATTTCGCTTTCTCGTCTTGCGGTAACATCTTTCTCTCCATCGCAGATATAAAAAATCCCACTCTTCCTACTCCTTTTCCTCCTGTTGGAGTACTCAGTTTCGGAAGACGTGGGCTTCGACTCTTTCGATTATCCCGTGCTCTCTAACTCCCAATCATATCCATGTTTCTCTTTCTCTTCCAATTCTCAAACATATCCACCTCAAGAGAAGCTTCTTCTGGTGTTATATCCTGCTCACACATCAACCTCTGCTCATATTCTTTTGCACACAATTTATTACAAAACCCTCCAACCGTCCCATCATACCGTCTATTGTGAATAGGGTGAAGAAGTGATTGACAATACACACATACTAACTCTTCTCCCGCCGCGCTCACCTGCGGAGGCATATAAGCTAGCAGCCACTGTCTATTAGCTTCCGCAGCTGCTGCCATCTGTTCCGGTGTTATCCGTCTCTTATTCTCTTGTCCCATCAGCTCCTCCTTTTAAGGTTAGACGCGTTCCTGGCTTTACACACCAATTTACATGAACATTCCCAATATGCCCTTCTGAGAAGTTAATCTCAAGTTTCCCATGGAACCCTATCTCTGATAGTCTCGAGATGACTTCATGTTCACTAAACTTCTCCTGAAATTCCCTAATCCACGTAATCATCGTAATCTCGGACGTTAAAATTTTAATATACGAAATCTTAATCACTACTGTCCGTCATATAAAATTTATCATATGGAACATGAATTGTCAAGTGGCATTTTTAGGTTTGTTATAATTTTAGGAATTGAAAAAACGAAAAATGGGTGAGATAATAATTTCAGACTTTACAATTATATTGAGCCGGCTGGGGGGTGCGGTGGGATGGTGGCTTGACTTGCGTTCGTTGAAATTGCAAGGGTAAAGCAGGACAAGAACGGGCAATCAGGAAGAACACGACATCCGGCGAAAAAAAAAAACCTCTTACCGATATAATACCGATAAGAGGCTTTTGTTTAGCACGGTCTTACTTACAATTAGACCGCTTCGACTGCGGACAAGTCAACAGCTTCGCCACCGCTCGACACCTTCTTCAATCCGTATTTAACTTTTAATGCTTCACGGATAGACGACTGTGTTCTCAATGTCAGACCCACGTTTGCGTCGTGTGCCTGCTGGTCATCGCCCTCGTAAAGTTTGACTTCTCGCTTTCCGACGTATTCCTTACCATCGGCAGTCAAACGTGCCACGATTATTTTTTTCGCCATTTGTAATCACCTCGCTTTCAGGTTAGATTGTATTTCACTATCTCCGTAGTGATTTTATACTTCCCTCTGATGATATAAATATAACATATTCCTGCTGACTTGTCAAGTAATATTTTAATAATTTTTCGCTGATTTGTTCGGTTACTTACCTTATATACATTGAACCTGCCTAAAATTATGGAAAGCAATTTTATTGCAACTTTTTGAATGGCAACGATTAAGGGAATTATGGAGTTAAAATTATGGCGGATTATGGAAACGGCTTTGTTGTAACTTGTTGAGATGTAACGAAATTATGGATTATGGAGATTATGGACGGCACACATCCGACATATTAAGATGGGCTTTATTTTTTTTT
>Ga0172369_10008816_pt1 | contig 11351 bp, 12 predicted proteins | sample LakKiv25m_FD_114539 | JGI IMG/M metagenome (GOLD analysis project Ga0172369, IMG submission 114539) | Freshwater microbial communities from Kabuno Bay, South-Kivu, Congo - kab_022012_11.25m | ecosystem: Environmental > Aquatic > Freshwater > Lake | place: Democratic Republic of the Congo... | reverse complement strand
GAGACCGTCTCCTCCGGAGATGGCCTCGCGGCCGCACTCCGAATGTACGGTGAGAAGTTCTCGCGGCAGTCAGGGATAGCAGTGGGAGTCGAACTCGAAGGGCGCGAGCCGCCGCCCCTGGCCTCGCCGTTTGGCAACGAAGGCTGGCAGCCTCTTGGACTTGGCTCCGATCGGGCCGGCAACATCTACGTCACTGATGTCACCCCTGGCAAACATCGTGTGGTTGTTCTTGACCCTGGCGGCACGCTTCGGTTGGCGTTCGGGCAGCCGGGCAGTGACGATGGCGAGTTCTCCTTCCCCAACGCAATCGCCGTCGATCAAAAGGGGACGATGTTCGTTTCCGACGGGAACAACGGACGCGTGCAGATGTTCGATGCCGCCGGAACGTTCGTTGGGGCGATCGAACATGGCTCGGGCCCCGGCGAGCTCGGCCTCCCCCGGGGGCTTGCAATCGACGACAGTGATCATCTCCTGTTTGTCGTTGACGCCGCCCGCCGCGCCGTCCAGTACTACGACATCAGCGGCTCCGCGCCCCGGTTCGTGAACGCGTTTGGGAACTCCCCGAAGCCGAGTTCAAACCTGGCTTCCCCGAGTGGGATTAGCGTCGACGGCAAGGGCCACGTCTTCGTTGTCGACCGGGAACGCAACCGCGTGATGGCATGGCACTACTAGGCTGATGCTCCCCCGCCTGAGTGCGTCGCGAACACCTGCCCGGGGTTGGACCGGCTGCGGAGAACGAAAGCGGTTCGGTCAGCTCGCCCCGGCTGCGGAGCGAACCCCCTCAGATCTGCGATTCCGGTGCGCTTATCGAAGAGCGTCTGGCGTGGTGTTCCTCCGCCCGTGACGGCCGGTCAGGCAAACGCGGTCATTGTCCCATCATGCGCGCGGCGGCTTCGAACGTAGAACGGATCGAGCGCCGAAGAACCCCGTCGATGTCGTCAGCCGCGGCTCCATGGGCCAGCAGCCATGGCACCTCGCTGTCCGGGACGAGCGTCCAGCACTCGGGGTTTGGATCCCGCCAGCGGCCCCAGAGACCTGCGGGCGACGCGTCGTGGCCCAAACAAACCTGATCGGCGAACCCGGCTCGGATGAGCCCCAGGGCGATGCCGCTTCGCTGGGCCACGTACCCCTCTGCCCTGGAGAAGAAGCGGTCAAGACCGACAAGTGCGCCGCGGCGGGCGAGTCCGGTGAGGTAGGCCAGGTCAGTAGTGTCGTTTGAGTGGCCGATGGTGACGGCGCGAAGGTCAAGTCCTTCATCCTCGAAGATGTCGAGCAGCGGTGTGCCCAGCTCGTCGGTGGCGCGCGTGTGGCAGGAGATGGGCACGCCGGTTGCTCTCGCAGCGCGCGCCGCGGCCCGTGCAGTCTTCTCGAGGAGGCCGCGGGGCGTGAAGCGCGGCATCCCCTCGTTCAGGCGGTATTCGAGGTCCCATGCCAGCTTAAGTATGCCCGCGCGGAGGCCAGTCCCTTCGATGCCGTCCGTGATTTCGCGCGCGAAGTGGCTGGCGATTTCGTCCTCATCCCAGTCGAAGTAGATCGGGGGGATCCAGCGGTAGACGCCGGTGGCACAGATCACGTTCACCGCGGTGCGCTCGGCAACCCGCTCGAAGAGCCATGCCTGGCGGCCGAGATCAAACGGTGTGAGATCGATCACGGTATCGATGCCGAAGGAGTGGACGCGCTCGAGCGCCTCGACGCAGCGGTCCACCATCTCATCGCGACGGAGCAGGCCCGGGATCCGCTCCATTCCGCTGACGCCGTTGGTGAGGTGCTCGTGCGAAAGTGTTCGGCCCAGGGCCGAAGAGTCGACAGGGCCACGGATGGTCTGGACGGTGGACATGCGTTGCTCCCCGGAATCGTGTGCTGTGAATCCTACGCGGGTGATGAGTCTGCGGAAGCGCCACTAGAGGCTGGCGATGCAGACGACGCCGAGGACAACGGCCGCGTGTGCGAGCAGCGGCGGCGCGAGGAGCCACACCCCGACCGCGGCGATCCCCGGCCCCGGCACTCGCGGTCTTGAGCCGCCACTCTGCGCGATCAACTCGAGCCGTGGGAGGACCGCGACGCCAGCGAGCGATGGAAGCCCGGCAGGGGCTGAAGCGGCTGCCACGATCGCATCGAAGAGCGCCTTGCGGTCGGCGCCAAGAGCCAGGGCACGCTCATCCGCTGCGCATTCGGCGCGAAGCGCGAACGCGCCGATGCTGTTCTTGACTCCGGGGAGCCTGCCAAACGCCTTCTCCACTGCCGCAAGAAGAGCGCGCCAGGCGACGTCGCGCCGCTCAACGTGCGCCTGCTCGTGCAGGAGTGCAGCGCGGAGGCAGTCTTCGGAGAGTGAGCGAACTGCTCCTGTCGAGACGAAGATCCGGCTTCGGCGCAGACCCGCGGCGAACAGCACAATCTCGTCGCCGGGAATCATCGTCACCGGCACGCCGAGCAGTTCGCCCTCCGCGGCATTCCCCCAGAGTCGCGCCATGCGGGCGGCCTCGGAATGCCACTCGATGGTCGCCATGGCCACACCGATCACCGAGACCGAAGACACGATGGTCAACACCAGGACGCCGGCCGTGCCGGGGTCACCGAGCCAGTGTCCAAGCCCCACGTGTCCCATGCCCGCGACGTGGATGAGGAGCGCATGCACGGTAACCAGCGGCATCACGCACGCAGCCCCCAGCAAACCGAGGAGGGCGGCGATCCTGAGAGGCGGTCTCAGGGTGTGCGTTGAAGTTGCTCCCTGAGCAGGGTCACGGACGCCGGGTCGAGTCGCTGGGCCTCGGCAAAGAACGCCGCCATGCCCGCCGAACCGAGGCCGGTGACGACGGCAGCGAGATTCTCGCCGCGGCGCACGGCGAACTCTTCGCGGGTAAGGGCCGGCGCGTGGATGTGTCCTTTGCCGGCCTCGCGGCGCACGGTGAGACCCTTCTTTGCGAGCCGCTGCAGCACCGTCAGGATGGTCGTGTAGGCGAGCTGGCGGGGCTTCCCGACGCGTTCATAAACGTCCGGCGTCGAGAGTTCGCCGTCCGTCCAGAGGCGCTCCAAAACCGCCTGTTCCAGGTCGCCGAGGGCAGAGGACGGAAAGGGTTCGCGAACCATGGGAAGAGCCTACTACTACGAATGCGCGTAGTCCATCCGGCCCCGCTCCCGCCACGAGCGTTACCGGCGGTTGCGCTCCCGCGCCCGGCTGGCCAGGAAGTCGCGCGTGCGAGCAGGGCCGCCCGGTTCGGCCCGGAACAGAGAAGCGTTGAACAGCGTGACGCCCGCGCGCTCGAGGCGATCGAGTTCGGCGTCGAGATCCGCCTCGTTGCCGATGAGGGCGGCGTCGCCGGGAGTGGCCGCTCCGCCGCGGTCCAGAATGCCGCGATACGAAGGCAGCTGGCCGTAGTTGGCAAACTGCTGGTTGGCGATCTCGCGCGCGGCTGAAACATCGTTGGTGAGCGCCACCGGAAGGCTCGCCACAATCTCCCAGTCCGGTCGGCCCGCACGCTCGGCGGCCCGGCGAATGCGGGGCGCCACGTGCTCTTCGACCGCCTGGGCATTCGCCATCCAAAGGATGGTGCCTCCCGCCAGTTCGGCGCAGAGCCGCAGCATGATCGGCCCGAGGGCAGCGATGACGCACGGCACGGGCGGGGCGCTGTCGGGCCGCCGGCCGCGGGCGTGGTAGGTGTAGAACTGCCCGGCGAAGTCCACTTCTTGGCCCCTCAGCAGGGGGCCCAGGACCTTCAGGTACTCTTCCATCCGCGCAGCCGGGTGCGCGAACGACATACCGAGCACTCCTTCGACCGATATCCTGTGGGACAGCCCGATCCCGAGCGTGAAGCGGCCGTCCGCAGCTGCCTGAGCGACACGGGCCTGACCGGCGAGCGACGCGGGGTGAAGGCCGAAAATGGGCACCACGGCGGTAAGAAGCCGGATCGTGCTGGTCTTCGCGCCCACAAGGGCGAGGGTCGCGGTCGAGTCGCCGGGCATCGAGTAGGCGGCGAAGCCCTCTTCCTCGGCGCGCGCGGCGTCTTCGACGGTCCTCGCGAGATTAGGGCCGCCAGAGTTCAGTCCGATCTTCATGCTCACCACCTCAGGTTCTTGGGCTGCGAAGTCGCATGGTACGCGAATTGGCCGGCTCGTGGTTCGGCATGGGGCGGTCGTGGCTTGTGGTGGGCATGTTGGAGGCGTTTGCGGTGCAAGGCATCGCCGTCCGCGGTGGCGTGGGATGGGGCGCTCGCGATTGTTTCCGGGCTGCCGCCGACACCCCCAGGACTTGCCCAATGCTGATGCGTCCCTACGGGGAGCGGAAAACCCGACTGTCGGCCGCGCCTTCGTCCGGCCACCAGCGGAAGATCCGCAGGTCGATCCGGTCCTCGCGGTCGAACCCGATGCCTTCGCTTTCGAGGAGGTGCCGCTGGAAGTCCGCCGCGCTCCCTCGGCCTTTCAGGCTGATGCTCCCGTGGGCGTTCACCACGCGCCACCAGGGCACGTCGGAGCCATCGGGGAGAAAGTGGAGCGCGTAACCGACAGCGCGCGCTGCTGCGGGCGCTCCCAGCAGCACCGCAACCTGTCCGTACGTCACGACCCTGCCGCGAGGAGTCTGCCGCACGAGGTCGTAGACCAGCTCGTAGAACGATGGTCCTCTCTCAGCACCGCCGCTGGGAATCCCGATCATGAACTCGTATTATCCCCGGTCAGCGGGATGCGCACGCCCCCAGGGCATCCCCGAAATGTGCGGAGGTGCAGGGTATGGGCATGCTCGACGGCCGGGTCGCGATTGTCACCGGCGCCGGCTCGATTCGCGAAGGTGTGGGGAATGGCAAAGCGACGACCGTGCGTTTCGCCCGAGAGGGCGCCCGCGTGTTCGCCGTCGACCGCGACAGGTCCGCCGTCGCCGAGACAGCTGCGATGATGCGCGCGGAGGGTCTCGACGTTGTTGTGGGCATCGGTGACGTTTCGGAAAAGGGCGAGTGCCTGCGCCTTGTCGAGGAGTGTCGGGCCGCGCTCGGGCCTGCGACCATCCTCCACAATAACGTCGGCATTGCTCCCCGGGGCGACGGGATCGACATCGACGACGAGCAGTGGCGCCACGCGTTCGGCGTGAACGTCGACTCGATGCTTTTCATGTGCCAGGCCGCGATTCCCGGGATGATCGAGAGCGGAGGCGGGTCCATCGTCAACGTTTCCTCCGTCGCGTCGATCCGGAGCTTCCCCGGCCTTGCCTATGGCACGACCAAGGGCGCGGTGAACTCGTTCACGCTCATGCTTGCCGGGCGGTTGGCCCGCCATGGCATACGCGTCAACGCCATCCTCCCCGGCTATATCGACACGCCCCTTGTGGCGCCCGTCTGGGAGAACGAAGCGGTACGGGACGCGAATCTGCGCCAGGTGCCGCTGAGGAGATTCGGCACGGCCTGGGAGGTGGCGGCCGTCGCTACGTTTCTCGCGTCCGACGAGGCGTCCTACGTCACCGGTGCACTCATCCCGGTAGATGGCGGCCTTACCGCTCGCCTGTAGCCTGCCACCGCCTCCGTTCTCGTTCTCTGGAGATGCGAAAACCGCCGGCGCCACTTGAGGGAAGGGGCGCCGACGGCTCTCTGGCGTTCGGCGGGAGAGGGCACGCCGAACGAAAGCCTCAATGCAGAGGCTAGGCTGCTGTCCGGTGCTCTTCGTTCGTGATGAAGTCCATGTCCGAGAGCCAGTTCTTGAATACTTTGGTCGTCCCGCAAATCTTGCAGACGCCCGCGCTCGTGGGACCGTTTGGCTCTTCGATTGCCCAGCGATGGAAATGATCCGCGGCAGGGGCTGGCTGCGGCCTGGTTGCTGTCTGTGCCATGGTGTGCCTCCCTTGGGTTGACCGGCCTTGCCGGCGTCAGCTACGCTTAATTGACCGTAGTAACGGCACTAGCCTTTTGCTAGTGCCAACCTCACGGGCATTCTAGCATTCGTCACTATCAAGTCAATAGTCATGGTGCTAGTGGCTAAACGTTTCGTAAAGACGGCTGGCCGGTGGGTGTATGACGCAACGAATCGAAGCTGACGCTTCCCGCAGGGGTGCCCACAACCACAGCTACAACCATCCCTGTCTCATCGCCCAGACGCTCGATGTGCTGGGCGACCGGTGGACTCTCCTCATCCTCCGCGACCTGATGGCCGGGCTGCATCGCTACTCCGACATCCTCGAAAGCTGCCAGGGTATGTCCCCAAACGTGCTCTCGGATCGGCTCAAGCGCCTCGAAGCGTATGGGCTCGCGGAACGCCACTATCAACGCGGTCTCCCGCCGAAAGTCGACTACACGCTCACCGATATGGGCTGGGCGGTGCGTCCCGTGCTGCTTGCCCTGATCGCATGGGGGCGCCAGTACATGAGCCCGTTCGGCGAAGAATCGGTGGGGACTGCCGTCTCTGCGGACTTCGCGGTCAGGGTGATCCCCACCTTCTCCTTCAGCCCCGAACGGGCTGGCGACCTTCGGGCCAGCATGGTGCTCGAAATCTCCGACTGTGTGGACTGCAATACCTGGACGTTCGACATCCATGACGGCCACATGCATCCAAGCCGCAACGAGGTGACCGAGGCGGACATCCGCCTCCGGACGAACGTGGCCGGGTTCTTCCGATTCTTCCGCGGCGAGGCAGGCCCGGACGATTGCGGCGAGATCCAGGGCCCTATCGAAACGGCCCTTGCCATCCAGGCTTGCTTCGCCGGCGACTGACGTCCCGGGCATCCGGCGGTAGTATTCCCTTCGCATGTATCGCGTTCTTCACCGGGTCGTGGCTGAGTTCCGGGGCCGCCCAGGGCGCGAACGGTGATCGTCGTCCTTTTCGGGGCTGACGCGCTGGGCCTCCGCCGGCGGCTGCAGCAGATCAAGGACGAGGCCGATGGCGGCACCGGCATGCTCACCACGAACATGACGGTCATCGACGGCCGCGAGGCGAAGCCGGACGACATCATTGGGCCGGCCATGATGCCCCCGTTCCTGGCCCCACGCCGGCTCGTGCTGGTTGAAGGGCTCATCGACCGTTTCGAACCCCGCGACGATGGCCGCCCGGCGCGCAGTGTCGAGGTGATGGCCCCCCTGCTCGCGGCTTTCGAAGCCGGCATCCCGGAATCGTCGACGATCGTCATCACCGGCGGCCCGCGGAAGCGCGCAAGCGGCGCCCGGCGAAATGCCCTCCTCGATCGCCTCAGGTCCAAAGCCATGGAAAAGAACGTGATCGTCGAGGAGTTCCCCGAGATCAAGGGCGAGGCGCTCATCCGCTACATCCGCGACGAGGCCGCTGCGAGGGGCATCCGCTTCCGTAGTGGTGGGTCCCGAGCAGCACTTGTCGATGGGAGCGACCGGCCTCGCGAATCAGATCCCGCAACGCTGCTCGCCGCTCTGTTGCAGAGCGACACGCTCGCCATCGCCAGCGAACTCGACAAGCTTGCCCTCTACAGCATGGGCCGCGATGTCACCGTGGACGATGTCGCGGCGGTTTCGGCCGGCGACCGCGAAGCCAAGGTCTTCGACTTCATCGACGGCACGATGGATGGCGACCTGCGGAAGGCCTTCTCGGCTCTGGCCCTGCTGCGTCGCGATGGCGATAGCGTGCAGCGCCTGCTGACCCTCCTGACCAACGGCTATCGCACGGCGGCGACCATCATCGACATGCTCGACGAGGGTGCAACGGCCGACGAGATCGGCACAGCGATCCACCAGCAGCGGTATCCCGGCCTGCGAGACAAGGCAATCGCCCGCGCGCGTCGGATCGGCCCCCGCGGCGTGAGGGCTGCCTATGCCGCCATCGTCGAAACGGACCGCTCGACAAAGCTCGGCGAGGTCGACGCGGATCTCGCCTTCGACCTGCTCGTCATGCGGCTGTCAACCCTCTCCGCCCCGGCGACCTCGCGCCGCTAGCCGTCCTCAGTCGCTCGGGCGAATGGACGTGATGAACTTGCCCTGGATCTCGACGTTCTCGGGTGAGGTGTAGATCGGTTGCATGGTGCTGTTGGCCGGTTGGAGCCGCACGCGCTCGCCCTCGTGGTAGAAGCGCTTCAGGGTGACTTCGCTGCGGTCCTTCAGCCAGACGGCGACCTTCTCGCCGTTCTGGGCCGACTGTGCTGGTTCGAGGAAGACAATGTCGCCGTCGTCGATGAGGTCTTCGATCATCGACGTCCCCTTCACCCGGAGGGCAAAGACGTTGCGGCGGCCGCGCACCATGTCCTCGGTCACCGTCACCGTGTCGCTCACGTCGGCGGCCCAGCGGTCGCTGGTCGGGACCGGGATTGGCTGGCCGGCGGCGATGGCGCCGAGCACCGGCACGTCGATCACACGCAGCCTGCGGCCACGCGTGCCAAGGATCTCGATCCCGCGCGACACTTCGCGGTCGCGCCGGATGAAGCTCTTCTCTTCGAGCTTGCGCAGGTTGTAGTCGACGACCGACGTGCTGCTGATGCCGCAGCCGTCCTGGATGTCGCGGATGCTCGGCGGGTAGTCCTTCTCCTCGACGAAGTCCTGCAGGAATTGCAGGATCTGCGCTTGCTTGTCTGAGAGTTCCTTCATGCGGGAGTCCTCTGCGAACGAATGTTCGCCGTCACTTTAACGATGCGCTTGGCTTATCGTCAAGGCTGTTCGGAACAAATATTCCGCGCATCCGTTCGGTTTGGCGCTGATTTGCCCGGCTGCCACCCCGCCGGGCAGGATAGATGGCACAACTCCCCACTCACAGGTTGAAGCCTCATGGCAGTTCCGGAAGAACACCGCGTGGCGCTGGTCATCGCCGCACACCCGGATGATGGAGATTTCGGCTGCGCCGGATACGCGGCGCAACTTGCCTCTCGCGGCTGGGAGATATATTTCCTGGTCTGTACGAACGGGGCCAAGGGGACCTCGGACCGCACGATGACGCGCCCCCGGTTGATCGCGCTCCGTCGCGATGAGCAGAGGGAAGCCTGTCGCCGCATGGGCGTCACCGGGGTCCACTTTCTGGAAAACGAGGATGGCGAGCTCGCCTATGACCGCTCCTTCCTCGAGCAACTGGTGCGCTACATCCGCCGTCTGCGGCCGCACACCGTCCTCACGCACGACCCAACGGACATCATCGTGCGCGACAGCTTCATCAACCACCCCGACCACCGCGCCACCGGTACCGCCACCCTCGACGCCGTCTATCCCACCGCCCGCGACCACCTGAACTTCCCGGAGCACCTGGCCGAGGGCCTCGAGCCGCACAAAGTGCGCGCGGTGCTGCTCTGGGGTTCGAACCACCCGAACTTCGATGTCGACATCACCGCCGACGTCGACCGCAAGATCCACGCTCTCACCGCGCACGTCACCCAGTTCGCCGACCGTGAGGACTTCATCGCCTTCGTGCGCGAGCGCTGGAAGGCCGAAGACGGCCGCTACCTGGAGCAGTTCCGCCGCATCGAGCTCCAGTTCTAGCGCCGCCAGTCACCGGCCCGCGAAGCAGAGGCGCGACCGAAAGCGAGCGCCCGGCGGTCGAATCCGCACTGCCGGTGCCCGTTCCAACATCCGTTTTCCACAGCCCCTTGGGCATGGCGGGCGCTCGTGCCTCAACCCTCATGCCGCGTCACCGCCACACCGCCTTCGCCACGCGCAGGAAATTCCCGTTGCAGATGCGTTCGAGGCTCGCTTCGGAGTAGCCGCGCGCTCTCAAGGCGCGTAGCACAACGGGCAGGCCCGTCGCGTCTTTGACGACGTCGGGGACGTCGGTGCCGTCGAAATCGGTGCCGAAGGAGACGTGCTCGTCGCCGACCAGGTTCACGATGTGGTCGAAGTGACGGACGATGACCTCCACCGGCACGTCGTTGCCGCGCGCCATGTCGGGCTTGAGGAAGATGTTGGCGAAGTTGATGCCGATGGTGCCGCCCTTTTCCGCGATCGCCCGCACCTGGTCGTCGTCGAGGTTGCGGACGTGGGGGCTGACCGCTTTTACGTTCGAGTGGGAGGCGATGATCGGTTGCGTTGACTCCCGGATCATGTCCCAGAAGCCTGCCGGGTTGATATGTGACGTGTCGAGGATGATGCCCAGCCGGTTGCACTCGGCGATGAGCCTGCGCCCGATGTCGGTCAATCCCGTGTCGGGGAGGGAGTCGCCGAAGGAAACGCCATGGGCAAAGATCGTCGACCGGCTCCATGTCGGCGCCAGGCAGCGCAGGCCCGCCTCGTAGAACACGCGCAACTCTTTCAGGCTCCACGAGATCGGGTCCGCCCCTTCGAACATGACGACCGAGCCGAAGGCGCTGTCGGCGAATGCCTGCCGCACCTCTCCCACCGTGCGGCACACCCGAAACCGGCCGTCGGAGCGATCGGCGAGCTGGAAGACGTCGTTCAGCTGTTGCATTGCGTAGCCGGTGGGGTTCATTTCCGCCCGCTCGTCCGAGAGGTAGATCGACGTGAAACAGCCGCCCAGGCCGCCGCGCATGGCTCTCGGCAGGTCCACGTGGCCCTCATCCGATGCGGTCAGGAAATCGCGCGGGGGTTTCGGTGGGAATCCGCGCGTGCGCATCCGCACCTGCGTGATGAAGTCCTCGTGGCCGTCGAAGATGGGTGGAAACTCGCGGTTCAACGTCTCGGTCATTCGCTGCGTCCTCAGCCCCAAGGTTGCGGCGAACCGTAGCCCGCCGGGCGGCGGCGGACAAGTGGCCGGTGCTTGCCAGCGCCCGTGCGATAGTGTGACGTGGTCCTGTGACGCCCGAAGCGACCCGCGAACGCATCCTCGAACTCGCGCGCGACGAGGGCTTCGAATTGGTCCGCTTTGCCTCCGCCGCGCCGCTGGCCGCGGCACGCGTAGCCGCGCAAACAGCCCTCGCCGCCGGCCATCTCGACGGCATGACCTGGATAACGCACGAATGGCTCGACAGATCGACCGATCCCGCCCGGTTCCTCCCCGGCGCTCGCACCGTGATCGTCTTCGCTCTTCCCTGCCGCTCCTCTGCCTCACAGTTCTCAGTCCTCAGTCATCAGTCCTTGCCTGCCCGCGGCCGCGTGTCGGCCTACGCCCGGGGCCGCGACTACCACCGCGTCTTCGAAACCCGGCTCCGCCGCATCGCCCGTGTCATTCGTGACGAGATGGGCGCGGACGCGCGGGCGACCGTCGACTATGGCCCTCTGCTCGAACGGCCCCTCGCGGTAGCTGCGGGCATGGGCTGGCGGGGCAAGTCGACCATGCTGCTGGCGCCGGGCTTCGGTCCCTGGTTGCTGCTCGGCGCCATCGCCACGAGCCTTCAAATCGCGCCCGATCCCCCGCTGCGCAAGACCTGCGGCCGGTGCACACGTTGTCTCGTCGCCTGCCCTACCGGCGCCCTCTCGCCCGAAGGCCACGTCCTCGACGCGCGCCTCTGCATCAGCTATCACACGATCGAAAACCGCGGCCCG
>Ga0172369_10008814_pt1 | contig 11352 bp, 17 predicted proteins | sample LakKiv25m_FD_114539 | JGI IMG/M metagenome (GOLD analysis project Ga0172369, IMG submission 114539) | Freshwater microbial communities from Kabuno Bay, South-Kivu, Congo - kab_022012_11.25m | ecosystem: Environmental > Aquatic > Freshwater > Lake | place: Democratic Republic of the Congo... | reverse complement strand
TTAATTTAATTTAATTTAATTTAATTTAATTTAATTTAATTTAATTTAATTTAATTTAATTTAATTTAATTTAATTTAATTTAATTTAATTTTTTATTCAGTACCACCAAATTCTTTATTTGTAGAACTACTTCCCATTGTACTCATTGCACCACGATAAAATCTTCTTCCTACTCCTCTAAATCCTTCACCTCTTCGTCCTCTTACATATTGACCGCCTCTATGCATCAATGATGACGGAAATGATATTTCATAATTAGTTGCCCTTAAAATTGTTTTCAAAATAGAACTCAATCTGAATTGCTCTTCTTTTTCAGTTCTTGCAATCAGATGTTTTAAAATATTTTGTACCGTCATTTTATTTATTGGTGTATCAATATCTACAAATTCTTTTCTTTCAAAACCAATTATACTTGAAGTTTTATCTCTATCTCTATATACACTTGGTTGTAATTCATCTTCATATTCATTATCAATCTTATTAACATTATTTTCAATACCTTTATCATCAGCAATCTCTTCATCGCTTACATGTTCTTTTAATTCCCCACTATCATCATCATCCTTCTTTTTTTTAATTTTTTTATCCTTTTTTTTATCGGTTTTTTTATCAATTTTTTCTCCATCTGCCATTGTTGTATTATCAATAATGCTCAACTTAATTTTTAAATATTTATTTATATATTAATACATAACTTTTTCAATTTTTTTTATTATTAAAAAATGAAATAAATATCACTAGATTAGCTTTTTCAATTTTTTATATTATTTTAAATATATAATATAATTATGTTTAAATTTTGTTTTTTCCCAAAAACATATAAATATGTTAATGAAAAAAATAAAAAAAGAATTGTTTACAATTATGATCATTTTAAATTATATTGTAAAAATTTTGGTTTAATTGAATCAAATTTTGATAATGTTTTTGCCCATAATGCATTATTTAAAACAATTACATTCCAATTTATTATACCAATATTTTTAATATTATCGGTTTTTATGATAAATATCAATTTATATACAAATTATATTTTTGTTTTAATCATTTATAGTTTATCAATTGTTTATATTATTATTGAATTAATGATAAAATTGGATGAAACAATAAATTATGATAATGATTATGATTTTCCGGATGATGAATTTAATATTATTAAATCAAAAAAATTAAAAACAGAGTTAATTTTAAGAAGAAAACAAAATATTTTAATACAATGGATTTTATATATGATTGGAACTTATATATATCCACCTATTTTTAAATTTGATAAAAAATTAAAAGACATAATTGAAACAGATGAAGACATAATGTCAATTAAAGAAAAATCAAATAATGAAGAAATAAAAGATACAGTTGTAGTTAATTATGAATAAATATCAATAATAAAAATTAAATTATATATATTTAATTTTTATTTAGATAAATCTATTTTGTTTTTATTATTTAATTGTTAAATTTATTGAACCTTGAATTTTAAATATTTAAAATAAATATAAAGTCATTTTTTTATTTTTAATTAATTTAATTTATTATAAAATCACCTATATTAAAATTCCCACCATATTGTACTATTTTTTTATTGTAATACAAAAAAACTCCAATTAAAAATAATGAACCTAAACCATAAACAAGAAAATTATTTTTTATTTTATTATTAATCATCAATAAACTAAGAATTGTAATTATTACAATTGTAAATCGTAAATCCATTTTTGTTGAAAATATAAACATTATATATATGAATAATGAACATGTTACTAGATTAATATAATTCATATTATGATATGTAATATTCATAATCACTAATATGATTATAAAACCTATTATATGTTGAATTATTTTATTATCATTTATTAATTTTTTCATCTTATTAGGAAGTAAATCTGAACATTGATTTAAACCAAGACCTAAGTATAAACCTAATAATGCTTCTGTCATCTTTATATTATGACATTATAATATAATTACATGGAACGCCTAAAATCATATGATATAGTCCATTATAATGACGGTATTTATAAAAAAGATAATGAATATTTTTATATCAATACAAATAAAAAAATATCACAAATTGATAAAAAACGAATTATTAATTTGCATATACCACCAAACTGGAAAAATATATGGATAAATACTAAGAAAAATGATAAAATTCAAGTTATTGGAATTGATGAAAAAAATAGAAAACAATACATATATCACAAATCACATATAGAAAAAGCAGAACATGAAAAGTTTATAAAATTATTAGATTTTGTTGAAAAAATTCCAAAACTTGATAAGGCAATAAATATGCATAATTATTTATCCCCATTTGATAAAAATAAAGTAATAGCTACAATGTTACTATTAGTTAAATTATTACATTTAAGAGTTGGAAAAGAACAATATGCACGAGAAAATAAAAGTTATGGAATTTCTAGTCTAAAGAAAAAACATTTTAAAATAAAAAATAATTTAATTAAATTGAAATTTAAAGCAAAATCAAAACAAAATGTAACATATAATTTTTATAATGATATGATCAAACAACATCTATTAAAATTATTAACTTTAGAAGGAGAAAAAATGTTTCAATATATTGATGAAAATAATTATATTCGTAAAATCACAGATCTAGATTTAAATGAATATATAAAACATTATATGGGAAATAAATTTAGCATAAAATATTTTAGAACATATGCTGCTAATTTTCATTTTATTAATGCATTATTATCAGAAACAAGAAAAAGAAAACCAAAAAATAGTAGAATTATCAAAAAGAATATATTACATTCAATAAAAACAACGGCTCATTATCTAAGACATACAAATGCTATTTCTAAAAAGTCCTATATATTAAAATTTATAATTGATTATTATGTTGAAAATCCAAATTATTTTATTGAAAGAAAAAATGATAATTCCACAAAAATTCTTATTGATTTATTAAAAAAATATAAATCAAGAAGATTTTAAAATTTAACTAGTGATTACACAACCACATTTCGGACACTCATTACTAATTTTAAACCATTCTTTAACTATTTCATTAAATATCATTGAACCACAATTACGACATTTAATACATTTATTAAATGGAATTCTTCGTGTTGATACTCCATTTATAAATGGCCTTTCACGTTTAATTGTTGATGTCGAATAAATAGTAACCATATCAACATCAAACCAAATATTAAATGCTCTTTTATGAATAAATAATGCTACTAAATTATTATTATGACACCAAAGAATTTTTACGGATTTTGGAATATCAGGAGTCCCTAAATTTTTCAAATTATTATTATGACAATATAATTCTTCTAGTTTATTATTTAAATTTAACACCTCAAGATTGTTATACGAACAATCCAATATTTTCAAATTTTCTGGAATTTCTAATAATTTAATTTGATTATGCGAACATGAAAGAACTTCTAAAGTTTTAGGAAGATCTTTTAATATGCTTATACTATTATTAGAACAATATAACTCTTTTAACGATTTTGGAAATTTTTTTAATTCCAACAAATTTAAATTTTCACAATGTAAAATAGTTATTTCATCAAATTTAGAATCATCAATATATAACTCGTCAACTGATTTAACGACAACTTCCATCAGCAAAAATAAACAAATTATTAAATAATTTATTTATTCAATATGCAATTTATTTTTTAAATCAGTTTTTTTTATTATTTATTTATTTAATATGCTTTTATTTTTATTTTCAAAATTACTCCTTTTTATAATTTTTATTCCTAGCTTTTTTGCTTTATCAATTTTCGCACTTTTTTCCTCATCATCATCTTGTATTAATAATGTTGTTTTTTTTGAAACAGAATCATTAACAATTCCTCCATTATTAATTATGAATTGTTTTATTTTTTCATCTCTAAATCCCGTCATTACAATAACTTCATTTTTAAATAATTTTCCCGTTATTACTTTCTTATATGGTTTATCTATTTTTGAAATATCTTTTATTTTATTAATTTTTTCATAAAATATCTTGAATTTATCAAAATTACTGATAAATAAATTAGCAAGTTTATCATCAATACCCTTAACATGTTTTAATTTATCTTTTGTAAGTTTTTCATGTAATATTTTTGGATAAATATTTAAAATCTCTTTTATTTTCTTTTCACCAAATCCTCTCCCAAATTTATGTGATGCATTCATAAATGTCGCTAAATCCATATTATTAAAAGAATTATTAATTTCCTTTGTAATTTTATCTACACTTTTTTTTCCCAATCCTTTTATTTTCATTAATTTATTATTATCCGCTTTTAAAATAGAAAATATTGAAGTATAACCGTTATCATATAATTTCGTAATAATTCCTTTACTCATATATTTAACACCAATTCTATTAAAAAAATTAATTATATTTTTAATTATTACAATCTTATTCGCATCATTATCTTCTCCAATAACTAAATCAACCTTTGTATTATTCCATTTATATTTATAATTAGGATATTCCGCTTTTGTTGACTTAACAATTTCTAATACTTTAGGTATAACTTCGCCACTCCTAATTATTTTAATAATGCTACCAACACCTATTTTATTATCAATTATAAATTTCGCATTGTACCCCGTTACAAATGTTATAGTGACACCGGATAATTCAATGGGTTCTATTTCAATTCTCGGTTTTAAATATCCATCTATTGATGGTTCCCATATAACACGTTTAACTAATACATTAACTGTATCTTCATTAACGTCCATTTTAAATGCAAATCCATATTCAGGATTTCCTTCTTTATGTTCATAAATTTTTGAATTATCAATACAAACTATTCCATCTATTTCATATTCAGAATTTTTTTTCCTTTCTATTAAATATTTTTTCAATGTATTTTCATCAATTTTTGAAATAATTTTATAATTAACAACTTTAAATCCCCACTTATTTAATAATTGCATTTGTTTTAATTGTTTATATCTCGGACTTAAAATTGAATATGTAACAAAATCAACAATTTTTGCAACTTTCACATCAACATGTTTTGAATTTATTAATCCAGAAACTGCATTCCGCGCATTTTTCATAAATGATTGTATTTTTTTAAAATTCTTTTTATTAATTATAAATTCACCCCTTATACTTACTCCATTTGGAATATCTCCAAATGTAATAAATTTTAATAAATGTGTAATATCTTGTCCAATTAAACCATCTCCTCTTGAAAATAATTTTATCTCCCCACTTTCATTTTTATAAAATTGTACCGACGCACCATCTAACTTATCACTAATAATATAATTACCACCATATTCATTAATCCATTCACCTAAATTTCCATATTGTGGTTTAATTTTATCTAAACTTCCCATTGGAAATGGTAATTTAATTTTTTCTTTTGTTCCTTTTATTGGAAATCCTATTTTACTTAAATATTCATTATTTGAATCTTTTTTTTTCAATAAATCAATAAGTTCATCATAAATAGCATCAGATACAATAGGTTTACCCGTATTGTAATATGAATCTGATAATTTTTTTAATATTTCAACAAGCACGTTAACCGATAACTTTTCCCTACTTTTTATCAAATCTTTAATTTTTTTTTTATTCATTTTAAATAAATATTTATAGATAATATTAAATAATACTTTAATATTATTTTAAATTCATTTTTTATATAACTAAATATAATTATGTTTTATCATAATCAACTTTTTTAGTAATTTTTATATCTTTTATAAAATTTTCACTTTCAAATTTTTTATTTGTATCAATAAAATTTATATTAATTAATTTACTTAATTTATCTGTATTGATTATTATTGATTCTTCTTCTAATTCATAATTAATATTTTTTTTCATATAATCATTATATTCATCAATTATTTTAACTAATATTGATATTTCTTGCAATAATGGTGTCGATAATACTCCTATTTCCATTTTTGTTTTTATCTTTTTGTATGTTGTCCTTACACTCTCCAAAAAATTTTTGATCGTCACTAATTGCATCTCTTGAATCTTTTGATCCATTTATTTTACTGGGTATTACTATATAATTTCTTTTAATTTCAGTTTTTTTTGATCCAGACATATTAATATTGTTTTTTAATAACATCTTCAATTTGTTTGTTGTCATATGTTTTTTTTGTTTGGTTATATTTAACATATACAATAATATTAAATATATATAATTAATTATTATTTCATTTTTTTTTATTTATGTTATATCATGATAATTTATACTTCTTTATTTATTGTTATTTATGTTATATTATATTAATTTTTACTTTATGTTTTTTTGTTTTTATTTTTTTTATTTACTTTTTTGTTTGATTTTTTATTTACTTTTTTGTTTGATTTTTTATTTACTTTTTTGTTTGATTTTTCATCTGATTTTTCATCTGATTTTTTGTCTGATTTTTTGTCTGATTTTTTGTTTGGTTTTTTGTTTGGTTTTTTGTCCGGTTCTTCATCTGATTTTTTGTTTGGTTTTTTGTCCGGTTCTTTATCTGATTTTTTGTTTGGTTTTTTGTTTGGTTTTTTGTTTGGTTTTTTGTTTGGTTTTTTGTTTGGTTTTTTGTTTGGTTTTTTGTTTGGTTTTTTGTCCGATTTTTCATCTGATTTTTTGTCCGATTCTTCATCTGATTTTTTGTCCGATTCTTCATCTGATTTTTTGTCCGATTCTTCATCTGTCATATCAATTGATGAGCAGTGTTCTTTTCTTATTTCATTTAATCTGTTCCTTATGGGTTCACAACATTCAACAGTTAAATCACTAATTTTTGATGCTCCGAGGTAGTATGATAATAATAAATTATATTCAATTTTATAATTTGGATATGTCTTACTATGTATGATATTCAATTCATTTTTAAGTTTTTCAAAATCATCACATAATTTTTTTAATGTTTTTGGAACTTTTATATCGCAATTATCAATTGACATTATATATGGTTATATTGAATAATTTAATCATGTTTAAACATATTTTTTTCAATTTTTATTATATATCAAAATGAATTATAAAGTGACATCAATAATTAAATATATCGTTTTTTTTATATTATCATATTTATTTATGATGTATCAAAATATAATTGAACCACAAAAATTAATATTGGAAATATTAATTATTACATCAATATTAATAATTTTGGATAATATAATAATAAAAGATCATCCTCCGATAATTGATTTTAGTAGTTTTAATAAAAATGCTTTGGATGATATAGACACCGATAATATTACATTAACGACGACATAATGCGTTTATATAATTTAATATCTTATGTTTACAATTATTTATATAATGGATTGCTTATTTGAATATTATAGATCTAACAATGAACATAAAGACATATTAATTTACAAATCATTTTTTGAATTGATTCATGAATTTATATGTAATAAGTCAAAATCTGATTTATGCATTGTTAGTTTAAAATCAAAATCAACAACAAAAGAAAAAAAGATTATTGTTTGTAAAATAACATATGATTCCGATATATTTATTAATGATGAATTAATGTCAATTGATGAAATTGTAGCATATATTGAACAATTTTGTAAATTAACATTTTTGGAGAAAACAGCAATCAAATATGCATATGATATTAATATTCATCATATTAATAAAAAAAATTACGTTAATTCCAATATAGATGAAATAGCAAAACTTGATGACTCTTTATTTATTAATATTCATAACGAAAATCCTAATGAAAAATCAACAAATGACATTATTAATGGAAGAAAGCTCGTTAATATAGAAGATAGAAAAAGAGTATTTGAAAATGATTGTAATGTAACATTTCCGGCATTATTTAGGGATTATTTTGAAAAACATAAATTTGATAGTATTGATGAAATTCCAAAAATGTTTCAATATAAATTTCAAATATTTTTATTCATGGCTGGATATAATGAAAATGGAGAATCTGTTAGAAAATCAGTGTTAAAAGAAAGTAATGCTTTTGAAATATTTTCTGTTTTGGAAGATTTTTTAATTGATAATGATTTTATTGTTCCTCAAAAATATAAAGAAATGGTGAATGATTTTATAACTACATATCAATTGGATCATATTGCATTACCAAATGAAATGATTAATAATATTACTGATTCTATTGTTAATTCAAATATTGAATCTATTAATTCACCACTTGAAAATGGTGTTTTTGAAATTTAATTAAAATAAATTTAATTAAATTTATTTTTATTTATATTTTTCGTGATGTTTTTAAAAATGATGTATCATTTTCATTCACCATTTTTAATTCATCATACATATGTTTTATTACAAAACTAATTGTTGTTATTGATGTTTGTATTTCTTTTATATCACACTCTTTATATTGAGAAATATAATTAAGTAATTCTGAAATATCATTTACAACAAAATTAAAAACTAAATGTTGACCATTATTACACGTATACCGGCCATTATTAAATTGTTTACATTTATAACCAAATATACAAAATTTATATGAACTTCTTAAAATTGGTTTATCGGATCGGTCATAATGAATAACTTCGGGTTGATTATATTTTATTGCGATGTATTTTGAAGTTTCTAATAACCATTTTAAATTTGTTATCATAATATCATTTATAACTAATGTTTTAAGAAATATTGTTTTTACAAATTCGGAAACATCTGTTTGTAATTCTAATAATTTTATGATTGATAATTTTTTATAATCATAATTTAAATCACATGCAATGGGTTCTTTTGTACTATTTGGTTTAATAAGTGTATCCTTTGATAATAATTCATATGTTATTTCTTTTTCAATAAATTTATCCCACGAAATAGAATCTTCACTCATTAAATTACTTAATTATTATAACTTAATATTTATTATTTTCATTTTTTATTTAAGCTTTTAAATAATAAATGTTAGAATAGTAAATATGTCTGATAGTTATGATGATGATTGTCTTATAAATTGGGCTGGTTATTATTTCAAAAATAATTATTTTTTAATAAAAAGATTGGGTTATGGAAGTTATGCATCTGTTTGGCTCAGTTATGATATTCAAAAAAAAAAATATTGTGCCATTAAAATACATAATTCGCTTGATTATGATACTGGTTTTAAAGAATATAGAATTTATAAAGAATTAAAAAAATTAAAAATAGATAATATTATTTCTATATATGACCATTTTATATACAACAATGATGATAAACGTTTTGTATGTTGTGTCACCAATTTAATGGGGTATTCATTATATGATTTACTAGAAAAATTTAAATTATCATTTAAATTTATTTGTAATGTTACCATACAAATATTAGAATGTCTAACTACATTACATGAAAATGGATATATACATGGGGATATAAAACCTGAAAATATACTTTTAACATCGCTAAATAATAATTGTAATGAGTTAATCAATTTTTTCAATATAGATTGTAATGCATCGAGAAAAAATATTACAAAAATATTAGATAAAAAAATAACCGAATTAAATAATGACGATATATCCTATACTTCAAGCTCATCTGACGAATCAATAGATTCTGATATATCCAATATATTTGATATAAATGATGATACAAGTGATATCAAAATAAAAGATGTACCATCTGAAAAGGAATTATATGATGTTAAAGATCCAATTATTAAAATAATAGATATTGGATCATGTATTAATATACAACATAAAAAGAAAAAATATATAGAAACATGTTATTATCAGGCACCTGAAATTTTACTTGGATTAGATTATGATCAAAGTATTGATATATGGGCTTTAGGATGTACTATTTATGAAATATTAACCGGAAATATTTTATTTGATCCAACTACATATTCCGGAAATGAATCAAGATATCATTTATTGATGATGATTGAAAAAATAGGAATTATACCTAATGACATGATTGAAAATAGTACATATAAAAATATATATTTCACTCATGATAAACGTATTAAAGGATTTAAAACATATGAAAAAAAATTACTATCAACAGAATTAAATTATTTAAATGAAGATTTTTTGAAATTATTACTATCTATGTTACAATATAAAAATAGAATAACAGCAAAAGATGCATTAAAATCACTCAGGATCATTACTACAACTATCTAAAGCATTATCAATAAATTCTTTCATTTCATCATAATTACAATATGAACATTCATTTGTAAAGTCTGTGTCATTTCTAATATTGTCACTTATATTACAATGTATACACTCATTTGTAAAATCTATATCACTTCTAACAATGGCGTTACTTATATTACAATATATACACTCATTTGTAAAATCTAAATCTGTGTCATTTTTAATAATATTATCACTTATATTGCAGTCATCAGAACCATTACATAATAAATCAGAGTAAGAATCCATTAATATTTTTTAATAAAATAAAACAATAATTCAATTATTATTTTATTTCAATTTTTTTCACGACTATTCTACTGGATCATTTCTATCACAATCCAACATTTCTGAATAATCATTTTTATATGGAATACATGATGGACAGTTTTCATTGTAATCATTCGTTATATTTACATCGTCATTAGAACTATTATCACTAAAAACATCATCAAAATATATATAATTTAAATCGCTAGAAGACATTGATTTATTAATGAATTGAATAAAAAATTTATTGTGATTATCAATTTATTAAAATCTTCAGTTTTTTTATATATGAATATCAATAAACAACATAAAGGAAAATATGTAAAACTCATAGAATCACCTAATCCATGGTTTATACATAAGAATAAAACTAATTGGTTTATTATTTTTGTTTTTATAATATTACTTGTTTCTGTATGTTTATTTGTTAGTCAACAATAAATAATTATTTTTATAATTATTTATTATGTTGATATTGATAAAATATCTAATTTGGTGTTTTTGGTCATTTTGCTAATGTCCGTCGTGATTGTATCAATTCTCGTCATTTCAATACTTATATAATTTTCCAGTAGATGAATTTTGTTTACTACATTTGATGTATGATTTATCACTTTTTGAACATATTCAATTACTAATAAACACGTCTTACAATATGAATTATTTATCGCCATTTTTACTTGTTGTATATGTTTTTGAATATCACTATAATTTAATTATTTCATTTTTTTATAATGATATAATATTGAATATAAATTCATATTGCAATTATATTATTATTACTTTTTTTGTTATATTTCAATAATATAATTAATTCAAATATTAAGTATGTTATTTTTTATTGTACTACTTTTATTTTTTATTGTTGTTGCAATATTAAAATAAATTTTTAATATTGTTTTATATTATATAAGATGTCTATTTTAGTATATCCGACAATTACAGATGTAGGAAATCGTGTATCTGCATTAGCTATAAAAACAGATACTCCAAT
>Ga0172369_10008812_pt1 | contig 11354 bp, 9 predicted proteins | sample LakKiv25m_FD_114539 | JGI IMG/M metagenome (GOLD analysis project Ga0172369, IMG submission 114539) | Freshwater microbial communities from Kabuno Bay, South-Kivu, Congo - kab_022012_11.25m | ecosystem: Environmental > Aquatic > Freshwater > Lake | place: Democratic Republic of the Congo... | reverse complement strand
AGGACGCAGAGGGGATTGCGATTGAAAAAGTGGTTTCGTACATACTTGAATTTTCACAGCTACCACCAGATGCAAAGAAGGAATAATAATTCATTCTTTTCTTAGCGACTCTGCGTCCCCCGCGGTGCAGGGCAGGTCTGCGAGAGATATTTTCCGCATAAAAAAGGGGCTGCCTTTTTGAGACAGCCCCTGAGAAATGATTTTCGCAAGAAATTATATTATACAAGTCCCTGATCTAACATTGCATCGGCGACTTTGAGGAATCCTGCAATGTTTGCGCCGTCAACATAATTTCCGGGTGCGCCGTATTTCTCGGCAGTAGTAATACATGTATTGTGGATACGTGTCATGATCTCATGGAGTCTCTGATCAACTTCATCGCGCGACCATGGGAGACGCATACTGTTCTGCGACATTTCGAGTCCGGATGTAGCAACTCCGCCTGCATTGGAGGCTTTTCCCGGAGCGTAGAGCATTTTCGATTCGCGGATGATATGATATGCATCGATATGAGTCGGCATATTTGCGCCTTCGCAGAGACATACGCAGCCATTTTTTACGAGTTCTTTAGCATCATCAACGAGAATTTCGTTCTGGGTTGCGCAAGGCAGTGCAACATCAACTTTAACACCCCAGGGTTTTTTACCCGCATGGAATTCAGCGCCTTTGAATTCTTTGGCATAATCTTCAACGGCATCTTTATTGCTTGCGCGGAGTTTGAGCATATATTCGATTTTTTCGCCTGATATGCCGTCCTTATCGTAAATAAATCCGTCAGGTCCGCTCAGCGTAACAACTTTTGCACCGAGTTCGGTTGCTTTCTGGACTGCGCCCCAGGCAACGTTTCCGAATCCTGAAACCGCAACTGTTTTCCCTTCGAACGACTGTCCGATAGTTTTCAGCATTTCCTGTGCGAAATAAACAACTCCGAATCCAGTAGCTTCCGGACGAATCAAAGAGCCGCCCCAGTTGATGCCTTTTCCTGTGAGTACGCCTGTGAACTCATTTCTTAGTCTTTTATACTGTCCGAAAAGGAAACCAATCTCTCTTCCGCCAACTCCTATATCGCCGGCCGGAACATCGGTATTGGGTCCGATATGTCTGAACAGCTCAGACATAAAACTCTGGCAGAAACGCATAACCTCGTAATCGCTTTTGCCTTTTGGATCAAAATCCGATCCGCCTTTACCGCCGCCCATAGGCAGGGTTGTGAGGCTGTTTTTGAAAACCTGTTCGAAAGCCAAAAATTTAAGAATACCAAGATTTACGGAAGGGTGGAAACGAAGACCGCCTTTATATGGTCCGATAGCGCTGTTCATTTCGATGCGGAATCCGCGGTTAACGTGAATTTCGCCCTGATCGTCCATCCATGGCACTCTGAACATAATGACACGCTCAGGTTCTACCATTCTTCTTAAAATATTTGAACTGATATACTCAGGATGCTTCTGAAGAACAACATCCAGAGATTCCATAACTTCTTCAACCGCCTGATGGAATTCCGATTCGGCGGGGTTTTTAGCCTTAACTTCAGCTAATACTTGTCTTACATGCTCTAACATATGATCCTCTGATTTTTTTCTTTTTTCCCGCGATATTATCTACAAGACTGCGATATCTCATTAGGAAAATGCTGATACAATTGAGTAACTTTTATACAAGTAAATTACTTCCTTATTCTCACATTTGCAAAGAAAAAAGGGCAAAAAACGTGAAACCCCTGTGAATATTGACCGAAAATCGGGCAGCCTAAATAATTAAGGCGGATTTTTGCGGCGGTTTTTTCGGGGAGAGAGGAAAGTTTGTCAAGTTGGAAAGTTCATCAAGTTGGAAAGTTCATCAAGTTGGAAAGTTCATCAAGTTAGAAAGTTCATCAAGTTAGAAAGTTTATCAAGTTGGAAAGTTCATCAAGTTGGAAAGTTCATCAAGTTAGAAAGTTCATCAAGTTGGAAAGTTCATCAAGTTGGAAAGTTTGTCAAGTTGGAAAGTTTGTCAAGTTGGAAAGTTGAAAGTTCAAGGTTGTAAAATTTATAATTAATCATTAGCCATTAACCATTAACAATTAGAATTATCTTCCAGATTTTTTATCTGGAGCAAAAGTTCTTTACGGCGGCTGATTTATGATGTATGTTTACGCCCAAAGTAAAAAGGCAGTATTGGGCGAAAATGAACAGGGTAAGAGGAAAGGAAGGAAATAAGCGTTATGAGTATCCCGAGATTGGGGAGATCAGCCGGAAAATACTTGGGAAGATAAGCACAATTCTGGCGGAGGATACTGAGCTGTTCACTCCGGCTCATGCCGATGCAATTGCAAAGCTGAACAGGGCTCTCAGCGTTATAGCCGATGTTCATTCACAGATTCCGGCAATATTGTTCGCACTCAAAGAGTTTACGATTTTCCTGCATAACGAATATCCTCATCTGCTTACAGATGAACTGCTCGATGCTATTGAGCAGTTCAAAGAAAAGGTATGCGGGGAATAATGAGAGCAGCCGAAAAAAATATCCGCTCGCAATCGAAGCTGTTTGGTGAAACAATTGCCGCGCTTCGCTCAAAATTCGACCCGGCGCTTTTCTCTCCCGAAATGAAACGTATCCGCCTCTCGCAGACAACCGATGATGATCTCGCTTTCGCAAAGATTTATTTCCCGTCTATTTTTAACGAGCCGTGGAATGCGCTGCATTATTTTATAGCCGGACTGCAAAGGGGCAATTATACAGTTTCGGGCGCAAGAAAATTCGGGAAAAGCGCCTTCGTTTATGTGGCGAAAGTGATAAAACGGCTTGTCACCGGGGGAGCGGGAATCGTAAATATTAATCTGCGTACTCTTGAGAATTCGAAGGAGCGGACTGCTGCAATTATCAGCCTGATCCGTTCAAACAGACTGCTTGCCTATGATTTTGAACCGAAAATCACACTTTCCCGGAGAGGCAGATATATTGTGAACGGGAAGTATCTCGTTGCCACAAGCGTTAATACAGGTTTGCGCGGAATACTCGATGAAAACTTCAAACGTTTCGAGCTTTCGGTAAATGATGATCTTTATAATAAAAACAGCGTTATGAGTGAAAGGGATAATGAAAAAGTTGTGTCGTTTATTACTTCGGAAATATATGGGCAGATGGAGGAAAACGGGCTTTCGATAACGCTCGGAAACAGTATTTCGGCTGATTGTCCGGTGAGGAGACTTGCGGAGATGTTTCCTGATAATCATTTCAGTCTGCCGGCGCTCGATAGGGAGGGGAAGAGCAACTGGCGCGGACATTCAGTATTTACAGATGAATACTGGATACAGAAGCAGAAAGAAATCCCGTACGATATCTGGATGGGGGAGTATATGGATAGTCCGCTGAAAGAAGGGAACGTTTTCCGGGCTGAATGGATAAGGGCGCTCGATCCTGCATCGCTGAAAAATCCCGTTTCAATTACGGCAATCGACCCGAGTTCGGGGAAGAGTTTATCTGCCAATTATAAAGGCATTGCTTCGCTTATTCTCTCCTCCGAGGGTGTTTATGTGTGCGATTCTGTTGAGCTTACGAAAGACGATTATCTTGTTGTTTTCGATATTGTAAAAGAGAGGGGCGCGCAACTCCCGGGCTGGAAAGGTCTATACTTTGAGAACGATTTCAGCCAGTGGCAGTATGCAAAACCTTATTTCGAACTCTGGCGGAAAAAGCACGGGAATATTTTTCCGGTTATCCTTTTTAATTCATCGAAACTAAAAACTGCTTTTTATTCATCATCGAAAGAGCAGAGGATAATGAATCTCGTATTCCCGCACCAGACAGGCTCATTTTATTATTCGCCGGGGTTTTATAATTCCCGCAGTTTTGAAATTTACCGCGAACAATATCTTTCTTTCGGGAATGGAAAGAGTAAAACCGACGGGCTGGATGCGCTTGCTTCTGCATTTATTCTGCTTAATAATGAAAATTCCCGCACAGCTATTAAAACTGTAAGCCGGAAGCCTCAGTTCAGCCGTGAAGACTGGCTTAACCGCTCATAAAGGAGGAAAAATGAAAATTAATGAACAAATTGGCAAACCACAGATCAGTTTTTCACCGTCATTTTATAAGAATGCAGTGAGGCAGTTTAACGAAGGATATATGCGGGACCTCATTGCGCTGATGGAAGAAGCGGCGCGCGATAGTCACGCAACAGGATGCCTGACCGGCAGGATGGCTGGTTTCAGCGGCGACTGGAGGATCACTCCTTTTTCGGAATCTGCCGGTGATATTGAAATTGCAGGATTCGTGAGGGATATTTTTCTTGAGACGGATATGCAGGCGCTTGCTGAGGATATTTTTGATGCGAGGCTGAAGAAATTTTCGGTGATCGCTCTGGATTGGCAGGTGAGCGGAGGAATGCAGCGTATCTCAGGTTTCAGGAAAATAAATCAGCGATTTTTCCGCTATGACAAGCCGGATGGCAGACTTATGATTGATATGGGAAACAGGCTTATTCCTGTGCCGGGGGACTCGGCGCTCGTTTGTGAAAGTAAAAAAACGCCTGTGCTGCTGCCTGTTGTAAGGGATTTTATCCTGAAGGAATTCGGCTTAAGTAACTGGGCATCCTTCATTGAGAATTTCGGCGAAGCTTTTATTATCGGGAAATATCCGCCGGGAGCAGATGAGACGTTCAGGCTGGAAATTGAAGAAGCTGTCCGGGCTTTGGGAAGATCGAAGAGGGGAATAACGCCTCAGGGCACTGATCTGGAAATTGTGGAAAGCAAGAAGGAGGGCGGCGGACACGAAGCTTTTGTGAAATACTGCGACAGAGGAATCTCTATCACTATTCTCGGACACGCAAACGCAGTGGAGGATTCCACCGGGATGCAGGTGGGGCAGAATCTTTCAGCTTATCAGGTAAAGCGTGAAATTGCACTCAGCGATATCAGATTTATTGAAGGGTATATCAATGAAGCCGTCCGTATGCTTGTCCGGCGCAATTTCCGCACGCAGAATTTTCCGGTTTTTTCCATTGATAAAGCCAAGCCTATTGACGTAAGCGAAAGATTAAAGGTGCTTGAGCTCGCCTGGAATATGGGTTATTCGGTTTCGCCTGAGGAATTTTCGAAACTCGGACTTTTCAGGTATTCAGATCAGGAGCCATTAAAAAGGAAGGTAATAAAATGAAATACGTGACATTGGAGTGGGTGCAGGAAAATCTGCCTGCATGGGCGGAGTGGTTTATTAATGCACATTCAGAAGCGGACGAAAGCGTGCTGGAAAATGAGATTACTCTTGCAGAATATGAGCTTGAACGATATACGGGTCAGCTCGAGGCGCTGCCCGATATCTTGAAGCCGCATCTGCTCGCAATCATAAGGAAGCGCGGTTATAACATCATTTCCGGAGATGAGAGCATTGAATTTCCGCCACGGATCATAAAGGATTACGAGGAGACGATTGTATTCCTGCGCGAGACGGCTTCAGGATTAAACCATGCCGGCGGCACCTCATCGCCCCGGGTGAAAATATTCGCCACCGAAGCCTCAATGGATGAGATGTTCGGGGAGTGAAGCGTGTGCTCGGTTACTGAGCGAAGCCGAAGTAACTGAGTGGAAATGCATTTCTGAGTGGAGTCGCGGTTATGAGTGGAGATGCGGTTACTGAGCGGAGTCGCGGTTACTGAGCGGAGTCGCGGTTACTGAGCGGAGTCGAAGTAACCACAGTATTGCACAGAGGGATGCGTAATTTGGTTATTCGGTGATCCAACCCTGAAATAATTTAGGAATATTGTATATTTTTAAGATTATTAAGAAATTATATTCAGCGGACATTTACCGGAATTTACCTGATTCTTAATTAATATGTTTGAATAGGTAATTGCTTAAACTACGCTCTTTTATATAAATTATATACCTGCTGAATATTCAGGTTAAGGTGAATTTGATCAGAAATTGAAAATGACACACGGCACAACAGCTTAATTGCTATTGAAAGACAAATAATAAAAACGAAATAATGATTAGTCAGCGCGTAAAACAGCACATTTGCAAAACCAGAAAGCCAAAGTTGAAACCAATACTTTCGAAAGAGTGCATTCTTTACCACCCAAAAATGAAGAATAAAATTCTAATGAATTTTGCGAATGAAACAAAATAAAACTATACATACATCCAGAACTTTAATGTTTGCTGAACTTTCTAAAGTGATGAATCACGCTATTGAAGGCGGTGATTTCAATGGCATTCTTAATTCGAATGTGGCTAATAAACTTTCAAGCACAAATCTTATAAAAACAAATCGATATCTAAGACAGCTATATAGATTTGCGAAAGAAGATTTATTGTTCAGGTGTTTTATTCACTATTGGACATTAGTAAATAATGAACAGAAAAGCATCCTTTCTTTATTGTATGCTTTATCGAATGACTTTTTGCTTAGGGAAAGTATTGACATTGTAGTTAATACCAAAGTTGGTGAAAAAGTTGCAATCGAAAAATTTGAAGATAATATTGAAAAATACCATCCGGGCAAATATTCTGTTAATACAAAACGAAGTGCTTCACAAAACATTGCAAGTTCATGGAAACAAGCCGGTTATATTCTGGGGAAAGTTAAAAACATAAGAGTGCAGCCTGTGCATGATTATTATACAGTAGCTTTTGCATTGTTACTTTCATATCTTCATGGCGATAGGGGCGAATATATCATGCTAAGTAAGTGGATTAAGGCTTTAGCTCTAAATACTGAAGAACTTAGGGATTTGATAAAAGAAGCCGCCAAAAGGGATTTGTTGCGATACCAATATGGTGGAAATGTCACAGTGATTTCTTTTGAAAACCAAATAAAGGCGATATAAAAATGGCAAATAATATCGATGGTTTAATCCAGGCTTACGATAGAGTAGTAAGCGGCAAGTGGGAAGAAAACTTATCTGCTCAAGAACGGATTTGGTTTCTGGTATATGACCCAGATAGCCATAGAAAAGTAGATTTTCGATTAAGTGATTTTGAAAACGCAACTAAAAAAGCAGGAAAAAAATGGGTGGCTGTTTCACTTAAGGATTGTTTCCCTGAATGGATGGCTTCGCATGAATACAGAGATGAATATTTTCTCGAACCTGAATCACTAACAGATCAATTGGAATTTGATTTTAAAAATTTTGCAATCGAAGATACCATACAGAAAATAAGAGAGTACCAAATTGACAGCAAAACAGTAATTGCAATTACCAATGTAGCTTCTCTTTTTGGATTTACCAGACTTTCCGATATCTTAAATCACATTGCCGGCGAAGTAAAGGGCAGATTGCTTGTTTTCTTCCCCGGTGAATTTGAAAAAAATCAATTCAGATTGCTTAATGCCAGGGACGGCTGGAGCTATTTAGCAAGACCAATAACAATTTAAATATATATGAAAAATAAAGATCTTTTTAATCTTAATCCCGAAGAAAACAACCTTTTAAACGATGGTGTGGTTGAAATTAACATTTCCAAAGACGATAATGGATTATCGACATTAAGACATGAATTAAAAACATTTGTGTGTGAAGGGGAATACCAGCGAGGGCTATACAGAATACTGGACACTTACTTAAAATTTATCGATCAACCTAAACAGCCTGCCGTGTGGGTGAGCGGCTTCTTTGGAAGTGGTAAATCTCATTTGGTTAAAATGCTGGGGTATTTGTGGTCAGATTATAAATTTCAAAATGGTGAAACTTCCCGATCCATAAAACCATTACCCCAGGATATTGTGGATTTGTTTATTGAACTGGGAAGGAAACAGGTTATTCATGGCAAATTGTCAATTGTAGGAACTTTGAAAGATTTCCCCTCCGCTGATATCCGATATTCGTTTTTGCAATTGGTGCTCAACGCGCTGGGATTACCGCCTCAGTACCATCACTATAAATTTGTTTACTGGGCTAAACAGGAAGGTATTTATGACGACCTCAAAAATATTATTGAGGCGCAGGGTAAAGAATTTGTGAAGGAGTATGAAAACCTCTTTGTTTCAACAGCGCTTGCAAAAGCAGTGTTGCAGATAAAGCCTGATTTTGCCGAGAATGAAGCTAAGGTAAAAGAGAATTTTAAAATCAACTTTAAACGTCAGGATACTTTAAGCCGTGAGCAATTCATTAATACATTAAAAACCGAAGTATTTCCTCTCATTTACGGTGACAAGATTCCATGTACTATCATTGTATTAGACGAAGTGCAGCAATTTATTGGGCAGGATGGTAATAAAACAATTGACATTCAAAACCTCGCGCAAGACATATGCAGTAATTTCGAGGGTAAGTTACTTTTAGTCGGCACCGGTCAGAATGCACTGGCCGAAACCCCGCAACTTCAACCATTACAAGACCGTTTCTCGGTAAAAGTCCTACTATCCGATACCGATGTTGAAACAGTTACACGCAAAACTATTCTGGAGAAGAAACCAACTGTTGTTGCCGCTATTGATAAAAAAATTGAATCTTCGATGGGTGAGATTTCCCGCACCTTGGAAGGAACCACTTTTGGCTATACCACCGATGACCGGAAAACAGCCGTTGCTGATTATCCTTTGATTCCACCCATTAGGAAATTCTGGAAGAAAATACTTCAGATTATTGATGTTGCAGGAACAACCGGACAGTTAAGAAGTCAGATTCGAGTGGTGAACGATTGTGTTAAGGTACTGGCAAATAAGGAACTTGGGTATATCATTCCGGGTGATTTCATTTTTGAACAAAAACAAAGAGACCTTTTACAGGGAGCGCTTCTTTTGCAGGAAACCAATAACCTGATTGAGGAAAGAAAAGCCAAAGGTGGCGACAGCTTGCTTGAGGGAAGGATTTTGAGCGTGGTTTTCCTGCTTGACCAACTGCCAAAAGACACCCAGGTTACACTGCCAAAATCAAATGCAAATACCATTGCCGATTTAATGATTGACAACCTGAACGAACCCACAGATGCTTTCAGAAATAAAGTTAATGAAATGTTGAAAAAACTGGTAGAAAAAGATAAGGTGCTTATGCCGGTAGGTGATGAATTTAAGTTACAAACCAAAGAAGGTGCCGAGTGGGAGCAGGAATACACCAAACACGCAGTGGCTATCAATGCCAGAGGAGAAGACAAAATTCAGTCACTGCGCCAAACAAAAGTACTCGAACTGTTTAACGACAAAACAAAAACGATCAATATACAGCATGGAAATTCAAAGCTAAAACGCGATTTCGAAATTTGGGATAAGATAGAAAGACCGAATACCGAAAGTCGCCTTAATTTATGGCTCCGCGATGGCTGGCAGGAGAATGAAGCCATCGTTTTAAACGAAATACGAAGCGAAGTTCAGGACGTGCCATTATCCTATATTTATGTAAAGAAATTGCGTGATGCCGAACTGAGAAGCGAAATTATAAAATTTCTTGCTGCAAAAGACACCATTGATACAAAAGGACTCCCTAATACCCCCGAAGGTCAACAGGCAAAAAAGGGAATGGAAACCCGAAAAAACAATTCCCTCGCATCTATTCAGGATATCCTTGATAAGATTTACGAAGAATCAATGGTATATCTTGCCGGAGGAACAGAGGTAAATGCTGGCACTTTACGTGAAAACATCGAAAGCGCCCTCAGTAGCATTGCAGACCGGCAGTTCCCTGATTTTAAAAGCAAAGCAGATTATAAGGACTGGGACAAAGCACTTCGCAAAGCGCAGGAAGCCGATACCGAAGCCTTGAAAAAAATCAACTACAATGGCGATGTAAAAGACCATCCGGCATCGGTTGATATATTGCGGTTCATAGGCAATAGCTCAAAAACAGGTAAAGATATCCGCAACCATTTCATGAAATCTCCTTATGGATGGAGCCAGGATGCCATTGATACCATGATTATTGCACTTAAAAATTCAGAATTTATATCTACCGCAAATGCCAGCCTGAAACCTGCTTCAATCAATGCGGCAACATTTAAAAAGGAAGTGCACACCATATCGGCAGCTGAAAAAATAAAGCTTCGCAAAATTTACCAGGATGCCGGAATTTCCTGTAAACCGAATGAAGAATTACCCACTTCCAATATATTTCTATCTGCATTGAAACAGTTGGCCGAAAATATAAGTGGCGATTCTCCATTGCCCGAGCCAATCAACCTGCAATTTATCAAAGACATTGAAAACCTGGATGGTAATGAACGCTTACGCAGGATTTTGGACGAACAGGCCGATTTGACCTCAAAGTTTTTAGATTGGCAGAAGAAAGAGAGCATCTCAAAAAAACGCCTGCCCTTATGGACATTGCTTACAGAATTGGAGGAACATGCCCCGGCTACGGATGAAGCCGAAAACAACCTGAAAGAAATTGATGCGATACGCACCGACAGATTATTATTCCATGAACCCGATTTAATTGAACCTTTGTTGGTTAAAATCAGTGGCTTTTTGAAAGTATTATTAAATGAAGCCAAAAAGAGATTCCTTGATGTGTATCAAAAGGGCATGGATGAACTTCAGGGCAACGAGTATTTCAAAAATCTCACACCCGTACAGAAACATGCCATATTGCAGAAGTGTCAATTGCTGTCGAAGCCGGAAGTGAAGGAACTGGATGCCCGAGGCGTAAACAACGAACTAAAACACACATCGCTTGAACAGTGGCAAACCAAAATCTCTGCCCTGCCCGAGCAGTTCAGGGCTGCTATTGAAGAAGCAATAAAAATAGCTGTGCCCGATGCAAAATCATACCACCTGCCCAGACAAACTATCTCCAATAAAAGCGAGTTGGATGATTATCTGGGAAAAGTTAAACAGGACATTCAAACGCTGCTTGATAGCGGTAAATCAGTAATTTTAAAGTAGGTTATTATGGCAGTTCTTACAGCACAGCAACGAAACATACTTGAAAAAGCGGTTATCAAGGCACGCAATACAGCGGAAGAAGGCGCCATAAACAGTTTGAAAAACCTTGCCGTTGACCAGCCCGAACCTTTTCTGCATCAAAACCCCTGGCAACGTGCCTTACGCAATAATCTCCGTGCAAAAGCCCGTTTGCTGGGTGATGTAAAACTCCCCAACGGCAGCCATGAAATACAAAATCTCGCTTACGAACTTGCTTACGAATACTGGCACAAAATACTGTTTGCCCGTTTTCTGGAAGCTAATAATCTGCTGATGCATCCCGTCATGGGGGTTGCGGTTACCCTGGAAGAATTAGAAGAACTGGCACCAGAAGAGGGCTATGCTGATAAATGGGATGCGGCAGCCACCTATGCCTCCAAAATGCTTCCTGCCATCTTTAGGGTGAATGATCCTGTGATGCAAGTAAAGTTTTCACCTGACGACCGCATTGCTCTCGAAAGCATTTTAAATGAATTAGAACCTGAAATTTTTACTGCCGATGACGCCCTGGGCTGGGT
>Ga0172369_10008811_pt1 | contig 11354 bp, 9 predicted proteins | sample LakKiv25m_FD_114539 | JGI IMG/M metagenome (GOLD analysis project Ga0172369, IMG submission 114539) | Freshwater microbial communities from Kabuno Bay, South-Kivu, Congo - kab_022012_11.25m | ecosystem: Environmental > Aquatic > Freshwater > Lake | place: Democratic Republic of the Congo... | reverse complement strand
TGGTCAAGGCGGCGGGTTTTGAGTTGGCGGGGGCCTGATACCAAGTTGCTGTCATGGAAGGAAGATATATCTGTCATTCTGAACGGAGTGAAGCGGAGTGAAGAATCTCGCTGTTGAGATTCTTCGCTACGCTTAAGAATGACAATATTACTTGTTTGATCGCAACCTGGTATGAGGAGCGGGTTACAACCGGTTCGGTCATGACTGTTGAGCCAGCCCCTGAACCGGCGGGACGCCTGGGCCGCCGACAGGATGCACCCCTCGCGGTCTTTCCCTTGGCATACTCGACCGTTGGCATCAAATCGCTATCAGACCCACCCCAGGACTCGCGGGAGAGTCCGGTCCCAAATTGTCCCATCCGCGGTTTTGCCGTGATACTTTTTTCCCCGGAGCGGCAGGCCGGTTTTTCACGATTGTGGGCATTCCCCAGCTCCATCGAGGCGCCGCCGCAGGAGTTAAACCCGCGTCCAGTCCCATTTCGCCCTCTCATTCTTGCTTGACTTCTTGAATTTGATTTTCTAATATTGACTAGTGGGTAATTTCACAATCTATGCACGAGATTAAGTGTATAAATATTCTGGATAAACGGAAGGTGTTTTTATGGCAGCTGAAACACGAGGTCCAGTAGGTCAAGTAATGGTGATCGGCGCCGGGATCGCCGGGGTGCAGGCGGCCCTGGACCTGGCTAACTCCGGTTTCTATGTCCATTTAGTCGAAAAGAAATCGGCCATCGGCGGGGTCATGGCCCAATTGGACAAGACCTTCCCCACCAATGACTGCTCCATGTGCATCATCTCGCCCAAATTGGTGGAATGCGGCCGGCACCTGAACATCGAGATTCACACCCTGTCCGAAGAGAAGGCATTGAGCGGGACGCCGGGGAACTTCAAGGTCAGCGTCGAGACGGAACCCCGTTATATCGACCCGAGCAAGTGCACCGGCTGCGGGTCCTGTGCCGAGGTCTGTCCGGTGCGGGTGTCCGACGATTTCAACCTGGGGCTGGCGGAAGGCAAAGCGGTTTACCGGCTCTATCCCCAGGCGATTCCCGCCACCTTCGCCATCAAGAAGGCCGACCGGGCCCCCTGCGTCCGGGCCTGCCCGGCCAATCTCACCGCCCAGGGTTACGTGCAGCTCATCAAGGAGCACAAGTATCCCGAGGCCCTGGCCCTGATCATGGACCGGCTGCCCCTGCCGGGGACCATCGGCCGCATCTGTCCCCATCCCTGTGAGAGCGACTGCCGGCGCCAGGAAGTGGATGAACCCATCGCCATCTGCAACCTGAAGCGGTTTGTGGCCGACGCGGTGGACTGGAGCGCCCTGCCGGCGCCCGAGGTCCCCAAGAAAAGCCAGTCCGTGGCCATCATCGGCGCCGGGCCTTCGGGTTTAAGCTGCGCCTACCATCTGGCCCTCCAGGGCTACAAGGCGGTGATCTTCGAGGCCGCCCCCGAACCCGGCGGCTGGCTGCGCTACGGCATTCCGGAATACCGGCTGCCCCGCAAGGTCTTACAGCAGGAAGTGGATTACATCAAACGCTGCGGGGTCGAGATTCACTGCAACTCCCCCATCGGCGGCGACCGCACCATCGATAGCCTCCTCACCAAGGACGGTTTCTCGGCAGTCTTCCTCGGCGTCGGGGCCCAGGATTCCGTCCGCCTGCCGGTGCCGGGGTCCGACGCCCAGGGCGTGCTCTGGGGCGTTGAGTTTCTGAAGGATTCGGCCTCGGGCCAGAAGTTCGACTTCGGCAACAAAAAGGTGCTGGTCATCGGCGGCGGCAACGTGGCCATGGACGTGGCCCGCACTGCCCGGCGCCATGGGGGCGACATCACCCTCGTCTGCCTGGAAAGCCGGGAGGAGATGCCCGCCTCCATCTGGGAAGTGGAAGAGGCCGAGCACGAAGGCGTGGCCATCGTCACCCGCTGGGGCGTCAAAGAGATCAACGCCACCGGCGGCAAGGTCAGCGGCATCACCTTAAGGGCGGTGGAACGGGTCTTCGACGAACAGGGCCGGTTCTCGCCCACCTATTTTGATGATCAGACCACGGCCCGGGAAGCCGACGTGGTCATCATGGCCATCGGCCAGAGGACCAATTTGAAGTTCATCACCGAGGCCGACGGCGTCAAGCTGACTCCCCGGGGCCTCATCGAGACCGACCCGGTCACCAAGGCCACCAGCCGGGCGGGCGTCTTTGCCGGCGGCGACGCCGAAACCGGTCCCTGGATTGCCATCGGGGCCGTAGCCGCGGGCCGGGAAGCCGCCACCTCCATCGACCTCTTTCTTTCCGGGAAAGACCTGAAGGCCGGCCGGGACCTGCCGGTGCGGCCCATCCCCAAGGAAGAAGGCCATTGGAACCCGATTCCGGCGGAGGTTCAGAAGAAGCACCGGGCCCTCATGGCCACCCTGCCGGTGGAGGAGTGGATCAAGGGCTTCAAGGAAATCAACCTGGGATATAAAGAGGAGCAGGCCCTGGAAGAAGCGGCCCGCTGCATCAACTGCGGCATTTGCTCCGAATGCATGCAGTGCGCCCAGACCTGCCAGGCCAAGGCCGTGGCCCACGAGCTGGGACCCGAAAAGCTGGAGTTGGAGGTGGGCGCGGTCATCCTGGCGCCGGGCTTTACGACCTTCGATCCCAAGAAATACGATTCCTATCATTACGCCCATTTCCCCAACGTGCTGACCAGCCTGGAGTTTGAGCGGATTCTCTCCGCCTCCGGACCCTTTGCCGGCCACCTGGTGCGGCCCTCGGACCACAAGGAGCCCCTGAAGATCGCCTGGCTCCAGTGCGTCGGCTCCCGGGACCTGAACCACTGCGACAACAGTTACTGCTCCGCGGTTTGCTGCATGTACGCCATCAAGCAGGCGGTCATCGCCAAGGAGCATTGCAAAGACTACACCCTGGACGCCTCCATTTTCTTCATGGACATGCGGACCCACGGCAAGGACTTCGAGAAGTATTACTGGCGGGCCCGGGACGAACACGGCGTCCGCTTCGTGCGCTCCCGAATCCACACCATTGACGCGGTGCCGGGCGCTGATGACGTGTCCATCCGCTACCTGTCGGAAACCGGCGAGTTGAAGACCGAGGTCTTTGACATGGTGGTCCACTCCGTGGGCCTGGAGGCTTCCGCCGATGCCCTGAAGGTGGCGAAAACCATGGGTATCGAGGTCAAACCCGAGACCCGGTTTGCCGACACCTCGCCCTTTACCCCGGTGAACACCAGCCAAGACGGAGTCTATGTCTGCGGCGTCTTCCAGGCCCCCAAAGACATCCCCCAATCGGTCATGGAGGCCTCTGCCGCCTCCGCCGCCGCCGGGGAACTGTTGCATGCAGCCCGGGGCACCGCGGTCAAGAAACGGGAACTGCCCCCGGAGATCGACGTCGAGGGCCAGGAACCCCGGGTGGGCGTCTTTATCTGCAACTGCGGCATCAATATCGGCGGGGTCATCAACATCCCGGCCCTGACCGAATATGTCGCCACTCTGCCGGGTGTGGTCCTGTCGGACCAGAACCTGTTCACCTGTTCCGCCGACACCCAGGACAAGATCCTGGCGGCCATCACCGAACACAAGCTCAACCGGGTGGTGGTGGCCTCCTGCAGCCCCCGGACCCACCTTGCCATGTTCCAGGAGACCATCCAGCAGGTGGGCCTCAATCCGTATCTCTTTGATATGGCCAACATCCGCGACCAGGATTCCTGGGTCCACATGCAGGAACCGGAAAAGGCCCTGGAAAAGGCCAAGGACCTGATCCGGGGCGTGGTGGCCCGGGTACGGCAGCTGGAACCCCTGCACAAGCAGGCCTTCCCGGTCAACAAGGCCGCCCTGGTCATCGGCGGCGGGGTCGCCGGCATGGAAGCGGCCCGGTCCGTCGCCGACATGGGCTTCCAGGCCTATCTGGTGGAAAAGGGCGACAAGCTGGGCGGCCAGGCCTGGAACCTGGTGACCAGCTCCCGGGGCTACAATTACCGGGGTTACCTGGAAGAACTGATCAAGAAGGTGGAGACGCATCCCAATATCGAGCTGCTGTTCAACTCCACCATTAAAGACACCAGCGGCTTCATCGGCAACTTCGCCTCCATGATCCAGACCCCCAAGGGCGAGCGCCAACTGGACCACGGCGTCACCATCATGGCCACGGGCGGCCAGGCCTACAAGCCGGTGGAATACCTCTACGGCCAAAACCCCAACATCTATACCTCACTGGAACTGGACAAACTTATCGCCGCCAAAGACACCAAGGTCATGGGCGCCCAGCAGGCCGTTTTCATCCAGTGCGTCGGCTCCCGGGAACCGGAGCGGCCCTACTGCAGCCGGCTGTGCTGCACCCACTCGGTGGAGTCCGCCATTGAACTCAAACGGCTCAAACCCGACATGGATGTCTTCATCCTCTACCGGGATCTGCGGACCTACGGCGAAAAGGAACTGCTCTATAAAGAGGCCCGGGAACTGGGCGTGATCTTCGTCCGCTTCGAACTGGACGGCAAGCCCCAGGTGGAACAGACGGCCGACGGCAAGCTGCAACTGACCGTCACCGATCTGATCCTGGAGCGGCCGGTGGTCCTGACCCCCGACCTCCTGACCCTGGCGTCGGCGGTGGTGCCCAATCCGGTGCAGGATATCGGAGAAATCTTCAAGGTGCCCCGAAATGCCGAGGGCTTCCTGAACGAGGCCCACGCCAAGCTGCGCCCGGTGGACCTGCCCTCCGACGGCCTCTTCCTGGCGGGACTGGCGCATTATCCCAAGCCCATCGATGAGACCATCGCCCAGGCCAAGGCGGCGGCAGGCCGGGCCGCCACCTTCCTGTCCAAGCATACCGTGGAAGTAGGCGGCATCGTGGCCGTGGTGGATCAGGACAAGTGCGCCGTGTGCCTCACCTGTGTGCGCACCTGCCCCTTCAACGTCCCGGTCATCGATTACACCGTGGACGCGGCCTACATCGACCCGGCCAAGTGCCAGGGCTGCGGCGCCTGCGTCTCGGAATGTCCGGCCAAGGCCATTACCTTGAAAAACTTTACTGACTCACAGATCATCGCCCAGGAAACGGCTCTGGCCGCGGGTTGAGAAAAGGAGGAATTATGACCACCGCATGGTCTCCCAAAATCATCGGCTTTTGTTGCCGCTACTGAGCATACAGCGCCGCGGACCTGGCAGGTTCGATGCGACTGCAGTACCCCCCGGATATCAAGCTCATCATGATGCCCTGCACCGGCCGGGTGGACATCATCCACCTGCTCAAGGCTTTCGAGGCCGGGGCGGACGCCGTCTTCGTGGCCGGGTGACTGGAGGGTGAATGCCATTACCTGGAAGGTAATATAAAGGCCAAAAGACGAGTTTTAAAGGTAAAGAAGGACTTCGCCTCCATGGGGATGGAACCGGAACGGATTGAAATGTTCAACCTGTCCTCTTCGGAAGGCCCAAGATTCGCCGCCATTTGCAAGGAAATGGTGGAGCGCACCCTGAAACTGGGCCCCGCCCCCACCAAGGTTGAGTTACGGGCCGCCTGGCTGGCCGAACAACCCAAGGCGGCGGCGGGCTAAAAGATAAGGGGGGGATTTGGGGCAGGGGCACCGGCGTCTCGCCGGTGGACCCCTGACTCCCTTCCCCATCCCCATCCTCACATCCCATACGTAGGGGCGACCCGTCGGGTCGCCCCTAATAATTCGGCGCTTCTTTCATGATGATGACGTCGTGGACGTGGGATTCTTTGAGGCCCGCGGGTCAATCCGGTGACTTGCCTCCAGCTTTACTGCGATGCTTGGCAATGAGTTCCCGAACCACCGGTACCAGTTCAACGGGAACCTCCATGGCGGTTTGGGTTTGGTTTTCAAAAGCGGCCTCGTCCTCCGCGACCGCTTCCGCTTCTGTCTGTTGCTCGTAATGGGCCAAAACCCGTTGCACCCGGGATTCATCCCAGCCTGGTGGAAACTTATGCTGTTGAGTCATAGAAAGGTTTGGTGCGCGGTGCGCTACATTCTGCTCACGGTAACAGTTCGGTAGCACAGGCTTTTCAGCCTGTGCGGATCACCTGGCGGGCAGGGACGCCCGCCCCACTGAATCTTTTCATAATTTATGGGTGTGGGCCACAGGCCCATGAGTGACTGCCTTGAAAAGGTGTTGCGCAGGGTGCGTCTTACGCACCAATCAACCACCGGAATCGGCGGGCAATGCCCGCCCATACATATCTACCTGGGCCCAGACGCGGCGAAGAAAGGGGCGGACGTGCAGGTCCACTACAGGTTTTTTGCTGATAGCTGAGCGCTGACCGCTGGTAGCTGCCTTTCTAATCCACCCAATAATTCGGCGCTTCTTTCATGATGATGACGTCGTGGACGTGGGATTCTTTCAGGCCCGCGGGGCTGATGCGGACGAATTTAGCCTTGGCTTGCAGCTCCTGGATGGTCCGGGCCCCGACGTAGCCCATGCCGGAGCGCAGGCCCCCCATGAGCTGGAAGATGACCTCGGCCAGTTTGCCCCGGGACGGCACCCGGCCGACGATGCCTTCCGGCACCAGTTTATTTTCCAGGTTGACGTCTTCCTGGCAGTAGCGGTCCCGGCTGCCGGCCTTCATGGCCTCCACCGACCCCATGCCCCGGTAGATCTTGTAGCTGCGGCCCTGAAAAATCACGGTTTCGCCGGGACTCTCGTCGGTGCCGGCAAAGAGGCTGCCGATCATCACCACGTCGGCCCCGGCGGCCAGGGCCTTGGTGACGTCGCCGGAGTACTTGATGCCGCCGTCGGCCACCAGGGGGATGTCGGCCGCCTTGGCCGCCTTGGCGCAGTCCATGATGGCGGAGAGCTGGGGCACCCCCACCCCGGCGATCACCCGGGTGGTGCAGATGGAACCGGGCCCCACCCCGATCTTGACTCCGTCCACCCCCACCTTGATCAGGTCCCGGGCGCCGTCGGCGGTGGCGACGTTGCCGGCCACCAACTCGACCTCGGCGAAATTCCGCTTGGTATCCTCCACCGTGTCGAGCACCCGGCGGGAGTGGCCGTGGGCGGTGTCGATGACGATGACGTCCACCCCGGCCTTGATCAGGGCCTCGACCCGGGCCTCCCGGTCGGGACCGACGCCGATGGCGGCCCCCACCCGCAGGCGCCCGAACTCGTCCTTGCAGGACAGGGGATACTTGCGGATTTTTTCGATGTCCTTGATGGTGATGAGTCCGTTGAGGTTGCCGTCGGCGTCCACCACCAGCAGTTTTTCAATGCGGTACTTGTGGAGCAGGGCCTTGGATTCCTCCAGGGTGATGCCCACCTGGGCGGTAACCAGGCGGTCCTTGGTCATCACCTCTTTGACCTTCTGGGACAGGTTGGTTTCAAACCGCAGGTCCCGGTTGGTGACGATGCCCACCAGCTTCTTGCCTTCCACCACCGGGATGCCGGAGATGCGGTAGCGCTCCATCAGTTGCAGCACCTCGGCGATCCGGGCCTCGGGCCCGATGGTCACCGGGTCGATGATCATCCCGGATTCCGACTTTTTGACCTTTTCCGCCTCCAGGGCCTGGGCCTCGATGGTCATGTTGCGGTGCAGGATGCCGATGCCGCCCTGGCGGGCCAAAGAGATGGCCGTGTCCGCCTCGGTTACCGTGTCCATGGCGGAACTGATGAGAGGAATGTTGAGGGCGATGCGCCGGGTCAGGCGGGTGCTGAGGTCGGCTTCGCTGGGCAGCACCGACGAGGCCCCCGGCAGCAGCAGCAGATCATCGAAAGTGTAGGCATGGTGAATGCTATCCTGAGACATACGGTTTATCCCCCAGCGTTTAGGTTCCCGGCGGCAAGAATCTCCCGCCATGCGAGGCGGAACAGGGTTAAGTGGTTGCTTTTAATAGTTATCTTAGCCTCTGCGCTTAAATGCCCAGGCGTGGTTCCCCATAAAATAATAATTTTATCCTTTCCCGGCAAATCTTGAAACTTAAAACTTGCGGGCCATTTCGTGCAAAACTCCTTCCAGGAGCCCGGCGTCGATCACCACCAGGGAATCGGCCCGGCAGACCGTCAGGATGGTCAAAATAATCAAGGCCCCGGCCACCATGACTCCGGCCTTGGCGGGCTCGATCCCGGGCAGGCGCGCCCGAGCCGCCTCGGGCAGTCCGGCCAACCGTTCGCTCAGGGCCGCCACCTGGTCCCGGGTCAGGATCAGGTTGTTGATCTTATTCGGATCATAGGTCCGCAACGCTAATTGCAGGGCCGCCAGGGTGGTGACCGCCCCGGCGGTGCCCACCAGTTGAGGGGGGGCATCGAGATGAGGCCGGATGGCGTCCTGATGGAAAGAACCCAGGCGGGCGGATAATTCCTCTTGCAAGGCCGCGACGCGCTCCGGCCGGGGCGGGTCGCCCAGGGGCCGGGCCTGGCTCAGGGTCAGGACCCCCAGGGGCAGGCTGGCGAAGACCGGTTCCCGGCCCGGGCGCACGATGGCAAACTCGGAGCTGCCGCCGCCCACATCAAAGACCAGCACGTCAGGCGCCGCCAGCACAGAGGGCGCCAGGCCGGTGAGCACCCCGGGGAGCGACAGCCGGGCCTCGGCCTCGGGGGCCAGCACTTCGACGGCCAGCCCCAGGCTATCGTGCACCTGTTCCAGAAAGACTTGCCGGTTGCGGGCCTGGCGCAGGGCCTGGGTGCCCACGGCCCGGCAGACCTCCACCCCCTGCTCCGTCATCAGCTGCTTGAAGGTTTGGAGGGCGTTCAGGGTCCGGGTCATGGACTCCGGGGCCAACTCATCGGTGGCGGCCAGCCCTTGCCCCAGCCCGGTAATCTCCCGGCGGTGCAGCAGCACCCGGAACTGCCCGCCGGGTGCGGGCTCGGCCACGGCCAGGCGCACGGTCAAGCTGCCCAGGTCCAGGGCGGCAAAATGGCGGGACAGGGTACCAGAAGTCATAAGGTGTGCCGGCTTTCCCCCTGGCCCAAGGGGGTTTATAGAACCTATTCCAAAACCTGTCTCAGGATGCAAATAGGTTCTCAACCACTGAGATTAAAGGGGACGGGGTTTTGAAGTCCCCCTTTCCTAAAGGGGGATTTAGGGGGATTATCAAGCGCTTATTTAATCCCCCCTGCCCCCCTTTAGAAAAGGGGGGAGATTTTTCCTGGGCTTCCCCCCTGGCTGACTCAAGATAGCCTCGGAAATCGGTTTTGAGACCTCTGCGAAAGTCCCTTTACTTGTCGTTCTGAGGGAGCGCAGCGACCGAAGCATCTCGAAATTATTAAGAAAATACGAGATCCGTCGCTGCGCTCAGGATGACAAAAAAACTTTCGCAGAAATCTCGTTTTGAAATGCGTTCGAGTCAATACCCGGTCAGGTTAACCTTCCGAGTTGAGCACAAGTAATTCCCCTGAGGCTGACGTGCCCCCCTGATTCACTTAGATCACCCCGGCGGCTTTCAATTCCCGGATGCGTCCCGCCTCATACCCCAACTCCGACAAGATGGCCTCGGTAGCATCCCCCAGGTGCGGCGCCAACCGCAGGGGAATGTCCTCCCCGGGGCAGTGAAACGGCGAGGTCAGCACCTTGACGCTCCCCTTTTCGGGATGGGCAATCTCGACGATCTTGCGCTGTTGCCGAACATAAGGATTGTCCAGGGCCTGGGCGATCGTCAGGACCGGGGCGCAGGGCACCTTTCCCTGGAGTTCGGCCAGCCAGGCCGCGGTCGGTTTCTGCTGAAATTCCGCATCCAACACTCCCGTGAGGGCGTCCCGGTTAGCCAGGCGAGATTCGTTGCTGGCGAACCGGGGGTCGTTGGGCAGGTCCCGGCGACCCAATATCTCACAGAGCCGGTCCCAGAATTTGGGCAGCAGGCAAGCGATATAAAGCCAACCGTCCCGGGTCCGGTATAGCTGGCACGGCGCTTCGGCGGTGTGGGCCGACCGGGGCTGGCAGGTTTCCACCACGCCCTCGTTGAGGTACCAGATACCCTGGTAGCAGAGGCTGGTCAGGGCGATATCCAGGAGGTTGGTGTCCATATCCCGCCCCACTCCAGTCTCCCGGGCGCCAATGATCGCCGCCAACAGGCCCAGGGCCCCATAGAGTCCGCCCATGAGGTCCACCACCGAGACCCCCACCTTGACGGGAATGGACCCCGGCTCGCCGGTAACCGACATCCAGCCGGCTTCGGCTTGCATGAGAAAATCGTACCCCGGCCAGCCAGCCCGGGGCCCGCTGCGGCCATACCCCGAGATGTGGGCGCAGACAATCTTGGGGTTGAAGGCTTTCAGGGCCGCATAGGTAATCCCCAGTTTGTCGGGCACGTCGCCCCGCAGATTGTCCAGGGTGGCATCCGCGGTTTTTACCAGATTATGAAGAATCTCCTGACCCTGGGGTGTTTTCAGATTCAGGGTGAGGCTGCGCTTATTTTGGTTAGCGGCTAAAAACCCTTCGCTCTCCTGGCGGGCCGCATCGAGAAAGTACGGCCCCATCCGGCGCAGGGTGTTCCCCCCCACGGCGGGATTTTCGACGGAAATGACCTCCCCCCCCAATTGGGCCAGCAACATGGCCCCAAAGGACCCGGCGCCCCAGGATTCGAAGCAGAGCAGACGCAATCCTGCCAATGGCAACATAGCCCGGCTTCCCCCTGATTAAGATTTGCGGTTCAAAGCTAAGCCCAGGTTAGATGGCCGGTTTCATCCAATACACCCGGGCGTGGGCGATGCGGTCCCCTTCCAGGTGGTAGAAGGCGGCCATCCCCATTTTGACTTCTATTCCCCCAGTGATGGGCGCGACGTAGAAATTGGGGAGGTCCTTGCCGGCGGAAAACACGGTATCGAGCTCCAGGGCGGCCACCTCCGGGGTTATGACCACCGTAATGGGGGTGATAATTTCGTTGACATCGATATGGTGCTGAGTGAAAAAATCGGCAATGGCTTGGCGGCCCTCCAGTTTATATTTGGGATTCTGGAAGGTGGGTTGCGCACCATAAAAATTGTTCACCAGGTCATCATAGCGCTTGGCATTGTAGACCTGGAAATATGCCTGCCAGTATTGTTTATCGACGGTTCTGCCCATGGACGCGGTTCCTTTATTGCTCAGCATTCACGTGTCATTCCTGTTCAATGACAAAAATATCCGGCCAGGTGCGTTCGCCTTCGCCGCAGTCCAGGCCGTAGCCCACCAGGAAGCCTTTTTCCACCACAAAGCCGACGTAATCCAGGGGGACGTCCACCTCCCGGCGCTCGCGCTTGTCAATGAGGCAGCAGATCTTGAGGGAGCGGGGCTGGTGGGCGGCCAGATGCTGCTTGAGAAAGGCCAGGGTGAGGCCGGTGTCGACGATATCCTCCACGATGAGGACGTCCCGGCCCGTGAGGGACATCTCCACATCCTTGGTGATTTGAACCTCGCCGCTGGTGGTGGTGCCGGCGCCGTAGCT
>Ga0172369_10008805_pt1 | contig 11359 bp, 11 predicted proteins | sample LakKiv25m_FD_114539 | JGI IMG/M metagenome (GOLD analysis project Ga0172369, IMG submission 114539) | Freshwater microbial communities from Kabuno Bay, South-Kivu, Congo - kab_022012_11.25m | ecosystem: Environmental > Aquatic > Freshwater > Lake | place: Democratic Republic of the Congo... | reverse complement strand
TTCAAAGCGGCGGCATGAAAAACAAAATCAACGCCATGCATCGCATGAAAAACAGAATCCCGATCCCGAACATCGCCGAGAACAAAACGTAATTTGTCGGAATTGAAATCATTCCCCATATCAAATTGCTTTTTCTCGTCCCGGCTGAAAATTATCACCTTGGCGACATTTAAATCCAATAAACGCCGGGCAACCGCCCGCCCGAATGAACCGGTGCCGCCTGTGACCAGAATCACCTTGTTTTCAAGTCTATTTTTGACGGTTCTCCCAAAATCCCCCGAATTCATATTCATTGGCCTAATTAAAGCACAAAATTTGAAAAATAGCAAATTTCGGCCTATTTACCCCTTCGGCTGGATGCCGCCATCTGTCTTTTGTATTCATAGAGCTTAGCATCGACCAAAAATCGATACCAACAGCCCTGGAGGAAATGAAAAATCAATCCCGCCCGGCCATCCAAAAAACCGAGGCGGAAAAAATAACGGTAAAGGAAATAAGCGAAAGCCCGAAAAAAAACGGGCAGACGATAATAAAAAGCCAAACGATTATTGCCGTATACCGGCGGACGGACGATGGCCGCCACTTCCCGAACGGCATATTCATTATGTTTTTGCGTCCACCAGCTAAGATCTTTTTTATTTTCGTCAATGAAATCGTTCTTCAGTTTCTGAGCGCGGCCCTCCAGTAAAATCAAATGCTCATCCATTTCCCTTTCTTCGGATTTGGCAAGACCCTGCCGGAAAAAACGCAAAAACCAGGCCGGATAATAGCCGCCATGCCTAATCCATTGCCCGAGAAAATGCACCCGCCGCTTCATCAGAAAACCGCTGATCTCCGGCTTAACCTTCGGCAAAACCTGGGATATTTCTTCCCAAAGCTCCCGCGTCATCCGCTCATCGGCATCCAATCGCAAAATCCAAGGACTATTGATCGGCAAATTAGCCAAAGCCCAGTTAAATTGCTGGGCCTGATTTTCAAATTGATGCGGAATAAATTTCGCGCCAAAACGATTGGCGACTTTCTCCGTCCCATCAACGCTGAAAAAATCAACAATAAAAATTTCCTCAACCCAATCTTTTACGCTTTCCAAACAATCCGGAAGATTGAATTCCTCATTCAAAGTCAGGACAATAACGGCCACTGGCAACTTCATCCCGTTAGAGACAGGTTGTCAAAGACAACCGCCAATCAACGGCCTTTTGATAAAAAATCGAACTGCAAAAAACAATGTGTATTGGAAAAATAACAAAGGATTTGTCTCTAACGTGATTCATTTTTTCAATAAATGGAATTTCTTTTCCGCAAAGAATTGGTCAGCCAATCTTTAAGCAAAAAAGTATTGGGGACGACGCAATGGCCGCCTATTTTTCCGGATACCGCCTTCAAAACCGGCCGAACCACATGAGCCATGCCTAATTTCGAATAACCAATATTGTAATCACGATTGGGAAAAGTATAGACTTCGTCGAAATCCAATCCGAAACGGTCGCAAATCCTTTTTGATTCTTTGGCAAAAACTATATTCCAGCCGTAATAGGTCGTATCCAGAATTTTGAGCAATTCTGTCGTTTCCGGCCGCGACAAAACTTTTGTTTTGACGCCAGCGGCAGAGAAATAGCCGGCCGCTTTTTTTGCTTGCGGGCCGCCAAAATATTTCACAAAAGTCATTATGCCTTTGACTAAATGAGGATGAATGCCCCGAATCGGGCTATGAACGGCGAAACTGCCTATTTTACGGGTCATGCCGAGCGGAACAGTCGAATGAATAATAACCAAACGCGGGCGATATTGCCGGATATAGCCCTTAGTCGCTTTTAAAAAATCCTTGATCGGCGGATAACAGACATGCAAAACGTCAAAACGGCCGGAAACAGCATTGTCCTTATCCCGCAAAGAAACGGGGTGCTTTTTTTTCAAAATCTGATAGATGGCCTGGCCGACTTCGCCGGCGCCGATCACCAAATGATTATCTTTCTTTTCTTTTTTTATTTTGGAAATCATCAATAACAGCATTATACAACGCCAGGAAATCCGCCGCAATCCGGCCATAAGAAAAAGCCTGACGGGCCGCAATTTGCCCATTTCGGGCCATCGTTGCCGCCTTGCCGTTATTTCGCAACACATCCAGCAAAGCGCCGGCGATTTTTTCAGAATCCTTATTAATAATCAATCCGGAGCCGGTTTTTTCAACAGTCGGGGCGATCGCCACTCCCTTAGTCGCCACTACCGGCAAGCCAACCAACATGGCCTCAGCCACTGACGTGCCGAAACTTTCAGAATAAGAAGCCTGAACAAGAACATCACTGAATTTCAAAGCGGCGATTTTTTCCGGACCATGAAGGCTGCCAACAAAAATAACATTTTTCTGAAGATTATTTTTTTTAACCAGGCCTAAAACCGTTTTTTTATATCCCCGCTCATCATTGCCGACCACCAATAAAATCGCGTCCGGTAACTCCCTGACAACCAGGGAAAAGGCCGGGATAAGATCATCGAATCCTTTTGTCCAATCAATCCGGCCGAGACAAATGACCACCTTCTGATTTAAATCCAATTGCAGTTTTTTCCTGAAATAATCCGCCGGAAAAGAATCGGCGGCGATCCGGCAATCATCGTCAATTTCCTTAAAATCCAAACCATTTCCGATGATAAAAATTTTCTTAGCGGGAAAACCAGCTGCCAGATAATCCGCATTCTCCGCTTCGCTCGTCAAATGAACGGTCGCCGCTTCGGCCAGATTTCTTTTTTCGATCAAATTGAAATAAAGGATTTTTTTCCAGAATTTGCTGGCAAAAGTCTGCCGCATCAAACTGCCGCGAGGAGAAATGACATAAGGCTTATTGCGTCGCCGCGCGATTGCCGCGCCTAAAAAGGAAAAATACAAAAAAACAGAAGTAATATGAATCAAATCGAATTCTTGGACATTTTTTTCGATAAAACGGAAAAGGTCCGGAGAATAAAACCAGCGCCGCAGCCGCTTTGACGGAAAATAAAAAACCTCAACGCCATCAATTAACACCGGTTTTCCCAAAGGAACATCCAAATCGGCCGGCCCATCAACATTGGTCGTTAAAACCGTCACCGAAACGCCCTGCCGAACCAACTCCTTGTTGAGATTATGGACATTTTGAATCGGCCCGCCATAACGGACAGCCGGCCAATAAGTCGGAACAAGATGCAGAATTTTCATAGAGCCGATTTAATCCTATTTCTAAAGCTGGAATTCAAAAAAGAAAAGACTTCAGACATCGTCTTTTCCTTCATGAAAAAAAGACAAATAAAATAAAAAACGGAAGAAAGGAAAATATTAACCAAAATCGGCAGACCGATCGCTTGTAAAAAGAAAACTGCTGCGGCCATCAATATAGAGGCAACTACCGGCTTAACTAAACCCGAAATCAAGGGAAAATGGCAAATTTCCCGGCTGGAGCGCCATAAGAAAAATCCATAAACCACAAAAGAGAATGCTGTGGCGACAGCAGCGCCCATCATGCCAAATCGAGGAATAAGGATGAAATTTAAAGCAATATTCAATAGGGAAGCAGTTAAGGCATAACCGATCATTTTTGATTGCTTATCAAAAACAAAAAGAATATTGATAAAAACAGCCATCGGATGAACAGCTAAGATCGAAATCAGCAAAATGCCGAAAATTGGAGCGGCGGCGGCATAAGCCGGACCGAAAACCAAATCAATCAGGGCGGTTTTTAAAATCAGGCCGCCGGCTACCAAAGGCAAAGCGACAATGAAAATCATCTTAAGGGAATGAGCGAAAACTTCTTCAACTTTATTCTTATCCGATTCCGCCAAACGCGATAAGGTCGGAAAAACCGTAGTGGCGACAAAACTGGAAAAGATCGCCAATAATCCGACGATTCTTTGGGCAGCCGAATACAAACCGACTTCGGCAGCGCCCCGCCACCAACCCAACATAATAATATCGACATTAAAAAGAAAAGCCCCGGCCAGGCCGCCAACCGCAATCGGCCAAGCTGACTTTAATATGGGTTTCACAAGCTCTTTTGAGAAAAAAGCGGAAAAATCGCGTAAAAAATTTCGCAATAAAAAAGCGGCGAAACAAACACCAATTAAGGAAGCGGCGGCTGTGGCGGCAGCAAAAGCAAATGAGGTCGGCCATAATCGCAAGATCAGAAAGCCACAGATCAACAAGGCAACGTTTCCAATAACGACAATCAGCGCCTCCATCTCCATTTTTTCTTTGCCTCGAAAAAAAGCGATAAAGATATCCCTTATGTCGTCAAAAATCAAAATAAAAGCCGCTAAGGGCAAAAGAACAATCGCTTTTTCAACGCCGCTAAAAAATGGCGCCGCCAAAATAATCAAAAGGAAAGTTATGGCAACAAGAAAAATTTCTATTCCCAGAGCGGTAGAAAAATATTGGCGGTCTTTTTCCGGTTTTTTAGCTATTTCCCGGGTCAAAATTCCGTCAACCCCGATATTTTTGAAAAAAACAAAAAAACCGGCCAAACCGAGAGCGTAAGAAAAAACGCCATAGCCCTCGACCCCTAACCGCCTGGCAGCATAAACGACTATCAAGGCTTTCAGCAGCCGGCTGCCGACATTGCCGGCAATCAACCAGCCGAAATTTTTGACTATGGTGCCGCGAACCGTCACGGCTTTAAAAGAAAATACTTTTTTAAATCTATCAAGCATCAGAATATTCTATTTTTGAGCTTCAACATAAAGGGAATGCTCGGGATAGATATCTAAATATCCGAGATCGGGACACATCCCTTCCTGATAAGATCTTCTAGCCACCAAAGAAAATCCCGCTTCTTTCAGGGTTTTCTCTAAAATAGCGAAATTATAATTATATTTATGCATGTGAAAATCATAATTTTCAGATGTATAGAAAAAAAGATCCAGCATTTCAGCCGCTTTTTTTTCCTGATACATCTTAAAAGCAAAATCAAGATCAGGAACAGCCAAACGCAGCCAGCCTCCCGGTTTTAAGGAACGACGGCATTCCTTTAAAAAACGACGGCCGTCATTCTTCGTTAAATGCTCGAGGATGTGGCTGGCAAAAACAAAATCAGCCGCATTATCTTCTAAGGGCACACCCCGACGCAGATCAAAAAAATGCAAGCGGCAAGTCTTCACAATCTTGTCGAAATCAGCAAAAGAATAAAAAGCCGCCGAACCAGCCAAGCGATAAATTAAACGATTCCACCAAGACCAGCGCGAACCGAATAACGAGGTTAGGCTGCCGTCGATGTTTATCCAATCGGGCCGACAAAGAAGGCCGCAGCCAAGATTAGCTTTAACCAACCGATCAGATGTCTTCAGGCGCCGCCGGCCAAGAAAAAATGACGCTAAAGCAATAAAAACCGGAATGAGATTATCTTTGAAAAATTTTTTTATTTTTTTCATTTTTGTTTCATTATAACGCCGGCGTTCGGCCCAGCAAACGCTTGATCAGCATTATCAAAAGATCACAATTTTTCTTTCCGAAAATCGCCAAGCCGATGGCATAAATATAAAAATAAGGGGTTATGTTATAGCCAAGATTGCCCATTTCCTTGGCGTAATCGCAAAAAACCCTCAATCCCTTGTCCCGGTGAACCGCTAAAGTAGGATAAAAATATTTTGACATGTCTTTCTTCACGGCAATAGCTGTTTGCAAGCCATATTTCCTGTCAAAAAATTCCGGAATAATGATAAAGCTCCTTAAAAAACGCAGGGAGGTTTCCATTGAAGGAGTCCGTTTCGCATGAGCCGTTCCGATATCGCTTCCGGCCGGCATTTCCACGTCATCATCATATTGTTTGGTCAACGGCTCATCAAAATAAGCCGCCGGATGCTTTAAAACGACTTCTCCGAGAAGATAGTGCTGATAAAGCAGAGAATGATCAAAGTCATCAATCGGCGGCGGCAGAAATTTCCGCCGGATCGTGAAACCGGAAACAAAAACGCTTTTTCGGAAAAGCTTCACTAAAGTTTCGGCGCCGGCCGGAAAAAATTTCGTTCCATCGTAATAGCGGAATTTCTCAATACCGCGGCGCCGCACTGTCAGATGCGATTTCAAAATATAACCCAAATCATCATGCTGACGCAGAAAATCAATTAATTTATCTAGGGCGCCCGGCACAAATTCATCATCATCGCCCATAAAAACTATCCATTCGCCAAGGGCTCGGCCGGCCACGTTTTTTAAATTCCGGTCATAACCAAGATTCTCGGAATTTTCAAAAAAACGCAACGGAGACATATTGTTTTTTTGAAAATTTTCAATCGCTGCCCGCACAATAGAGATCCCAGGACTCTTGTCGTCGCAAATGACTATTTCCAAAAAACCAGGATTGGCGACATCGATTGTCCGCAGAAGATTAGTCAAATTTCCGGGACGATTTTCGCTGTGATAACTCGGAATGCAAATGGAGACGAAAGGATTATTTTTCATGATTTAAAAACGGCCTCTTTGGTGATGATTAGGAAAAAAATATTTATAAATCCGATAAAAAAAACGAATAACCGGACGGGGCAAAGAAAAAAGAAAAACCGCCAGCCACGCTTCAGGAAAACTCCAATAAAATTTTATAACCTTCGATATTTTTGGCGTTTCGGAGCCAAAACCAGTTTTCAATCCCTTGGCTCTTTCAACCAAAACCGCCCGCCAAATCTGGCTAAATTGATCGCCGAACGCCTTACGAAAGGATTTTCGCCTGAATTTGCCGCTAAATTCCTTGCCTACCAGATAATAATTCAAGGCATGGACATCGAATGAATCGTACCAACGGACTTCTCCCGCCGGCTTCGATTCGCATAAGAACAAAGGTTTTTTAATGAAATAGGACCGTCCCCCTTGGATTAAAACATAAAGGACCAAATAAAAACCGGCTACGGCTGTGCCGATAAATTTTTCCGCTCCCGCCAAACCGCCGATCGCTTTTTGCCGATTAATGATTGAAGAAAAAAATAAAAGCCCGACATCCACCTCCAAGATATCGTTGGGGTCGTCAAAAAAACGATCCTCAGGCAACTTTATGCCGACATCTTCGGGATTATTTATATTGCCGGAATTTATCCAAAGAAGATCAACATCCGGATTTTTCTTTAGGGATTCCGAAATCTTGGCCAAAGCCCCAGGAACCAATACATCGTCTCCGAACCAAAAAAGATATCGGCCACTAGCCTGCTTGATCAGAAATAGAAATGCGGAATCATAACCGCCAACCGCCGCTTTTTCCCCTTTAAAATACTTTATTTCAAAGATATTTTTGGAAATAATCTCTTGGACTATTTTTTCTGTCTGATCATCGGGACTATCATCACGAATCAAAATCTCAATTCCAGCCGTTTCTTGGCTGGTTAAATTATCAAAAAGACGCCTTATTCTCTCCGGCTGCCTGTAAGTCGGAACGCAAATACTAAGAAGAATTTCCCCGTTCTTATTTGACATTATTGCCGTTCAAATCGGCCTCCACCATTATTTTGACCAATTCCTTGAATTTAACCTTAGGTTCCCAACCAAGCTCTTTCTTGGCTTTTGAATAATCTCCAATTAAGACGTCAACTTCAGCCGGACGCAGATAACGGCGGTCAATGGCGACAATAGCCCGGCCGGACTTGCGATCAACGCCTCTTTCATCGGCGCCTTCGCCTTCCCAAACCAGATCAAAATCAAGCAGCTTAGCCGTTTCTTCGACGAATTCCCTAACGGTATGATTTTCATTTGTCGCCAAAATATAATCACCTGGCTTATTTTGCTGCAGCATCAGCCACATGCCTTCGACATAATCAGGCGCATAACCCCAATCTCTCTTGGCATTCAGATTGCCGAGATATAATGTTTCCATTCCCCCTTTTCTTATTTTCACCAAACTCTGAGTGATTTTCCGGGTAACAAAATTCTCTCCCCGGCGCGGGCTTTCATGATTAAAAAGAATCCCATTACAGGCAAACAAACCATAACTTTCCCGATAATTCACTGTCATCCAATAAGAATAAACCTTGGCGACGCCATAAGGGCTGCGCGGATAAAAAGGCGTTGTCTCTTTTTGAGGAACTTCCTTAGCCAAACCGAACATCTCTGAACTTGATGCCTGATAAAACTTTGTTTTAGCGCTGTCATGTTTTAAGGCTTCCAAAAGCCGGGTGGTTGAGAGACCAGTGACATTACCGGTAAATTCAGGTATATCAAAACTGATCTTAACGTGGCTTTGCGCTCCGAGATTGTAAATTTCATCCGGTTGAATTTTCTGAATAAGGGTATGCAGGGAACTGGCATCGGTCAAATCCCCATAATGCAAAAAGAGCTTGTGTTGAAGAGATTGGTTGTCAACGCCCAAAAGGACATCGTTCGTAAAAAGATGCTCTATGCGATGGCGATTAAAAGTGCTGACGCGCCGGACAATGCCGTGCACTTCATAGCCTTTAGCCAGAAGAAACTCGGCTAAATAAGAACCGTCTTGGCCGGTAATGCCGGTAATCAAGGCCTTTTTTGATCCATTCATGATATAAAATTATTACTAAATTAGGATACCAAAATGGAACCTTGGAGGCAAATTCACTTATCCGAGAAATTTTTTTTCCAATTGAGACGAAAACGCCGATGACTGAAAAAAATCTTGTAGATCCGATATAGAAAACTATTAATTTTGACCGGCATAAGAAAAAAACAAATTGCCAGCCAAAATTCCGGAAAAGACCAATAGAGCTTGAACATCCGCCAACGCTTGCCTTTAGGAGTGTCCCAGCCGCCGATCCAAGCAACCAACATCCCCCGCCAAAGACATCCAAAATTCACGCTTAAAATTTTACGAATAGATTCCCTTCTGAACCGGCCAGAGAATTCCCTGATAATATTGTAAAAATCTACGCCATAAACGTTAAAACCCTCATTTTTAGCTCCTTTTTGCTGGCTTGCCATGACCTCCGCAGTCGTTGTCGGATAGCAAATAAAATTCGGGCCGCGAAGAAAATAAAATTTTCCCGGACCAGCTAAAACGGATATGACCACAAAGGTGGAAGCAAAAGAAAAGCCTTTGACATGTTTTCGAGCCTCTGGCAAATAAACCAAGGCAACTTCTCTCCTTAAGAAATAGGTGGATAAGAGGCCGATATTAGTTCCTAAAACTTCTAAGGCCTCGCTGCCGTCCTTGAAAAATCCATCAGGAAAATCAACGCCAAGCCGATCAATGCCCTCAAAACCAAAATTAATCCAAACAGCATCGATTTCGGGATAACGCCGAATCAAGGAAAAAACCTCGCCGATTGCGCCTGGCAACATCTCGTCATCATCGCTAAACCACCAAAAATAATCCCCTTCGGCTTTTTCCAAAAGAAACAGATTGGCGGCATCCAGTCCGATCTTTTCGCCCTGAAAATATTGCCAGGTCCCAGCCGGCTGAATGCTGCTTATTAATTCGTCAAAGATTTTCCGGCTTTCTTGATTAGGGCTATCATCACGAATGATCAATTCGGTTTCTTCGGTCAATTGCGGCAATAAACGAGAAAGCAGTCGCTGCAGCTGAACCGGCCGATTGTAAGTCGGAATGCATATGCTTAAAACAGGCCGTTTTTCATCAGATTGGCGGAGCATTTCTTAAAAATTACTTTAAAAAAACCATTGGGTCAAATTTGACAATTCATAGTCCAAATTCTAAATTTATCAACAATGGAGGAAAAAGCTTACGACCTTACCGAATTCGAGAAAAAATACCTTGAACCATTCCGGGAATTGCAATATGTCTTCTGGCCGGAAAAAGGATTTATTGTTTGGCGGACAGCTACCGGTGAAAATACTGAATTGCTTCATCTGCGGTCATTTAAATTTGGACAAGGCTATGCTAAAGAATTAATCGCCGAAATGATCAAGCAATTGGAGAAAAAACCTCCCTATTATTCAGTGTTCGGTTTTGGCTTAAGCAATCGGCCGGAACTGAAAGAGATTTATCGTCATCTAGGATTCGAAACCACTGAGGATCTGGAACCGCCATACAAAAACGGCAAATCAATGATTTTCTGGCAAGATTTCGAGGTCTTAAAAAAGAAATACTTGAAATAAATGAAAATCCACATCGCTGGCGCAACACCAGTCGGTCAAATTTGCCGGGAATGGGCGGCAGCAAACATTCCGGACGGACACGAATTGACTGATTTGATAGAAGAATCTGAAATATTTTTTTCCGTTTTTTATAATCAACTTGTTTCGAAGGAATTTATCGCCTCCAGAAAAAAATGCTTCAATTTCCATGGCGGATTATTGCCGGAATATCGCGGTTCCGGCACAATAAATTTTGCCATCATTAACGGCGAAAAGGAAACTGGGATTACCCTTCATGAAATTGACGACAAAATAGACCACGGTCCGATTATCGCCATAGAAAGAATGCTTATACTAGAAAGCGACACCGCACAGACAATTTTCGAAAAAATGGAAGAATTGATTTTTTCGATGTTTAAAAAATGGTTTGTCCAATTGGTTAATTTTCAATATAAAGCTATTCCCCAAGATCATAGCAAGGCCAGATTGTATCGCCGCCAAGACCTCCAAAAAGCCAAGGATGTCACGCCTTTTGCCAGAGCTTACACTTTTTACGACAAAGAAAAAGCCTTTTATATAAACAGAAAAGGAGAAAAAATATATCTTGATTATTGAGCTTATAGAGCTGCCAGAATACTTTTCAGTGAATCAGCTACATGATTCCTCTCTTCTTCTGAAAGAACCGGCCCGCTTGGCAGGTAAAAACCATTGACGGCGACATCGTTAGCCACCGGACAAGCATTTTCTCCAACCAAACCTTTAGTGATCTCCGGTTTTTGAAGATTGTAAGGCATAAAAGCCTCCCGCGTATCAATCCCCGCTTCTTTCAGAGCGGCGGTTATTTCCGCCCGCCGACCCTTAGCTTTATTGCGCAAAACAACATGATACATCCAATAAACATTCTTGGCATAACTTTTTTCTGACGGCAATTGCAATTCCGGAATATCGGCCAAGGATTGATTATAAAAAGACGCCAAATCCCTTTTCAATCCTATTGTCGTTTCGATTTTCTTCAATTGAGCGCAGCCTAAAGCCGCCTGAAAATTAGTCAACCGATAATTAAAACCGACAGCTTCATGACGGAAACGGACTTCCTTCCCATAAGCCAATGATCCAAGCATTCTCGCTTTATCAGCCAATTCCTTATTATTGGTCGTAATCATCCCGCCTTCCCCAGTGGTGATTATTTTATTGGCGTAAAAGCTAAAGCAGTTCAAATCGCCGAAAGAGCCGGTTTTACGGCTTTTATACTCGGCGCCATGTGCTTCCGCAGCGTCTTCTATCACGTAAAGGCCGTGTTTTTTAGCGATCGCCATTATCCGATCCATGTCGGCCGGATGGCCATAAATATGG
>Ga0172369_10008802_pt1 | contig 11361 bp, 7 predicted proteins | sample LakKiv25m_FD_114539 | JGI IMG/M metagenome (GOLD analysis project Ga0172369, IMG submission 114539) | Freshwater microbial communities from Kabuno Bay, South-Kivu, Congo - kab_022012_11.25m | ecosystem: Environmental > Aquatic > Freshwater > Lake | place: Democratic Republic of the Congo... | reverse complement strand
TGCCACTTTGGTACAAGTTGAGCAACCTGGCCAAATTATTTGCCAGGCTCGATACCTGCATCGTTGCGTCCACCTATTGCAACAGTTGGGTGTTTGATGATCTCGACCCTGCCGACCCATTTGAATCCTCAGCGCTGGCCTATAGTAAACTCTTTATTGTCAGGTCAGATGAAGTGAAAGAAAATGTTTTGGAAAGGTTGTTACAGGAATTTACAATTCACGGGATTATCTACCATGAATCCAAGACCTGTACGCGAAATTCCAACAACCGTTTCGGCATGCAGAACCGCCTGTTCAAACGAACCAGCATCCCGTACCTTGAAATCAATGGCGACCTTAACGATCCCCGCTGTTACAGCGAGGAACAAAGCATCATTGCCATCGAAACATTCATAGATCAATTATCGGGACAAGTGAAATAATTAATGCTCTTAGACCTAATCTAAAAATTTGAAATCTAAAATCTAAAATTGCTAATGTACCGACTTGGTGTCGATCTCGGGTCCTCCTATACAAAAGGAGTATTAGTTGATGAAAATATCCGGATTATTGCATTACACTGTGTGAAATCCGGATATAACTTCAACAATGCCTCCATGAAGATTATTTCCTATTTTGCAGAGAAATACAAAATCGAATATCCCGTTTATACCTGTGGTTATGGCCGTGAACAGATCAAAACACCTTTTATTTCCAATTCCGAACTGATCGCTTTATCAAAAGCGGTTTATGAGATTTATAAATGTTCTTGTTCTATCATCGATATTGGCGGACAAGACACAAAATTTATCAGCGTGAATTCTCTCGGCCAGGTTGACAAATTCAAGATGAACAGGAAATGTGCCGCCGGTACCGGTTCGTTCCTGGAAGAGATTGCGTTCCGACTTGATGTGACCCCTGCGGAATTTACAAATTTGGCAAAAGAGGCCACCCAGGAGGTAAAGATCAATAGCTTTTGCACTGTTTTTGCCATCTCAGAGATTATTGGCATGATCAAGAATGGGGCAACTTTACCGAATATCATCATCGGGATATACAATTCAATTATTTTAAGATCCATAGAACTGTCCTTGGTTGAAGATCGCCTGGTGATTACCGGTGGATTACCGGCAATGCATCCGACAATCGTCACCCTTTTTAAAAAGAGATACCCTTATTCTGACAGCCCCGAGTATTCGCAGTTCCTCGCAGCCTATGGGTGTATACTCCTGAACAGTGTAAAAAAAATCGATTCACCTCATCCCCTAAACCCTTCTCCTAAAAGAGAAGAGGAGTTCACCCTCCTTTAGGAGAAGGTTAGGATGAGGTCATTAATACAATTCAGCATATGAACAAACGACCAAAAGAAGTTGTAATCGTAAGTGCAGCAAGAACGCCGATCGGGAAACATGGTGGTTATTATAATTACCTGCCTGCCGAAGACCTGGCCGTATTGGCGGTATATGAAGCCATACTGCGATCGGGGATCGACTTGGCAAAGATCAGGATTGACCATGTAGTTGCCGGGATGATTTACATCGATTCACTGAACCAGCAAATCTATCTGCCAAGAAATGTAGCAATTCGTGTGGCTGAAAAGTTCAGTGATAAAGAAAATCTGCGTGTAGCTCCTGGTAAAACAACTTTGCGGATTTGCGGGACCGGCTTTCAGGTATTGGCCGACGGGTTCGACCAACTTATGTCAGATACTGAAAATGCTGGTTGCGTCTTATCCTTTGCCACCGAAAATATGTCACAAACCAATTTGATCCATCAGGGGCGCAGGAAAAAAGACAACGTCTGGGATTTTGAAGATGCCCCGCTCAGAGATTACTTGCTGGAGGGATTCAGCCACAACCTTTTTAAAACCGTAATGCCAAGAACTGCTGAATTATATGGTGCGCAAACTGGGATAACCCGTAAGGATTGTGATGAATTTGCATACCTGTCCCATACCCGTGCCATTAATGCTCAGTCGAAACAATGGAACCGGTTTCCCAGCCCTGGTTCAAACAATTATCTGCAGGGTATTTTCACTGTCGATGCTGTTGACCAAAACGGCAATGCCATCAATATATGGCGGGATGAAGGTACGAAGTACGATATCAGTATGGCTGAATTAGCCAACCTGCGCCCCATGCTGAAATCCGATGGCCTCGTTACTCCGGGAACCGCCAGCCAGATAAGTGACGGTGCAGCAGCAGCCGTGTTGATGGAACGCACCTTTGCCGATAAACACCACATTCCATATCTGGCAAAGATACTGGGCTATCAGTTTTCAACCGTACCCCCTGAAATCATGGCCCAGGGTCCGGTCCCTGCCATTCACGATCTCCTTAAAAAATTAAATAGGAAAATAGAAAATATCGATTTATTTGAGGTTAATGAGGCATTTGCGGCCCAGTACCTGGGCGTTGAGAAGGAACTCGACCTCCCGAGGGAGCGTACCAACGTGAACGGGGGCGCCATTTCTTTAGGACACAATATAGCCGCTACCGGCCTCCGCATCACCATCGACCTTGTTTATGAATTGAAACGGCAAGGACTGAAAACCGGCATCTCATCCGCATGCATCGGAGGTGGCCAGGGTGGAGCCGTTTGCGTGGAGATTGTTTAACTAACAGGAATTATTATCACCCAATAAAAAATTATCATGGGAACTGTTTTTTCATTCGGAAACAAATTACTCCAGAAGGAGGTTGCGAAACTGAATAACATTAAAAAACTCGCTATAATCGGCTCGGGGACAATGGGAATAGGGATCGGTATCGATATCCTTAATAAAACAGGGTATGATGTCATTTTCATTGACGTAGCCGACAGTGCCTTAGAAAGGGCTTCCAGAGATATCGACAGCTATTTTTCAGGTCTGGCAGATGGGGGCAAAATGTTGGAGGAACAGGCGTCGGCATGCCTTTCCCGGGTTACCTATTCCAAGGATTTTACCCTCCTCGGCCAGGCAGAAATAATCTGGGAGGCAGCCACTGAACGTATTGATGTCAAGAAAGTGATTTTTAGAAACATTGAGAAACATGCTGACCTGAATAAACTGGTCTTTATTTTTTCCAATACCTCATCTCATACCACTGCTGAACTGGCTATCCTTTTCAACGACCGGTTCTTCAGAGATAAGTTCCTTACAGGCCACGGTTATTATCCGTTCCACTCGAACCGCTTATTTGACGTGATGAAGGGTAAATATGCTTCGGAGGAGACCTTCACTACCGGAGTCGCATTTGCCGAACAGGTCCTGGAAAAGAAAGTGATTGCACTTCGGAATGACCATCATGGTTATGTGGCTGATCCCATCTTCGAAGGGATGGGCGCTATCATACACTGGGATGTGACAACAGGACAAGACCTGGTAGAACTGCCGCAAGTATTCGAATTGATTACGACCAACCCATTCCAGGTTCTTGACCGGACTGGTCATATGCCATATACCGAATGTGCCAACCACATGGGCTTGGCGCTTCCTGCACACGACCGGCTCAGGAGCTTGTACAACAAAGATGGAAAGCATTACCCTTATTGGATCGAAGAACTTGAAAAATCAGGAAGGATAGGCATCAATTCCAAAGAGAAGGAGGGTTTCTTCAAATGGTCAGGACCGGCAAACCTGGAAAAGATCACCGGGGTTTATGATCCTGGTAGTAAATCTTATGTTACGATTGACGAAATAAACTACCTTGATTTTTGGTCATTATCTGAAGCATCGGCGCTTGATTACAGGGAATCAACCATAAAAAGCATCGATGGACTGATCCGTATTGCTGAATCCGACGATAAAGGAGGTAAAACATTCAGAAGATATGTAATCCCGATCATGCTTTATGCCCTTGACCTTATCCAGGATAAATATGCAACAGCCGCCGACATAGATTCTTCAACGAAGGTTGGACTACGTTTTAAATACGGTTTATGTGAGATCATCGATAAATTTCTGGATTACTTCGGAATCGACGGATTCATGGGACTAGTTAAAAAATCAGGGCTTGAAAATCCTGACAGGCCTGAGCTTTTTGACGTTGACGGGAAGATTGGTCCGCGGAAAGAACTGCCATCACTTCTGCATACAATGAAAAAGAAAGGTTGGTCAAACCTGCTCGGCTATGGCCGTATCTATGGCACTCCAGTTAGCCATCGCAACTTTGTGACTGGGGAAATAGATATTTATTACAACGATCTCCGATACATTTATCCTTCCAAGAAGGATAGGGTCGCTTCCATTGTTTTCGATAACCCTCTTCGTGGAAACGTCTGGAATCGCAACACTATCGACCAACTCGATCATGCGATCGGAATTTCAATAGGTTTGTATGAAAAAGGACAATTAGGGGCATTACTTTTTACCGCTACTGGCAAAGGAATGCGTATGCTCGGGGCCGATGCCAGGCAGTTTAATAAGGGCTGGTTCAATGCAAAAATAGGGTACAAATTCCTTGGTGAACAGGATGCCTCCTATTTCACAAAAGCCGGAATGAGACTGTTCCGGTTCATCCAGGAGATGCCGGTGTGGACAATCGGTGTCTTCGGAGAGAAGTGGGGCGGAGGTGCCGAATTCACCTATTTCCTAAACCAGCGATTCGATCTGATCCTCCGGGGAGTTGAATTTGACTCCCTCAAACGAAAGAACGTTTTCCGTATCAAAAAGAATTATAACCAACCCGAAATCGAATACGGTATTTTAGGTGGATTTGGCGCTGTGCAGGAGCTGGTTCGCCTTGGATTCGGTGAATCAATGATCGATGAGCTTTTTCTCCAGGGGATGACTGCGACCAGAGCATATGAACTGGGACTTTCAAACGGAACCAGCGAAGACGAGTACGAACTCCTGGAGCGGGCATTTGAAGTGGCCAGGCTGAAGCAGAAATATGCTGTTCCATATGCGGTTGCTTTGTATAACTTGCAGAAGAAGAATGCCCTTTCCGAAGGATGTAACGACGAACGTCTAACCCGTGAAACAGGCGAAACCTTCAATCCTGCAAAAAATCCCTATATTTCATCATCATTATTACGACTGTTGAATATCGGCGGACAAAATCCAACGTTGAACTTGTCGGTTCAGGGCAACCTGCCTGGCTGGGAAAACAATTATGATAGACTGTATGATCGGTAAGAACAATATTTATTAATCCAAAACCATGTCAACAATTAGATACAAATCCCCCGATTATTACCTGGTAGATGAACTTTTGACCGATGAACATAAGTTGGTTCGAGGAGCAATCAGGGATTGGGTGAATAGGGCCGTGATTCCCATTATCGATGAGGTTAACCAGAAACATGAATTTCCCCGTCACCTTGTGAGGGAACTAGGTGAGATTGGTGCCTTCGGTTCTTATATACCGATTGAATATGGTGGTTCTGGCATGGACCAGGTCTCCTATGGATTAATCATGCAGGAACTTGAGCGGGGTGATTCAAGTATACGCTCCATGGCTTCCGTACAATCTTCCCTAGTGATGTACCCAATATTCAAGTATGGAACGGAAGAACAAAGAAGGAAATACTTGCCAAAACTGGGTACAGGAGAACTAATTGGCGCCTTCGGTCTTACGGAACCTAATCATGGTTCTGACCCTGGAAGCATGCTCACCAAGTTTACGGATCACAGGGACTATTACCTTTTAAACGGATCCAAGATGTGGATTACCAATGCACCGGTCTCCGACATCAGCGTGGTTTGGGCAAAGGATGAAACTGGTACAGTGAAGGGATTGATCGTCGAAAGAGATATGAAAGGTTTCACGACACCCGAAACCCTGAGAAAATGGTCGTTGCGTTCCTCATCCACCGGCGAACTGGTCTTCGATAATGTGAAAGTACCCAAAGAAAACCTCCTTCCGGGTGTTAAAGGCTTGAAAGGACCACTCAGTTGCCTCAGCTCTGCCAGGTATGGCATCGCATGGGGTGTGATAGGGGCAGCGATGGATTGCTATGATACAGCATTCCAATATTCCAAAGAACGTGTCCAGTTTAATAAGCCAATTGCCGCTTTCCAGCTCACACAAAAAAAACTTGCAGAGATGCTTACAGAGATCACCAAGGCACAGTTGCTGGCCTGGCGACTGGGAATTCTTCGCAATGAAGACCGGGCTACCCCGGCCCAGATCTCCATGGCTAAAAGAAATAATGTAAAGATAGCGCTTGACGTTGCCAGGGAATCCCGTCAGATTTTGGGTGCCATGGGCATTACCGGAGACTTTCCGATGATGCGTCATATGATGAATCTTGAATCGGTCATTACTTATGAAGGCACCCACGATATCCACCTGCTTATCACCGGCCATGATATTACCGGTGAAAATGCATTTCAATGAGACAAATTTTTTCAAATGTTTAAAATGAACTTAATTTATCATGGAACCATGTGAAGCAGGGGTAGTAATACTGGCAGCGGGCATGTCGGAAAGAATGAAGGAGATGAAAGTTTTCCTGCCTTACAACGCAAACACCACTTTCATCGAAAAAATACTTGCATCTTATTCAGATTGGGGTTGCAGAGAAATCGTTGTGGTGACCAACCCGGAAGCGTTTCAAAGGATGAATCAAACGAAAGCAGTTTCATCCTCAATAAAAATTGTTATCAACGATCAAGTAGCGTTTGAAAGGTTTTATTCGGTGAAACTGGGATTGCAGGCCATCATTAGATCATCATTTTGCTTCATTCAGAATGTAGACAATCCTTTTATCGATGGGTCTATCCTGGATCTCATCTACCAATCCAGAAGTGACAAAAAATATGTGTCACCAGTTTATGAAAACAAAGGTGGCCATCCTGTGTTGCTGAACAGTAAAAACATTAATCAAATCCGAAACTGGCCGGTAAATTCAGCTAACTTTAAGGAAGTATTGAGAACAATGGAATGCACGAAGATTGAGATGAAGAATGATCGGGTTCTGATCAATATCAACAGTCAAAAAGAATACAGAACGTTTTTTATGAATCAAAACTAAGGATATGTTTTTACCCGACTTTTGTTTTCATCAGCCATTGTCCGTTCAGGATGCAATCGGCCTTCTCGGACAGAAATCCAATGTCGTGGCGATGGCAGGTGGTACCGATTTGCTGGTTGAAATGAAAAAAGGGATACGCAAGCATCAGGATATTGTTTCGTTGTTAGAAATCAAAGAGCTGAAAATAATCACTGAAGATGAAACTAATCTTTTTATTGGCGCATGCGCGACACACAGTGAAGTCATTGTATCCCCGCTGGTCGGCAGAATTGCCCCGGCCCTTGTAGAAGCAACTTCCAAAATCGGTTCCGACCAGGTAAGAAATACAGGCACGATTGGAGGTAATATCTGCACTGCTGCCTCTTGCTGCGACACCGCCCCGGTGTTGCTGTCGATGAATACAGTGGTTGAGATCGCCGGTTCTGAGAACCTTAAGAAAGTACCCCTAAGGGATTTTTTTAGCTTCAATAAAAAAACGATACTTAAAAAAGGGGAACTTGTAACCAGGATCATCGTTCCCAAACCTGAACCCGGAACAGGCACATGCTATGAGAAGTTCGGCCTGCGCGAAGCAGGTTCCATCTCGGTGGCTGCGGTAGCGGCAAAAGTGATAATACAGAAGGGCATTTGCGTGGATGCCTGCATCGTTATCGGTGCCTTGGCCCCGACACCAAAAATCAGTGATCAGGCAACAAAACTTATTAAAGGAAAAAGGATTTCGGAATTCGTAGAAAATTCACCGGTACTGAAGGAGTTGGGAAACGCCGCGGTCAGGGATTCAATTCCGATTGATGATATCCGGGGAGGAGCACAGTTCAGAAGAGATGTGCTGAAGGTTTTGGTGAAGCGAGCTGTGCAAAAGGCAGTAAAGAGGGCATTGGTTTATTAAAGAACACAGAATAATACAAAGTGAAGATTGGGGATGAAACAACTTATCACAATAAATGTTAACGGGAACGAATATGAAGTTGCAGTGAAAGCAACCACTACTCTGCTCGATTTGCTTAGGGAAGAGTTAAAACTTACAGGGACAAAGAAAGGTTGTGAATTAGGGGATTGTGGAGCATGCACAGTCATTCTAGATGGGAAAGCAGTGAATTCATGCCTCATACTGGCCGTGAATTCAGCCGGGAAAAAAGTGGAGACGATCGAAAGTCTGTCGACAGGAGGGGAACTCCACCCGATACAGCGCGCATTTGTTGAAAAGGGCGCAATACAATGCGGTTATTGTACCCCGGGGATGATCATGCGGACGAAAAGTATCCTGGATAAAAATCCAAACCCTACGAAAAAAGAGATCCAGGAGGAATTGAGTGGCAATTTATGCAGGTGTACAGGATATACGAAGATAATTGATGCTATTGAAACGGCCAGGGATTACATTAATGGAAAACAACCTCCAAAGCTGGAGTTTATGCCGCAGAAATCAGCCAAGTATCTTTCGGTTGTAGGGAAACGTCTTCCCAAGATCGATGCACCCGACAAAGCAACGGGCAGAGCAATTTACACCGACGATATCACCCTGCCAAATATGATCTATGGTAAGCTGCTGCTTAGCACCGTACCCCATGCACGGATACTGTCGATCGATACCAGCCGCGCAAAAGCGCTTCCCGGAGTCAAGGTTGTGCTTACCGGCGCTGATGTTCCTGACGTGCGTTGGGGTACCTCACCTGCACGTTACGATGAAACGATTCTGGCTAAAGATAAAGTCCGGTTTGTAGGCGATGTGGTAGCTGCAGTTGCAGCTATCGACGAGGAAACCTGTTACCGTGCTCTCGAATTGATAAAAGTGGAGTATGAGGAACTCCCGGCTGTGTTCGATCCCATCGAAGCCATGAGAGATGGCGCTCCCCGTCTTTTCGATAATAAATATGAGAACAACATCAACACCCATGTCGATCACCTTTTCGGTGATATTGACAAAGGATTTGCAGAGGCAGACTATATCCGTGAGGAGCGATTTACCGGCAACCGGACCTATCAGAACCCAATGGAACCTCACTGTTCTATCGCCGAATGGGATCGTCACGGCAGGGTGACGCTTTATACCTCTACACAGGTAGTCCATTATGTACACCACCAGCTGTCACATATCCTGGGGATTCCAATGGGCGATATCCGGGTGATCATGACACACTGTGGGGGCGGATTCGGCGCAAAAGCCGCAACAAATACCATCGAGGTAATGTCGATCTTTCTTTCCCGCATCGCCGGGTGCCCGGTTAAAATGCGTTTCAGCCGGGAGGAAATGTACCTGTTCGGCAGGGGTCGACATAAACAATATATAGACCTTAAAATCGGTGTGAAGAAAGACGGCACCATTACAGCCGTACAACAAAAGGCCGTCCTGGAAGGGGGCGCCTATTCCAGTTTCGGTATCGTTTCAACTTATTATGCCGGTTCGATGCTGACCACCTTGTATAAATTCCCGAATTATAAGTACGATGGTTTCCGGGTTAACACTAACCTTCCTCCCTGCGGTGCCTTCCGGGGTCATGGTTGTCCGCATCCTCGATTTGCCTTCGAATCGCTCCTTACAATGATCGCCGACAATATCGGGATGGACTCCATAGATATACGCCTGAAAAATGCCATGACTCCCGAATATCATACCTGTAACGATCTGGATATCCATTCCTGTGAATTTACAGCCTGTATTGAAGAAGTGCGAAAAAAATCCGGTTGGAATCAGAAAAAAGGAAAACTTCCAAGAGGTCGTGGAATTGGTATCGGTTGTGGCGGGTTTGTATCCGGTGCCGGATATCCGATTTACCGTTCTAAATTTCCTCATTCCAGCGCTACTATTAAAGTTGTGGAGGACGGCTCAAGAGCTGTGCTTTTTATTGGAGATGCTGATATAGGACAGGGATCAGACACGGTACTTGCTATGGCCGCTTGCGAAGCAATGGGTATTTCGTACGACAGGATAAGCGTAGTGTCGGCCGACAGCGATCTTACACCCATCGGTTTTGGAGCTTATTCAAGCCGTGTGACGCTCATGGGAGGAAATGCCTCGAAAATGGCAGGAGAAGAAGTGAAAAATCAGGTGTTTGCTCAAGCTGCAGAGATTATGAATGTGGATGCCGGAAAGCTGGAAGCAAAAGATAATAGAATTTACTTGAAAGATGATCCTTCGGTTTTCATACCATGGGAAAAGGCCGGTTTTGCCCATTTCTCAAAAAAAGGACCCTTGCTCGGAAAAGGACATTATTCTCCCCCTGAAGATCTTGGCGGTTCATACAAAGGAGCAGCGGTGGGAACTTCACCGGCTTACTCTTTTTCGGCAACAGTCTGCGAGGTGGATGTGGATATGGAAACAGGTAAGGTCAAAGTGCTCAATTTCTGGGATGCCCATGACTGCGGAACGGCTGTGAATCCTATGCTTGTTGAAGGACAGGCAGAAGGTGCGGTTCTGATGGGCATGAGCGAAGTTTTATTTGAGAACGAAGTATTCGATAAAAAGGGAAAAATGATCAATGCCGATCTTCATAACTACCTCCTCGCTACCTCAGCCGATATGCCTGAAATTCATTCAACCATCGTCGACAGTTTTGAACCAGAGGGACCTTATGGCGCAAAAGAAGTAGGTGAAGGAGCCACTTTACCCGTGCTCGGAGCCATTGCCAACGCAATTGCAGATGCCATCGGGGTGCGGTTGTTTGAATTACCGATTACTCCCCAACGGGTGCTGGAGGCCATCCAGGGAGTGGGTAAATTAAATCATTAAAAGATGTAAAAAATGAATACCAAATTAGATCTTGAAGGAAAATCTGCTATCGTTACCGGTGGAAGTATCGGCATCGGAGCTTCCATCGCTGTGAAACTGGCTGAATGCGGCGCCAATGTCGCCCTAAACTACAGGAAACACCAGGAAGAAGCAGAAGTCGTACTTGACAGGATCATTCAGACAGGCAGAAAAGGACTTCTGGTCCAGGCTGATATTTCGAATTTCGAAGATGCGGGAAAATTGGTGAAAACAGTGACTAATGTCTTCGGGAAAATAGACATTCTGGTCAATAATGCAGGGATTAACTGGGATGGGGTGATCTGGAAAATGACCGAAGAACAGTGGGATCGGGTACTTAATATTAACCTGAAAGGATATTTCAATTATATCCGGGCGGTATCTCCTCTTTTCCGTGAACAACAATCAGGAAAGATCATCAATATCACCTCTATAAACGGCATCCGGGGAAAATTTGGCCAGGCGAACTATTCCGCCTCAAAAGCCGGAATTATCGGATTAACCAAATCGGTTGCCAGGGAACTGGGAAAATATGGTGTCAACGTGAATGCCGTTGCCCCCGGTCTTATCGAAACCGACATGATGAAGAAAGCAGATGAAAGTGTACGTCTGGCAGCGATCGAAGAAATAGTAATGAAACGGATCGGGCAGCCTGAGGATGTCGCAAATGTAGT
>Ga0172369_10008801_pt1 | contig 11362 bp, 14 predicted proteins | sample LakKiv25m_FD_114539 | JGI IMG/M metagenome (GOLD analysis project Ga0172369, IMG submission 114539) | Freshwater microbial communities from Kabuno Bay, South-Kivu, Congo - kab_022012_11.25m | ecosystem: Environmental > Aquatic > Freshwater > Lake | place: Democratic Republic of the Congo... | reverse complement strand
TTGGTTTATGTAGAAAACAAACTAGTGAATGAAATTCTCATGAAAGAAGGATTGGGCAGGTATGAAGGCACACCCTCCAAAGACCGCGCGGCCATTAAAAAAGCTTTTGACCATGCCAAAGAATTTAAATTAGGAATTTTTGCCACTTGCGTGAGTATTAAGCCAGATAATGCCAAGTGTTTAATTAAGGGGAATATAGACCGGCACTACAAGGTGAAAACCTATCACTTCCCCACCTGCTCGGAGTACAACAGCGTGATTGTCGAGAAAGATCTTGGGGAAAGCTGGTTTTGCACCGAGAAGGCAGCCCAAAAGGCTGGCTTCCAAAAAGCGAAAAACTGCTTTGGGCGAAGCTACCCACTCTAACTAACGGGTAACATTGCTCTCGGTCGCCGTATCGTAGCACTCGGGCATCAGTTTGGTTGAAAAATCTGGGTAGAGCGAGAAGACAGAACACTCAATAATGCCGTTTCCATCCCAAACTAATTTCCACACTCCATCCTCTTTGTAGCTCAGCCACATTCCGCCACCGGTATCTTCGCCTTTGGTGGTAATCATACCCTTGCCCGAATTGCCATCGATCTCGGATACGGACACAATATAGGTTGACTCGGGTTCCCCAAACTTTGCCGAGAGCACTTGGCTCATTGTTCCCTCTAAAACTGCGGTTTCGTCGACTGTTGGCTCGGGGGTTGGCAGAGAAGTAATTGAAGGTCGCATTGTTTTGAGAAGTGGCGTGGCACTCGGGGAGGCTTGTTTGTTGGCCACTTGTTTCTCTTTTGCTTTCTTCATTGGCTTTGGGGATTGTTTACTGAAGAAAAATAATGCCCCGGCGCCAAGGGCCAAAACGAAAAGTAATCCCAGCAAAATTAACTTTGTGGGAGGACTTTTGGCTTCAAGGGAGGGAATAACTGGTTCGGGAGTTGAGGCGGGATTTTGGTTTTCCATTACGCTCATTATACACACTTTCTCACTTTTCAAATTCTTACTCAAATTTAACATTTTCTCTAATTTTACTGGTATAATTAATTTAATCACTAGGGAGAAACGAACATAGAACTACGTGTTCTATCGTTACGCCTCCCACTTTTTTATCTTATCCGCTCAAGTTTAGCTCTCTCTTTTTCAATAAACGTTTTGTATTCCTGATACTTCTTAAGAAGGGAGGATTCTGATTTCATATTGGGAATAAGCAAACGCTTTAATTTATTTTTCTCTTTCAGGTACTTAACCAAACAAGCATAGTCACCATCTCCAGCCACAATCACCGCTTCGTCATAATTGGGGAATTCTTTTGCAGCCGCATACAAAACAAGTTCCGCGTCAACATTTCCCTTCAGTTCGCCCTTACTGTTGTAAACTGTGGGTTTGTAAACAACTTTATATTTAGCCTTCTCTAATATTCTATATAGCCATTCATTCTTCTTCACGTAACCAATAAAATAATAGGCACGATTAACTCGAAATTTATCCTTCAAGTATTGCCTGAATTTAAAAACATCGAGCGGCCAACCTTTGTATATAATTTTGCCCTTCTTCACAATGTTCTGAGATACTCCATAATTGAGATTTTGGCCATCGATAAAAGCATAGATTTTTTTCTGCTTCTGTCTAACTACCATTGTAGAATTTCTCAACTTCGCGAAACACGGCCAAGTCCCGCTGTTTAATAAAGCCCGCCTCGTAGTCTTTAGAATTATCGTTTTGCAGCCTGATCATAGCCTCCTCAAAGGGTAGCCAAATTAGTTCCGAGCCCTCCTCAATTTCCGCTTCATCGAATTTATTTTGGCCTTTGGTGAGAATTTTCCCAAAATAACAGTAGGAAATTTGCTTGAGGCCATATTTAATCCGAATTTCCTCAACAATCCCAAGTTCTTGTGTCACCTCAATTGTCGCCCCCGTCTCCTCCTGCATTTCCCGGTGGAGCGCGATTGATGGCGTTTCTCCTTTTTCAATCCCGCCCCCGGGCAATTTGTGATATTTTTCTTTGTTTAGAAAAATAAGCGGCATCAGGCCATTCTCATCTAAAAAAATGCCACGGGCAGCTTCGCGCAGAAAAAAATCTGGTTTCAACTCGCCGTCCGTGATTGTTTTTATGGTTTTCATGGGCTTTTGATAAATTCAAAACGGGGAACTGTTTTGCTCGCAACGGTTACAGTTTCCAGAAACATTTTTTTGGGGCGTACCCAAGTAGCGTCTTTCCCAAATTCGGGCGAGTCGTAGAGAGCCCGGTACACTACCATTTCCTCCAAGGTTTCCGAGTGAATGGCCGTGGCAATTACTTCGTACAATTTGCCTTTGTAATGCCGATATTTTCCCAATCTAATTTGGCTCATGATTAAGAACAGTTTGCAATTTATTTGTTAGGTCTGCTGTACTTATGTATTCCACAAATTCCTCAGACACTGCTTTCAATGAAGCCGAAAGAGAGGTCCCTTGTTTGTAGATAAAAACAATTCTTTTGCCATCCTTATTGGCCCAGCCAAGCTCAATCCCCATTCCGGTTGAAGGGAAGGAAACTTCAGCTAAAACCAGATCGACTGTGGGGATCACTTCTTTTGAGTTGAATGATTGCTCACTAAATTCGTGAGGGAGTATTATTTCGTGAAGTTGGTTTAGAGGCGACAAACGAAGCGGCTCATACAGCTCACTCTTGTAATCAAAACTCTTGCTGTGGCAAACATAAATTTTCATGGATATAAGAACATTTTAGCAGAAGCACACATTACACACTTCCAAAAGTGCGTAATTATTCAAACTTGAAGAGGGTGTCTTTGCGCAGAGGAAGCTCCTGGAGCTTGCTGCCATAGGCTGCGCTGAAGTCATACTCTTCAATTCCGGCCTGTTTTTGAAATAAGAGCTGGTACTCTGGAGTTTGGACCGCAGAAACCGGAAGCTCATAGGTGATTTTGACAATTGACTTCCCCATGGGATTGACTCTTAAAAAGCCTTCAAAGACCTGTTTGCCCAACTCTTTGTACTCCTGAACTTCCATTTCTGATCCGACAAAATTCACGAGTTTGGCCCCTTCTGGCACATAAACCCGCAGCCAGTTGCGTAACGGCGCATTCAAACACAAGTTGCCCCGCTCTTCGTTGCAGTCGGAGGCAGGATAGATGTTGCGATACTCTAAAGTTAATTCGCGCAGATATTTATCACCCTTCTTCTCGGTGGTTGAATCGACCGTATAGCGCAAATACATATTTGATTTGGCACCGGCAAAGTTGGTGTTGTTGATATGCAGATAGTCGGCCTCGGTTTGTTTAATCCGCCCGCCATAACCTAAGGACTCAATTGCTTTTTGGGAGGCTTTGTCTTCAAAATAAACCTGAATGTGTTTCTCGTCTAGATCGGTTAATGAAGACTGAACCAGTGGGCCCCAGTAGAGAGAAGGAGAAACTCCCAATGCCTTTTGCATTAGATTGTAAAGCAATAAACTGAGCATACTTTTGCGCTGTTCTCTAAAGTAGGGAGTGGGACGGGTAATAATGTTTTCCAGCTCATAAATTACCTGGGGGCAGTCGCAACGAGGATCGGTATCGGCATTGAACCAGACTCCCCCCGCCTCAGTTGCCCCAAGCACTTTGAGAACGTCAACCAACACTTTGGTATCGATGGAGATGATTCCGTCGTAATCTAAATCGCGGGTACTTTTCTCAAGCAGGCTCTCAAAGAGCGCAATTGACTCCACGTAGTCGGGAGAGAGGTTGCTATCGCGAATGTTGAAGTTGGCCACTCCCTTGTGATAGGTGAGAATCTCTAGAGGCGCCTTAGGATGATTAATGGTGGCGTCTAAATCGTAAATATCGCTCGACTCGGCGACGGAGATTTTGCCTTTGTCGACCGAGAAAACAGCATAGGCAGTAATAAAACCTCCGGTGGGGCGCAGCTCGGCATCATTCAAAAAGAGAATTAGGTAACGCCGTTCTTCATCCTTTCCTAAAACATAGGGCAGCCGTTTGAGAAGCGGCTTGGCATCGGTTGCTAGAGTCACTAAACCAAAGATTTGATCATAGATCTGTTTTATGCGCTCGCGCACAAGACGCTTGCCAATTTGCTTGGGATACTTTTCGGGATTAATTTTGAGAAGGTAGCTCTTGGCCTGTTCCATATCTTTATCGATTTTGTCGATATGGGGCACTAGTTTATCGATGGTGAGAATCGCCGTTTCGAGGCGTTTTTCGGTTGGCTGAGTCGAGAACTCACTCCCTTTTTTGAAACCAATGAGATCGGCATAGGGCTCAATCGCCACTACCGCTTTGTCACCGGCAGCTAAGAGATGAGTGGCCGCCTCTAGCCCATTCTCTAAGTCGCTAAAGACATAGCCAACAAAGGGCAGGTATTTGTAGAGATAAACTGTGCGCAGATCTTTTTGGGTTGCCTCAACCTCTTGGCGCAGGAGCACTAAATTATCCTGAAGAGCCACCAAATCCTGATTTTTGGCGGCAACAAAAGTTTGGTCGGCTGTAGAGCGCAGAGTGGTCATTCGCGCCCGCACTTTTTGCAGTGGCCAAATTAGGGTGACATAGAAAAAGACGACTACCGTCACCATTACCAGCCACAGCCGCAGCTTCTGTTTGCCAGTGAGGCGAGATTTTTTGCGACGGTTAAGATTCATTACGTTGCGATCGCCTACATAGTCGCGGTTAACGCCGGAATTTTCTTCGAGTTTGCGCATTCTACTTTGCTAAACTGCCCCTTTCCCGCTGATCATCGCGTAGGGAGTTTTAACGATAATCTTTATATCATACCATAGAGAAATTTTTTGTACATACTCCGCGTCCATCTTGATCCGTTTGTCGAAATGCACCTCACTTCTCCCGTAAACCTGCCAAAACCCGGTGATGCCGGGCTTAACCTGAATGGCGGTTGAAAGAGCAGTTTTTGCCCCTGGATGTTTTTTGAGTTGTTCGCGAATTTCATCGGGATAGTAGGCCCGCGGCCCAACTAAACTCATCTCGCCTCGCAGCATATTCAAGAACTGAGGGACTTCGTCGAGAGAGTATTTGCGGATGAATTTGCCCACCTTAGTTACCCGAGGATCGTTGTAAAGTTTGTAACTACTTTTTTTGTATTCTAAATACAACTCTTTTAGCTTGGGATCGGAGCGCAACAGTTGGTGGGCATTTTTAATCATTGAGCGAAACTTGAGCATTTTGAAAAGCTTCCCGTCGCGCCCTACCCGCTCGGGAGTATCGGCAAAAACCGGCCCATCGGAGTCGAGCTTGATGAGGATCGCAACCACCAAACAAATTGGCAAAAAAAGCACCACCAAAATCGCCCCCAAAACAAGATCCATTAGGCGTTTGGTAGTGTGGGCATAGATTTCCCCATAGAATAAATTACCTTTTTGCATTATTTCCGTTGGGAGGCGCCAAGCTTGGCAATTAATTCTTTGGGATCAAGGAGCTCTTGATTGCCCGTTTCCAGATTCTTAAGAAGTATTTTGTTTTGGGTTCGTTCTTCCTCACCAATAATTACCACATAGGGAATCTTTTTGCGGTCGGCATACTTAATTTGTTTGGCAAGCTTTTCCTCGGGATTGGAGTAAATTTCGGTATTAATGCCGGCGTTTCGCAATAGTTGACTCGCCGCAAGTGAATTGGCTAAAAATTCCGGACTAAATACAGTGACTAAGACTTGGCTAATGGCCTTGAGACTGGGAAACAATCCCAGCTCAGTCATTGCTTCAATAGTGCGATCGAAACCAACAGCAAACCCGACAGCCGGAACCTCACGATTGCTAAAGCGAGAAACCAGACTATCGAAACGCTCACCTCCAGCTAAAGAACCCACTGTAAACTCTGGCACTACAATCTCCCAAATGGTTCCACTTGAGTAGGAAAAGGAACGGGCCAGGGTGGATTTGAATTGGTAGCTATCTTTGAAACCAAACTTGTCGAGATAACTAAAAATCGCTTTGAGGTTGGCGTTGGGCTCGTTTTTGGCAACTTTTGTTAAAAGCGCCTTTGCCTCACTCTCGCTGTAGCCTTTGGTGACAAGTTCGGAGACTACCCCGGCTTCTCCCAATTTTGCGAGCTTATCTATGGTGACAATCGCTTTGTAATCGATCCCTTGATAAAGCGCTCGATCATTGATAATCGCTTTAGGATTTTTGAACCCTAAGGCTTTAAAAACTGAGAGCGACAAAGCAATTAACTCGGCATCGGCTTCGGAATTTACTAGTCCGAAGGTATCGGCATCGCACTGCAGAAACTCGCGGTAGCGGCCTTTCTGGGGTTTCTCTGCCCGCCAAACACTTTGGATTTGGTAGCGTTTAAAGGGAAAGGTAAGTTCTGCATAATTTTGGGCAATAAACCGGCAGGTAGGCACGGTTTGATCGTAACGCAAGGCTACCCGGCGACCCCCTTCATCGGTGAAACGGTAGAAAAGTTTTTCGTCCTCACCAATATTTCCGGTAAAAACCTCTAAGTACTCAAGCGCGGGAGTCTCAAGCGGCAAAAAACCCCAGGTTTCAAAAACCTGGCGAATAATATTTACGGCATACTGACGTTTGCGCGCTTCCTCGGGAGGAAAATCCCGGAACCCTTTGAGAGTTTGGGCGCTTATTTTTGTTTCCATAATCGTTATTATACCTAATAAAAGCACTTATCTTGAACCGAAAGCCTTTTTGATAACTTCTTCGATTGGTTCGTCCTCGAGGGTAAAGTCGGAAAACTCTAACCGGTTGAGTTTTTTGGCCATAAAGTTAAGGAGTTTTTCCTTCTCTGCCCGAATTTTGAGGAGCGGAAACTGGTAGTCGTACTCCATTCCCAAACCCACCAGTTCACGGGGGGTAAGGGGAGATTTGAGAACAATCTGCAGCGCTTTCTCCCGTGAGTAACTTTGCACCAGACCGGCTAACTTGCCGTCGAAGAGAATTTGCCCTTTATTGATGAGAATTACCCGTTTGGCGAGACTTTGAATATCCTTCATATAGTGAGAGGTGAGGATAATGGTGGCCTTAAACTGGGCTTGGTACTGACGAATGAAATTAATTATTGTGGTTTGGGCAAAAATATCCAGGCCGATGGTGGGCTCGTCGAGAAACAAGACCTTTGGTTTGTGAATAAGAGCGGCAATGAGCTCCGCCCGCATTCGCTGCCCTAAAGAAAGGCCCCGCACCGGCTTCTCAATAAAATCGCCAGCGTCTAAGAGGGTAATTAATTCCCCCAGATGTTTTTGGAAAGCGGAATCGGGGACTTCGTAGATCTCTTTGTTAAGCTGATAGGCTTCCATGGGGGAAAGTTCCCAAATAAGCTGATTTTTTTGCCCCATGATGAAGGAAATTTGTTTGAGAAAGCGCGCCTCTTTTAGGAAGGGCTGGTAACCCAAAACACTCACCTCGCCGGCTGAGGGATAGAGAATGCCGGAGAGAATTTTGAGAGTCGTGGTTTTGCCGGCGCCATTGGGGCCAATAAACCCCACCAACTCCCCCTCCCCAACCTCAAAGGAAATCTTTTTGAGGGCCAGCTGGGACTCCTCCTCACGTGCAAAAAAATTCCGCAGGAAACCCCGGTTGCGCTTCTGCGTTTTGTAGATTTTCTCTAAAGCTTTGACTTTTATCATTTTTATGACCCCCAACTTTGATATTTTTTCAGGGCGCGATCCCAAACCCAGAGCGCAAAAAACAGGGCCCCCGCTCCCAAAACAACACTACCAGTGAGCACTTTCCAGTTTAACATTCCCAGTAACCCTTTAACAGGAAAAGACATCATGATGCCAATGGGAATGACGAAGGTGAGAATGCTGCGCAGTGGCTCGCGATAAATATCGATGGAGAACGCCGCCATTTTGGAAATATCACGGTAAATCATAATCGTGTGGTCCACCTCGGTAGTGAGCACGCCAAGGGCCAAAACCAATATGTGAAAGGCTGTGGCGATTACTAGAGAATTGCCTATTAGCAGACCAAAAAGAACGAGCTTGCTAAAAGAAAGCTCCGGCACCTGAAGAAGATAGTGGCTTAGCAACCATAGATAGGGCAGCAAAATTATGGCATCCATCAGATCCATTCCCCCAAAAAGCACCCGCAAAAACGGGGGATAAGGTTTAATTAGCACTCCATCTAACTCCCCTGAGGCTACCAAATAACGAAAGCGGTAAACCTCCCGAAACAGCAGCTGCGTGAAAGTATCGATGACGTTATAGGTTAAGTAAAAAAGCATAGATTCGGCCAGGGTATAGCCGGCAAAAAGCTTGGTGTTTTTGAGCAGGGTAAAAATAAAGAAATAGAACATTCCAAAGCGCAACCCTTTGCCGATTAAGAAAAAAAGGACACCGGTTTTGTGCTGGAGGGCAATTCTTAGGCTCATTGTGGAAAAGAGCCAATAGAGCTTTAGATAGTGTTTCATCGGCCAAAAAAAGAAAACTCCCGCATGCCTTTGCGCCATAACCCTTTAGCCAAAAAGTAACTCAACAAAACCCAAACTAAAGCCACGCCGCTGAAGGCTAGGTATTGTAAAGAAAAGCCCTCGAGAAGTATTTTGGTGGGCAGATAGGCAAAATAAGGGAAGGGAGTGAGTAACAATAGTTGGTAGAAAGCTTTGGGAAAAATATCGAGGGGAAAGTAACTGCCGGCCATCACTGTGATAAGCGCCGTGAACACAAAGCGGGGGGCCCAAACTTCGGTTGACCAAAAAGCAATTAGGGAGATGGTGAAGGAGATAAAAAAAGAGATGATTACTCCCAAAAAAAGCGCCCCGAGAGCCAAAGAGAGAGTGAGGAAATCGGATTTAATTATGATTTCTGGTTTGAAGATCCCGATTAGGAGAGCGACCTCCAAAAGAGAAAAAAAGAGGTTTAGCAGCTTATCAACCAGCTCCCGGGTAAACATCACCCGAAAAAAGGAGTAGGGTTTGAGCAGATAGTTGATGACTTCTCCACTACGAATTTGCCCGGCCAAATCGGCAATCCGGCTTGAATAAACAATTTCGCCAAGAAGATAAATTAAAACAATGTAGGTGAGCATCGCCGATTCGCTGTAGGAAAAGGCTTTGAGCCGTTGAGTGAAGACGGTGGTCCAGAGAAAATAGGTTAACAGTAAACTCAAGACTACCCGAACACGCCGAAGGATAAAGCTGAGCCGATAGACCAAGTATTGGGCTAAGTTCACCCGCGCTAGGGCAAGATACTTCTGCATACCCAAATTATACTGCTCTTACTCTTCTTTTATGGTAACGCTTTTGAGAACCATTGGGGTAACTGGGCTCTCCCCGTTCACCGCAGTTGTGGCGATTTTATCGACGACTTCAAGCCCCTCGGTGACGGCACCAAAGATGACGTAATCTTTGGGAAGCGGAGTGTTTTGGTGCATAATGAAGAACTGACTGCCGTTGGTATCGGGACCGGAATTGGCCATGGCCACTACTCCCCGAGTGTAATCTTTGCTCACCGGCTCATTGGCAAACTGGTATCCCGGACCACCGGTGCCATTCCCCAAGGGATCGCCTCCTTGAATCATGAAGTCTTTAATCACCCGGTGGAAAATGGTGTTGTTGTAAAACTTCTCCCGCGCAAGAAAAACAAAGTTATTGGCGGTTATGGGGGTCTCTTTTGTGTCAAGAGCAATAACAATTTTGCCCTCGGTAGTTTTGAGGGTGGCAGTGTATTTTTTGGCAAGATCGAGCTGCATGGCTGGGGGCTTGGAATACTGTTTAATTTGTTTCTCTGCACGCATTGGCGTTTTCATATCGGTTAGGGTTGAGGAACTTTTAATAGGTTCGGAACTTTGGTTGTTGGTAAGCAAAAAAACTGTTAAGACAATCACACCAAGGATGATTAAAAGGGCCGCAAATTGTTTATTCATGGCCACATTTTACTGAGATCTTGGACGAAAAACAATTCCGGTATTGTATAATAGCCTAGCTTGGAGGAGTCGCATAGTGGCCTATTGCACAGGTTTGCTAAACCTGCGAGCCGAAAGGCTCTCGTGGGTTCAAATCCCACCTCCTCCGCCACGATCATATCACCCTGGGTGTTTTTACAGCTGGTAAAAACTACAATAGTGTTAAAATTTTTACATAATGTAATTTCGTATAAACACTAGTTGTCCGAAATAATTTCGAGTAAAAATCTAATCACTTAATGTACAATAAAAATATGAGCAAAGTAATTTTAATCACTGGTTCAAGTCGAGGAATTGGTAAAGCGATTGCAAAAGAAGCCCACAAGGAAGGATATCAGGTGGTGGTTCACGGAAAAACCAATTCTAAAGAGCTTGAAAATACGTACCAGGAAATACCGGGTTCTATCAAATCCTTCTTTGATGTGGGCAATAAAGAAGATGCCCACAAGGCAATAAAAAAAATTATTTCCCAAACAAAGAGAATTGATGTTTTAGTAAATAACGCTGGTATCGCTAAAAACTTTATCACAGATATTAGTGAGGTTGACGAAAATAAGGCATTAGAAGAATGGAGAACAAATGTTCTTGGCTCAATTCATTGTATTCAATCTGTGATAGCGCAAATGTTAAAGAGAAAAAAGGGCAGTATTATCAATATTGCCTCGATTAAAGGTTATCCAAATCTTGCCACTATGAGTACGTTCACATTTGCGCAAACCAAATCAGCAATAGTTTCCATGACAAAAAGTTTGGCTAAAACTTATTCGCCTCAAGGCATTAGAGTTAACTGTGTTTCCCCAGGTTACATTGAAACTGACCAGGTTAAACTTTGGAACGAAGATACGTTTCGGCGAATAAACGAAGGTACTTTACTCGGCAGAATGGGTACACCTAAAGAAATTGCCGATTTGGTTTTGTTTTTAGCTTCAGATAAAGCATCATACATTACCGGATCGAATTTCCTTGCCGATGGTGGGTATACTTTGAAGGGAAAATAATTTTTTTGTTGCCTACTCTTTTGCAATCGATTTTTACTCGAAATTACTCAAGGGGGCGCTGCGCTTTCGCTCGTACCTCGCTCACCCTCGGACAACACGGTATATCTGGTTTGCCCCTCGGCTCGGGGCTCACGCAAATTTCGCACACATAAATTGAAAAAAAATAGGGAGTGTGCGAAACTTCAGATATACTGAAACGTTAGGCGAAATGATTAAAAATTTTTACTACTAAAAATATACTATGTACAAAAAAGTAAAATACGAAGAGATGTTTCCTTTTGAATTTAAGGAAGCTCTTGAAAATAAGCCAATAGCATATTTACCAATCGGTAGTCTAGAATGGCATGGTCACCACAACGCTCTTGGACTTGATTCTCTCAAAGCATGGAAGATTTTAGAATTGGTTGCTCAAAAAAATGGAGGAATTGTTTTTCCGCCTCTTTTCCTTGGTTTCGATACATACCCCGATCTTGATATCGAGAAATATCCAAACAAGGCTTATGATTGCTATCATCTT
>Ga0172369_10008796_pt1 | contig 11366 bp, 12 predicted proteins | sample LakKiv25m_FD_114539 | JGI IMG/M metagenome (GOLD analysis project Ga0172369, IMG submission 114539) | Freshwater microbial communities from Kabuno Bay, South-Kivu, Congo - kab_022012_11.25m | ecosystem: Environmental > Aquatic > Freshwater > Lake | place: Democratic Republic of the Congo... | reverse complement strand
GCCTCTCCATGTTCAACGAGAATACCGCTTACCTCCGACTGAAAACATATCCGGCCGCCGAACTTCTCGACTCCACGGCATAAGGCTTCGGGAATCGCTCCTGAACCGCCGACAGGATAGTTGATACCGCCATAATGACGGTCAGCCAGACAGATTCCTGCATTGACAAGCGGTGTTGAAACGGCATCCTGAACGGCCCATGAATAGGCCTCAATATCTATAAAGCGCAGCAGCTCCTCATCGCGAATGTAGCTGCGTGCGGTTTTGCCCATTGAGCGGAAGGTCTTCAGGGCGAGCGAAATTGACTTGAGCGGATAAGCCGCACCCACAGAGAGCAGATGGTTCAGATCCTCAAGGGAACCGGAAGGAAATGAGCTGATAATATCAAGAACGTCGTCAAGTTCACGATAAAACTTTTTTATACCGCCTGATTCATGAGGAAAACGATCTATCAATGCATCAAGAAATGTCTCGCGATCATAGGATGCCGATATTTCAAAATTATCGGGCAGATGGTAATGAATCTGAACCGGATCCGCAATAGTCTCGACAGAAAGACCGAGCTTCCTGAAAATTCTTGTGTGCAGGTTAAGCGTTCCGCTGCTGCTGTTTTCCCCGAAGCCATAAAAAACTGAAGCGCCGGCATCAAAGGAGTAACCCTCTCTCCTGAATGAGGAACAGCTTCCTCCGGGATAGCGATTCTTTTCAAACACAATCGTCGAAAAGCCTCGCTCCTGAAGCAGCGCGGCAACAGTCAGACCGCCAATACCGGCACCGACAACAATTACGTCGGCAGATTCATCAGACTGGATCATGCATCAGAAGTTTGAACGAAAGTTCTTGAATAACCTGCCTGAGAACCTTTAATACGGTATTCTCCAAACAAGCAGGGACTCACAACAATGTAAGGCTGAGTTCTTATAACAATTTATAGAGAAACCCTTTAATTGATCTAAAATATATTTTTATTAATTATTTTGCCAAGAGAGCTGGCCATACGTTTTGCAACGACAGAACAAGAATGATTTGAACTCATGATGAAACAGGAACCGACTTCCCGGAAAAAGACAAAAAAAGAGTCCCTTTCAAGAGAGGAACAGCAAAAACAGCTTGAGTTTCAACAAGAGGCCGTAATTCATCTTAACTCCTTGTACAACTATGCACTGCACATGACCATGAATCCTGATGATGCAGAGGATCTTGTGCAGGAAACCTACCTCAAGGCTTACCGTTTTTTTAATTCTTTTGAGCGGGGAACAAACTGCAAGGCATGGCTGTTTAAAATCCTGAAAAACAACTATATCAACCGTTTCCGTAAAAACTCAAGAGAGCCGGGAAAGGTTGATTACGATCTTATAAAGGATTTTTATCACTCCATCAAGGACACAAGGAGTGATACAACCGAAACGGAAAGTGATTATTTCCACTCGCTGCTTCATGAAGAGGTCTATCAGGCGCTCCTCTCTTTGCCCGAAGAGTTCAGGGAGGTGATTCAGTTATGTGATATTGAGGGATTTACCTATGAAGAGATAGCCAATATGGTAGAAAGCCCGATAGGCACGGTAAGATCACGGTTGTACAGAGGCCGAAAACTGCTTCGCATGCAGCTTGAAGAGTATGCGAAAAAATACGGGTTCAATACGGATAATGGCCAATAAATCACGACGAACAACCCTTTTTATTATGAATTGCAAAAAAGCCCGCCTGCTTATGAGTGCTGCTGTAGATTCCGAGCTTACCCTGCAGGAAAAACAGGAGTTTCTGGCCCATCTCTCGACATGCAAGGAGTGCAACGAAGAGTTCGCAGAGGCAAAAAAAACCAAGATGATCATAAAGGAGAGAATTGTTCAGTTTAAAGCGCCCCAGTCCCTTATCAACTCAATCATGCACCTTACCGGCATATCGGCCGGGGAGCAGGAAGAGACACTTCTTTTTGAATGAAACAGGACTGACTTGACTACCAGAACTGTCACCCGAAAACAACACCATGTGTAAGACCGGCACTCGCCCATATCCAGGCAAGTACCGGTTTTTATGTTTGTTACTCATCTTCTCTTCATCCTCCGTTGTCTGTCAACATTTCCTTCCCCCTCTGTTCCTCATGATTAATGACAGCTCTCCGCTTTACAGGCCGGAAGTATGACATTTTGTCACAAAAAAAACAGTTTCCGCCTGTCATTAAGAGCTGATGTATGACATTTCTTACGGCACAGGAAGAAAAAACAACCATTTTACACATTGGCACGGTAATTGATATTTATCAGTCATGCGGCAACTTTGTTTTCAACCGCAAATAATCTCACTACTCAAAACAAGCAAAAGATTACAAGGAGAACACTATGCTGGTAAAATTATCAAAAGATCCGATGAGGCTGTTTGACGATATCTGGTCAGGCTCGCAGTTGCCTGCAGCGCCTGCATTCAAGGTTGATATTGCTGAAGATGAAACCGCATTTCATATAGAAGCAGAGCTTCCGGGAATAGTAAAGGAGCAGATCGGACTCAATATTGAGGATGATGTGCTGACCATAAAGGCTGAGAGAAAACAGGCATCTGAAGTTTCTCAAAAAGACTACCACCGTATTGAGCGGAGTTATGGCACGTTTTCAAGAAGCTTCAATCTTGGCGAAATTATCGATCAGGATAACATTCAGGCTGATTTTGATGGAGGAGTGCTTCACGTTACGCTTCCAAAAGCACGGCCTGCAGGGAAAACAAAAGAGATTTCAATTAATTAATTATTCGGGTTTTGGCAAAGTTCTGCCAAAACCCGTCATTTTCATACACTAAAGAAAAGGAAGAGACATTATGGGTAAAATTATCGGCATCGACCTTGGCACAACGAACTCCTGTGTAGCGGTCATGCAGGGCACTCAACCTACGGTTATTGAAAACTCGGAAGGAAACCGTACTACACCCTCAGTCATCGCCTTGACTAAAACGGGTGACCGTCTTGTAGGCCAGGCGGCCAAAAGACAGGCTATTACCAACCCTAAAAACACCATTTTCTCGATCAAGCGTTTCATGGGACGCAAATATGAAGAGGTTCCGAACGAGAAAAAAATGGCCCCTTATGAAATCATCAACGAAAGTGGTGAAGCAAGGGTAAAAATCAACGACAAAGTCTACTCCCCGCAGGAAGTTTCCGCAATGATTCTGCAAAAAATGAAGCAGACCGCCGAAGATTTTCTTGGAGAAAAGGTAACCGAGGCAGTTATCACCGTTCCGGCCTATTTCAACGACGCCCAGCGGCAGGCGACCAAAGATGCCGGCCGCATTGCAGGCCTTGATGTCAAGCGCATTATCAACGAACCTACAGCGGCAGCTCTCGCTTACGGCCTTGACCGGAAAAAGGAGAATGAAAAAGTTGCCGTATTCGATCTTGGCGGCGGAACATTTGATATATCCATTCTTGAGCTTGGCGACGGTGTTTTTGAAGTCAAATCGACCGATGGCGACACCCATCTCGGCGGCGATGACTTTGACCAGAAAATCATTGATTATCTGGCTGATGAGTTCAAGAAACAGGAAGGCCATGATCTGCGCAAGGATGCCATTGCTCTTCAGCGACTGAAAGAGGCTGCTGAAAAAGCTAAAATAGAGCTCTCATCAAGGACGGATACAGAGATCAACCTCCCCTTTATTACAGCAACCCAGGAGGGTCCCAAACACCTTGTCATAAACCTTACCAGGGCAAAGTTTGAGGCGTTGTGCGCTGATCTGTTTGACAAGATTCTTGATCCATGCCATCGTGCGGTCAAGAACTCAAAAGTTGACATGAAGGCTATTGATGAAGTCGTGCTTGTCGGCGGTTCTACCCGCATACCAAAGGTTCAGGCTCTTGTCAAGGAGTTTTTCGGAAGAGAGCCAAACAGAAGCGTCAATCCTGATGAAGTTGTTGCTATCGGCGCAGCCATTCAGGGTGGCGTGCTGAAAGGTGATGTGACCGATGTGCTCCTGCTTGATGTCACTCCGCTCTCTCTGGGTATTGAAACCCTTGGCAGTGTCATGACAAAGCTGATCGATGCAAACACCACTATTCCAACCAGGAAACAGGAGGTATTTTCAACCGCCGGTGATAACCAGACTTCGGTTGAAATCCATGTACTCCAGGGAGAGCGCCCGATGGCCAGTGACAACAAAACACTTGGAAGGTTCCATCTTGGTGATATTCCTCCCTCTCCAAGAGGTGTGCCGCAGATAGAAGTCACCTTTGATATCGATTCGAACGGCATTCTGAGCGTATCGGCCAAAGACAAGGCAACAGGCAAAGAGCAGACTATCAGAATTGAGTCAAGCAGCAAGCTGAGCGATACTGAAGTCGAAAAGATGAAGCAGGATGCCAAAGAGCATGCTGCCGAAGATCAGAAACGCAAGGAGGAGATTGACACAAGAAATGTGGCTGACTCTCTTATTTTCAGCACAGAAAAGCAGTTGAAGGATCTGGGTGATAAAATTCCGGCAGAGAAGCGTCCTGTTCTTGAAGGTGCGCTTGATAAACTCAGGGAGGCTTACAAAAACGGCACCATTGAATCCATCAAGAGTGCCATGGAAGAGGTTAACAAGGAGTGGAGCGAGATCGCTTCACAGCTCTACCAGTCTCCTCAACCGGAAGCTTCTCATTCCGGGCAGACGCCTCCTTCGGGTGGAGAAGACAAAAAGAGCGGCGGAGAGGGCGAAGTTGAAAATGCAGAGTTTGAAGTCATTGATGACAAAGAGAAGTAATCTGACAAAAATCGCTTCATTAAATAACAAAGGGATTCCCCGCGAATCCCTTTGTTATTTAACCTTGATTTGCTAATTTAATATTGTTGAACGCGGAACGCCAAAAGGTGTTCTATTTGCAAATTTTAACCGTGCAAACGATGCGATCTCAGCTCAGCCGTCCGAATACCGCTACAAACCAGGTCAGGGTCAGTACAGCAGGACCATGGTCAGGAAATGCGGCGCATAAAACCAGGAAATATTACATCACTGCGGCAAAAAGAGACAACTACGGAAAACTTCAGATCCAGATCTGCCCCGTATCCGGAAAAAGAAAGTTGTCACCGACACCTGAGATAATCAGTAAAATCATTTCAGGTGAGATAGAGCTTTTTGTTTTGACCACACAGCCGGATATCGGAATTAACCTGAAACAGAAGGTGCTGGACAATGAGAACCGCTATGTCATTGACTTTGACAAACGAGGCATCAAGTGGACAATGCGTGATATCCCTGTCTTTTATGATTCACTGCATCAACAGCTCGCGGTTGAAATTGACCGTCAGTTCTATACGCTTGACAAGTTTTTCAAATAGCCGACAAAAAAACCTCTGCTTGCAAGGTGTGGTTATAACACCTTTTTTCAATGCCATGCATCACTCCTGCATGGCATTTTTTTTATGTTTAAGGCAGTTTCTTTTTGGCCAGCTTCGCTTCCGGTGCAGCAGGATAGAGGTTGACGAGACTGCTGAATCGTGCTTTGGCACTGGCGGTGTCGCCAATTTTTTCAAAACAGAGAGCCTGCTTGAAAAGAGCGGCAGGGCGCTTGCTGCTTTTGGTATATTTGGCGATAACAACCTGATATTCAAGAATGGCCTTTTCATACCATTTCTCAAGGAAGTAGCTCTCGGCAAGATAGAATTGTGCTTCAGAAAGAAGCAGTGACTTCGGATAGGTCTGTATAAGCTTGCCAAAACTCTCCCGTGCTGACCCATAGCTCTTTTTACCGAGCTGAACAACCCCTTCATCCAGAAGTTTCTTTTCAGGAGAGATCTCCGTCGTTTTCAGCGTGTCAGTTACTGCACTGCTCTTTGGCTTTGAGATTGCCGGAGAGAGAGTCTGCTCTTTTTCAAGGCCAAGATAACTCTCAATCTTCTGCAATCTTGTATCGAGATCGTCAAACTTATGGACAAGAAGAGAGTCTTCCATTCCCAGTCGCCCGAATGTTTTCGTATTGTTATACCTGATCTCTTCAATACTTCCCTGCACTCGTGAAATTTCATCCCGAACCTGCTGAACATCCGAATAAGAGACCGCTGTTTGCGTTTTAATGGTTTCTGCATCTGTTTTCAGTTTCAGCAGATCATCCTTGACAACAACAAGCTCCTGTTTTGAGGCACAGGCCGAGAGCAGAAAAAAAGGAAAGAGAAAAAACGGTTTAATCTGTGTAGTCATAATCAGCAATAATTACGGTTTCCATGTTTCTGCTCCCCCGAAGAGCTCAATAGTGCGATTTGATAGCCTCTGTTATTTTATCACAAAGTGTGCACGACGGTTTCTGGCCCATGCATCGTCATTCTGTGCTGCATCAAAAGGGCGCTCTTCACCAAAGCTGACGGCCTCAAGACGGGATGATGCCACACCAAGCTTCACCAGATACTCCTTTGCTGTTACAGCCCTGCGTTCTCCAAGTGCAAGGTTGTACTCTGCGGTACCTCTCGAATCACAATGGCCTTCAATAAGAGCCCCTTTGAGGGTATTACTTCCAAGCCACCCGGCATTCTGCTTCAACTGGTCCTGAGCTTCAGTGCCGAGAGTTGAGCTGTCAAATTCAAAAAAAACATCACCAAGCGGCCCTGTCTGATACTTGTCAAATCCATACCCGGTCGGCGAGGGCGCCGCAGACGGAGCCGAGACCGCAGCAGACCCGGCAGAGCCGGTGCCGTCAGTGCTCTCTGTCGTCGTCACTGCACTTTTTGATGAACATCCAACCGTCGTCATCAAGGCAAGAAAAAAGATGCCGTTAATTTTTTTTCTCATCGTTCAATCTTCATTTATCATTAATAAAAAAACGGAAGCAAACCTTTTTCAGCTTGCCCCCGATAGTTCACAACGCACACAGTAAAATCACTCAGCTACAAAGTGCGCTCTTCTGTTCTGTGCCCATGACTCTTCATCATGACCAACAGCAAATGGTCTCTCTTCACCAAAACTGACCGTTTTAAGACGATTGGCCGGAATACCGAGGTTCAGGAGATTTTCCTTTGCACTGATGGCACGACGCTCACCAAGAGCAAGATTGTATTCATTGGTACCACGTTCATCACAATGGCCCTCTATGACCACATTCCGTGACCCGTTTGCCTGAATCCAGGCGGCATTGGTTTTGAGCTGTTCAGCAGCTTCAGCTCGCACAAGTGATTTATCATAATCATAAAAGACATCACCAAGCACCGGACCCTGAACTACAGGTTGAGCTACGGGTGGTGGTGGTGGTGGTTCCGGAGCTACAACTACATCCTTTTCACAGCAGCAAGCGCCAAGAAAAAGCATTGATGGAATCAACAGGGTTCTGAATAAACTTTTGTGATCTATCATTTCTATCCTCCTTTTTATTGTTTTTCCAGCAACAGAATACTATCGAAATACCGACCAGAATGGCTGCATCTGGTCGCCATCGACCTGTAATAAAGGCCTCTGGTTTTCTCCCGATGAGCTCATGACATACAATTTTTTCGACCCTTGTCGATTGGATGAAAAGACAATCATCTCACCATCCGGTGACCATGATGGGGCTTCGTTTTCACGGGAATTAACGGTCAGTTGCACTAAGCCTGACCCTTCAGCATTTATAACAAATATATTGATTTCACCATTCTTTTCCCATGTAGTATAGGCAATTTTGTCACCTGCCGGTGACCATGATGGCTGGGTATTATAGCGTCCGCTGAAGGTAAGTCTTTTGACCGCTCCGGTACTGATATCCTGGATAAAAATCTGAGGCAAACCGTTTCTCGAAGAGACAAATGCCATTTTAGTGCCATCGGGAGAAAATGTAGGTGAAACATCTATCCCCTTGCTGTTTGTCAAGCGCTGTGAGATTGAGCCATCCGGTCTGACAAGATAGATCTCCTGATCACCTTCATAGGAGAGAGTTGTCGCAACTTCACTGCTCCCTCTCCATCCAGGATCAATACTGATCCCGTTTTTGCTCACAAACATGGTTTTCCTCTCCGATAGGTTTCTGATATAGAGGGCGGGATGACCGGATGAGAAATCTGTATAGGCAAGATACTTTCCGTCGGGAGAGAGGGCCGGTGTAAGGGAGATGGATTTGGAGTGAGTCAATTGTTCAAGCCCGTAACCATCAAAATCACACTCATAGATCTCCTTGAAGCCTGACCTGTTGCTGACAAAAACAATCTTGCTGCCGAAAACCGATTTTTTCCCCGTCAGCAGCTCAACGATATCGGAACAGAATGCATGAGCGATTAAACGAAGCTCATCTTTTTTGCCCTTGTAGGATTTTTTGAGCAGTGACTTTCCGGCGGCACTCTCGAACACCTCCACTTCAAGCGTGACAACTCCTGATTTCTCAAAAACTCTTCCGCCGGCATAGACCTCTGCACCTACAGAATTCAGTGCACTGAAATTAATGCGCACACTCTCTTTGTCGGCAATCTCCTTGACATTAAGCGGAGGAGCAATCAGTGAGAAATAATTGGTAAAACTGAGCCCTTCCTGTATAACGGTATCAAGAGTTCCTGCCCACTCACGCTCTTTTCTGCCCTTTGCATCCGGTTTGTCAACAACAAGCGCAATTTTACTCGAACCCTCTTTTCGGATGGTGATATACTCACCGGATTCAACCGCATTGAGATGGTGAGGAAAAGCAAAAAAGCAGGAGATCAGAACAATAATTCCGGGGAGAGTTGATGTTTTTTTTGGCATATAAGTCACCTCTGTAATTTGAAAAAGATCATTGGAATGCCGACTCTCGCAACGCATGTACATAAAACATCTTTTCATCGTTCACTATACAAATATACATCAACAGGTATATATACAAAATAATTTCCCCGCAGTGAGAGCGCAAATCATATCCACCAGGATATAGCATCCTACTTCTCGATACCTTCCGGAGTAAACACAAAACCGACCCAAAGCTCACGAGCCTGTTCCTCTTTCGGAATAACTGGAAGGGGAGAGGATTTATCAAGTGCTCTTTTTACCGAGTTGTTCAAATACTCACTCGGTGCCCTTCTGTCGATGACAATCTGATCGATCGTTCCATCAGCAAGTATGTGTATACGAACATAGACCTCCATTCCGTAGCTGCTTCTGAGCATCTGACGGGAAAACTCCCAGTTTTGTTGAATAATTGATGCTATAACCGCTTTGTAGGGCCCGCCTACCCCCCGGCCGCTACCTCCGTCTCCCCGGCCGTTTCCCGAACCTGACCCCCTTCCTCCAGCGCCCTGAGAACCTTCAGCTTTCACTTTCGCCTGAAGCTGCGCCAGGGCTTTGTTCAGATTACCCATACTCCCTGCAGGAGATGGTTTGGGCTGGGTGGGTGTATTCTTTGCAACGACCTGTTGAAGCCGTTCAAGGGCCTTGTTAATCTGCTGCTGTTTGTCAACCGGTTCAGGGGGTACCCCGGAAACGCTCTTTGCCGGAGGCTGCTGAGACAAAATCTCCTGATTGTGCTCAGACTGTGATACTTTAGACTGGGCTGAAGCAGCCGGAGCAAGGGGTATCTGAGCAGAGGCAGGAGGAAGCGATGCTCCGCCTGCAGGTTCTTCTGAAAAACCGGCAGGGCCTCCGGAACCGGGCATGGAAACAAGCGTCACGCTGACCAGTTTCGGTGGTTTAGCCCGTCTATCGGCATCCCAGCTCTGAAGATAGAATGCAACAACAAAAAGAAGAAGATGCATGACTGCCGCAGCGGCAAGCCACAAAAAAAACTTTTTCTCGGCAGGAACTCCCTTCTGACGTGTTTTCATCATTCCCGCTTATCTCCCTTCCTGACCGATAACAGCCGTCGGCTCCGTCACCATGCCGATCTTTTCAATTCCGGCATCCCTTATCTGGGCCATCACATCCATTACAACTCCATAAGGCAGTGTTTTATCGGCTTTCAGATAAACCTCGCCTGTCCGCTTGACATCGAGGATTGTCGGCAGTCTCTGACGCACCTCATTGGCATTCAACTGATATTCATTGATATAGACCCGCCTGGATCCGTCTATACTGATCACAAGCGCCTTCTCGGAAAGATCCATCTTTTGATGGGTGGTTTTCGGGGTTTCCACCTTGACTCCGTGCGTCATCATGGGTGCGGTTACCATAAAGATGATAAGGAGCACCAGCATGACGTCAACAAATGGTGTCACATTGATGTCGCTCATCAACCGGCCTTTTCCGGAGGTCATCATATTCCTGTCTGCGTAAAAGGTTCAACAAGGAATGCAGCAGCAAATTCCGGAGAAAACTCCTCAAGATCCCGCTCGATAGTGCCGATCTGCTGTGAAAAATAGTTATAAGCCATAACTGCGGGTATAGCCGCAGCAAGACCGGCGGCAGTTGCAACCAGAGCTTCCGAAATACCCGGCGCAACAATGGCAAGTGATGCAGACTGCGACTGACCGATGTTATGGAAGGAGGTCATGATGCCCCAGACGGTGCCGAAAAGTCCTATGAAGGGTGCTGTATTACCCACGGTTGCAAGAAAAGAGACAAGTGTCGAGAGTCTTTTACCTTCAAGATTTGCCTCACGTTTGATGGCCCTCGCAATGCGGGCCCGAGCCTGCCGGATATCGCTTTTGTCGCCGATTGCCCGGTACTCGATATAACCTGCCCGAAACACCCGTGGAAGAGATCCGTTCCGATACTGCTCACTCTCCGTAAATGCCTTGTCGACATTATAGACATCGAAAAAATAGTCAAGAAAGGCTTTGGACTCACCGAGTGATTTACGGATATAACCGATCTTGTAGGCTATGATTGCCCAGGAGAGTACAGAGAACGAAAGAAGGACAAACAGAACAAACAACACAACAGGTCCGGCATCCGAGAGCAGGCCAAAAATCCCGAGTTTAGAATCAAGCATCAGAAGTGTGACTAATTTAAAGGTTCATTAAAACAAATTCATATTCGCAATCACCATATAGGCCAGAGCAGAACCGGAAAGCGCACAGAGTGTGTTGACCAGATCGTTATTGACAAAAGGAACACCCTTCAGCAGCCTGTTTTCAACCATCAAACCATCCGGAGCAAGGCTGTGGGTCCGTTCTGTCACCTTCTCACGGATCGGATCAAAATACTGGGCCTGAACCGTTGCCCCAAAAAAACTGTCAACCAGACTGGCAAGCAGACCGGAAAAACCAATAAGAAGAAAAGACTGCAGAATTCCGAAATTTGCCAGCCACCCTGCATCGACAAACAAGGCGCTTGCACAGATAAAAAGCGAGCCGATAAATGCTCCTGATGTACCCGGTATAGAAACACCGCCGGAAGTACCTACGGGAACCTCCCTGAAAGTCGTGATCAGTCTCGCCTTCGGGTTTGGCCACATGGTTCCTATCTCTGTTGCCCAGGTATCGGCCTGTACGGCCGCAAGCGTACCAAGATAGGCAAAAAAGATTGCCGGATCGTTGGTCAGG
>Ga0172369_10008792_pt1 | contig 11368 bp, 11 predicted proteins | sample LakKiv25m_FD_114539 | JGI IMG/M metagenome (GOLD analysis project Ga0172369, IMG submission 114539) | Freshwater microbial communities from Kabuno Bay, South-Kivu, Congo - kab_022012_11.25m | ecosystem: Environmental > Aquatic > Freshwater > Lake | place: Democratic Republic of the Congo... | reverse complement strand
TGATTGAGATATCACGTATCCACGCGGAGCAATTGACGCATAATCAACCAGAAACTGATTCAAACCTTTTATTTCTCCCAATCGTACGGATGATCCTGACTTAATTTCTATCGGAATAACATATTCTCCGCAATCAATTATACAGTCTACTTCTGCTCCTCCTGAAGTACGCCAATAATAAAGTTTGTATTGTTTATTAAGAGCTCTTATACGACGCAAAAGTTCCAAAATCACAAAATGTTCAAACAATACTCCTTTTTGAGCTGCTACTATTCCTGTTTCCAGAGGAAGTCGTGCGAGAGCATTACGCACACCGATATCAAAATAATAATACCTCGGTGAAGATAAAATTCTTTTACGTGCATTTTTCTTGAAAGGATCAATCCGCTCAACAATAAGAGTTTCTTCCAATATTTGGTAATAGTTTTTGATGGTGGGAATACTCACCCCAGATTCAAATGAAAGTTTTGTCAGATTAAGATTTTTTCCGGATTCATGAGCCGAAAGTTCAAGAAAATGCGCGAATGAACCGATCTTTCGACTGATTGATTCTGCTCGAATTTCTTCCTCTAAATAAATATGCGAATAAGATTGAAGTAGATCGACCCTTATTTCAGATGATGCTTGGACAAGTAAAGGAAGGCTGCCAAAAACAAGGACATCTTCAAACGTATATGTTGAATTTGACGATATATGTTCAATTTTTAACTCTTTTATATTTGATTCTTTTATTAACCCTAATTCGGACCAAAGCATGGAATCAAGACGTTTGTAAATCACTCTGCCTGGCAATAAATTAACTCCTTGCCTTTTTAATTTTCTTGCTGAGGAGCCGGTCAGAATAAATTTGGCTTTATGATTATCGATGAGTAACTGTATAGCGTCAAACAAAGCGGGCACTTTTTGAATCTCATCAATAAAAACAATTGGTGGTTTTTCAAAAGCTTCTATTTCACGTATGAGTCTTCCCGGATCAATCTCCATATCTTGACGTACCCTTGGATTTTGAAGTGAGTAAGTTATAGTATTGCTTTTTGTTTCAAGAAGTTTATTTATAAGAGTCGTTTTCCCAACTTGTCGAGGACCAAGCAACAACAGAGAATTACCAGAATTTATTAATGATTCTATCTGCGTCTGTGTAAATCTAAATAATGGTTTATTTTTGCCTTGCATATTTAAAGTATATACTAGATATTGGCAGTGTCAAGATACAAGTTACTCTTTATCATTAAATATCAAATTGCCCCCCTACAACAAATTCACTTGATCGTAAAATCGGAGGCATACTGCAACCTTCTGATTTGAGAGAAAATGTCCTTTTTTTATCAATTGATCAATTAATGTTTGAGGATAGAGTGATTCAAGTTCCTTTTTAATTTTGACAATTTCTTATTATTACGCTTTACTTGAACGGCTTTTGCAATAACTTTATTTGGATAAATATTACCGTCGTGCAAAAGATTATTATCACCTTTTGTAATAACATACGAAGGATGTTTGTAAATAACCCTATGTGCTATCATAACTCCCTTTTTTTTTATTAAAACAATGTCGTTTATCTTTAAAGTGAGAAAAGAACATGTACTATATTCAACAACATCTCCAGAACGGAGAATCGGAAACATACTGTTTCCTTCTGATTGAAGAGAGAAACTCTTTTGTTTTAAAAAACCACTCAGAATTGCAGTCGTTGCGTTATTAATGATTTTCATACTTGTTACATGATAACTCTGGCTAATTATTTTTAATCAGTTTACACCAGCAATCTTGAATTATTGAACGATATTCTTTTTAATATTTTCATCTTTTTATAAGATGCTGTAACTATGAATCAGGAATCCTTTCATTCTTTTATAAATGGGGAAAGTACAGATCTTAAAGTTTTAATCAACTCATCACGATTCCTACTAAAATAAACTGTATAAAAATCAGTTGTATTTTCAATTAATTTTACTAACAAAGGAATATTATTTTCAGGTATAAACTCATTAATAACCATCTGAGATATCAGGCGTTTCAAAATTGTATTTCGTGACGAAATTCGTTTAATTGTACAACTTTCTGCTTTACGTAAAAAAAATATTCCTTTTACAATATAACCGTCCCTGTTTTTTTTATATGCATTTTTTTCACAGAAATGGCTTGTATAACAATAAAAATGTTGACCTTGTTTTCTTAGAATTATTTTATCATCAGCAATAGGTATAAACTTTTTAGCAAGTAACTTGAGAACTGTAGACTTTCCTCCTCCTGAAGGCGCAAGGAATAATGAACCCGATCCATCAATACAAACAGCTGAGCCGTGAATGATTATTCCCTTTTTCTGGGAGAGCAGTTCGTGAATGGCATTGGAAATAATATAATATAATTGAGAAAAACTAATGTGATCAAACGTGTTTACGTATTTTCCTTTTTTTTCATAAAACATAAAGTAATATTGTTTTGCGTTTTGATATTTTGTGCTGATTGTTTTAAGCCTTTGATCTGGATTAATGCTATGAATAACAATCGTATAGTCTGCGGGTTGATTTATTTCTGTTGATATAAAAAATTCAAATCTTTGGTGAATTTGCTGAAACAGTATTTTATTTTTTATTAACGGATAGAATAATATTTTGATATTAAATCCGGCAATACAAACATAAAAAATATTCGTTGATTTATTCATTGTGTTTGTTTGTTTTTCGAATTGGTAAGGCTATCATTTTATTAAAGACAGACCGATTTAATTGATAAAATTCTCTATAAAAATTATTGGGCGCTTCTTTTCCCTTCAACACCTTTAATATCTCTGCAAATACAAGCAAGGTAAAATGGTCCTGAATCAGGTGTCTCCCATTCCAAATTATATCGACAAATTGATTCATCTCAATCTTCACCAGGAAGTTTTTCTTTACCTGACCTGTCAGCAATTTCTTATAAATTGCCAAGGCATAATTATGAAGAGTATCATCGTTCGGATAAGTTAAATATAAATTTTTATATTTTTGTATCAAACTGATCCAGGAGTTTCTTTTACCATTATTGTTAGTCATTCGCTTATAGTACTGCAGATCTGTAAAAAATCTTATTGTTTTCATTAATTCTTTTAACTCTCTTGTTAAACTTTGGTCGGAGTATTTATAACCGACAAAATCCGCACATTTGTTTACAGTCATATTGTTCAGTCTCTTTTTCAATTGTGTCAAAATTCTTCCGCCTTTTTTATAATCGTAAGAGGCAATAAATAAACGTGCCAACTGTAATTGAATTTCTGGTTCAAAAACAATGTTGTTGGATTTTTTTAATACGAAATTGCTTTTTTTTTGAATTTCTATTTTTGCTTTTAGCATTCTCTCTCCGAAACATCCACCATGACAGTGAAGTTTTAAAGTACAACCGTTACATTTCTTACTTGGAAAAGGTAAATATCGATTGCTAAAGACTGCTTGGGAAAGGTAAAAATATTCTATATGTTTAACATCATTAAAATTCCGAAAACTGTTCAGCCTGTTAATATTAGCAATTGCAAAACAAGGGCTGATATTCAATGACGGATCAATATCGATAATTGAATTGCAAGGTGGCAAAAAAGTTACCAAACCGTAACTTTTTATTACGGCAAGCTGACTCTGTGAAAACATGCAGGGAGTGTATCCGCAATCTAAAGATATTTCTTTTATGTATGAATGTTTTCTTTTAATTTTGTTAATAAATGCATATATAATATTCCCAATTCCCGGATATTGGTCTATTGTTATATAATTTTGACGGGTTGAATATTTCGGGTCGCCAATCGGATGAGCAATTCCTATCCGAATTTTTTTAATGGTCTGAATTTTTGACAATATTTCTTCAATAAAGTAAAAATTGTATTGTTTTTTGTAAATATTAAAACCAATAACACTATCTAAAAACTTCAGCTTTTCAATATTGTTTATAATATGGTTGTTTAATTGTGCGTTGTAAACCTCGGGAGGATTAATATTCCATACTATAGTAATTTTGTCACTATATTTTTGAAGCGATAAAACTGCTTCAGGAGAAAATATTCCATTTGAAAAAATCGATATATTATCGAATCCTTTTTTTATTGTCATATCAAGTATTTCGCGGAATCGGGAATGAAGTGTCGGCTCGCCGCCAAGAAGTTTTATTCTGGTTTTTGGGTTATACTTGTATATAAAATCAAGAATTTTCGAATAATTGTCTATCGACATCTCTCGACCGACTAATGATTCTTTTTTGAAATACTGCGCAGCAAAACAATAGGGACATTTTCCATTACAAATTTGTGTTAGTAAAATGTTAAACATTATAAAAAAGGAATAGAGTGAAAGAAATTATATCAAATGAAAGTCAACTATTCTAAAGATATCACCGGATTACTTTCTTATTCTATAGCAACTGGAAACTATTTTATGTGATTGAATTCACTATTTTAAAATGCCATGGAAAAAAATGACGGGTACCTGGTAAACTAGACGGTAAGTCTCTTTCGAAGATGGGTCTTTCAAGGCCCGAAAACGAAGGAAAAAGTTAATAATTTTAACAGGTGTACTATGCCCGGAAAATATTATTCAAAAGAATTGAAGGAGGAAATAATCGGTAAGATTAAGACTGAGGGAATAACTGCCGTTGAAGCAGCCAAGCGGTTTGGGATTGATGTTAATAATATCTACCGCTGGGTATCATCCGGAGTGGGTGGAGCCCGGGGAAATCTCTGGGAGATAAACAGGCTAAAGAAAGAAAATAAAGAGTTAAAACAAATCATTGGAGAGATGATGTTTGAAAATCGTAAAGGAAAAAAAAATTGAAATTATGCGCACTTTGAAAACTAGAGTCAATAAAACTAAATTGGCTAAAGAACTTGGAGTCTCAAGGTCAAGCCTCTACTACAAAAAAACGAGGGAGGAAACTGATCTTGAGCTCAAACGTCAGATAGAGGCTGTTATGGTTGATCATAAAGACTACGGTCACAAAAGAATAGCCATCGACCTTAGGATGGGTCATAATCGGATACGGCGGGTAATGAAAAAATTTAATCTTAAGCCGTACAGACGACGCCATAAAAAGTGGATTAAGATAAAAGATCAAGGAAAACCACCTACCGGTATTCCCAATCTCGTTCAACCGTTACTTGATAACAAATTATTGGTTAGACCCAACCAAGTTTGGTGCACGGACTTCACCTACATTAAATTTCAGGGAAAGTTCATTTACTTGGCAACCATAATCGATCTATATACTCGAGAAATAGTTGGACTTAATATTTCAAGATTTCATAACAGATTTCTTGTAATTGGAGCTTTAGAGGATGCGGTCATTCATTTCAAAACGCCGGAAATCGTTCACTCCGACCAGGGATCGGAATACGACAGTGAAGAATTTATTGTATTTGTTAAAATCATAGGAGCTAAAATATCAATGAGTAAGAAAGGCAGTCCTTGGGAAAACGGCCACCAGGAAAGTTTCTTTGGCCACTTCAAACTTGAGGCCGGAGACTTAAACAGATTTGAGAGCCTTGGGGAATTAATTGAATATATTTACAATCAGATATATTATTACAATAACAAACGGATTCATTCAATTCTCAAAATGACGCCGGCTGAGAAAAGGAAGAGACATACTGTCTAAAAAATTAGGTACTTGACAAAAACTTCCTAATATATATTATTGAATATAATGATTAATAATAAAGTCGTCTAAGATAATATGAGCTCAAAACTAAATAAATTTCTTGTTATATTGTTTAGCTCGCTGTTATCTATAGTATTAATAATATTTTTTTATTATCTCTACCTCTCTAATTTCGCTGATAAAAACAATAAAGATTATTCGTGTCCTACTTGCAAAACAAATTGGAAATCACAATTAAACGATCCTCTGCTTGGAATAGAACAAAGGCAATATATTGAAAATACAATTCTACCCGCCTATAGTAATATTGCGAAAAATAATAATCAAAGGCTTTATTTAGTAAACGAATTTACTGCAGTTATTGGAGATATGCAATCTGCTAAGACTTCAACCGGTGCGGAAGCAATTTTATTTACTATTATTGATGAAAAGGGCAATCAACTTTTAAGTTTTAAAACCGGAATTGAGAACTTTTCTAAAAAATTAATCAAACTTTATAAAATAACTAATAATAATAAAATAGATATTCCAATAAATGAATTAAAAAAGAATCAAAAAATTTATTATAAATTACAAGAGGATCTTCTTGATCGTACTCAAAGCATTACTGAAATTACCGTATATGATTAAGAGAAAATATATTAAACCAATTATCAGAAGTAAAAGGATTAGAATACATTTATTTTACAAAAATCCAAAGTATTGGTCATTTGAGGACCTTTTAAGCCAATATCCAAATGTTTATTTCAATATAGGGGGGTATAGTTGGTGTAGCGGTTCCGGAGCACCGTGTTGATATTGTTATGTTTTGATTTCAAAAACCCTCCTTCACCTCACTCAAGACGGGCTTCGGAAGGGTAAAATACGCTTTTATTATTGGTATCTTTCAAAAAAGAATCTCAATATGTCTCTGGCGATGGGTGCTCCCATATCAGACTCCTGCCCTCCTTATTCATACAATTTTTACACGCATTATAAAATCTCGTGGTTTTAAAATAATAAGCGGTTTAACATAGTTTTTGACCTGAGGAAGAAAAAAGTCTTTTATATTGAACGTCGCTAAATAATCAACTTTGTTTTTCATTGCCGCAGCAAGAATCGGTGCATCTTTCGAATTCAGTACTTTTTCATACATTGCTATTTCTTCCAACGTCGGATTGTCAACAATAGTTAGATTAGACTGTAAAATGTAAAAATTGAGCCTCTGCTTTTCTAACTGATTTAATTTTTGTACAGTGTTTCTTTTTATTTCGCTTAATACATATTGGGAAATACAACCTTTGATTTTGTTTTTTCGACAGAGGCCTAAAATGAAAGCAGAAGCTCCGCTTTTTGACAAACACGCGGAAAATAAAACAGATGTATCAATAAAAACGGTAATCATGGTATATCAGACCAGATGGCTTGGGCTTTTTTAGCTAATTTTTCGGGTAGTTTATCATCTTTTACCCATTGTTTGATCTCCTCATCGGTAAAAAGTCTATATTCTGTTAATTCTCTTGGCTCAATAATGATTGAGTTTTTTGAGATCTTGACTTTGGCCACGTCTCCTTCTTTAATACCAAGTTTTTCTCTTATCTTTTTTGGTATAGTAATAAGTCCTTTCGGAAGAATTTTAATCCATGACTCATCTTGAACTGAAGATTGTGAAATTTGCATATAAATTTATAGAAATTCTAACTTTCTATATTATAGATTGATAACTGAATTCTGTCAACCACAACACCAAACCCGTGTCCCCGTTTTTTTACGAAAACAAAAAATAGGGAATAAGGTTTATTTCTTTATCCTCTTTTTTTATGGTTTTTTTTTCAACTCCGCCATATATAATTACACCTTTTTTTATTGAAAATTTATTCATAAATAGCAATATATTATGAGCGTCTTGTTTTGTTACATCTCTTGTTTGCTTTGCTTCCAAAGGAATAATATTCTCAGTTCCTTCCGTACAAATAAAATCAACTTCATGTTGATATACATCCCTGTAAAAATAGTGCGCCCGTATAATCGACGCAACGTAATTCTCAAACAATATTCCTTGATGGGAAAAGTCAACCAACGCTGATGAAAAAGATGGAGAAGCAAGATAGTATTTTTTGAACCTTTTTTCAGAAGTAATAAGGTTTCTTGAAAAGTTATAAAATTTTTTAATAAGAAGCGCATCTTCCAAATATGAGAGATACAGAGCCACTGTTTTATTGCTTATATGAAGTTCTTGAGCAAGATGTAGGTTGTTAATGATACACCCTGGTTGTTGGGCGATATATTGGACCATGCGGAGAAGAACAGAGGGATTATCGAAAGAAACAACCGAAGGCAAATCTTCATATATTATTTTTTTAATAATCGAACTAAAATATTCTTTTCTTATAGCCTCATCTCTCATGACGATACTTTCAATAAACTGGGAGCGTAAAAAAACTGCAAATTCATTTTTTATCTCTTGTTCATATAGTTTTGGTTTTCTTAAAAGATCGCTTTTTTCACGAAATAGAAGATATTCATCGAAAGAAAGGGGTTTTACAACAAAAGAAACTGTTCTTCCCGCCAAACTTTCCTGTGACTTTTTTCGTATATAAAAACTTGTTGACCCGCTAATAACAAACTTAATATTTGGATATAAATCATAATATACTTTTATTTGATTTTGAAAGTTGGGAAGCTTTTGAATTTCATCTAAAAAGAGATAAATTTGTTCTTTTTTAAAATTAATATCTGTTTGGGTTGCAAATGTGTTCAAAAGTCCCTCTATTGTTGGTTGGACTTCATCAAATGCAAAATACAGTATATGAAATACATTAGTTCTGTTTTTGATGAGTTCATTTATCATCTGAAATAAAAGAGTACTTTTCCCTACTCTTCGTAGTCCAGACAATTCGATAATTTGTCTTTTGTTAAGAAACGACATAAGAGATGGAAAAATATTCCTTATTTTCGGATATGGATAGGTAAACCCGCTTTCCCAGTGGCGATTATACTTAACAAGTTGCATACTTATTGAATTTTAATTTCTAATACAATTATATAATATTGGAATTATAATGGAAATATAATTATATGTCAAGTCTATGTTATATTTCCTATTCCTTACTTCTTTGTAAAGATTCTTAAATTACTACCAATAAGGTAAATTCGTTTGCATTTTATAAACAACTTTGATACTATTGCGTTATGCCACCGAGAAAAAAGACCGTCACAACAACCACCCCATCAACTGAAGTAAAAATAGAAAAACCGAAAGTTGAAAAATATCAAACTTCTTCTTTGGAAGTACTTCGCGTTCAAATTGCCAAAGAAATTAATACAATCGTTGATCTTTTGATCTCACAAATAAATCAATTCGAACAAACAAAAAAACAAATTCAAGAAGAAATGATGACAAAAGAAAAACAAAACAAACAAGTACAAGAAGAAAAACAGTTTGCAATTATGATGGATGAAAAGAAAAAACAAGCAGAATTTGAGGAACGATTGACAGCAAAAACCAAAGATTTTGAAGAACAAAAAGAAATCGAACTTAATAAGCTTAAAACAGAAAGCGAACTTCTTGAGCAAAAGAAAAGTGAATTCCAGAGCTTAAAATCACAGGTAACCACTTTTCCTACCCAACTGGAAAAAGCTGTGGAAGAAGCTCAAAAAGAAGTAGCCAGTGAATTAAAAAAAGAATATGATGGAGAGAAAAAGTTCCTCACACAAAAATTTGAATACGATCTCAAACTGCTCCAACAACAAATAAATAATTTGCAGCAAATTATAAAACAGCAGGAAAAAGAAATTGATTCTCTCCAGGATGATCGTACTCGAGCTATTGAGCAAATAAACCAATTAGCGGTTACAGTAATTAAAGGAAAAGAATTAAGTGTTCCACCAACACAAACAATTTAGTCCACCCCAATAAACGGAAGATAATTTTCTTGATTTATTACCTGATACGTGCTGTTTTTGTACGTATTTCTCCAGAGTGATGGTTTTTTACCTTTTATGTTACCCCATTTGAATTCGTATCCATGAAGCATTCCCCCTCTTTCTTCAATCATGTCTACCTCTTTTTGATCATAAGTTCGCCAAAAATAGGTATTTGCGTACATATGTTTATATTCTTGCAACTTCATCCTTTCAATAAACAGATAGTTTTCCCATAACTGCCCGACATCATTCCTACTTTCCAGAGGATTAAATGAGTTTATGAGTGCATTGCGTATTCCGTTATCAATAAAATAAAATCTTGAGTTTTTTGTAATTTCTTTACGTAAATTACGTGAAAAACCAAATACTCGTTTGACAACAAATGCTTTTTCTAATAGATCAAGATAGTTTTCAATGGTACGCAGATTTAGCCCTATTTGTGTTCCTATTTCATGAAGCGACACCTCATATCCTATTTGAAAAGCAATCAGTCTCAACAGTTGAATTATTTTATAAGACTTTCGTATTCCTTCATATTCCAAAAGGTCCTTAAAAAGATAATTATCAACAATGGTTTTCAATATTTCTTTTTTTTCTTCATTACTCGCAGAAGTAATTACAGCAGGATATGATCCATAAATCATACGAGTTGGAAGGAGGGCTTTCGTTTCAAAAAGATTCTCATTATATGCAATCTCCATTTGAGCAATAGGATATAGAAAAAAGGACCATTTTCTTCCCACAAGAGGTTCGCCAATTTGATTTGAAAGCTCAAATGAAGATGACCCCGTTGCTATAATTTTAATTTTCTCCAGCATATCAACCATTATTTTAAGACTTAACCCTATCTCGTTAATTTTTTGCGCTTCATCAATAACGAGAAGTTTTTTACGACCAATATTCTGTTTAAATATCGTACTCGATTGACTGCCTATCCATGACGAACTATCTCTATCCTCTCCTGATATAAAAAGATATTCTTCTTTTACGTGTTTAAGTATATCTTTAATAAGGGTTGTTTTTCCAGCTTGCCTCGGTCCATATAAGACAACTACTTTATTTGGTTGCAAATGATCCAATATGTCCTGCTTTAATATTCTGTTAATAAACATAGGATATTTTAGTACTTGAAATACACAAATTTATATAAATAATTGTATTATAATACAGTTATTTTCATATGTCAAATGAAAATCTGAACCTATTCTCTCCTCTCAAAGCCCTCCTTCACCTCACCTAAGACAGGCTTCGGAAGGGCAAGTACGCTTTCTCTTATTCCCTTCTTTCAAAGTATGCTTTGAGTATGTCTCTTGCTATAGGTGCCGCAACATCTGATCCTTGCCCACCTTCTTCTATAAGAACCGTCACCGCTATTTCAGGATTATCAAATGGCGCAAATACGGTAAACCACGCATGAGAAATGCCGGATTTTGCATGTGATTCAGCCGTTCCGGTCTTACAACCTGTTTCAATTTTATTCCAATAAAGGGGGTCTCTATCCATCTGTGCTTCTACCGAAGCTTTTTTATCATCTGTCACTCCGTTTAACGTTTTCATTCTTAAACTTTCATTTCTTACTTTAAAATCAAACAAAGGCCAACCAGTACCCCCCGTCTCACAAGCTTTTTTCATACCGGTCCGAATAAGTTCTATTGTTTTTTGAGAAATGGGAAGTTTGTTACAAGATGTCTGCCCATTTTTAAGTAGCTGAGGAGTGCATAAATAACCATTGTTTGCAAATACAGAGGAAGCAAGAGCCATTTGAAGCGGTGTAACCAAAGTATAACCTTGCCCAATTGAAAAATTATATGTATCTCCTAAGTACCATTTTTCACGGAGTACT
>Ga0172369_10008789_pt1 | contig 11370 bp, 7 predicted proteins | sample LakKiv25m_FD_114539 | JGI IMG/M metagenome (GOLD analysis project Ga0172369, IMG submission 114539) | Freshwater microbial communities from Kabuno Bay, South-Kivu, Congo - kab_022012_11.25m | ecosystem: Environmental > Aquatic > Freshwater > Lake | place: Democratic Republic of the Congo... | reverse complement strand
TGGCTCGGTCGGAGACCGGCCGGAGCAAAGTGAACCGTGCTGGCTCGGTCGGAGACCGGCCAGAGCAAAGTGAACCGTGCTGGCTCGGTCGGAGACCGGCCAGAGCAAAAAGCAAAGGGGGATGCTACGCAAAGACCCGCCAGAGTAAAAGTGTCAGCTATGGGCGCATCCTATCACCTTGTCACCTTGTCACCTTACCACCTTGTCACCTTGTCACCCAATCAGGAGTTATCATGCAAGCAGCCATCATCGAACGTCCAGGCGCACTTGTCGTCCGGCAAGTCCACGATCCGGCCATCGGCGACTACGACGCGCTGTGCGAGATCCTCTACGGCGCGACCTGCACGGGAACCGACGGCCACCTGATCCACGGCCGCTTCCCGTGGGGGCCGGTCCTCTACCCCACCGTGCTCGGCCATGAAAGCGTCGGCCGGGTGATTGCGCTAGGGCCGAAGGTGCGCAATTACCGGGTCGGCGACCTGGTGACGCGCGTGGGGACGCCGGCCTCGCCCCGCGGCGAGTACAACTCCAACTGGGGCGGCTTTGCCGAGCTGGGCATTGCGCGCGACCATTGGGCCATGCAAGCCGATGGGCTGCCCGAAGCTCAGTGGAAGCGGTCACGCTGGAACCAGGTTTTACCGCCCCAGTTCGATCCTGCGGCCGCCACCATGCTGACCACCTGGCGCGAGACGCTCAGCTACCTCACGCGAATCGGACTGAAGGCCGGCGAAACGCTGCTGGTCATCGGCTCCGGCGGCGTCGGGCTGAGCTTCGCCGCGTTCGGCGCGTTGCTCGGCGCGGCGCGCGTGGCTGTGCTCGGCAATGCGCGGCGCGCCGCCCTTGCGCACGATATGGGCGTCACAGATTTCTTCGACTACCGCGAGGACGACGTGGTCGGCGCTATGCGTGCAGCCGCCCCGGCCGGTTTCGATGTCATCGTTGACTCGGTCGGCCAACGCGACTCGCTGAACCAGGTTTTGCCCGCGCTCCGGCCGCACGGAACAGCCGCCATCTATGGCATAGACGAGTTTCACGAACAGCGCGTCAATCCAGGGCGCGTGCGCGAGGGCTTCACCTTTTACAACGGCGGCTACGACGAGGCCGAGACGCATCAGCGGGTCGTTGAGATGGCGCTGCAAGGCAAGCTGGACGCGCGGCGCTGGTTGAACCTGGACACCCCGTATCCGTTGGCGGACATTGCGGAAGCCTTCGCAGCGCTCGAACGTCGCGAGCTTGTCAAGGCGCTCATTCAAATTCACAACTAGCGGGAGATCTGATGACACCCCATCCAATCGTTTTACCTCGCAGCACCCCAGAGGCCCAGGGCATCTCGTCGGCGGCCATCACGGCGTTCCTGGCCGCGGTCGAGCAGCACGATTGCGGTCTGCACAGCTTGATGCTGCTGCGTCATGGCCACGTGGTGGCCGAGGGCTGGTGGTCGCCTTACACGCCAGGCGCGCCGCACATGCTCTATTCGTTGAGCAAAAGTTTTACCTCGACAGCGATCGGCCTGGCCGTGGCCGAAGGCCGCCTGTCGGTGGACGATCCGGTGTTGGGCTTCTTCCCCGCCGAAGCCCCGCGCCGACCGGGCGCGAACCTGGCCGCCATGCGCATCCGGCATCTGCTCTCCATGTCCACCGGGCATGACCACGACACGACGGGCTTTCTCTGGCGGCGGCGCGATGGCGACTGGGCCAGGGCATTTCTATCGCGGCCGGTGGCATACGCGCCGGGGACGCACTTCCTCTACAACACCGGCGCCACCTATATGTTGTCGGCCATCATCCAGCGCGTGACCGGCCAGACACTGCTGGCGTACCTGCGGCCGCGCCTGTTCGAGCCGCTGGGCATCGAAGGGCCGACCTGGGAGAGTTGCCCGCGCGGGGTCAACACCGGGGGCTTCGGCCTGAGCATCAAGACCGAGGACATCGCGCGCTTCGGCCAGCTCTATCTCCAGCGCGGGCTGTGGCAGGGCCAACGGCTCCTGGCCGAAGATTGGATCGCGGAGGCATCGGCCCGGCAGATATCCAACGGGACGGACGCTGAGAGCGACTGGCAGCAAGGGTATGGCTATCAGTTCTGGCGCTGCCGGCACGGCGCATATCGCGGCGACGGTGCGTTCGGCCAGTTCTGCGTGATCTTGCCCGAACAGGACGCCGTGATCGCGATCACCGCCGGCTCACCGAACATGCAAGCGGTGCTGAACCTGATCTGGGCGCATCTGCTGCCCGCGATGACAGACGCGCCGCGCGCCGAGGATGCCGCCGCACAGAAGGCGCTGGCTGACAAGCTGGGCCGCCTGGCGCTTGCCCCCGCGCCAGGGGCCTCATCTACGCCGGTTGCGGCGAAGGCAGCGGGCCAGCGGTATCACTTCGACGGGGCGCGCGCGAAGCTGAAGGCGGTCGCGTTCGATTTTGGCGACAGCGAAGATGTCTTGACCGTGGCAGATGCGCACGGCGAACATCGGGTGATCTGCGGCCACAGCGCGTGGGTCACGAGTGAGACGACCTGGAATCCGGCGTCTCTGCGCCCCTTGCCGCCCGACGCGCGCCTGCCCATCGCGGCCAGCGGAGCATGGACAGCCGCGGATACCTATGAGCTGCGACTGTACTTCACCGAGACCCCATACCGGGCGACCATGATCTGCAAATTCGTGGCCAACAAGATCAAACTCAAACTTCGGCTGAACGTGTCGTTTGGCCCGACCGAATTTCCGCAGTTGGTCGGTCGGAGCGGAGAAATGCTATAATGAATCAACACGCCGACATCCTCCTCACCCACGCCCACCTCTTCACCATGCAAGGCGACGGCGTGGGCTACATCGCCGACGGCGCGGTGGCGGTGGAGGGGCGCCGCATCGTCGCGGTCGGGCCAACCGCCGACCTGACGCCGCGTTTCCGGGCTGATGAGACGCTGGATGCGACCGGCTGCGCGGTCTTGCCCGGCCTGATTGATGCGCACATGCACACTCCCTGGGCGATTGCCCGCGGGGTGGCGCAGGACGTGGCGCACTGGATGCAGAAGGCGCTGGCGCCATACGCGCGCCATCTGACTCCCGAAGCGGCGCTGGCCGGGGCGAAGCTCAATGTGATCGAGGCGCTCAAGGCTGGCACGACAACCATGGTGGACTACACCCATCCCGTGCCCGGTTGGGCGCAGTTCTTCGCAGATGTCGGCGTGCGCGGCCGGCTGACCCCCACCATCAACGCGCTGCCGCCGGGCGGGATGGCTGGCTGGAAGATCGGCGATCTCTATCCCTTCGATCTGGAGGAAGGACAGCGCCAGATTGATGAAGCCGTGGCGTTCGCCCGCGATTGGCACGGGGCGGCCGGCGGCCGGATCACGGTCATGCTCGGCCCGCAGGCGCCCGACATGCTCCCGAAAGATCAATTGCTCCAAGTCAAACGCCTGGCCGAGCACGCCGGACTGATGATCCATATGCACGTGGCGCAAGGCGACCGCGAGATCAACCAGATGGTCAAACGCTTCGGCCAACGCACGCCGGACTATCTGAAAGACCTGGGCTACCTGGACAGTCAACTGTTGGCCGTCCACCTGACCGAGGCCACGGACGACGAGGCCGCGATGATCGCGCGGAGCGGCGCGGGGATGGCGCTCTGCTCTGGCAGCATCGGCATCATTGATGGCATCGTCCCGCCGGCGCACGTCTATCGCCAGGCGGGCGGCATGGTAGCGCTCGGCTCGGATCAGGCGGCCGGGAACAATTGCAACAACATCTTCAACGAGATGAAGCTGACCGCCCTGTTCAACAAGATCAAGTACCGCGACCCGACCGTGTTGCCCGCCTGGGAGGCGCTGCGCATGGCGACGGTCGAAGGCGCGCACGCGATCGGGCTGGGGAACGAGATCGGCTCGCTCAAAGGGGGCAAGCAGGCCGATCTGATCGTCGTAGATCTGGCCGCGCCCAACCTCTCACCCGTGCTGGATGCACCCGTGCGCAACATCGTGCCAAACCTGGTCTATGCTGGCAGCGGGCATGAAGTGCGAGACGTGATGGTCGCAGGGCGGCTCTTGGTGCGCACAGGTCGCGTGCTCACCGCCGACGAGACCGACATCCGCGCCGAGGCGCAGGCGCAGGCCGAGGCGCTCGCCCGCCGCGTCGCCGCCGATCCGGTGCACCGGGAGATGGCGCTAATGAGGGCGATGGCGGCCGCGCAGTTGTAATCGCAGGTAACCAACGATGGATGATCTCCGCTACCAGGCATTGACTTATAAATTACGTGGGGCCATCTTCGAGGCGCATAATACTTTGCGGATAGGCTGGTCCGAAGAGGTTTACCATCAGGGGATGCTGGAGGTTCTCAATGCGGCACGCCAATACGGTCTCGGCTATCCAGACACGCTGTACCGCAAGATTCTGGCCGTGGAGACAGCCTACCGGGGACTTGAGTGTCAGCAGAATGTCGTAGTGCCTGCTTCGTGGGGAGGGCGCATTCTGGCGCATCAGCCGAGTGAGTATCTGTTGGTAGGCGAGACCTGCCTGATCAACATGCGTGCAGATTTTCGGTGTTGGCCCACACTGAAGATGCTGCATACAGTGGGAGCTTTCCTCACCGATAGAAGAAAACACCGATGACCTTCACTGTATCCGTGTTCGTTTCTATCCGTGAGGGAATGCCACAAAGGAGGCATGATGTCAAGCAGTTTTCTGGAAGCGTTACGCACCTATGGACGCGAACCCTCCCCGAACCTCCCGCCGGAGATCATGCCCTGGGATCCGGCCGATCCGTGGGCGTGGGAAGGCGCGGCGCGGCACACCCTGGGCCTGCTACTGGCAGGCAAGACACCCGGCCCGCGCCTCTTCGCGATGGCCGATTATCTGTTGACCTTCCCCTCGGTCGCGTTCCGGTCGGCGGCCTCGGCCGAGGCGCTGCTGAACGCGACCGCGCTGGCGCTGTGCGGCTACCTGTGCGACGGGCAGCATCCCGAAGCCAGCGTGTGGCGGCTCACCGGCTGCGCCCGGCTGGCGAACGAAGCGCATCTCCGCCGCGCCGCGCTCGAAAACCGGATGCTGGCCGATTGCCTGCTGGCCGTCTGCCGCGCCGCCGACGAGCTTGAGCTACCCATCCTGGCCGACCTGATCACCCTGCGCGAACGGATGTGGGGCCGGCTGCTCGATCATAGCCGGGCCGAGCGGCTGCACGTCCCAGAGGCCGAGTATCCGCAGCACATGATCGCGCCGATCCCGGCCGAGCAAATCGGCGCGCTGATGCGGGGCCGCGCGTGGCAGCCGCGTGCGCGCTCACCCCAAGAGGCGTTGACCGCCGACCTGGAGGACGCCGAGAGGACGTGTCGCAACCTGATCACCCTGCGCGCCCACATGCTCGTCCGCCACCAGTTCGGCAGCGACGTGGACTGGCACATCGAATTCTTCGCCGACAAAGAATCCACCGTCAGCCTCAACTTCCAGCCGTTCATCCGCAACCTGGCAACCGCCTATGCCGAGACGGGCGATGCGAAGTACGCCGAGCACGCCGCCCGGCTGATGTGGTCGTGGTATCGGCAGTGCCCGGCGCCCAACCACCGGCACTACACCGGCCCCTGGCGCACCCTGGAGGTCGGCGGCCGGCCGTGGCGTGTCTGGCTGGACGTGATCGGCTACCTGGGACAGACCGCGGCGTTCGACGAGGTCACACACGCCATGCTCGCCCGCTCCCGGCTGGAACACATGCGCTACCTCACCGCGTTCTGCGGCGGCCCGAACAACTGGTACCAGGTCGAGGCGTCGGGCCTGGCGGTGGCCGCGCTTTGCTCGCCGGAGTTGACGTTGGCGGACGCCTATCTGCGCATCGCGCTGCGCCGCCTGAAATGGATCAACAGCCGCGCCTACTACGACGACGGCTTCCAGTTCGAGCTGAGCCACGGCTATCACGCCTTCCCGACGATGGCGATCACCTCCGTGGTGCGAGCAGCCCAGGCCCGAGACGTGGCGCTGCCAACAGATTTCGTGCGGCTGGTCGAGAAGGCGCACGAGATGTACCTCTACGCGGCGCAGCCCGACCACATCCTGCCGCTGTTCAACGACTGCGGGCCGCAGCCGACCGACCCGGCGCCCTATCTGCGCGGGGCCGCCGAGATGTTCCCCCGCGCGGATTTCCGTTGGGGCGCCAGCCACGGCCAGGAAGGCACGGCGCCCGACCATGCCTCGCACGCCTGGCCCTCGGCCGGCTACTACGTGATGCGCGACAAGTGGGGGCCGGACGGCCAGTTCCTCTTCTTCGATGGCGCGGCGTGGGGCGCGTCGCATCAGCACGAGGACAAGCTGACCTTCACCCTCTACGCCGGCGGCCGACTGCTCATCGGCGACCCGAACATCTACTCCTACTCGCCGACCGAGCTGACGCACTACTTCAAGGCCTCGCGCAGCCACAACGTCGTCATGGTGGATGGCCGCGGCCAGGCGCGCCGCTTCCGGCCCGAATCACACCTCAGCACGCTGGGCCGCAATGAGTGGGTCAGCCAGCCAGCCTTCGACTTCGTCAGCAGCGAGTACCTGGAAGGCTTCGCGCCCGATCCCTTCCCCGGCCGCGGGAATGCGTCGGAAGTGGACATGCGCATCCATCACCGGCGGGCGATCTTTTATATCAAACCCGGTGGAGCGAACGGCCGTGCGCCCCAACCCGGCTACTGGATCCTCTGCGACCTGCTGACGGGCCAGGACGTCGCACCGCACACCCTTGAGCAGATCTTCCACCTGGCCCCGGTCGAACAGCCCGGCGCGGCCGAGCCGCTGCGCCCCGGCGAAGTGGCCGTCTCCCCGGCGGCCATCGTGACACAGGAACCCGGTCTCGGCAACCTGGCGATCCTGCCGGTGGACTCGGCCGGGCTGGACGTGCGAGCGCAAAAGGGCGAGACCTCACCGGCGGTCGGCTGGTACGGCGTCTACGGTGAGTTCCCGGCCTGGGATGTGACGCTGGAGCGCCGCACATCCCTGCCGGCGCGCATGGATGCGGTGCTCTTCCCGCTCCTGCCGGGGGAGACGGCCTATCCCACCATCACCCGACTGCGGTCGGATGCCAAGGTCACGGCCTTCCGCATCCAGGGCGCGGGGGTGGATGACACGTTCATCCTGTGCGAGGACGGCGCGGGGCCGGCGACGGTGGATGGGGCCACGTGCGCGGGGCGGGCTATACTCGTGCGCCGATTGCACGATTACAAGAAGCTGGTTGTCGAATAGCATCTTCCGAGTGAATTTCCTGTACAGCAAACAGGCGAATCTCACGCCAAGACGCAAAGTCGCAAAGGGTTTTCTTAGCGTTCTTGGCACCTTTGCGTGAGCAATTGGTCCAGGCCCGTCCAGACTGGGGAGTTCCTATGAAAATCATTGATGTCATGGTCGAAACTTTCACCTACACATCCCACATCGTCCGTGACTCCGAAGGCCACACCCATCCCGGCCCGGCGCACGACGCCACCCAGACCCTCCTCCGTATCATCACCGATGGCGGGGTCGAGGGCTACAGCTTCGGCGCGGGCCGCGGCCCCATCGAGCGTATCGTCAAGCCGATCCTGCTCGGCCAGGATCCGTTCTACCGCGAGCGCATCTGGCAGCAGCTTCGGGAGCGGCAGCGGCTCAACCTGGCGACGCTCTACGACGGCGTGCTGGCGCATGTGGACATGGCGCTGTGGGATCTCGCCGGTCGGGCGTTGGGCCAGCCGGTCTACAAGCTGCTAGGCGGCTATCGGGACAAGGTGCGGGCCTACGCCAGCACGATGTGCGGCGACGACCTGCCGGGCGGGCTGGACACGCCGGAGGCTTATGCCCGCTTTGCGCTGGCGTGCCAGGCGCAGGGCTACACCGCGTTCAAGCTCCACACCTGGCAGCCGCCCATCCCCGGCGCGCCCGACGTGAAGCGCGACCTCGCCGCGTGCGCGGCCGTACGCGAGGCCGTCGGCCCGGATATGGCGCTGATGCTCGACCCGTTCCACTTCTACAGCCGCGAGGAGGCTTTGGCGTTGGGCCGCGGGCTGGAGAAGCTGGGCTTCCTCTGGATGGAGGAGCCGATGGACGAGCACAGCACGTCGTCCTACGTCTGGCTGACCGAACAGCTCGCCCTGCCGATCTGCGGGCCGGAGACCGCCGAAGGGAAAATGCAGACCCGCGCCGAGTGGATCGTGCGGGGCGCGGCCGACATCAGCCGGGGCGGCGTCGGCGACCTGGGCGGCATCACCCCGCTGCTGAAGGCCGCGCACCTCGCTGAGGCGTTCGGCATGAGCCTGGAGGTGCACGGCGGCGGGCCGGGCAACCTGCACGCGCTGTGCGCGATGGGCATCCCCGGCGCGTACTACGAGCGCGGCCTGCTGCACCCGTTTGTGGACTACGAGCAGCCCGCGCCCTGGCTGAATACCATCACCGACCCGCTGGACGCGGAGGGGTACGTCCACGTGTCGCAGGGGCCGGGATTGGGGCAGGAGATCAACTTCGAGTATATCCGAGAGCATCGGGTGGACGAGTGACCGCATCACGAAGGCGCAAACCTCACGAAAGGGTGTGGCGTACAACGTCAACCATTCTGTGACACGTTAATCTCCACGATGTCGCCGGCCGCCGAAGGGAGATAGAAGGTCGCACTCGACCTCAACAGCGCGCCGCCCGGGTGGTCGTAGACGAGCCAGCGGCGTTGCCCCCAGGTCAAACACGAGCACCAGCAAGGTCCGGTCGTGTTGTGCAGCCATCGGCGGCGCGGTCGGTCTCGGCGGACGCGGGGCATGGCGGCCGCGGGCGGTGGGAGGAGCGCGGCCAGGAGGATCGGCAGGCCGATGCACCCAGCGGCAAGGGTCGGCCCGAGACGCGGCCTAAGAAGTCGTGACGAAGATCCCATCTGCATCGCACCCTATCAGTAACAGGACTTACGCACTCCACGCTCTCAAGCGGCGCCCGAAACGGCGGGGCGTGCTATCGATGTTCAGATAATGTTTCGTGGTAGGGGCGATCCCTTGCGGTCACCCAGGACAGGCGCAAGGCACTGCCCTCACTATATCTTATCCGTGACCGCCATCGGGCCGCAGAAAGCAATATGGTCAGGTCAACAACGCGCAATTCCCAACCACATTCCTCCCAACTGCGCACAGGGCGCTTACGCAGATTTTACAAACGCCAGGATCCCGCGTATCTTCTATATAGATACCCAAGCAAGGATCACCGCCACACCGAAGTGCTGACCGGCCCAGCGGTTGGCAGTGAAGCGTGGTAGCGCCATCATCCCGCGCGCCACGCCCCAGGGACATCGTCTGCGCAAGCGGGCCAAGAGCAGGCAGGACGCCGCCCAGCGGTCGTGTTGTCGCCCCCCGCCTATCATGCCAAAGTCGGTTTGGCGCCCCTGTGTCCGATCACCAGCACCGCCAAAAGGTATCCGTTCGAGGTCAGCCTGCCGCACGGTCTACCCATGCGCGGCGTCATTTTGGCGGATCAGATCAAGAGCTTAGGTTGGCAAGCCCGCGCTGCGGAGTTCATCCGCGCCTTGCTCGAAGCAGTCATGCGTGAGATTCTTTAGAGAGTACTCGTGCCGATAAGTTCGTCACCTTGGGTAACTGCATCACAAGTTATATTTCACCAACCCGCGCGCAACTGTCACGATATCGGCCGCGCCCGGCAGTACGTAGTTTTCCAACTCCGGGCTGTACGGCAGCGGCACGTTCTTCGCCGCCACGCGAGCGATGGGGCCGTCCAGATAGCCAATCGCCTCCTCGGCGAGCATGGCCGCGATCTCCGCGCCCGGCCCCAGCCGCTTGTGCGCCTCATGCGCGATCACGACCCGGCTGGTCTTGCGGGCCGAGGCGATGAGGGTCTCTTTGTCCAACGGCACGAGGGTGCGGGGATCCACCACCTCGACCGAGATGCCCTCCCCGGCCAGCGTTTCGGCCGCCTCGAGCGCCTTCGGCAGCATCCCGCCGATCGCAATGACTGTCACGTCCCTGCCCTCGCGACGCACGGCCGCCTGGCCGAACGGTACGGCGAAATCGGGGTCTTCCGAAACCTCGCCCTTGGTCGCGTAGAGCATCTTATGCTCGAAAAAGAGCACCGGGTCTTCCCCGCGAATGGCCGTCCGCAGCAACCCTTTGGCGTCGGCGGCGGTGGCGGGCACGGCGATCTTGAGGCCGGGCACGTTCATGTACCAGCCTTCGGGAGACTGCGAATGTTGCGCCGCGGCCGAGCCGGGCGCGCCCGTGGTGATGCGGACCGTGACGGGCACGTTCGCCTTGCCGCCGCTCATGTAGCGCGCCTTGGCGAGCTGGTTCACGAGCTGATCGCCGGCCACCGGCAGGAAGTCGCCGAACATGATCTCGGCGATCGGCCGCAGGCCCATCATGGCTGCGCCCAACGCTGCGCCGATGATGGCCGTCTCACTGATCGGCGTATCGCGCACCCGATCCTCGCCGAACAGCTTCACCAGGTCGCCGCTGACCCCCCACACTCCACCGAATGTCCCGACATCTTCCCCGATCAAAATCACGTTTGGGTCGCGCGCCATTTCCTCGCGCAGCGTTTCGTAGATAGCCTGGCTGTATGTGATTGTGCGCATGGACTGTTCCTTGTAGAGATTGGGGATTAGGAATTAGGAATTAGGGACTAGGGACTAGGGACTAGGGACTAGGAGACCTGGTTCCTAGTCCCTAATCCCTAGTCCCTAGTCCCCCACTACGCTTCAAAACACTAATCCCCCGTGCGTCTCGCCATACACGCCCGCCAGCGCAGTTTCAGCGGCGGGTTTGGGGCTGGCGGCGGCGAAGGCGACGGCTTCATCGAGCGTGGCTTGCACGACCTGCTCGACCGCGACGATGTCGCTTTCGGGGATGGCCGCTTGCTCCAGCAGCCGCGCCCGGAAGCCGATCACCGGATCGCGGCGCTGCCACTCCGCCATCTCGGCCTTCGAGCGGTAGACCATCGGATCCCCCTCGTAGTGGCCGCGCTGGCGATAGGTCTTGCCCTCGATGAGGGTGGGGCCGCCGCCGGCGCGGGCCCGCGCCGCCGCGACCTTCGTCGCTTCGTAAACGGCCAGCACATCGTTGCCGTCCACGGTGACGCCGGGCATGGCGTAGCTGCTGGCGCGGATCGCCAGGTTGGCTACCGGCGCTTGCTTGTCCTGCGGGGTACCCTCGCCGTACAGGTTGTTCTCGCAGAAGAAGATGACCGGCAGCTTCCACAGCCCGGCCAGGTTGAGCGCCTCGTGGAATGCGCCTTCGTTGGTCGCGCCGTCGCCGAAGAAGGAGAGCGCGACGCGGCCGTCCTTCTTCTGCTGGAAGGCCAGCGCTGCGCCGACCGCGATGGGGATGCCGCCCGCTACGATGCCGTTCGCGCCCAGGATGCCCAGGCGGAAGTCGGTCATGTGCAGCGAGCCGCCCTTGCCG
>Ga0172369_10008783_pt1 | contig 11373 bp, 8 predicted proteins | sample LakKiv25m_FD_114539 | JGI IMG/M metagenome (GOLD analysis project Ga0172369, IMG submission 114539) | Freshwater microbial communities from Kabuno Bay, South-Kivu, Congo - kab_022012_11.25m | ecosystem: Environmental > Aquatic > Freshwater > Lake | place: Democratic Republic of the Congo... | reverse complement strand
ATTCCCGTTCGACCGACATTAAAATTACAGAGGGGGATATTAATGAAATTGTATCAAATTTGGTATTCTTTTTAAAAAATCAAAAACAAAACAAGAAGATTGATTTTGTAGTGGATATTCAACCCGGGATTCCTGCTTTTAATTTTGATGTCGAACAAGTCGAAAATGTATTGCTTAATCTTGGCCTCAATGCAATCCAGGCAATCGAGAATAAGGGTACCATAACATTTCACACCTCATATAACCCTGATGAGAAAACTGTAAATATAGCTGTCGAAGATACCGGCAGCGGTATTCCTGAAGAAAAAGAACATGATATTTTTAAACCTTTTTATACTACCAGAACTGAAGGCACAGGCCTGGGACTCGCCATTTCTAAAGACATCATCGAAAAACATCAGGGAATGATATGGTTTGAAAACAACAAAGATGGTGGTTGCACCTTTAAAATTTCCCTGCCCGTCGAAACGACCAAATAGTATTTTATCCAAGATTTTTATATGAAGAAGCAATTAAAAATATTGGTAATCGACGACGAACAGCTCATTCGTTGGTCACTTGAGAAGCATCTGAGTGCACAGGGTTACAAAGTTTTTACCGCCGAAAGCGGTGAAGAAGCTATAAAAATTCATGGAACACAAAGCCCGGATTTAATTTTCGTAGACAACAAATTACCAAAGATGCAGGGCCTGGAAGTGATTTCTAAAATTAAGGCCATCGACGAAGAAACCATCATTGTTTTCATGACGGCCTATGGCTCGATTGAAACTGCAGTTAAAGCAATGAAATTTGGCGCATCAGATTATGTGAATAAACCATTTTCGCTAAGTGAGATCGATTTTATCATCGAGGAAGTGACGGAAAAACTTCGACTAAACAATGAACTCCAGGTTTTACGACGTCAACAAAAGGACATTGTAACTTTTGATCACATTGTCAGCCAGTCAACTGAAATCAAACACATCATACAATTGTCGAAGAAAATAGCGACTACCGAAACTACAACAATCTTATTATTGGGTGAAAGTGGTACCGGAAAAGATATGTTTGCCAGGGCCATTCACAATTCAAGCTCACGTAAAGATAAACCCTTTGTAACCATCAACTGCTCCTCTTTGCCTGAAACGCTTCTGGAAAGCGAATTATTTGGCCACGAACAAGGTGCTTTTACCGATGCCAAAAAACTTAAAAAAGGATTTTTTGAAATTGCTGAAGGCGGAACCGTGTTTCTTGATGAGATAGGTGAGATAAACCTTACTACCCAGCTAAAACTTTTAAGCGTTCTGGAAAACAGAACAGTACGACGACTTGGAGGCTCGAAGGACATTCCTGTTGAAATAAGAATAATTGCCGCAACTAATAAAAATCTAAAGCAATCGGTCGAAGAAAAATCATTTCGTGAAGATCTTTACTATCGGCTTAAGGTGTTCCAGATTACAATTCCCCCCTTGCGCGAACACAAGGCTGATATCTTAGTACTAGCCGAATATTTTATCGGTCAGTTTAACCCACAATTCAGAAAATGCATCAGGGGCATAGATGAGCATGCAAAAAAAGTGCTCATCGACTATCATTGGCCAGGAAATATCAGGGAGTTGCGTAATGTGATGGAACGTGCTGTTATTCTTGAGTCGGGTACAGCTTTAAAGACCGAGAGTCTACCTGGTGAAATCATCAATCTTCAGGAGACTCCACGAAAGATAGCTGAGTCTCAGGGAAAAACAGAATCTGCTCCTGAGCCTGAAAATTTGCTTAAAAATGCCTCATTGTATGAAATCGAGAAACAAACGATTATTCAGGCACTGAAAAAAATGAATAACAACCAGACAAGAGCTTCAAAATTTTTAGGAATAACACGCGATACACTTCGCTACAAAATAAAAAAGCATAAGCTTTAACCGTTAGTGGGGCAAATAACCCAATTTATTAGGGTTATTTGCCCCAAATCGCAAATTTAATAATATTTAAGAAATAAATTGGTCCGGTTTCGCCCTCCAATGTTTTTTCTGAATCCTGCGACCCGGGTACCAAACTCCGGATTAAACATACCCTCGTCCCATTTTACATTCATAGAGTAAACTCAATTCCATTGGTTTTAAAATCTAAAAGGATATTCATAACTTATTCATAAATATTCATATGTGCGTTATGGCATGTTATTTGACTTTGGCATAATACTTTGATTCGCATGTTGCGGTTTAAAGCGTAAATTATTTATTATTAATTAAATACCAAAAACACATGAAACGTATGAAGTTGTTTTTTACGATGTCGATTGCGTTATTACTGGCGCAAGTTGGGTTTGGACAAACGATGGTTGGAACATCTCATGATTTTTCGGGTGATACCTGGAATGCTACCGGAGAGATTTGCATCGTTTGTCATACTCCCCACAATGCTATTACCACTGTTGCCGAGGCACCATTATGGAATCACCAGGTTACGGGAGTTACAAATTATGTTTTGTATGCATCATCAACTTTAAATGCAACCGTTGGACAGCCAGATGCAAGTTCAAAATTATGCCTGAGTTGCCATGATGGAACTGTAGCTATGGAAAATTTTGGAACTACAACCACAGGTAATCACTTTATGACCGGAACCTCATTAATCGGGACCAGCCTGAGTAATGATCATCCTGTATCATTTACCTATGATGCAGCTCTGGCTACAACTGACGGCGGTTTGTGGGACCCGACAACACATCCTTCAGGAATCCCTGGTAGTGGTGGTACCATCGCCGATGATATGCTAATCGGAGGTAAAATGCAATGTGCTTCATGCCATGATGTTCATAACAGTGGTGGAGTAACAAGTCTCTTGCTTAAGAGCAATGCTGTAAGTGCACTTTGTTTAACCTGTCACAAAAAATAGTTGGTTTTCTGAAATTTTATTTAAAAATGGAAGGGCGAAATTTTCACCCTTTCATTTTTTAAAAAAGGTTTTAAAAATGAATATAAAACGACATTTTACCTTCTTTTTAATTGGTGTTATAATATTTCAATTTTTCTCGTGTGCGCGTCATATCACGAAAATTGATACCGAAAAAGAAAGTGTGATTTATCCTTCACCCCCGGATACTGCACGGATACAGTTCCTAACGGCAATAAGCGGCTCAGCTGACATCACGGGTAAGCAATCTGCCTTCTCCAAATTTGTTTTAGGCGAATCAAACCCTAAGCCAATCATTAAACCTTATGGAATAGCTGTTTCTGGTGGTAAATTGTTTATCTGCGATCCAGGCGTAGCTGGTCTCGAAATTATTGATCTGGTAAAAAACACTTTCGATTATTTTACCCCTGGAGGAAATGGCATCTTAAAGGTCCCACTTAATTGCTTTGTGGATATAGATGGCAACCTGTACGTTGCCGACGGTGGGCGCATGCAAATAGTGGTCTTCGATAAGAACAGGAAATATCTTACATCATTTGGGGAAGGAGAAAAGTTTAAGCCGACCGATGTTTATGTTTATGCCAATAAAATATGGGTCCCCGACATGAACAACAACAAAATAAATGTTTACAACAAAGAAACTAATGAACTCCTGTATTCATTCCCCAAAACCGATAAAAGCTCTGAAAGCTATTTATTTATGCCGACAAATCTTTATGTTGCCAACGATAAAGTTTACGTGAGTGATATCGGTGGCTTCGACGTGAAAATTTATAGTCTGGATGGAAAATATCTGAGTACTGTTGGCCGTCATGGTGATAAAATTGGAGAGTTTGCCAGGCCCAAAGGGATAGCTGTCGATGATAATTCAAATCTTTATGTTGTTGATGCTGGTTTTGAAAATGTCCAGATATTTAATAAGAATAATAAAATATTAATGTTTTTTGGTGGTCCTTACAAAGGTCCTGGTGATATGTGGTTACCAGCAAAAGTGGCTATTTCGTATGATAAACTTAAGTTTTTTCAAAAGTTTGTTGATCCTGCCTACAATTTAAGATATCTGATTTTTGTAACCAATCAATATGGACCTGACAGATTAAATGTTTATGGAGCTATTGAACCACATCTTAAAAAAATCCCGTAAATGTACAACTTGAAAAAGGAGATATTTTTTGTTTTGGCTATTCAGGTGATAATATTCTTCCTTGGATGTTCCAATAAAACGATGTCTTTCTTCTTCGACGGCATCCCAAACCATAGTGATTCATTAAACATCGTACGGCTGGATTCATTAAAGCGAAACGATAGTGTACAAATGACTGAAATTATGGCGAAGGCTATCGGGCCACAATACATAATTCATCCTCCATATCAGCAAAAAGAATGCACAGCCTGCCATGATCCAAACATGATGGGCAAGTTTGTTGAGCCGCAACCAGCACTTTGTTATCAATGCCACGATAATTTTGCCTCCACTTACAAGTTTTTGCATGCTCCGGTCGAAGGCGGTGAATGTACATCGTGCCATAACCCGCATATGACCGAAAATGAAAAACTTCTTCTAAGAAAGGGACAGCTTTTATGCTTTTTTTGCCATGACAAAGAAGATATTTTAAAACAGGAAAATCATGATGGCATCGATGATACAAACTGTACTGAATGTCATAACCCTCATGGCAGCAATGAGGAACATTTATTAAACTGATAAAATCAACTCAAATTAACATGAAAACCAGGTGGTATATTTGTTTAGCTTTATTATACCCATCGGTGTGTTTTTCGCAAAGCAACCCTTCATCACTGTGCAAAGTCTGGTGTCCCACCTCCCTGTCAGGTGCTGTAAAATTGGGAGGACAATACAGGTACGAGAAAGGCATTACAAATACTATTTATAATTATCAGAAAAGCCCGCTACTTTATGGCGGGATACTGCTTAATTCGAGCAGCTATTTCTATCACCCGAATTTCTTAAAAGTTGACCTTACAGCTGAATATAATCCCGAAAAACGCCAGGATATCTATTTGGTTGTTCCGGATCAATCCGAGGTAAAAACAGTACAACGATTGAATATCAATACAACACTTTTCAACCAAAGACAACTTGTAATTGGAACTTATGCAAATTTTAACGAGAGCTATACCAACCGCGAAAACCTGACCAATCTGAAGGTAAATAGCACTAACTGGGGGACTAACCTTGTTTATGCCAACGAAGTTCTGCCCGTCAATGTAAGCTATCAGCAAGGTTTTACTAAGGAAACCGAAATGCAATCCGACCGTGTTTTTAACACCCGGCAATGCAATTTTCTTGGTTCAGCCAATAAATCCTTTTCAGCAAGAGACAACAATCAGTTGAGTTATTCGCACAATACCTTTTCCCGACTCGATTATAACCAGTTTGAAATCAGGAACGCATCAGATATTATAAATTTGAATAACAGCCTATATTTCGACGAAAGAAGGAATTACAGTTTTAATTCCAACATTTCAGTAACCAGACAAAAAGGAAACGACACTTACAACAGTATGCAGGCCAATGAAAATTTAACCCTGAAACTTCCTGAAAATTTAATTGCCGGATCGAACTACGGTTTTTACAGCATCGACCGTGAATTACAAAATCTAAAACAAAACAATGTTAATTTGTTCCTAAGGCATCACTTTTACCAGAGCCTCTTCACCGAAGCAACTTACGAATATGGCAAAGTAGATCAATCGATTTACAAGGAAGTCAATAAAAAAGCCGGTTTCGACTTACGTTATGAAAAAAATATACCAACCGGTCATCTTTCGCTTTCATATAGCATTTCACGGCTTAACCAGTACCGGAAAAGTGCTTCGGTACTTATTCAAATTATCAACGAAGCTTACACCTTAACCGATGGCCAAATCAGATTGCTCAACAAACCTAACATCGTCCCAGGATCAGTAGTGGTAAAGGATATTACAGGAACAATCATCTATCAGGAATTTTTCGACTATACACTTATCGACAGGAACAATTTCATCGAAATTCAACGTATTCCAGGTGGTCAGATCGCCAATAATTCAACGGTTTATATCGACTATGTTGCCAACCAACCGGGTTCATACCAATATGATTCCGATTTTCAGCGCTTCAATGCCAGCATTATGTTATTCGATCAGCTTGTCGAAGTCTATTACAGATGGTCGAAACAAGATTACTTCAACCTTGAAACTTCAGATTATCAGACATTAAATTATTTTACCCAAAACATCGTCGGCAGTCGCCTGGAATACAAGTTTGCAAGTGCAGGTGTTGAGTACGAGGATTATGCCAGCAACATCATTCCCTATCGTCTGCTAAGATATTTTGTGCTTTTACAGGGTAACTACAGCAGCCGCCTGTTGTTTTCGCTAAACGGAAATTTACGCAACTATACAATGATTGATGACCAGGTAAATCAACTATATTCCGATCTGTCGGGAGATATTGCCTATATGTTTACACCACAAACAAAGCTCAATTTTGAAGTAGGTTACCGCAAACAGGTTGGTTCAGGGATCGATCTTGATTTGCTCACTTTTCGAAGCGAATTTACTGCCAATTACCGGCAACTCTATTTTAGGGTAGGTGTGGAAATGTACAGACGGTTCTACCTGAACGAAAAAGTTAATTTTATAGGTGCGAACTTTGAAATTATCAGGAAGTTTGACTGGAACCGAAAAAAATGAATTTTAAGAGTCCGAAAACAAATCCCGGTAACATAGATCATTAAAATAAACTGTTCCCTGAAAATAAACTACTTAGCTGCAAAGAAAGGGTTATAAAACACTGAATATCTCTCATAAATTCCCGGGATCGGTTCGACCAAATAATTTCAATCTCCGTCAGTTGATGGATCCTCAAATGAAGGTCCCGTTGTTTTCTTTTTTAGCTAAAAGTAAAATAGACGTTTGCAAAAAAGTTCCAGACAGTAACTACGATGATGGCGAAAAGTTTGGAAAGGTAAAAATTCAGTTTGAATTTCGAAACGATAAGCCAAAGAATCAGTGTATTAATACCAAGACCAATAATCGAAATAAAGATAAAGTGCGAATATTCGATGGCAATTTCAGGGTTTGTACTTCTAAATGTCCACAACCGGTTAAATATATAATTGGACGATGCAGCCGTACAAAAACCGATAGCATTGGAAACATATTTCTGTATTTCGAGTTTCTCCTTCGATACCCAGGTTATGCTATAATCGACCAGCAGACCTGAAAACCCAACAATCCCAAACTTAATAAATTTTCTTAAAAGTTCCTGATGCAAGAAATCGAACATTCACTTTATTTTAGCTTGCAAAGAAAACCTTTTCCAACAACAAAACCTGCAATTTTCCTTTAATTGCAAAATATGGTGAATTTCAGATTTCATTTGGAATGCTCTGCTGTATATTACGAAAGAACCCTAAAGCTGAAGAATCAGGACTTCCCTTTTGCCATCCCTTATAACATCCACACTTACCCTCTGGCCTGCTTCGAGTTTTTTTAACCTGGCCATATAATCATAAATATTGGCAACGGCCTTTCCATCGACAGCAACAATTTTATCACCTTTTTTCATACCTCCAAGATCAGCCGGACCACCCTTTCTTATACCATCAACACCCATCCCGTCATTATCTGATGAAGTAACATCAGGCATAATCCCAAAAGTGACCTTAAAATTGTAACCCTGTCTGGCCTGATATTTTGGACCAGCCTCCTTAAAAGTAAGCAATGCATTGCGATTGGCAATTTCCATAACGAGCAAATCAGCCAATTCAACAACACTGGCCTCACCTTCAGCATTTATCGCCTGCGGTTTATCGAAAGGGGTATGATAATCTTCGTGTGCACCGGTGGTGAAATAAAATACGGGTATGCCTGATGTATAAAATGCAGCATGATCAGATGGACCATACCCTTCTGGCGAAAATTTCATAACCAGACTTGTCATTCCGGTAAGTTTGTTAAGTAATTCTTCCGATTCGTCAGAAGTACCCGTTCCACCAACAGTAATGCTGTTATTTTCTTTTAACCTGCCAATCATATCAAAATTAACCATGGCATCAATTTTATTCAATGGTACCATAGGATTTTCGGTAAAATATTTTGATCCCACGAGACCCATTTCTTCTGCACCAAAGGCCATAAAAATTATGCTTCTTTTAATATTCGCTTTTTCGGATGCAAGTTTTTCAGCAAGTTCAATTACACCTGAAACACCCGATGCATTATCGTCGGCGCCATAATGTATGGCAACAGTATCCGGCATTCTCGACCCTGAGCCTGCACCTCCATAGCCCAAATGATCGTAATGGGCGCCAACAACTATGTACTGGTATTTTAATTCAGGATCGCTACCAACGAGAAGCCCAACAACATTTTGGGTTCTTACTTTCTTTTGCAGGACATCGGTTTCCGCAAAAACCTTTACACCGGTTTCAAAACTTTCAGGCTTTTGGTTTTCGATCATTCCCGATTCGACTTGCGCCAGTGATTTCCCGCTGGCAATAAATATAGGCTCAGCCAGGGTGCGTTTGATTTGTAAAACAGGAATTCCTGCATTGGCCGCACTTTTATCGTAGGACAATTTCAACAGTTTATCATCAGTATCGAATTTTTCACCCGATACAAAAATCACAGCCGCGGCACCTTTATCTTTAGCAGTAAGAACTTTAGAGCGTTCATCCACAAATCCATCATATTTACCTGTTGGTTTTTCAGCATCGGGCGAGCCCCTTAAAATCAAAACCCATTTGTCCTTCACATCAATATTCTGGTAATCGTTCCATTTAACACTGTCGTTGCTTATTTCGAAACCATAACCAGCAAACACCACCTTTGCATCAATTTTACCGTTTGCCGAAAAAGGTAATGGTGTGAAATCCTCACCGGCGATCCCGTTTACATCACCTATCCTGAAATTATTATTCCCTCCCATTTCAACATTGGCAACCAGTTCAAAATATTGCATTCCGTCATCACCAAGCAACTTTAAACCTGCAGCTTTAAACTGATCCCTGATGTATCCGGCTGCAACGAACGATTCGGGAGTTCCTGGTTTACGTCCTTTAAGGCTATCTGAAGCCAAAAACCCAATGTGCCCGAGGATTTCACGAGATGTAATTTCGGGCTGGGTTTGGGTGAACCCCGAAATTCCTAAGGATAATCCCATTAAAAAAATTAAAAATCGCTTCATCATCTTTGAGTTATTATGTTGAATGAATAATTTTCACAATTAACGAATCGTCGCAAAGATAATTATCTACAAATGATTACGGGTTGTGTTTTGAGAAAAATGCTCGATTCATAATTCGATTTTTAAGAACGGTAAGCCTTGACTCCGGCACATTAGCCATTATAATCCCAATATTTTGCGACCGGTCTTTAACTTTTTTTGAGATTAGGAATTTCTGGCCGGGCGTATTTTTGTTTTATTTTTGTTTAATCAAACAAAAGAAATTTCGAATTGTTGATTTTTAAATTTGAAGTATTAACTGTCTTAATCAAAAAATACCTGAAAACAATGAAAAAATTTGCTGTCATTTTAGCTGGAAATGGTGTTTTCGACGGAGCAGAAATTCATGAAGCCACGCTCACATTGCTGTCGATCATGCAAAATGGAGGAAGTTATGAGATTTTTGCTCCCGACATCGCTCAGCACCACGTAATCAACCACCTTACAGGCAAGGAAATGCCGGAGCAACGAAATGTCCTTATCGAGGCAGCCCGCATTGCCCGTGGAAAAATTTTCCCATTAAAAGATTTTCGGGCCAGCGATTTTGATGCAATAATTTTCCCTGGTGGATTCGGGGTCGCCAAGAACCTTTGCAATTTTGCATTTAAAGGAGCCGACTGCCAGGTAAATGCTGAAGTTGAAAAAGCAATACTCGACATGCACCGCCAAAAGAAACCCATTGGTGCTTTATGCATTTCGCCAGTTGTAGTTTCCAAAGTTTTGGGAGATGTTGAGCTCACGATCGGGTCCGATCCGGGTACAATAACAGGGATCGAAAAAATGGGATCGAAACACATTAAAACCACCCATGGCGAAGTTGTTCACGATACCAGACATCATGTATTTACAACACCCTGTTATATGCTCGATGCCAATATTCTGCAAATTTACGATGGAACAAGCAACATCGTTCAAGCCATGATGCAAAGCATGCTATAAGTGCCAGAACCTGAGTCCGTTTTTTAGTAGAAATCTTAATCCAAAACCGCTTTTATTCCTGCAGGTATGTTTGTTTAGGGCTTATCGGGTAAGGTCTCGTGTTTTTCGTTTCTTCGGCTTAAACCGATACTCAGGTTTTCTCCAACAGCGAATACAGTTCTGCTCTGATCGTCCTTTTTTATAGAGCTGTAAATAGGCAAACCGTCAGCAATTTCCAAAAGTGCTTCTTTACCACGCATGGCAAAACTGTTGATGATTGCAGGTTCCTGACTCCCGTCAGAGCGCGAATTCAGGATTTTCTTACCAAGGTTGGCAATGATGCGCCCAAAGACACTTTTTTTTGAGTTTCCATCATTCATTTCCTCGTTGATGGCGTCGCGTAAAAGCATATCGTCAAATATGGCTGAAAATTCCTCCCTGTCTGAAAGATCGGCACCTGACACCGCATTTATTGCAAATTGCACAGGAGGGTCAACAGGATTTAAGGCTACCAAATCGGAAAACTTCTTGTATGTTTTTTCATTTACCGGTTCCGATGTCGTAAATTCATTTTTTAAATTATTCACCTTCCGGATTCTTGCGATTCCCTTATCAACCGGTGCTTTCATCACAATTGAAGCGTTCACCGGTTCGGGTTTCCTGATATTTTCACCAGGTTGATTATTTTTTTCGGTCGAAGGCTTTTCTTTTCTGATTGCCGGTATTTCGACCTTTTGCGCTTGCTGATTAATCGGTTTAATATTCTGGTTGGTCCGGAAATGATAAATTCCAAACGCTATAATTAAAATAGCAGCAAGTGATGTTACATACCAAACGATACTGTTTCCAATACGTAATGCTGCTTTCCGTTTTAGTAATTCTTTATCCCGAAAAACGATGGTAGTTTTAGGTTTGAGAAAAGTCTTTTCGTAGGCTGTAATTTCTTTTTCCACGATTGGATTTTTGACTCTGAATTCTCCAAAGTCTACAATTTCTTTTCCGTTAAGTTCGCCTTCAAGATAAGCGATAATCCAGTTATCGTAGTTATCCTGGTCAATATTCAGGTGTGGATTGATCTCAAATTTCTTCAATCTGGTTTTAGGCACAAATACGATTCTTGTATCAGGTTTAAGACTCACATTTTCGAACTCAAAAAATTCGTCCTGCAAATCGGGATTTTGATTTAAAAACAAAGCAAGTTCCTGCCGACCCTTTTCGTTGAGGGTATTTTCGGTATAGTCGAGAAAAAATGCTTCGTAATTATTTCTGTTGATCTGCATGATTACTCCAGAATTTTCTAAACAACGTTGTCCACGCTTACAATATATTGT
>Ga0172369_10008779_pt1 | contig 11377 bp, 10 predicted proteins | sample LakKiv25m_FD_114539 | JGI IMG/M metagenome (GOLD analysis project Ga0172369, IMG submission 114539) | Freshwater microbial communities from Kabuno Bay, South-Kivu, Congo - kab_022012_11.25m | ecosystem: Environmental > Aquatic > Freshwater > Lake | place: Democratic Republic of the Congo... | reverse complement strand
TCAAGCATTGCTTTCTTTGAACATACTTTTGACCCCCGGGCGACCAAGATTACAAATACTGCTGTAGAGATGGTCACTGCCACTTCCGCTGTCATTACTTGGCAAACCAACCATTTAGCGACATCTGAAGTCAATTATGGACTAACTGCCACCTATGGTACCGGAAAAGCGTCGGACGATTTAACCTATTGGCATATTTTGACATTAACTGACCTAAACCCCGGTACCAAGTATTATTTTGAAGTGATGAGCAAAAACGGCGGCTACGTTTACGATTCGTACCATTCATTCGAAACTAAATAGCTCAGTATTTCGGTAAGACAGCAGGACGGTATAACAGTAATCAGTATTTCAGTATACCGGTAATACTGTAAATACCGTTTCACAGAATACTGTCTTACGGTCGTACTGTTCCACTGATATACTGAATTTATGACTAGTTTTTTAATCGTCTTAGCTTCGGTTCTAGCAACTGGCGCGTCGCTAGTGTTTTTGACTTACTTCGCGACGACGTCACTTATCGTTGCCAGCTTAGTGGCCATTTTGTTGTGGGCGCCCTCGAATGTGGCTTTTGTAGCGGCTCTGCGACGGGGAGTGGGCGCCGAAAAAGCTTATATCTTATTCGGGGTGACGATGGCCATCACCGACACCGTCGCCGGCATTTTCCTACAAGGGGTTGTCATCAAGAACCTATTGTTCTTGTCAATTGCTTCCGTCACCGGCCTATATCTTTTGTACAAGAATATGGTCGTCAAAGCGGAAGCGCCGGTACTGGATAAAAAACGTAACGAAATTCTTTGTTACGTGGCGACGGTCAGCCTAATCGTCATCGGCCTACTTAGCGGGTTTTGGTGGGTACAGACGATTGCTTTCGCGGTGGCCGACTTTTGTGGCGCCGTTTTGGCGACGAGAATTGGCGTGTGGTTGACGAAATTCAAGCTCGTCAAAACCGGCTCGTTCGTGTCTGACGTCGTTAGCGGGACGCTGGGCTTTGTGCCAACAATTGTGGCTGTCGTCATCTTGCTCCAGACTTTGCAAGTTTTGCCAATCGTGGGGCCGGCTTCGGGCATCGCCTCGGCCGCTCTTGCTATCCCTGCCGCGGCTTTGCTGTTCGGTCGCAAGATTGCTTGGGGGAAAGAGTTTGGTTGGCTTCTGCTCGCGTCTTTGTCAATTGTTTTGATTTACTACAGCTACACCTAACATTACGGACAGATTTGACCACGTGGTCAAAATTGGACGCTCGTTTTACTCGCTACCAATTTTGATTACAAAATTGTCCGTTTTTGTTTCCTGTTCGCATCCGTAGGGGTCGGGTTTCCCGACCCGCCTAGACAGTCGAGGCTGGCTCGTTAACATTCCAAACTTAACAGGCGGGGAGACCCCGCCCCTACGGTTTCACATAAATAATCTTGACTAGTCACGTCAAATAGAGTAGAGTCAAGTCGATGCCCCAAATGGAGAGAAACACTATAAAATTCGGAGAACATTTAATCTTCGATGCCTACGGTTGCCCCTTAGAGAAACTAAACAATCAAGAACTCTGTTTGGAAGTGCTTCGTAAAATTATTGAGTTAACCGGGATGCACCAAATTTGCGATCCGGTGATTGTTCCCGCCACGTCTAACGAGACCTTAGGCGGCAAAGATCCGGGGGGTTTTAGCGGTTTTGTGATGATTCAGGAGTCTCACATTAGTATTCACACTTTTGCCAAGCGTGGTTTTGTTACCATTGACTTATATTCCTGTAAACCTTTCGAAGCGGATGGGATTATTAATTATCTAAACGAAGTTTTTGAAGCGAAGGATTCGGACATCTTAAAACTCGAGCGGGGCCTTAAATATCCTTTAGATAATATCTACTAAACCGCTTTTCGTGAGGGCTCTCTTGCTGACTTCAATTGACGTTTCCCCAAACATTTGTTCGTATTGATTCATTAAATTCTTTAAAACTGCTTTAGGATCTCCGGTGATTTTAAGGTGGTCTAAGTCATCAAATGCCAGGCCGCCAACGCCTTTGGCTAAATCTTCGGCCACTGGGCCGAGGACTTGTTTTTGTTCGTTGATGATTGCTACTACCGCCTTAACATATTTTCCGGCCGCCTCCGAAGTCACAGTTTCAACCCGCGCTACCAATTCGTTGTTGCCGGTGACCTTCAAATTTTCCCAAGTAGTATTTAACTGCCTAAGAGCCATGGCCATCAAAAAGTAGGCCCAGAGGTACATGTAATCATTGATGCCGCTAATGCTCCACGTTTCGTTGCTGGCTTGGTACAAAAAGACGTAATCGGCGAGGAATTGGAACAGTAAGGCGACCAGGACACATAAAATGCGGTTCTTCATGACGCCGCCCAATTTTTCTCGGCATAAGAGGTATGTCACCAGCGCTAGCGAAATGTAGATTGCTTGACCGAAGGGGTAGCCGAAGTCCAAAAAGATGTTAAGCGGCTGGGTGGCGTCAACAGTGTAACCTTGTAAGAAAGCAAAGTAAGAGATGACTAAGATTGCCACCGGAATCAATAGGGCTTTAAGTTTGTTGGTAAAAGAACCAAGGGTTATTTCCACGCCCATACTTTTGGCAAGGAAAAGCACCCCAATAATGTAAAGAGGGATACTACCAAAATAGCCAACGTCTCCGATAGACGGATAGGGAACATCGATGTGCATGTAAGAAATGAAGTAGGAGTAGGCAATTTGACCCCATTCTTGAAGTAAAAGTCCCAGCGAAAAAAACGTTAACGCGCTGCCGACAGTGCTTTTAAGTCCGCCCCAGCGCGCAGCAACCACTAAACCGCTAATGCCTCCGATTAAGGCCACGAGTCCATAGGAGGCCGCAAAGAGGTCGTGTAAACGCTCCCCATAGCCCGGATAAAACGTTAGAAAAAGCCACCAGAGCGTAAAGAAGATAAAGACCCCGAGGACGATTTTGGCGATGCAATCTTTTTTGATGGTTTGAACAATAATAATCATCTGCTAAACTACCTTGTATAAAACTGTAGAGCGATTTTTCGCAAATGTCAATTATGATTCCCTCTTGGCCGTATTTTAAAAAACTAACTTTAGACGATCGGGCGACTATAAAGTCTTTAACAGCTAGCTTTCCGCCGTATTCCGATTTTAATTTCGTCAGCCTGTGGACGTATAACGTTCAAGACGAAGTCGAGTGGTCGATTTTAAACGATAATTTGGTCGTTAAGTTTCAAAGTTACACCGGTGATGATTTTTTCTACTCTTTTCTCGGGACCAGTCGTAGAATCGAGACGGTCAAAACGTTGCTAGCGCGGTCAAAAGAGTTGGGGTTGTCGGATAAATTAAGTTTGATACCTGAAACATCAATTTGTCAGTCTGAACCTGCTCCTACGGGTGCGGGTGGCACGGCCTTCAATCCCCGTTTTGTAGGGGCGACCCGTGGGTCGCCCGAATTCGCGGGCGGGTCACGACCCGCCCCTACAGGTTTCGAAGGCTTGTCGGTTTCGGAAGACCGCGATAATTTTGATTATATTTTCGACACCGAAGCTATCTCGTCACTAGCTGGTTCCAAATTTGGCAAGGAACGAAATCTAGTCCGGCTGTTTCAGAAAACCGTCGCTAACTACCAAGTCAAGCTAGTTGACATCAGCCAAATTGACAACGTCAACGCCGTCACCCAGCTCTTTCGAACCTGGGAAAAATCCCGCGGCAAAAGCGAGGAACACGAATTTACAGCCATAGCCAGATTACTACGAGATTCCAAAAACTTTGAGGGCTTGATCTCTTTAGGAATTTACATCAATGGCCAATTGGAGGCTTGGGGAGTAAGCGAGATTGTCGGCAACGGTTACGCCATGGCTCATTACCGCAAAGCCAACGCCAATTTTCCCGGGATTTTTACGGTTTTAGAGCAAGAGATGGCTAAGGAACTCGTCAAACAAAACGTCAAATATCTAAATTTTGAGCAGGATTTGGGGATTCCCGGGCTTCACCATTCCAAAGAAGGCTGGCGGCCGGTGGCGTTTTTGAAAAAGTACACAATAGTTGTATAGTGGTTTAAGTATATGGATGACCAGAATCTTCCCAAAAACATTGCCAAGGAAATTTATAAGCGCAGTGTTGAGCTGTTAAAGCAAAAACAGCGGTTTGAGCAACTGCTAGCCGGGGTTTCGGAGGCGGTGTTGGCGGTTGATCAGGATTTAAAAATCACCATTTTCAACAAAGCGGCCGAGCGGATGTTTAATGTGACGGCCACCGAAGTTTTAGGTCGCCACATTGACGAAGTGGTCCACCTCGAAGAGTTAAGCGGCGAGGGTGTCACCTCCAAAGATTTCTGTTTTACCTACACCTCGCCACAGGTAGTAGAGTTAAATGACCTCGTCATAAAAGCCCCCAATGGCCAAATTGCCCGCTATATCACTGTCAAATCGTCGAACATTTTTTCTTCCGACATTGCCAAAGAGTGTTTAGTGACCATGACCGATATGACTAGAGAGAAGATGTTAGAGAATCTAAAGGACGAGTTTATTTCCGTGACCTCCCACGAACTGCGAACGCCGATGACAATCATCAAAAACTACTTGTGGATGCTCACTAGCAATCGTGGCGGTAAACTGACAGCCATTCAGAAAAACTACGTCACCAAAGCTCAAAAGGGGGTCGAGCGGATGTTAAAACTGATTAACGATATGTTAGATGTCTCTCGGATTGATCAGAATCGGGTGGAACTTCACCCAACGACGGTCGACCTCGTCAAATTGTTGACGGACGTCGTCGAGGATTTTAAGGGGAAGGTGAAGGAGAAGGGACTAGATCTGAGGATGTGTGTCGGTGAAGCGGTACAACAGTACAACAGTAATCAGTGTGACAGTAATTACAGTAATACCGGTATACAGAAATACCGAGTACCGTCTCACAGTCCCACTGTTCCACTGGAACACCGGAATGGCCCTTTGCTGGTCCGCGCCGACGAGGACAAGTTGCGGGAAGTAATTGTCAATTTTATAGGCAACGCGGTTAAGTTTACCGAGCGTGGCGGTATTACTGTAGTGGCGGCATTCATGACGCGCGCCATAAATGTCGCCAGTACAGAATTCGTTAGGGTCTCAGTGACGGATACAGGGAAAGGCATTGCCAAAGAAGACCTCGAGAAACTCTTTCACAAATTTTCCAGGGTTAATAATTCTTACACCACGGCCGCCGAGGCCGGCGGAACCGGTCTTGGCCTCTATATCTCTAAATCGCTCGTCGAAAGGATGGGTGGGGAAGTTGGGGTAACGTCAAAGATTGGTGAGGGAAGCACTTTTTGGTTTACGCTCCCAATTGCCTCTTGACAGCGATGCTTACACTTATTAGAGTATCCTCGTATGACCAACAAACTTGTCATCGTTGAATCCCCGGCTAAAGCTAAAACTCTCGGTAATTTTTTGGGGCCGGAGTACAAAGTCACCGCGTCTTTTGGTCACATTGTCGACCTTCCCAAATCCAAAACCGGCGTTGACCCCGAACACGATTTTGCCATTACCTACGTCGTTCCCGATAAATCCATAAAAGTGGTGGCTGACTTAAAAAAACTGGCTAAAGATGCTAAGGAGATCTACCTGGCGACTGACCCTGATCGTGAGGGAGAAGCTATAGCTTGGCATTTAGCGGATATTGTAGGGGCGAGGCGTGCCTCGCCCGCGGGTCGGTCACGACCGACCCCTACAAATCATATAAAACGTGTTGTCTTCCACGAAATCACCAAAGCCGCGGTGGCGGAGTCTTTCGCGCATCCCGGAGTAGTCGATATGAATCTTGTTGACGCCCAGCAGGCGAGAAGAGTTCTTGATCGTTTAGTTGGCTATGAGTTATCTCCTTTCTTATGGAAAAAGATTATCTACGGGCTTTCCGCGGGTCGTGTCCAGTCGGTGGCGGTTCGCCTCATCGTCGAGCGGGAACGGGAAAGACAAGCGTTTAAGGCGGAAGAATACTGGCGTGTAGAGTTGAAATTAAGTCCCACTGTAGGGGCGACCCGTGGGTCGCCCGCGGGCGGGTCACGACCCGCCCCTACGGATTTCTTCATTGCTACTTTAATCGAGAAAAACGGTAAGAAACTAAAACTGGGGAACGCCAAAATCACTAAGGAAACCGTCCAAACCCTCGAAAAATCCGATTACGTCATCAAATCCGTCGAACAGACGGAGCGAAAAAGAAACCCTTATCCGCCTTTTACTACCGCTTCGCTGCAGCAAGCGGCGGGAAATGTCCTTGGGATGACGGCCAAACGGGCTATGGATGCCGCCCAAAAGCTTTTTGAGGCTGGTTTTATAACCTATCACCGCACCGATTCCACCAATTTATCCGCCCAATTTTTGACCGATGTTCGCGCTTACATTACCAAAGAGTTTGGATCGTCATATTTGCCGGCCAAAGCCATCGTCTACGCTACCAAATCCAAGAATGCCCAGGAAGCCCACGAGGCCATTCGCCCAACCGTTGTTCAGCATCGCGTCGTCCCTGATACGGGGTCACTTGGCACTAAGGCTGACGACGCCTCTAGACTTTATGAGTTAATTTGGCGACGAGCGGCCGCTTGCCAAATGACACCGGCTGTTTTTGATCAAGTTAGTGTTGACGTCGCGGCGGGTATTTACGGTTTGCGATCAACGGCAACTTCTTTAAAGTTTGATGGTTGGTTAAAGGCCTCTCCAGCAACTGAAAGTGATGACACTGTCACTATCAACAATAAACTGCTAAAGGGGTTGGTCACCGGAAGCACTGTCTATCCGATATTGCCAATAGACTCGGCCCAACATTTTACCGAGCCGCCCGCCCGCTATACCGAAGCTAGCCTCATCAAAGTCTTGGAAGAGTACGGTATTGGACGGCCTAGCACCTACGCCCCAACCATTAATACTATTCAAACTAGGGGCTACGTGGCGAAAGAGGGAAGAGCCTTATATCCTAAAGATGTGGCGCTAGTTGTCAACGACCTACTTGTTAAACATTTTCCAAACATTGTTGACTACAAGTTTACCGCCAAGATGGAAGACCAACTAGACGAAGTGGCGGCTGGGACTATCAAATGGATTCCGGTTATTAGAGAATGGTACGAACCTTTTCACAAGAATCTGCTCGTCAAAGATAAAGAGTTAAAAAAGAGTGATTTCGTCAACCTCGGTATTGTTGAAGGTGGCAAGAAGTGTCCCGAATGCGGTGCGCCTTTAGAGTACAAATTAAGCCGATATGGTAAGTTTATAAGTTGTAGCGCTTTTCCGAAGTGTAAACACGCGGAGTATCTTGATACTAGCGGCGAGCAGGTATTAGAAAATGAAGGTTCTGATGGTCAAGCTAAAGTTGTAGAGGATTTTAGCGACCAACTCGTCGGGGGGTGTCCGGAGTGCCACAAGAAGCTGATGATTAAAACCGGTCCGTTTGGTAAGTTTATTGCTTGCGAAAGTTATCCCGATTGTAAATTTACCAAAACTATCCTTCGCAAAATTGGTATGAAGTGTCCAAAATGTCGGGATGGCGAAATAGTTAAAAGGCTGTGGAAGAATAAAAAGACCTTTTATGGTTGTACTAATTACCCCAAGTGCGATTTTGTGAGCTGGAAAAACCCCAAGAGCAGTGCTTCAGTAGTCCAGTAGGATGGTACGACCGTAAGACAGTAATCGGTATGTCGGTATACCGGTAATACCGTAAGTACTGTTTTCACAGAATACTGTCTTACAGTTTCACTGTCTTACTGAAATACTTGACGGGGGGCTAGTATTTTGTTAGATTACCTAGGCTTTTCTTGTCCTCTGGGTGGCGCAATGGTAGCGCATGACGCCGGAATCGTCAGGTAGCGGGTTCAATTCCCGTCCCAGGCATTCGGGGATTAGCTCAAAGGCAGAGCAGCCGTCTTCAAAACGGTAGGCGACAGGTTCAATTCCTGTATCCCCGACCTTGTCGACTTGTCACATTTAAGTCGATGGTCAACGGTTCTTTTCGCGTTCGTGAATTTCCTCCAAGAGGGAAGACACAGCGAAAAGGACCGTTTTTTTATTTATGGCCTTCTGTAGAGACGCCACATGTGGCGTCTTAAATGTTATAACTACGTCCAGCGACAGTTAGACGCGCCATGGCGCGTCTCTACAATACTTAAATTATAAAACTGGGATTTATAGCTCCCCTAATTCGAGTTTTTCTTCCGCGGGACGTTCAATGTACTCCAAATACTTTTCGGTCGTTGAGAGTCGCTTATGCCCAGCCACTTTGCTAACCAAAGTCAAACTAACTCCGCGGCTTAAATGATAAGCTACGAAAGTGTGGCGCAGATCATTAACCTTGGCGTGCTCAATTTCCGCTTGTTTAAAAAAGCGGTCAATGGTGGCCCGAATGTTTCTAATCAAGAGCGGTTTGCCGGTTTTAGTCACGAACAAATGTTCGTCTTTAACTTCCGGTCGGACGGCAATATATTCAGCCACGGCAGAGCTCGCGGCCTGGTTTAAAGGCACAAAACGCACTTCACGGTTTTCAAACGGCGCGACTGTTAATTCCCCGCTGGCTTTAGCGGTCGCGGGTCTAAAATCCTGGATTCTTAAGGAGGCCAATTCGCCAATTCTAATGCCGGTTTGAAGCAATAATTCCACCACAGCCTTGGTCCGAATGTCGTTACGAACCGCATCTCGCAAAGCTCGGTATTCCACAGCGCTAAGGATTCTAGGCGCTTTGGGGTTAAGTTTAGGGTGGGTTAGAGAGTTGGCCGGATCCTCTTTAATTACTCCTTCTACCTTCAAAAATTTAAAGAAAGTTCTGGTGGAATTGATTTTCCGAGAAACGCTTTTTTCGGTATAGCTTTTAGCGGCTAAATCGGTTAAGAAGGCCTTTAAGTCATCTGTAGTAACGTCGGTGACCACTAATTTCCCTAGTTTTTCTAAGGAATCAACTAGCTGTTCGATGTCCTTGCGATAGGCAATGACCGTGGCGCTAGCCCGTTTTTGAGATTTTAAATGATCCACAAATTTGCTGTGGGCATTCTTTAAAGTGGTAGTATTAGCCATATCTGGCCATTCTACATCTATCTTGTAGTGTTGTCAAGGGGGTTGTTGGGGATTTTTTGTCAATTTTAGGTTGGTGAATAGTCGTATACTGTCTCTATGATCCTTAAAAATTCCGAACTGGCAGGATTCTCTAAACTCCATTCGTCAAATGGTCGGAGGATTGTCTTTACCACCGGTACCTTTGATCTCCTGCACGCCGGGCAGGGGCGCTACCTCGCCGAAGCTAAATGCGCCGGAGATGTCCTCGTTGTGGGAGTCGAAAAAAGCTTGTCCTATTTAAAGCGTAAAGGCTCTCGGCCTCTCCTTAAAGAGTCTATTCGTGCGGATTTGTTGACTTATTTACGAAGTGTGGACGCCGTGGTCCTAGTTGACGAAGCTAGTTTAGAGCCGATCTTTAAAAAGCTCCAACCAGATGTTTTCTACACATTGAAGGGGGGTAAAAGTCACACGGAGAATATAGGAGATACTTCTTATAACATTATCAAAAGTGAGCCGTACGAACCCTATCTCTCGACCTCGAAATTAGTTCAAATGGTGGCCGAAAGGCAGTTACTTTCGATTTTATCTCGTAAATTAGTGTCTTTCGGAGATTGTTTAAATTTAACCCCAGCTGGGCCGATTAAGATGACTGCCCAAATGCCGCGAAATTTGTTGGGTCTTAATTATAAAGGGGAGATTTGGGAGGTAGGGGAGCTGGCCAAGCGAGGAGAGAAGTTACGTCAGCTGGGAAAGAAAATCGTCTTCACCGCCGGGTCGTTTGATTTAATTCACGTCGGGCATGCTAGGTATTTGGATAAAGCGAGGTCACAAGGAGACTTCTTGGTCGTGGGACTGCCTAGTAACTCCTCCATCCGTCGTCTAAAAGGTAGTGATCGTCCACTTCTGGATGAGGGGGTTCGAGCCGAAACTTTAACCTACTTTCGGGGAGTGGACGCTGTAGTGATTTTTGACGATGACACGGTTCTAAATTGTCTAAAAGCCTTAAAGCCTGACGTCTTTTTTACTGTTGACGAGTCTTGGAACAGTGGCTTAAAGAAGAGTTCGGAATATCAAACTGTCGTTAAAAATGGCGGCCAAGTCATCCTCGCCCCCAGGCAAGCGCCCACGCTGTCGGCGAGTCTTATTATCAATAAAGCCGCCGGTGACCGTGTCAAAGAGGTGTTTAAGGAGTGTCTTATTGCAGTTGTTTCGTAGGGGCGCGATTCATCGCGCCCTAAAATACATAGGGTTCGATAAATCGAACCCCTACGGGTATAATGAATATGATGTCTTTTACTCCCGACCTTCAAAAATCCGCTCGAATTTCCGGCAAGTATAAAGAAGTGTTAGCGAATTTGGATAAATGCGTTTTTTGCGACCTGCGGGAGAAGTATTTAATTGAGGAAATTGACGGTGTCGTTTTGACGGTGGCCCTGTTTCCTTATATCAACGGGCATATTATGGTTATTCCGCGTCGTCACATAGTTCACCTAGCGGAAATGACAGAAGTTGAATGGTTAGCGACTAAAAAATTGGTAGAAAAAGGGACAAGTTTGCTTCGTCAAAAACTGGGTATCAAAGGTGTTAACGTTATTTATAGAGAGAGCGAAGCCTGCGAGGATAGCGGAAAAACCGTCGCCCACGCCCACATTAACATTATTCCGTTTGATACCAAGTTGTTTAAATTTGAGTATCAAGAAATTTCAATAGAACCTATTAAATTAGCAGAAACGCTTCGTTCTAATCCGTAGGGGCTTGATTCATCAAGCCCTAATTATGATTTAGGGTGTCATGAATGTCGCCCCTACGAAACACAACACATATGAACAACATATCTTTGATGAAACAGGCCTGTCTCCTCTGTGACCGGGCTACCTGTGGTTATAAAGTCGGCTGTCTAGCCGTCAAAAATGGTCAAATCTTGCTGGAAGCTTGGAACGAGACCCTGCCTGGCGAAATGTATTGTCAACACGGCTTCTGTGACCGTCAAAAGTTAGGTCTAACCGGTGGGAAACAGGCTGAAATTGGTTGCGCCATCCACGCCGAGTTAAATTTGATTGCTAAGGCGGCATCAAAAGGCCTAAATTTAACAGATAGCGACATCTACGTTACCACCTTTCCTTGCTATATCTGTAGTCGAGCGTTAGTTCAGGCACGAGTCAAAAAAGTATTTTACATGTCCGATTATGCTGGCAGTGACGGCGGGCGGAGATTTTTTGAAGTGGCGGATATACCGATCGAACAACTTAAAGAAGACGAGGTATGGTCAACTTAAGCGATTGGCCAGTCTACTTTAAAGAACGACTTTTGATTGGAAATCTCGAGTCTGATCTTGGCATTGTCACCTTGTGGACTCCAAAAGAGATTGTTGCTAAAGAAATTTATTCAAACGACTATTGTCTA
>Ga0172369_10008776_pt1 | contig 11381 bp, 12 predicted proteins | sample LakKiv25m_FD_114539 | JGI IMG/M metagenome (GOLD analysis project Ga0172369, IMG submission 114539) | Freshwater microbial communities from Kabuno Bay, South-Kivu, Congo - kab_022012_11.25m | ecosystem: Environmental > Aquatic > Freshwater > Lake | place: Democratic Republic of the Congo... | reverse complement strand
TTCGGCCTCGCCTTAGGACCGCCTAACCCTGGGATGATCGACATTGCCCAGGAAACCTTGGACTTTCGGCGTGTGAGGATCTCACTCACATTGCGGTTACTCATGCCAACATTCTTACTTCCAAACACTCCACCAAGACTCACATCTTAGCTTCGCAGCATTTGGAACACTTCCCTACCACACATAATTTTCACGCAGTACTTATCTTCTAGCTGAAATGGAATTTGAAAGAAATTCAATTCAAAAAACTTGATAAATACTCTGTGAAAATTACGTGTCCGCGTCTTCGGTACTATGTTTAGCCCCGTTGAATTTTCGGCGCGAAATCTCTGGACTAGTGAGCTGTTACGCACTCTTTAAAGGATGGCTGCTTCTGAGCCAACCTCCTAGGTGTCTGAGAGACTTCACTTCCTTACCCACTTAACATAGATTTTGGGACCTTAGACGGCGATCTAGGCTGTTTCCTTTTTGAGCGTGGAGCTTAGCCCCCACGTTCTGACTGCCGGGATAAAATCGACGGGTATTCGGAGTTTGGTTGAGAGACCTAGGATTGCTCCACGATCCCTCATTCAGTCGCTCTACCTCCCGCGATCAATTTCCCCGACGCTAGCCCTCAAGCTATTTCGGGAAGAACCAGCTATGGCCGAGCTCGATTGGAATTTCTCCTCTACACACAAGTCATCCCCGCGTGTTGAACGGCGCGTGGGTTCGGGCCTCCCGCAGATGTTACTCTGCGTTCACCCTGCTCATATGTAGCTCGCCCGGCTTCGGGTCTAATCCATGCGACTAATTTCGGCGATTAAGCCTCGCTTTCACTGCGAATCCGCACAAAATGTGCTTATTCTTGCCGCATAAAATTAACTCGTTGGCTCGTTCTGCAAAAAGCACGCTGTCACCCCGACGTAACGTCGGGGCTCCAACTCTTCGTAAGCATATGGTTTCAGTTCTATTTCACTCCCCTCAACGGGGTGCTTTTCACCTTTCCCTCACGGTACTAGTTCACTATCGATCTCGCACAATATTTAGCCTTGGAGCTATAGTGGCCCCGGCTTCAGACGGGATTTCTCCGGTTCCGCCCTACTTGAGAATAATAACAATAAAGTTGTTTCGTTTTCGCTTACGGGACTGTTACCCTCTTTGGTCTCACTTTCCAGAATTGTTCAGCTAACAAAACAATTTGTGACTTTACTCCTGTCGAGTAAAGCGCAGACAACTACAGTCTTCGCTTTACAAGATAGGAAGTCATTACCTCGCAACACCGCTCAACCGAAGTCGAACGGTTTAGGCTTTTCCGCTTTCGCTCGCCACTACTTACGGAATCTTTTGGATTTCTTTTCCTCCAGGTACTAAGATGTTTCAGTTCCCTGGGTGCGCTTCGCCAGCCTATGTATTCAGCTGGAGATACTCCGACTTTTACGTCGGAGTGCGTTGCCGCATTCGGACATCCCCGGATCAAAGCTTGCTCATCAGCTCCCCGAGGCTTTTCGCAGATCGCTACGTCCTTCATCGCTTGCACGAGTCAAGGCATCCACCATACGCCATGAGTTACCCAGCCCTGACAAAAGGTCAAAGCCGGATATTCTACCGCTTTATCGCAACTTGCCCCGACTTTACGTCGGGGTTTTTTGCCGGCAATTAGCAATCACTAAACTGCTAATTACCTAACCTACATTTTGAAATCTCAAATATTTTCATTGCTTCTGCACGGCAATGCCTATTTTCAATTTCTCAAATTTTCAAGGTTCTTTAATGCAGAGATGTTGAACAGCAATTTTTGCTGACCAACACCTCGGCACTTATATTTATCCCAACAAAAAATCCGCTCTCGTGAAGCGGACCGCGCAAATCAAAACGCGCAAAAGTTTATCCGCTTCGTTTTAGGCTAATTTTGCTTGTATTTATCATAGAATCGGGTTCTCCCCTGTATTCCCTATCTTATAACTTCGGGAAAATACTGTCAAGGGGACACAAAAAAGTCCGGCTTTGAGGAATCCCGACGTCACGTCGGGAGGAAAAAGCCGGACTTTGGCTCAAATAATTCATTTTTAAGGTTCAACCTTAAAAATTTCGAAAGCTCAACTTTCGGAACGACTACAGCTCTGAAATTTTTTCCGTGCGGGCTTGCCGAATCGGCGCTTTTGTTTCCTTGATGAATTTGTAGATTCCGGCAGACCGGTCGAAATCGTAATATTCTTTCCAAATCTGGTCATCGGCATTGTCATAGTAAACAAAATGATTTTCAACGATTTCCTCCTCCGGATCATCGTCCAGATTTTCAATTGATATCTGATCCGCATTGAACGTATTTTCCAATGACCCCCATTCATCCACCTTCGGAACAATCCGAAATTCTCCATCTTTGTAGGAAACCATCGCCGTCACGTGATAATTGGCAGTGTCGTTTCCTGAAACAGCAATGAGTTTTTCTCCATCGTTGGGTGAAGTCCATAAATTGACGAAAATTTTTTCATCGAGGAAAAAATCCAAATTTCTGCCATCGTCATAATATCTTCCCAGGAAAAACTTTTTCCACCGAAGCCCGTCCAAAGTTTTCACATAAAAATTGAAATCATGCGTGCCTTTCAATGTCTTCCGGTAGGCATAAAACTTGTTCTGATGGCTTTGATAAAAGAATAATCCTGCAACCAATGCCGCGCTTGCCAGCAGGCCGATTGCCAGTGTCCACAATTTTTGCCCGATGGCATCGACGCCTTCTCTATATATCTTGTAAACTTCTTTTTGATAATTCCAATTGTCTTTTTGATTGTAATCGGCCACCGCCTGTTCCCAGCTCTTCCAACTTCTCCCGCCTTCGCTCAAAATATATTGCGCCTTGTGGTACAGCCATCTTGTCCCCCAACGGATGCTTTCATCCGCGGAATCGACTTTGGCCTCACCTCTGTAATCCAAAATTTCAATTCTGTCATTTATCCATTCGCGCTCCCCGACTTTTTGACCGGTAACGGGATCAATCCAGCCATCATTGTTGAGGGTATGGATCGCCGGATTTCTCGGATCGGCTACCTGCATAATATCAGGGAGAACCGGATGCCCGGTCGGCAACGAACCATAGCCCATGCGACTCTCGGCATATATCATGGCTTTCACCAGATTGGGATCCATCGGTTCAAGAGGCGGAAATTTTTGCATTGCAAATTTATTGTTCCACTCGTCAACCCATTTTTTTATTTCCATATCGAATTTATTGTAATCTTCCCCATTCGAGCCTGGTTCATACGATCTGACTGTTTCTGTCGGCTGGTTTCCGTTTTCATTGAAAGACGAAAGATTGAAGCTTATTTTCTCCAAAGTCGGCGTTTCATCCGCCCAGAGTTCGATGTAGTGAACGCCTTTCTCTAGTTTTTTGTAAATCCGTTTGACTTGGGTCGCACCCCTCGAAAGTCGCCCCTGCCAGAGCCAATTTTTGCCCCACCAAAGAGACCCTGGATGTTTCTGAATTTCTCCGTCAATAACCAGTTTCAGATCATCGCTGTCCAGAAATCTTTTCTGGCAGGTGGCGGAAATATCCAAAAAATTCAGCGGCAGGTTTATTAAAACCGCGGTTATCCACGGTTGGCGATTTTTCTTCAGACTTTGGATATTTTCCAAAACAGTGATCAGTGATTTCCTTTCAAAAAAATTTATTTTTGGCTCGGCTGAAAGTTCAGCCTCACCTTTTGATTCGAATTTGAGTATATGCTCTCCGGAAGACAGTTCCGCAATCAGCACGACTATTTTGGAAGTTCCTTTCAGTTCGTTTCCATTCCAGGCCGGCGGAATTTTCCAATATTGAATCTTGTCTTTGGCCGGCATCTCTCTCAACTTTATTTCGTCAATCCCTACTTTAAGATCGGCTCTTTTTTGACAAGCGGCTTCAATTTTGATCAAGTGAAGACCACCCTTGTCAGTTGTAAATTTGTATTCAAGGCTTCCGGATATTTTTTTGTACATGTTTATTTTGCCAAATATTTATTTTTTCAAATTTCTCTGAAAATCAAAAACTTCTTTGTGGATATATTTTTTCACTTCCCGCCATTTCAATTTTCGGTCAAAAACCCGAATGCGATCAATTTCTTTGTCCTGTTCAGCATCGTCAACGTAGAGAAGTCCCCGCAAGCCATTGGAAACATCGAATTCCGGAAACTTTTTCTCGGTGAGATGAACGATATAATCCAACCCAAATCTCGAAATCAAATAATACATATCTACAAAATCCCTTCTTTTTCCTCTTTGACTGATAGCAATCAATTTCATGGCCGCAATATCTTTTGCATCGACTATATCCACGCCCTCGACATCAATCAATTTCTCCAGCAATTTATATGGATAGCAAAAAAGACTCAAATGCATTCCATTGATGTCTGCTTCAAAGGTATCGTCAAAATCCCGAATGACTTTTATTTTCCAAGTTTTGAGATTTTTTTTGAAATGCCGCAAAATTTCACCTTTCTTGAATTCCTTGCCAATATAAAAATCAAAATCAACCGATGTGCGATGTCCAAACTGAAGAGCCAACGCCGTACCGCCCGCCAAATACATACCAAGCTTGCGGGCAAAGCCTAGTTGCTTAAAAAGTTCGTGTCTTTGGCTGTCGAAAATTTCAAAAAATATTTTTTGTTTCATTTTGTGAAAAACTTAGGTCCAGGACTAAAGAGGGCTTTATTCAGCTTCGCTTTTGAAAATTTCAAGTCGAAAAATTTCATCCAGTAATTTATGGAGTCTTTCATCCACAGCCCCCGCGAGGGATTTTTAACCACCTCCTTAATCTCCCGCCAAGTATAAAAATTAACCACCCATTCGAGCTGCTTCCATGTTCCATAATTGAGCACTTGTTCGACGATGATCCGTTTGTCCGTTTTGTCGCGCGGATTCATCTTTTCGAGATTATACGACCACAATGCCGACTGCAAAAACGCCGGGATTTTTTCAATTTTTTTGGTTTTTTTCCCTATTCTCATGTTTCTATTTTAGCACAAAAAGGGGATTTTGGCCAGGGATTTTAGTTGCAAAAAAACGCACTTTTGGTGCGAGTTTCGATTCCAAGAGTTTCGATTCCAAGAGTTCAACTCTAGGAAATTCCTAGAGTTGAACTCTTGGAAAGATTGACAATAATTTCGTCCACTTTGGCCAGCAATTCTTCTTTTGTGCCTGTATTTTCGACCCGAAAATCGGCCTGCGCGCCAATTTCTGGAACCTGGATTTCGGTCGGCGCTTGTTCCATTTCGAGGAATTTTTCATAGCTCACCGCGTCGTCCGATTTTTCGCCGCGGTTATATATCCGCCGCCAGCGCAATTTTGAATCAAGCGTGATATAGAGAACATAGCCATTAGGCAGACTTTTCACAAAATCCGCGTCTTCAGCAAACCTCACGCCATTGATCACAATCAAATTGCTCCCGTTTTTTTCGATTTTCTTCCTCATCCCGCGCGCCAGAATTTCTTTTCCAAATCTCTCTTTGAAACGCATTGCCAGCCATTGCATGTCCTCGCGGGAAATATGGTCGAGATAGAGCTCAAGCGCTTCACGAAGAGGATCCGCGAAACGATAGAGTTTTGCTTTGTGAGTGTCCCGCAAATAATCAGCCACCGTATCTTTCCCCGAACCGGACTCTCCCACCAGGCCGATTATTATTTTTTTATTCTCCAGCATTCTGTTTTTGTCATTGCGAGCGTAGCGAAGCAATCCCGGGATTGCCGCGGTCGCTGTGCTCCCTCGCAATGACACAATAAAGCTCAAACAAAAAACAAGAGCATTATACTCTCGCTTTTATAAAATATCTATATTTCAATCTTCACGCTTTTCCCCATTGTCGAACAAACTGAAATACTCTTCATGAATTTCCCCTTCACCGCTTCGGGTCTCGCTTTGCGGATCGCATCGAGAAGCGTCTTGAAATTTTCTTCGAGTTTTGCTGGATCAAATGAAATCTTGCCAATCACCTGATGAATGTTTCCCGAATTGTCATTCTTGAAATTCGCCCGTCCCTTTTTGAGGGACTCGATCACCTCTTTGACTTTCGGCGTCACGGTCTGATTCTTCGGATTTGGCATCAACCCTTTCGGTCCCAAAATTTTGGCGATTGTTGCGAGCTTGGACATCATTTCCGGAGTCGCAATCGCCACATCACCGTCGATTTTTCCCGAAGTCCGAACTTTATCGACAAGCTCTTCGCCACCGACCGTGTCCGCCCCGGCAGACTCGGCTTCTTTCTTTTGGACGGTCGTGAAAACCACAATTTTCACTGATTTTCCCGTTCCGTGCGGAAGTTCGGCCACTCCCCGCACCTGCTGGTCGGATTTTTTCGGATCGATATTCAACCGAAAATGTGCCTCGACCGACTCGTCGAACTTGGCTTTGGCATTTTTTTTCACTTCAGCAATCGCTTCCGTGATTGGAAATATATTTTCGTCCATTGTTTTATTCAACCTTAATTCCCATTGATCGCGCCGTCCCCTCGATGATCTTCATTGCTTGTTCGACGTCATTCGCATTGAGATCCGGCATTTTGAGTTCGGCGATTTCGCGGACTTGCGCTTTGCTCACCGTTCCGACTTTCTGTTTGAGCGGATCAGCCGCCCCTTTTTCGATTTTGGCCGCTTTTTTGAGAAGATCGGCCGCAGGCGGGGTTTTCAGGACAAAATCAAAAGTGCGGTCTTCATATACCGTGATTTCTGCCGGAATAACCTGCCCCATCTTGTCCTTCGTCGCCTCATTGAAGCGCGTGCAGAATTCCTGGATATTGAGCCCGTGCTGGCCCAATGCCGGCCCGACCGGAGGAGCGGGATTCGCCTGACCGGCTTTGATTTGCAATTTTATAACTGTCTTGATTGCTTTCGCCATAACTAAATTTTCTTAATTTGCAAAAAGTCCAATTCAACGGGAGTTTCTCTCCCAAAAATCGACACCAGCACCTTTATTTTCCCGCGCGCCTCATCCACCGCATCCACTTTTCCGTCAAATTCCTTGAACGGCCCGTCAATGATCTTGACCGCATCGCCACGCGCCACATCAATCTTGTATTTCGGCTCGGCCACGCCCATCCGCTTTTTCATTGATTCGATTTCCGCCGGCGCAATCGGCGTCGGGGTCGTCCCAAGGCCGATGAAACCGGTGACGTTCGGCGTGTTTCGCACGACATACCAGGAATCGTCCGTCACAATCATTTCCACCAAAACATAACCCGGGAAAATCCGCTCCTCGATTGTGGTTCTTTTGCCATTCTTGATCTTGATCTGTTTTTCTTTCGGCACCATCACGTCAAAAATTTTGTCCTGCATATCCAGGGATTCGATTCTCTGCTTCAAATTTTTGGCCACATTGTCCTCATATCCTGAATAGGTGTGAATCGCATACCACGCGCGGCCGTGATGTTGGGTCTGTTTCGCCATATTATTTAATCACAAAACTTCTCAAAATATATTCAAACAAATAATCGAGCGTCCCGAGAAATATCGCCACCGCCAAGCTCAAGCCGACCACGAGTCCCGTATACTTGATGGTTTGCTCCCGCGTCGGCCAGTTGACTTTGCGCAACTCCGCGCGAGCCTCTTTGACAAATGTCGTGAGTTTGTTCATTTCAAAGCTTTTTTAAAAAGCCTTCGGGGGCTTTTCTATCTCCGATTATATACGATACGTATTATATGTCAAGATTCGCCACACTTCTCGCCTCCGCCTGGATGAAGCGCCTGCGCGGTTCGACTTCGCTCCCCATCAGGACGTTGAAAATCTTGTCGGCATCAGCCGCGTCTTCAACTTTCACTTGATACATCACGCGGTTGGCCGGATCCATTGTCGTCTCCCAAAGCTGGCCCGGATTCATTTCCCCAAGACCCTTGTAGCGCTGGACATTCACGCCCGCGATTTTCTCACCCTCTTCCGACACTTCGACTTTCACCTCACCCTTCTTCACTTTTTCTTTTTTCAAAAATTCTGCAAGAATTTCATTTTTGTCTTCGTCATTGTAGGCATAATGCGCATCCTTGCCTTTCTGCAGCCTGTACAACGGCGGCTGGGCGATATACAAATAGCCACGCTTGATGATTTCTTCGAAATTGCGATAGAAAAAAGTGAGAAGGAGCGTCCGTATGTGCGAGCCGTCCACGTCCGCATCCGTCATAATGATTATCCGGTGATAGCGTATTTTGTCGATATTCACCTGGTCGCCCACACCCGTCCCCATCGCGATGATAAGATTCTTGATTTCTTGCGAAGTGAGCATCTTGTCAATCCGCGCCTTTTCCACATTCAAAATTTTTCCCCGCAGAGGCAGAATGGCCTGAAAATTCCGGTCGCGGCCTTGTTTCGCCGATCCGCCGGCCGAATCTCCCTCAACGATATAGAGCTCGCATTTCTCCGCCTCGCGCGACGAGCAATCGGCCAGTTTTCCCGGAAGAGTCATCCCTTCAAGGGCGCCCTTGCGGATGACAGCCTGCTTGGCAGCCGCCGCCGCGAGACGCGCCTGCGCCGAAATCAGGCACTTCCCGATGACGGCTCTGGCGTCGTTCGGGTTTTTTTCGAGATATTCGGAGAACCCTTCGGACATCACAGAACTCACAGTTCCACGCACGTCCGCGTTTCCGAGTTTTGTTTTGGTCTGGCCCTCGAATTGCGGATTTTTGAGTTTCACGCTCACAACCGCCGTCAAACCCTCGCTCACGTCATCTGAGGTGAGACTGCCACCATTCTTTTCCTTGATGAGGTTGTTTTTTTTGCCATAGTCATTGAGAACGCGCGTGAGAGCCGTGCGAAAGCCCGTCACGTGCATTCCGCCTTCGGTCGTGAAGATATTGTTCGCAAAAGAATACAAATGTTCTTTGAGGCCTTCGACATATTGGATGGAAATTTCAACATACACTTCGTTCACGGTTTTTTCGACATAGAAAGGCCGGAAATTCTTGGCCTCTTTTCCACGGTTCAGAAATTTGATATATGACGCAATCCCTCCGTCGAAACAGAATCCAATCCTACGCTCTTTCCAGGCTTCTTTCCCGTCCGCCGCTTCACGTCTGTCAAAAATTTTCACATTCACTCCCTTGGTGAGGTAGGCCTGCTGACGCAGATAATCCACAATTTTCCCCCAGTTCCAGGCGATTTCGGGAAAAACCGACGGATCCGGCTCAAAGGTGATGACTGCTCCCGTTTTTTTTGACGTCCCAGTCGCTTTCACACTCTTCAACGGTTTTCCCTGTTTGAATTCCTGCGTCCAGATTTTTCCCTCGCGGTGAACCTCGGCCTTCATCCAGATCGAAAGCGCATTCACCACGCTCACGCCGACGCCATGAAGACCTCCTGAAATTTTGTAGCCCTCGCCGCCGAATTTTCCGCCGGCATGAAGCTTGGTCATCACCGTTTCAAGTGTTGAAACTTTCGTCTGCGGATGCTTTTCAACCGGAATTCCGCGCCCATCGTCCGTCACGCGCACGAGATTTTTGGGCAGGAGTTCGACTTCAATATTTTTCGCATATCCCGCCATCGCCTCGTCGAACGAATTGTTCACAACTTCCCAGACAAGATGATGCAGGCCTTCGGTTGATGTTCCCCCGATATACATCCCCGGCCGCTTGCGAACAGGCTCAAGACCCTCGAGGACTTGAATCGATTTGGCGGTATATTCGGATTTTTTGGATTCTTTAACTTTTTTCGGCATAATGGTTAGTAATTTTGAATTTCCAATTTTGAATTTTGAATGAATGTATTAATTTTTGAATGTTTGAAATATTTTATCATTCAAAATTGATTCGAAATTCAGAATTCAAAATTCGAAATTGACGACATCATCTCGACAAAAACCAAAGTTCAATCAGCAAGACACCGACAACAACTATCCCCCCGTCCCACCAAACCAGCAACCGGAAGCCTTGCAGCAGAAACAACGCGCAAACAGCAAGGGCAATCAGAACGCCTTGCCGGAAACTGATGCCAATGCTGATTTCCAACTCGCCGCTTCTGGAAAAATTCCTCCGCAGCCAAAACAAAAAAAGCGTGGCAATTCCCGTGATGAAAAAAAAGAGGCTTGCAAAAAATATCACTTGTCCCAAAAGCCCGTCAGCCGCAGGATTCACAAAGAAAACCACCAGTCCCAGCGCGGAAAGGGCCGCGAGGGTGCAGAGTCTCATTCCCCAAAGGTAGCTTCGGATTGTCATTTTTGGAAAACTTAGCCCTATCTTATTGTAGCAAAAAAACAAAGTGCTGGCAAGCAAAACCCAATCAATTTTGAGGCTTGTACAAGGCATTTTCCAGCTATGCATTTCGGATTCCGCAAAATTGTAATAATATACAGAAAGTCGCATGAAATAAACAGGAAAACGCCTATGAAAAAAATAGTTGTCATCTCAATCGCCTCCCTCCTTGCCGCTGTCGGACTGGTTCTTGTTTTGAAAAAAAATAGTTCCCGCAGAGATTTTTTTCCCGCTCCCGCGACGGGCACAAGCAATAGGACGCAAAATTCTTCGGGTGATGTTTCCGCCCCCCAGCCGCAAAACGCGCCTTCCGGCCAAAACTCCAATTTCTTCCAGCCGCCGCTTGACCGTGCCGCCGAACGGGTGACAAAAAAGCCGTTTGGGATATATATCACGCCCCAGAACTCCCCCGTCCAGCCGGAAAGATTCCGCGGATATCACACCGGGACAGATTTTGAAATTTTTCCTGAAGAACTCGACGCTGACGTTCCGATCCACGCTATTTGCAATGGTACGATTGCCGCCAAAAGAAACGCCAGCGGCTATGGCGGCGTTCTTGTTCAAAATTGCACGCTCGGCAATCAGCCTGTCACGGTGATTTATGGCCATTTGAAACTGGCCAGCGTTTCAAACAACACGGGTGACAAGCTCGATGCAAGCGAAACAATCGGCCTGCTGGGAAAAGCTTTCTCTTCTGAAACCGACGGAGAACGAAAGCATCTTCATTTGGGAGTCCACAAGGGTTCGTCCGTCAACATTCTCGGTTACGTGCAATCGCAGGCCGAACTTTCCAATTGGATCGACCCATGTTCGGTCGCAAGCGCTTGCAAGTGAAAACAAAATCATTTTCCGCTCGTAAGAAAAAGTGGACGCCGTGACACAAGACCTTGCAAGCGTTGCGTACGGACGCTTCATTTTTTTGAGAAACGGAGTCGAGGTCGACGAAACGCTAACAAAAAAATTAACACACGCAAAAACCTATGAATGGCGAATACGAAAAAGATTATGAGGAAAATGAGGAATCCTCCCATATGATGGGCTGCATGGGGTGGCCAAAAAAGTTCAAGAAAGAATTTATGATGGCCAAGATGAAGAAAAAGGAGAAAATTCTTGAAGCCAAGCTTGAATTTATCCGCGAAATGCGCCGCCTGGCCGAAAAGAAAGAGCCTGAAAGCGAAGAAATGGAGGAAAAGGGAGAATAG
>Ga0172369_10008771_pt1 | contig 11385 bp, 6 predicted proteins | sample LakKiv25m_FD_114539 | JGI IMG/M metagenome (GOLD analysis project Ga0172369, IMG submission 114539) | Freshwater microbial communities from Kabuno Bay, South-Kivu, Congo - kab_022012_11.25m | ecosystem: Environmental > Aquatic > Freshwater > Lake | place: Democratic Republic of the Congo... | reverse complement strand
GTAGATATCAGCACGCCGGCGGGCCGCGCGCACCTGGATTTCTCGCCGGAGGATGAAGCGCTTTTCAAAGACGTCAAGATATATCCGCTCCTCTACAGCGGCGGCGACGACATCAGTTGTCTGAACCTGGCAGCCGCCCAGCAGCCGCGCATCGTGGGGATCAGCGACGCCTTCATCGAGCGCGGTAGTTTCTCGGTTATCACGAGAGAACATAAAGACAACCCCTGGACATCGCTGCGGCAAGGTTGTCTTAATAATTTTGAGATGAACCATATGGTTTTCGTTGGCGTGAATGCATTCGGCGATGCCGACAGCGTGGTGTGGTCGCTCCACAAGGAATTGGGTGGATATTACAACATTCCCACCTCGTCCGCTGGCCGTCTACCGCTGATATTCGCCGGTCTCCTCCCCGGCAGCATCTTCGCCGGCGAGCTGCTGATCTCCGAAAAATTCTTCCGCCAACTGTACCCGGAGATCACCCAGCCGCGGTATTATCTGATCGAGACGCCGCCCGAACGAGATAAGCAAAAGGAGAAAGCAAAGGAAGAGGCGGTGGCGAATGTGCTGCGGAAAAACCTGGGCGACTTCGGGCTGGAGGTGCGGGGGACGCGGGAGCTGCTGAACGCCTATGCCGGAGTGCAGAACACCTACCTCTCCACCTTCCTGGCGTTGGGCGGGCTGGGGTTGATGCTGGGCACGCTGGGGCTGGTGATCGTGCTGCTGCGGAACGCGCTGGAGCGGCGGAAGGAGTTCGCGCTGCTGCTGGCGCAGGGATTCACCGAGCGCGACCTGGCGGCGATGCTGGTCATCGAGAATGCCGGGCTGCTGGCGGCTGGATTGCTGTGCGGGACAGTGACGGCGCTCATCGCGGTGGCGCCGCACCTGGCGTCGGTATCGGCGCGGGTGAACTGGGGGGCGCTGCTCGGAGTGCTGGCGGGTATCCTGATTGTTGGCTTAATCTCCTGTTTCGTCGCTGCCCGTACCGCCACGCGGGGGGGATTGCTGCAGGCGCTGCGGGAGGAATAGTTTTTCGCAAAGGCGCAAAGACGCAAAGGTTTATGTATGAAGTTATTCGTGCTGTTTATAATGTGCCTGGTATTTGCCGGTGTCGCCATCGCACAGCCAACGGACTGGCCCATGTTCCGCGGGGTACCGAGCATGGTGGGACAGGCGGGGGCATTGGCGAAGGCGCCAAAGCTGCGGTGGACATACGAGGCGAAGTCGTCCATCGTCTCCACGGCGGCCATCATCGGCGATGAAGTCTATGTGGGCACGCAGGACGGCGACCTGCTGGCGCTGCGGCTTTCGAATGGCAAGCTGCGCTGGAAATGCCATACCGGCCAACCGATCAGCTCCTCGCCGTGCGTGGTGTCCAACGCGGTCTTCTACGGCGACGAGGACGGCAACGTCTACGCGGTAAGCCGCGCGAACGGCAAGGTACTGTGGCGCTTCCAGGCGGAGGCGAAGATCATCTCCTCGCCCACGCCGGCGCCGGGGGTGATCCTGATCGGCTCGTATGACAATTCGCTCTATTGCCTGCATGCCGGCAGCGGTAAAGTGAAGTGGAAATTCGAGGCCGACGCGCAGGTGCACTGCTCGCCTTGCGTGGCCGGCGGGCTGGTGATGATCGCCGGCTGCGACGGCAAGGTGCGCGCTATCGATCTGCAGACCGGCAAGCAGCACAACGCAGCAGAGATCGAAGGCAACCTGGCGGCGGCGCCCGCGTTTGCGGGCGGCGTGGCCTACGTGGGATCGCTGCTCGGTGATTACCTGGCGGTGCGCGCGCAGGACGGCAAGGTGCTGTGGAAGATCGAGGAGGGGCAGGACGGCGGCGCCTGCTACGCCACCGCGGCGGTGACGGGTGATGCGGTCATTTTCGCCTCACGCGCGGAAAAGGTGGTATGCCTGGTGCGGAAGGACGGCAAAACGCGCTGGACTTTCCGCCTGAAGGGCGCCAGCGATTCGTCGCCGGTTGTTTCGGGCGGCACCGTCTACGTGGGCAGCGACGACGGCGTGCTCTACGGTCTCGATGTGAAGAGCGGCAAGGAAGTCTGGCACTTCACCGCCGGCTCGGAGATCAAAGCCTCCCCCGCCATCGCGCACGGGCGGATGGTGATCGGGAGCGGTGACGGGGCGGTGTATTGCTTCGGGAAGTGAAAGGGACCATAAGAACGCACGGCAGCCTTTCAGGCTCTGGCAAAGGAGTGTAACATGAAACGCATTCTCGGGGTGCTGTTGGTCTCTCTCGTTGGTATCGGCGCGGCGTGGGCGCAGGATGCCGGCATACGGGTGGCAGGCAACTGGGCAGGGGTGCTGAAGCTGCCGAACGGGCAACTGCGGCTGGTGGTGAACATCAAAAAGGCCGATGACGGCACGTTGACCGCCGCGCTGGACAGCCCCGACCAGGGGGCGACGGACATCCCGGTGCCGCAGGTGACATTCGACGGCAACACGCTGCACCTTATCCTTCCGAAGCTGGGAGCGCAGTTCACCGGCACGCTGAACGACAACGGCGACACAATCAGCGGCCAGTGGTCGCAAGGTGGCGCGAATTTGCCGCTGGTGCTGGCGCGCGCGGAAGCGGCGCCACCGGTGAACCGCCCGCAGGAGCCGAAGCCGCCATTCCCCTACCAGGTCGAGCCGGTGGTTTTCTCCAATCCCCGCGCGGGCATTCAACTGGCCGGCACGCTGACCTATCCCGACGGCAATGGCCCCTTCCCCGCCGTGGTGCTCATCGCCGGCTCCGGCCCTACCGACCGCGACGAGACGGTATTCGGCCACAAGCTCTTTCTGGTGCTGGCGGATGCCCTGACCCGCCGTGGCATCGCCGTGCTGCGCTATGACAAGCGCGGTGTCGGCGCCTCAGCCGGCGACCACGCCGCCGCGACCATGGTGGAGTATGCTGATGATGCGCTGGCCGCCGTCGAATATCTCAAGACACGCAAAGATGTGTCCGACCCCGCGCGCATCGGGTTGATCGGCCACAGTGAGGGCGGCGTGGTGGCGCCGATAGTGGCGAACCGGACGCGGGACGTGGCCTTTGTAGTGCTGCTGGCGGGCGACGGCGTGAATGGAGAGCAGGTACTGCTGCTGCAGGGTGCGGCGATCACGCGGGCCATGGGCGGCGACGACACGGCGCTGGCAGAGCAGCGCGCCATGCAACAGGCGATCTTCGCCCTCGTCAAGCAGAACCGTGACGATGAGACGGCACGGCAGAAACTGCGCGCCTGGTTCACCGAACGGATCGACGCCTTGACCGCGGAGCAGCGGCAAGCGATGGGCGACCCTGAAGCCTTCATCCAGGGGCAGATCGCCTTCGCCGTGAACCCATGGATGCGTCATTTTCTGACCTATGACCCCGCGCCGGCGCTGCGGAAGCTGCGCGTGCCGGTGCTGGCGCTGATCGGCAGCAAGGATACGCAGGTTACCCCGGCGGAAAACCTGGCGGCCATCACCGCCGCGCTGAAGGAGAGCGGTACAACCGACGTGACAGTGAACGAGCTGCCGGGTCTGAACCACCTGTTCCAGACAGCCACCACCGGCGCGCCGAGTGAATATGGCCAGATCGAGGAGACCTTCGCGCCGGTTGCGCTGCAGACGATCGGCGATTGGATCGCGGCGCATACACAGGCGAAATGAGGGCCGAGGACAGACCCTCAGCCAGGTGGGAGATCGGTTGCGGGTGGAGATTCGGGGTCAGTCCCCGGGACGACTTCAGTCCCGGGGGTTACTTCACGAAACCCTTATCCTTCAAACTGACGTAGCGCCCATCGCCGATGATCAAGTGATCGAGGACCGGGATGCCGACGAGTTCGCCGGTCTGCACCAGGCGCGCCGTCAGCGCCAGATCTTCCTTGCTGGGCGTCGGGTCGCCGCTCGGGTGATTGTGCGCCAGCAGCACGGCCGCTGCCGTAGCTTTGATAGCCGCCTTGAAGACTTCCCGCGGATGCACGAGACTGGCGCTGAGCGTGCCTTTGCTGGTTTCCTCCGCCCCGATCACCTGGTGGCGCGTGTCGAGGAAGATCGTTTTGAAGTGTTCTTCGGGATAGTAGCGCATCTCCTCCATCACCAGGTTGACGGCATCGAGGGGCGAAGAGATGACGGGCCGCGGCGCATCGCTGGAGGTGGCCAGTCGCTTGCCCAATTCGAAGGCCGCCTTGAGCTGGCATGCCTTGGCCAGACCGATGCCGGATACCTCGCTCAATTCCTGCACGGACGCCGCCGCCACCCCGCGCAAACCGCCGTATTTGCTGACCAACTGCTGCGCGAGCTGCAGCGCGGACACGCGGGCGTTCCCCACGCGCAGGATGATGGCGAGCAGTTCCGGCGTGCCCAGCGCGCCGGGCCCATAGCGCTCCAGCCGCTCGCGCGGGCGCTCGTCCGCCGGCAAATCGCGCATCATGCTGTAGGAGGGATCGGGCATGGCGATGACTCCTTTCTCCCGGATGAGCAACCGTTTACTGGGGGGTCGGCCGCGTCTTCCCCCCGACCCATAAACGTCATGTTATACCAAGCGCCTGGTCATTTCATGCTCGTGCACTTGCCGTAACATGGCGCACATTCCCCTGAATCGCCCCCAATCCGGTTTATGGTACGGGCTGGTCGCCCAAATGCAGGCGTTCGGCGAGCTGCTGCAGATAGATGGTGAAGCGATCGCCGCGGCGGGCGGGCATGCTGATTCCCGACGCGGTCAATACCACCAGCAGCACGCCGAGAAGCAGGATGCTGAGCGGGATGCTCAGCGCCTGCCACTCCACGGTTGTATCAAGGGCGGCGATGAGCAGCCAGACGCCGCCCGTCGGCAAGGCGCAGCACCCCAGCAGGAACAGCACCCAGCCGAGGAAGCCGTGCTCGAAGAAGAACCAGGAGGCATGCCAGTACCATGCGCCGGCCTGCTCGGTGCGAATGGCATAAAACAGGTAATGCTTCGTCGCGGCGTCGTGTGGATTGAGCGCCATACTGGCGGCCAGGTGACGCGCCGCTTCGTCGGGCTGCTGCAGGTGCAGCAGGGAGATGCCCAGATCGCGCAGGTAATCGGGACGCTGCGGGTAGGCGATGACCGCGTCGCGCAGGTAGGGCACCGCGTCGCGGTAGCGCTTGCGCGTCCGCAAATGCTGCCCGAGCAGTGCCTTCATATAGCCGTCCTGCGGGTTGGCAGCGAGCACCCGCTGCGCCAGCTCCACGCCCTGCAGGAATTGCCGGCTGCGCAGGCACAGGTCGGCGAGCAGCGCGGTGAAGGTGAGATCGCCGGGAAAGCGCTCCTGCGCCTGCGTCAACACGTCGCGCGCCATCTTCTGCACACCGAAGGTCAGATAGACCTGGGCGAGGATGGCGAACGACAGCGGATTGGTGCTCTCCAGCACCACCGCCTGGCGCGCCGCCTGCACGGCGGGCGGAAATTCTCCCCGCGCCATGTGCAGGTAGGCCAGCACGCGGAACACGTCCGGCTCCTGCGGATGCTCGCGCCAGGCCTGCTGCGCGGCGGCCAGCGCCTCGTTCAGGTTGCCGGTGAGAAAATAGCCCTCTGCCTCATGGAGGCGCGACTGCGCGCCCCCGGTCGGCGAGAGTGAGAAAAAATGTTGTGTCGAAAGCGTCATGTCGGGTATCCTTCCCTCCCGTATCATGCCGGATCAAACGCATTTACTATCAGATGCTAATTAACCAATGGGGGTTGTTTTTCCTTCTTTTTCGATGTATGCGAGCGACACGGGACAGTTTCCGCCGGCAGCAAGCATCGTGCTTGACGATGTGGGCATGGCCTGCTACAATGCTGCCCGTATTCGTGTTGAACCAGTGAGGAGCGAAACCACCGAATGGGAAAGCAAGTTGAAATTGAGACGCTGCGCGAGTTGAGTCCGAACCCGGACAAGTTTTTCGCGTTCGAGCGCGAAGTGATGGGCGCCATCCATCGCGAAGCCGATGGCCGCAAGGAAAAGGCGGAAGGCGCCCGCATGACGCGGGAGAAAAAAGCGAAGCGCAAGCGCCAGCGCACCGCTGCCGGCCTCGGCTAATATTCCACACCCTTCTATAAATGGGCAGAGGCCCGCGCGGGCCTCTGCCGTTTGCTGTCACCTGCCGGGACTGATCCCGCATTGGTCGGAGTATTGACCTCGAATTTCATGCCTGGCAGGAAATCCTCAAGCCCGGTTGAGGGTCAGTCCGTATGTGTTGGGAAGCTTCCCTGTTCATGGGGACAGACCCTTAGCCGGGCTTTATAACTCCAGACGGGCTTCAAATTCGAGGTCAGTCCCCAAGGTTTTATAGTCAGTCCCCAAGGTTAAGCCCCGGCGCTACTACGAGCCGGGGCTTCCTTTGTGACTGCTAACGGGCCTGAACGATTACCCGATCTTTTACGTCTGTGACGCTTCCTGCACGAACAGCATTTCCGGCCCGACCGGCAGCCGGGGCAGGCGCGGCGTATAGTAGCGGATGCTCGGGTCCTGCGAGTCCACACTGTAGCACACGGGCCGCGCCAGCGTGGCATCGTAGGTGTAGACGATGCCCATCCGGCGATTGTCCTTAACCGACGCCGGATCTTTCCAGCGCCAGGCCTGCGCATCCCATCCGGCGCTAGCCGGATCCCACAGATCGGGTGTCCCGCCAGCGGTGCTGTAGTACCAGATATTCGCCCCGCGCCAGTGCTCGGTCCATTCTTTCTGCATGTAGGCCGGCGCGGTGGTATTCTCCGTGATGGCGCCGTTCACGGTGATCCGCACGTCCAGCGGCTCCCGGAACTCCGGGAAGGGTCGGGGCAACTTTTTCGGAGTGAAGGTTGCCGGGTCCGGCGTGCCGGCATAATCGTGCCAGTAATGCCCGGGAATGACGAACCAGCTTCCGCGCTGGGCGTAGATCAGTGCGTCCACCTCCACATCGAGGCCGGTGGGCAGGACACCGGGACCGAACTTCTCACCCGCCGATTCCCAATCGGCATCTCCCGCACGCAGCAGGTAAGACGCGCCGACATGCGGGTCCGTCCAATTATCGCTCACGGAGAACAGGAAGGAGTTGCGGCGCCCGAATCCGAGCAGCGGGGCGATCGAGCTCACCAGCCCGGTATAGCGCTGTGCCTCCAGGATATTCCAGGATTGCAAGCCGAAGAATTGATCGGGCGGGGTCAGCCATACCGTATTGAAGCGGTCGCCGCCCCACTGCTTATCCGCCCATTCCTTGCGTTGCGCCATCTTGTCCACGAAATTCTGCGTATACAGCCAGGAATACAGCGAGCTGATGCTGGCCGAGCTGCAGAAATACAGGTTGACGGCGGAGGCGCCGGCATTGGGATTCCAGAAGAACGGGAACGATCGCGTAGGCGCGTGGCTCACCATCGCTTCCATCGAGGTAGGCCGATGCAGCAGCGCCATTTGCAGCGAGGTGGCGGTCTGGCTCGACAGGGCGTCGCCGCCGTGCCAGAGGAGCAGCCGCATGCGCGCGTCTGCGGTGATCGCCCCCCCCGTGGTCATGCTGAACTGGATCGCCGTGTTCACCGCGCTGGCGGTGACTTGCCAGAAGCGCACCGGGTCCGGCGCACGCGATGTCGGGACGAGCGGGCTGCCATCCGGTTTCGTGACCGACCCGATCACCCGTGTGGGATTCAGACACACGTTGTCCGCCGCCAGCAGGGCGACTTTGGTATCGTAATCATCGCCCCGGATAACAGGACTTTGCAGCCATTCCCCACTATTATCCACCAGATAATGCCCGCCGGGATAGGGCTGGTAATAGACATCGGCGGACCGTCCCTGGGCGCGGCTGGCCGGGCTGAGCACGCTCCCCTCGATATACACCGTACCGGCGGACACGATGGTCAGGTCGAACCGCCGATTGGTCGGGGTCTCGTAATAATGCATGCTGCCATCGACCGCATTCCAGCCGCCCGGACACTGCCGGTTGTCGCCGCTCCAGATGGGATCAGTTGGGTAGGGATTCTGGTTATCATCCAGGCTGTTCTCGTCATAATCGTAGGCTACCGCGGCCGGCAGGTTGCCCGTCACCACCACATTGCCTTCGGCGAAGATCACGCCGTTGCGCGGGTAGGGCATTTTCAACGTGTAGAGATTCGTTGCCATATCTTGCGACAGGTCGGTGCTCACATTATTCGCGATATCATATTTTTGTAAATTACACGGATCCGCCGTCTCCAACTCGAGATAGGGGGCCGCGACCGCCACCGCCGTATTGCTGGCATTGTCGTAGGTCCAGTCGTGAAGAATGATCTTCACCGCCATGTTCTTTTCCGTGGGCTGGTAGGTGGGCATTACGCCGCTGGCCGTATCCCAGCACTCGCCGCTGCCGGACACCCACTCGTTGCGCAGGGCGGCCAGATCGGACTGGCGCTGTTGCGGGTTGTTGATATAGAGACCTTCGCCCCAGCCGATCAGACCGGTATTGGTGGCTGACGCCGTCCCATATCCGGCGATATTACCGGAATCGCGCGTCAGCGTGCGATAGCGGTCGAGACCGTTATTATCGAGCTTCGGCGCGCTGAGCGCGGGCATGGAGCTGTCGTTTTCTTCGGTCTGCAGGTACTGCACCAGCGTGATGCTGATCTGGGAGGCCACCGGTTCGCAATTCACCCGCGCGGCGCCCGTGCCGTCAAGTTTCGCGGTGTGCCCGTCCACCAGCAGCCGGCGGGCCGACGCGGTGGAATCGGCGTATTCGGAGAGTAATCCGCGTACCTGCATCACATCCCGGCGGAGCACATTAAAGTTGCTCGGATAGCTGGTATCGTATTGCGTCGTCAGGTCGATGCGGGCATTGCCAAGCTGCAGGTCGCCTTCGCTGCGGATCGGGCCGTTGTAGAGGGGGAGAAGACGGACATTGATGGCAGTGGCGAACGCGGTGGCGTTGAGCGTCTCGTCGTTGTAGAGCGCAGGATTACCACTCACCGTGTGCAGGGCAGTGTCACCATAACTGGATAGCGTGACGTCGCTCCCCAGCGTGGCCGGCTCGCCGGCTTCATAGAGGTTGGTGACCCACACCAGGTAGTCGGTCAGCGCGAGGGGGACGTACGCGGTGATCTTGCGCGTCAGGAATTTCTTATTGGGCTGCCGGCCCTGTTCGTAGCCTTCCTCGTAGGTTTCCCGCAGTGAGCTGTTCACGCTCGGCGCCGGCGGGTTGTCCAGCGTGAAGCGGGCTTCCACATCGACCTTCAGGTAGCGGTCGAGGGGGTTCCGCAGGAACGGCTTGGACGCGGAATAGGGGGTGATGCCACCGTAGGTCAGGGTAATTTTATAAAATCCGCCGTTGGGATCGTGTTGCCAGCCGGGATTGTTTACGTCAGGACCGGAGGGCGGGCGCCAGTCGGCGCCAAGCGTGCCCTGGCGCAACTGACCCTCCGCAAGCTGCATCCCCGACTGCGCGATCTGTTCCAGCGTGTTGCGCTCCGCCGAGCGCGCGGTTTGTACCAGCGTGCGGTTGATCATGGCGATGAACACGCCGGCCAGGCCGGCCAGCAGGAACATGAGCAGCACCGCCATGATGAGCGCCTGCCCACGATGAGCACGCGGCCTGTATCCGATTGTCGAGCGCCGTGCCGTCATTTCCCCCCCCGTTTCGTTGGAAGAATGGAAGGATGGATGAAGGGGAGTGGGAAAAGGGGGGAATGAGTGGACAGGTGAAGGTTATTCACTCATTCCCCCACTCTCCCATTCATTCCCTCATGCACTCATCCATTCTTCCAACCTTCCATCCTTCCAATCATATTACTCACTCCGGCGGGCGCGGCGCATGGCGTTGCGCGCCTCCACGCGAAGATTCACGGTGAAATCCTGGCGGCTGTTCTGCCGCTGCCCGGCGCGATCCTGGCGGCTGAGCGTCAATCCGACATCCAGCATCCCCAGCGTCGAATAGGTCGCCACCACGGTATCTTTGGGCTGCAGGTCACAGATGGTATAACTGGCAGTGATGGTGGGGGATGCCGGCAGGGATTCGCCGAACACCACTTCACGCGATAACCGGCCCCAGTCCGCCTGGCCACTCTTAGCGGTAACTCCATGCCGCCGGCCGGAGTCCAGCCCGTCGATCCGATACTTCAGGCAGAACTCATCGGCAGCCAGCGCCGCGGGCTCCTTATCGACGAGTCGGTACGTCTTTCCACCGACCGTCACGCTGTTCGGCGGCTTGACCCGGTAGGTCATCTCCGGTTGCCAGCTTCCGCCGGGGATCGGCAGATAATAGCTCGTTGCGGGTGCAACCGGCAGCGGCACATTTTGCGGTTTATAGGGTTGCTCGAAGGCCAGCCGGCCTTCCTTCCGCTGCTGTGCGACATCCGCTTTCCATCGCGCCAGGTAAGTGTCATCGAAGGTATACGCGGTGCCTCCGGAATTGAGCGTGGCCAGGTCCGACCGGTCGATGGGCGGCCAATCCATGAGATGCCGTTCGCAAATCGCGGTACTCTGCGCGTTGGCACAGCCAAAGACCATGGCCCCGTCATTCCTGAAGACCCGCACCTGGTAGCCGAACGGGTTGCGCGTGTTCGCCACCGAGTCCATCGGACCGGTGGCCGTATCGGGGTAGAGCCGGTACAGCGGGAACTGACTGGTGATGAAATCGCGCAGGCTCTGCAGCGAATCCGGCGCCGTGGTGTCCACTACCGGATAGTAGAGGGTGCGCAACTGATTCACGGTATCTTCGTCGAGATCGCGGCTGCGCGCGGCCCACAGCGGGTAGCGGGAATACATGGAGGTGCAGACGGCCGTGGTGGCAGACCGTTGCAAGCCCTCCGTCGCCACGCGCATGGGCCGCACCACGAAGTGCGACACGTCCCAATCCGGACCATACGGCGTGATGGCGACCAACTCGTTGCGGATTTTGCGCAGCAACACGCCCTGGTTGATCGCGTCGCCGGCCAGCGTTTCATAATCCGGCTGATTCATTGGATAACTGCCGGTATCAGGGTGAAGAGCGATATTGACGGCCGATCGGTATGCCAGTCCGTTCTCCTCGTAGCGGGCCAGCACGTAGGGGTTGGCCCGCTGGCCGTCCGTATTGTCGGAATAGAACGGGACATAGTGCGCGGCATATTTGCGCGCTGCCGGTGCTTCACTGTAATTCGGTCTAAGCAGCATCCAGTTGTCGGTCGCATTGTTCCAGATCCAGGGGAAGTCCGGGACCAGGCTGTAGCGGATGAAGCGGACACTGACCGCGGAACTGGCATAGTTTCCCAGTGCGGCTTCGCTGCTGTCCGACGGCAGGAAGCTGACCCATTCGCCATCCGGCGGGAGGGGGAAGATGGTGCCGGCAGCGCCCAACTCGCGCGCGAGTTGCGCCATGGCCCGCTTGCCGGCTGTTTGTGCTTCGCTCTGCGCGATGGCTTTCTGGATATAGCCGAAGGCCGCATACAGCGGAAAGCCCAGCAGGGCGAGCACCAGCACGAAGAGCGAGATG
>Ga0172369_10008770_pt1 | contig 11387 bp, 7 predicted proteins | sample LakKiv25m_FD_114539 | JGI IMG/M metagenome (GOLD analysis project Ga0172369, IMG submission 114539) | Freshwater microbial communities from Kabuno Bay, South-Kivu, Congo - kab_022012_11.25m | ecosystem: Environmental > Aquatic > Freshwater > Lake | place: Democratic Republic of the Congo... | reverse complement strand
ATACATCTTTTTCTCCCATAGCGGGTTATGCCATCTTTCACCCATTTCTTGCTATTCTTGTAAGTCTAAATAAAACAAGCCGACCCATTGCTGAGTCGGCTTCTTTTTCACCTGTAGCGGGGGTAGGATTCGAACCTACGGCCTTTGGGTTATGAGCCCAACGAGCTACCAACTGCTCCACCCCGCGTCAATATATGTACAATATAAACAAATTTTTTACCAATGTCAAGTTTCATACAGAGACGCTTTCTCTACTTCAGCAATATCGCCTTCTTCAGCTCGGTTTGCGCACCTTCACTTTCCATACTAATTAAATATACTCCGCTGGAAAATCCGCTTCCATTCCATCTTAACCGGTGGACTCCGGTTGTCTGCTGCCCTTCATACAATGATGTTACTTGCTGTCCTAAGGTGTTGTAAATAGTTATTTTTACAAATGAATCATGGCTTAAGTTATAGGCAATTTCCAGTTCCGAATTGAAAGGATTAGGATATACTTGCAGTAAATTATAGGCACTTGGAACCGGCCATACATTCGTTTCTACTTCCAGAGTGAATTCCAGCCAGTGCAATATGGCGTACATCACTTCATCCGGCGGAGCGAAACTGGGATGATCCCACCACGCCTCACCCAAATCGAATCCCAGCGTTACTACTTTATACCCGGCCTCTTTGTGAATCCCGGCCGGATTTACTCCCACATAGTTGAAACAGGTAATTCCTCCATTCACCGGAGTGAATACATCCATATCGTTCAGGGTAGTGATTAAGAACAGCGACAGACCTCCGCCGATCGGATCCCCCGCCACTCCGGAAATCATCGCCGCGGCGGTGGATTGAACATACTGCAGACCCAAATAATCTGCCAGGAAGGCATTGCCGGCCAAATCCGAAGCTATATTAGTTCCGGTCAGCAGCAGTTTTCCTTCAGCGTCCAGATAAGCCGATAACAGACCGACTTCTTCCATAGTCAAAGGATTCATCGCATGTCCGGAACACCAGATCATCCCTTCATAAGCGTCCAAATCGGAAGGCAATCCGGTGTTTTCTATATCCCAATATCTGTATACTACCATAAGTGAATCCAATATCTTCCGGGTCAGACTATCCGCCGCCGAGCCGCCGTCGTCATCCACCAATAGCAGTGTCGGATTGCCGACAGGATACATGAAAGTCAGCAGGGTATCTCCATTAGTCCATTCCAAAGCCAGATGGAATTCCGCCCAATGCGATATTGCCCCAGTAGTCAAAGTCACCGGCACCGGTTCATACTGATTGGAAAACTGCGTCATAAAGCCCGCATAACCAAAGCTGACTTCATTATAAGGTATCAGCACGGTGGGATCGTCCGAAGTCAGCGAACCCCTCACTTCGCTTACCCCCAGTCCGTTATTGAATAAGGTCACTACCAGACTGTCGGTCAAGCCCTGAGCTAAGAATTCAGAATGCCAAGCCGCTTCGACATAGGAGAAAGACGGTTCGGTAATCAGACCCTGATTAATTTTATAGCCCAGAATCCAATCATCCGGATCCAGCACCACTGAATCCGGCATCGGTCCCACATAGTTGAAAACGATATTACTGAACTGTTCACCAATGAGAATTTGTTCGGTATGTGTCATTATTCCGCCGCTGTAAACAGCCGCATCCATCATAGTCTGAAAGACGGGCAATTCCGGTTCCTGAGTCTGACTAATGGCAATATTGACCTCATAAATCCCCGATCCAACCGAATCTATTCCGGCAGTGTATTCATATATGGGGTATCCTTCGCTATAAATCCATTGCTGGAAGAACCAGTCCAAATCATCGCCGTAATATTCTTCGCATTTAGCTTGGAAATCATCGGTGGAAACTAAACCGTATTCGTAAGTGGCGAAATAATCCTGCATCATATCGAAAAAGTCGAAATCGCCTAAGTAGTATCTGATCATATGCAGAACGCAGGCGGCTTTCTGATATTCAATCGGGGAAAACAGATACCCCGGCGGCGGGTCGTAAATGGCGTGCCGGTTGGTGGGAGTTTCCCAGCTGAAATAATAATCCTGCAGCGCTCTTACATAAGCGAGGAAATAATCGTGGCCATATCGGTAGTAAGCGTAAATTGGTTCGCTGTAAGTGGCGAATCCTTCGCTCAGCCAGATATGCGGCCAATCGACAATACTTAACGCATCGCCGAACCACATATGCGCCAGTTCGTGAGCATAAAGGAATTGGTAACTGCCGGCGCCGTTGATGCACCCACTCCCCAAGGTAGTCATAGTTTGATGTTCCATCGCTCCGCCGCCGCCGAAAATCGGCGCTTCCGCCATCCCGTACTTCTCGAAAGGATATTCGCCGTAGCTGATTTCAAAACATTCCAGCATATCCGGCAGATCCTGAAAATCATTCTGCGCCGCGGTTAAATGCCCGGGATAAACATAGTATTCCAGGGGAATGTCGTTATAGACATCGCTGAACTGAGCGTAATTCGAAGCGGCGATGGAGATCAAATAGGTTTCTATAGGGTAATTATGTGTCCAATAGGTGGCGTGGCGGTTATTCGGCAGAACTACGGTGGAATCGAGATGCCCATTGGAAGCTAAGATATGACTTTGCGGGGTGATGTATTCCGCGCTGTAAGCTGCTTTGTCGAAAGGTTTGTCGTAGCAGGGATACCAGGAACGCGCGCCTTCGGGATCGGTGTAAGTAAAAATCACACTGCCCCAGAACATAGTCATTCCGCCCAAAGCATTGGGATCGGTCACTACCGGCGGAATGCCAAAATAATCAATTTCAATGACAAAAGTATCCCCCGGCGCATAATTGCGGTCTAACTGCACACGCAGATTATCCCCGGCCCAAGTGTAACCGACATTGATACCGGCGCATTCCACATCGGTGATAATCATCCCCTGCGCGAAATGCAAATCACAGGTGTCGAGCAAAGCTTCTTCGCTGACGCCGGTAATGATCACCGAAGCGCTTACCGTATGACTGGGAGGGAACAATTCCATCGCGATATGGTAGTGCGCGGCATCCCAGCTGTGAGCGGAATCGGCGTCGGTTTCGCGGATGATACCGGACGGATGATAATCGAATTTCGCCTGGCGGAACTGCTGAACTTTTTCCAGCTTATCCAGGAAGACCGGATCGCTGAGGGGATCGGCAAAGACGGATAAGGCAATAATAGCTATATATAAGCTAATTAATGAACAGCGACACATAGGAAGCCTCAGTAATAAATCTAACAAGAAAAAATTATGAACTCAGTGAATAATCGCTTTATTATCTGTTTTGTTATTTATCTGACTTTTTCTGTTATAATGCGTTTTAGTTCGATAAAATCAGCAGGCAAGGATTTATTTCTTATTAGGTCTCTTGCTATCTGTTTTTTCTTTTCATTGACAGATAATTCTGCACCACTTTGATCTTTAACCATAAAATTTCTGCTTGCAACTACCTGATTGAGAACTTTTTTTCCATCGATGAATTCCAGCCATTTGCCTTCTCCGTAATGTAATGTATCTTTTCCTAGGCTAAAAAGATTGCTATAACTGTCGAAAATCGCTTTAATATGTTTTTCTGCCGTAGCAGCTTTGACTTTTTTCGAGTAATCCGAAAATTCAGGACATTTTAATAATAAATTGATAGAATCTTCCTTTGTACTGAAATCCTGTGGATTAGAAAAAATGTTAATCCAATTCTTCTTCAATTCCTCGCGAAGCTTAATAATCGTATAATTGGAAACTGTCAACCAAAGTCTTTCTTGACATAACCTCCTAATCTTTTCAGTCAATTCATCGACTGAACATTTGATGAAATTGGATTTTGACAAAAATTCAGGTATTAGAAAATAGTTTTCAAATTCCTTGCGTCGCCAGATTAAGAGATTGTTTTTACCAGGATCAGGAAAATTTCTCCAGGTATCTTCGACTTCTGAATCATCATAGTGATCTCTATCGATAAGAAAAAAATACTCAGGATGGGAAGGAAATAAAGCTTCAGCTACACTTTTAATGTAATATGAGGGCCCCATCGCCTCAATTTTAATATTAGGCAGAAGTTCTTTTAATACAAAAGGATCTATTGCTTCATTAGATTTACCTTCCACAAATAAGGTATATTTTGCGGATTGCTTTATCTCGGAAGAATTAATGCCACTTCTCACGCTTATCATTTTGCTTCCTCCGCAAAAAGAAGTATTCTTCTGTCTTTATCTACAGAATCGAAAACTTGTTCAGAATGAGTTGAGATGATGTATTGATTATTTGGGGCTAATTTGTGCAATTGTCTGACAAAATCTTTATGCCATTCCGCGTTAAGGTGTAGTTCCGGTTCATCAATAAGAACAATCGAAGGTTGAGTTTGAGAATGATACCAGATTAAAAATAAGGTTGAAATGATTTCCTTTTGACCGGAACTTAAACCGTCGAAAGTAAATGATCCTTTTCCAGACAATGGAGTAATCCTAAAATCAATAGTATTATCAGACGATGGACGAAGTTTTTCAATTCTTCCGTCGGCAAAAGTAATTACTAATTCGTTTAATTTATCTAATGCTGTTGACGAATTGTGGCTTTTAATCCCTTCAAAAAGATTAGCCTTGTTCATCAAAGATTGTAGAATTACGATTTTAAAATGACTTATAGCCATATCTGGATATCTCCTTCTAAAAACATTCTCATATCTTAAACGAGATCCACTCTCAATTATCATTCTTAATTCAGGATTTCCTTCTTGAATTTTTCTGTAGCTATGAAAATACATCAATCCTGGTAAAAGAATTGGATTTGAAGTCATACCAATTAAAGCTTCTATTACACCAGAAGAATGTCTCAATTCATTAATTGATATGCCATTAATTACTTTTCTTAATAACTCAAAATTGCCACCGAGTTCTATTTTGTTATGCTTATAAATATCTATTGACAAATTACAAACATTTTGATCGATTTGTATTGAGCCGCTTATTTTCCCTTTTTCTTTATTAGCTCTAATCAGCAGATCGTAAAAGTCAATAGGAGATTCTGAAGACCTGTTAAAAAACTCGGGGAATTCTCCAATTAAAGCTCCATAGAAGAGCAAGGTGCAAGATTCTAATATAGTAGTTTTACCAAGTCCGTTTTTACTTCCCAAAACAAAAATATCGGCATCGTCTTCCAAAACTGGCAGCGGAATGTTCAAATCAAAATAATCGAAGCCTTTGATGTTTTCTAAGATCAGACTATTATATCGAAGTCTAATTTTCTTTTCCTTGCTCATTATTTTCTCCTTTAGTCGATTAATTTGTGTTGCAAAAAATTGACAGATATTACTTCTTGCTAAAAGTTATAACATTTCCGGCAAATATTCAAACAAATCGCCCGCCCGCAAATCCCTCTTCCCCCTTTTTCTTGATTTATGTCAAAGAAAAAGTTATCTTATTCTTTGGGCTTTGGACTTTAGACTTTGGACTTTGGTAAAAGCAAAAGCAAACAAAAAGCTTCACCACAGAGTCACAGAGAAAAGCAAAGATATTCACAGTAATGAAGTATTTAAGTGAATATCTGCTTATTATTTCATTACTTAATTCACAGTGAATAAAACCTTAATCGCCTTAATAACCTGTGAATGCTTTTGCTTTAAGCTTTAAACTTTGAGCTTCTAACTTACCTTTTGGAGTAAAAATTCCCGAACTAATACATTGTTATGTCTGCGGCGGCAAATTGCACCGGATTTTCACCGAAGGTAAATACCGCAAAGTCTGTTCCGTTTGTAATGCGGTCAACTACCAAAATCCGGTGCCCTCGGTGGCGGTGATCATTACCGACGCTGAAGGCCGGCTGTTATTGACCAAGCGGGCGGCGGAGCCAAGTATCGGTTTATGGTGTTTGCCGGGCGGATTCATCGAATTAGGGGAAAGCCCGCTTGATACTTTAGTCCGCGAAACTAAGGAAGAAACCGGATTGGATGTCGAGCCGGGCGAAATCGTCGACGCCTGCGCCAAATTGAACGGTTTTCACGGCGATGTGGTCATCATCGGCTATACGGCGGTAGTTACCGGGGGGACACTTACTCCCGGCGACGATGCGGAAGAAACGGCTTATTTTTCCTTGAACCAACTACCGCAAATCGCTTTCCGCAGTCATAAACACTTCATCGAAAAGTATTTCCGCATCAAGATCGAACGGCAGGACGAGGGGAAGTTCTATTAATTATGCTGACAGCTGACAGCTGACAGCTGACAGCTAACAGCTAACAGCAAGCAGATAACAGCTAACAGCATTAATTCAGCTTAATAGCCTTATAGCCTTAATAGCGTGTAAATGCTCTATTTTTAATTTCGGTTTTCTGATTTCCCATTTCCGATTTCACTTTTGAATATATTTCAGCCTTTACATATTGAAATCGCTCCCCAATTAGTTTACCAATTGCTGGGATACCGGAAAAAGTCCGTAATAATCCCGGAGAAAATCCTCGAAACTGTTGCCAGTGAATTGACTTTGGGAAGCAGGCTGCTCCGCTTCAAAGGGGTCTACGGTAAATTCGCAGCGAAAATCTTTGCTGACAGAGTCGAATTGGATGACGGGTACACTGTTCACAGCGCCAAATTCGCGGGCCGGGTGAAGGGATGCAGTGAAATCTACCTTTTCGCGGTGACCGCGGGAGCGCTGTTTTCGGAACGGACAGCGCAGCTGCTGGCCGACGGCGAAGTCAGCCGGGGATTGATCGCCGATGCGGTAGGTTCCGCCGCGGCGGAATGCTGTGCGGAAGCGGCGGATGAATATATTCATAAATTGGAATTGGGCAAAGAGCTTACCAAGCGCTTCAGCCCCGGTTATTCCGATTGGGAAGTGGCGGACAACCGGATTTTATTGTTACATTTGCAGACGGAGAAAATCGGCTTGACGGTCAATCAAGGCGGTTTGATGACCCCGGAAAAATCCGTTTCCGCCGCAATTGGTGTTAAGCTGTAAAAAGTGAACAGAGAACAGAAGACAGATAACAGATAACAGAAAAAGCAAACAATTAACAGTGATTGTCAGCAGAAAACTGGCGGCTCAGACTGTCTAAGAATAGAATAAATCGTAACACATACAGTATTATGAATAATGTAAATGTAGTAATAATAGCATCATCTGGATTCCCGCTTTCGCGGGAATGACAGCTTTAGGGAGTTTTTAGACAGTTTGGACTGACGACCAACGACTGACGACTGGCGACCAAAAAATGACTCGAGAACAATTTGACATATTGCTAAAAACCCGCATCCTCCTGCTAGACGGCGCGATGGGGACTTTTCTGATTGAAGCCGGACTGCTTCCCGGTCAAGCGCCGGAAGAATTCAACCTTTTGCATCCCGAAGCTGTCATGCAGGCTCACCGGGGTTATGTGGAAGCCGGGGCGGATATTATCCTCACCAACACTTTCGGCGGGACGGCGATAAAGCTGGGGGAATTCGGACTGCAGGATAAAATGGCGGAAATCAACGCTAAAGGTGTGGAAATTGCCCGGAAAGCGTCTCAGGGTAAAGCTCTTATCGCCGGTTCCATCGGTCCTTGCGGACGGTATCTGCCGCCGATAGGGACGCTGGATTTCGCTGAAGCGGTGAAGACTTTCCGGGAACAGACGGCAGCGCTGGTGCAAAGCGGAATCGATTTGATAGTGGTGGAAACGATGAGCGATATCCGGGAAATGCGGGCTTGCCTTATCGGGATCAGGGAAGCTTACGAGGGACCTTTAATCGCCCATATAACTTTCCCCGACGGTTTCACCACCATCACCGGCACGGGGGCGGAAACCGCCGCCGCCATCATCGAAGCGCTGGAGGTGGACGCGGTCGGCATTAATTGTTCCACCGGGCCGAAAGAAATGCTGCCGCTGGTGGAAACGATGGTGAAATCCACCCATTTGCCGATTTCGGTGGAACCCAACGCAGGAATGCCGCGCCTTACTGCAGGAAAGACGGTTTACCCCACTTCGCCGGAAGTGTTAGCCGAATTCGCGGTGAAGTGCGCGAATATGGGCGTCAATATCATTGGCGCTTGCTGTGGTTCCACTCCGGCGCATATCGCGGCGATAAAAGCGGCTTTAAGCGGAATGAATCCGGTGAAGCGTAAAATTCCCCGCCTTAGCCGCTTGTGTTCCCGCGACCGGACGGTGGTCATCGGCAATGCTATACCGACGGTGGTCATCGGCGAACGCATCAATCCCACCGGCCGGAAGAAATTCGCCGAAGCTCTTTCTGCGGGCAATATGTCGGAAATCCGCAGTGAAGCTGTCCGGCAAGTCGAATGCGGCGCATCGATCCTCGATGTCAATGTGGGCGTTCCCGGCGTTGATGAACCGGCTTTGATGCGCAAAGCGGTGCGCGCGGTGCAGGCGGCGGCGCCGGTCCCGCTGTCCCTCGACAGCCCTAATGTCCAAGCTTTGGAAGCGGGATTGAAGGAAATCGAAGGCAAGCCTTTGCTCAATTCGGTCACCGCCGATGAGGAAAAGCTTAATTCTGTCATTCCCTTAGCGAAAAAATACGGCGCGGCGATTTTAGGATTGCCGCTGGACGAAAACGGTATCCCGGATACAGTCGAAGGCCGGTTTGTTTTGGGTAAAAAGATTATCGAAACAGCCCTTGCCGCAGGTATCGCTAAAGAAGATATTTACCTTGATGGTCTAACCCTCACCGTTTCCGCTGATATTTCCGCGCCGCAGACCACTTTGGAAACTATCCGCCGTTTTAGAACGGAACTGGGCGTGCGCACAATTCTAGGCGTCAGCAATGTCTCTTTCGGATTGCCCAACCGCCCGGAAGTCAATGCGGCGTTCCTTAAAATGGCTTTGGCGAACGGATTGGATTTACCGATTATCAATCCTTATTCCGCCCCGGTGATGGAAGCGGTCAAATATGCGGATTTGCTCACTGGTAAAGATTCCGGTTCGCGCAATTTCCTGGCTTTTGTCAGGAGTCAGAATAAAGAATCGGCAGGAGCGGCTGCGCTGGCGGAAATATCGCCGGAAGAAGCTCTGAAAACCGCGGTGATTTCCGGCCATCAGGAAGCTGTAGCGGCTCATTTGAAAAAGCTGTTGAAAGCCGGCGGCGATCCTCTCGATATTAATAACCGGCTGCTCATCCCGGCGATGATGGAAGTGGGGAAAATGTATGATAATAAGCGGATTTTCCTGCCGCAGGTGATTATGTCCGCCGAAGCGATGCACGCCGCTTTCGATATTCTGAAACCTTTACTGACGGGTGATAAAGCTTCTTTCAAGGGTAGAATCATTTTCGCCACGGTCAAAGGCGATGTGCACGATATTGGGAAGAACATCGTGGCGGCGATGATGGAAAATTACGGCTATGAAGTTATCGATTTAGGGAAAAACATTGGTTCGCCGGAAATTATTTCCGCGGTGAAAGACCGAAAAGCCGATTTGGTGGGATTATCCGCTCTGATGACCACGACTATGGGAGTGATGAAGGCGATGGTGCGGGAAATCAAGCAGGAAATCCCGGTGAAAATCATTATCGGCGGGGCGGTGGTCACCCGCAAATTTGCGGAGGAAATCGGCGCGGATGGTTATGCCAAAGACGCTGCTGAAGCGGCGGGGGAAATTGGGAAGATGGTGGATAGTTGATGGTGGATGGTAGAGGTCGGATGATTGATGGCGGTTATGCTTTTAACTTGAACACTTGCCCACTTAAACACTTGAAAATGTCAGACAAAGATATAAATGAACTCCTGAAGAAAATTCCTCAGATCGACCGTTTGTTATTGCAGCCGGAAATGGCGGCATTGCGGGAAAAATACCCCCGCATCATCACGCAATTCGCGCGGGAAGCGGCGGAGGAATTGCGCAGTATCATCCTGCAGGGGAGAACAGTAAATTCCCCGGAAATTTGGCTGCATAAAGCTATAAAAGCCAAGCTGGAATATTGTTTGTCTCCTAAACTCAAATCAGTTATCAACGCCACTGGAGTTATACTGCATACGGGTTTAGGTCGGGCGCCGTTTTCACAAGACGCACAAGATAATATCGCCGCGATTAGCCAGGGGTATTCCAATCTGGAAATCGATTTACCTACCGGGCGGCGCGGGCAAAGGTTGAATATTGCAGATAGCCTGATATGCCAGTTGACCGGAGCGGAAATGTCGGCGGTAGTGAATAATAATGCGGCGGCAGTGCTGCTGGCGTTGAATTCACTGGCCTACCGCAAAGAAGTGATTGTTTCGCGGGGGGAATTAGTGGAAATCGGCGGCAGTTTCCGCTTGCCGGAAGTGATTAGAAAATCCGGCGCTAAAATGGTGGAAATCGGCACTACTAACAAAACTAAGCCGCAGGATTATGCCGGGGCAATTTCCCCTAAAACCGGGGCTATCCTTAAAGTCCACACTTCTAATTACAAAGTGATGGGATTTACCCAGGAAATATCCATTTCCGAATTAGCGGAAATCTGCGGGGATCGGCAAATCCCGCTGATTTCCGATTTGGGCGGGGGTGTTTTGGTCGATTTGCGCATATGGGGATTGCCTTACGAACCGGTGGCGGAAGAACACATTTTAGCCGGCGCGGATATAGTGACTTTTTCCGGGGATAAAGTTTTGGGCGGCCCGCAATCCGGAATTATTTGCGGTAAAAAATGGGCGGTGGAAAAATGCCGGAAAAACCATTTGATGCGCGCTTTAAGATGCGACAAACTTATTTTAGCGGCTTTGGAAGCCACATTGAAAGCCTATTTATCGCCGGATAACTTAGCGGAAAACAATCCCGCTATCGGGATGTTGACGGCATCAGTGGAAAAAAATAAATTGCGGGCGGAAAACTTTGCGCTAACTTTGAAAGAGAAAAATCATCCGAATCTGCTTTCAGCTGAAGCTCTGCCATCGTTTAGCCAAGCTGGCAGCGGAGCTTTACCGCTGGAGAAAATCCCCTCTTATGCGGTTCATTTGAAACCTGAAGGTTCGGTCGAAAACTTCGTCCGAGTATTACGCACCGGCGAATATCCGGTGATTCCGATAATTCAGGATGATAAAGTAATCCTCGATTTCCGCACGATATTTCCTGATGAAGAGGAAAGTCTTTTAAAAGCATTGGTAACCGCTTTAAATTCGGTAAGAATTAAACGAAAATAATTGGTTCTTCGCTGAATCGTATGGGTAAGGTAATATGGGTAGGTCGGGGGCTTGTCCCCCGACAAATCCTGCGGGGGGATGAGCCCCCCGCCTACCAAAAGTCGGATAAAATAGGCGGATTTGGCGAAGAAATGGGATTTACACATACAAAACAGCGAAGAGCCAAATAATTTAGCAATTGAGCCTCTTGCAAAAGTAAAATTTACCATAATTTATCATTTAAACTTGTTTCATAATCTCTTGTTATTTAATAATATATATTTTCATAGAGACCCTGAAACAAGTTCAGGGTGACAACTT